>Ga0134125_10005881_pt1 | contig 13899 bp, 11 predicted proteins | sample KB31751_FD_96464 | JGI IMG/M metagenome (GOLD analysis project Ga0134125, IMG submission 96464) | Terrestrial soil microbial communities with excess Nitrogen fertilizer from Kellogg Biological Station, Michigan, USA - KB3-175-1 | ecosystem: Environmental > Terrestrial > Soil > Unclassified ... | reverse complement strand
TCGCGGCGCCGGCGCTCGCCGACAATCCGCAGGACGCGGTGCGCGCGCGCATGCAAGAAGGCGAGACGCGCTACCAGAACCAGGACTATCGCGCCGCGATCGAAGCGTTCGACGTGGTGGTGCACGATCCGATCGCGACGCGCGAGGATCGCGTGCGCGCCTACGAGTACCTCGGCATGTCGTGGCTCATCCTCGGCAAGAAGCCGAAGGCGCGCGCCGCGTTCGAGGAGCTCTTGGCGATCGATCCGCACTACACGCTGTCCGATCCCTCGCACTCGCCGAAGCTGCGCGAGTTCTTCGAGAGCGTGCGCACCAGCTTCGTGCCCGGCTACGGGCGCAGCGAAGGCGAGGCCGAGCTCGAGCATTCGGCGCCGACGGGGGCGACGGCGGGGCGCGCGCTCGAGATGCAGGTGGTCGTCATTCGCGGCGCCGAGCTGGTGCACGCGGTGACGCTGTTCGCGCGGCGCCAGGGCCTGCTGGAGTACGGGCCGACCCCGATGCGCGGCGACGCCAACCGCTGGTATCTGAAGTACGCCCCGCCGCGCGACGTCGCCGACTACACGCTCGAGTATTACGTCGAAGCGCGCGACGACAAAGGGCGCGTGGTGGCGCGTGTCGCCTCGCCCGAGCGGCCGATCCCCATTGCGGTGCACGGCGTTCCGATCGTCGTCGGCCCCACGCCCTGGTACAAGCGCTGGTACGTGTGGGCCGCCGTCGGAGCGGCGGTGGCCGGCGGCGCGATCGCGGGCGCGGTCGCCGGCACCGCGGAGCGGGCGCCGAAGGGCTCGCTGCCGCCGGGCACGGTTTCGCTCGGCCTGCGTTTTTGAGGTAGCTTTAACGCATGTCCGACGAGCAGCGACTCGCACCGCGCGTGCCGCTCCAGGTCGAGGTGACGCTCGAAAGCGAGCACAACTTCTTCTCCGGCGTCGCCGACAACATCTCGGAGGGCGGGCTCTTCGTCGCCACCACGAATCCGCCGGAGGTGGGCAGCGAGGTCGGCTTCGAGCTGGTGCTCGGCGGCGAGCGCTTTCTCGTCATGGGCGTCGTGCGCTGGGTGCGCGACGAGCGCGCGGCGTCGAGCGGCGCGCCAGCCGGCTGCGGCGTCAAATGGGTGCACCTCGAGGATGGCGCGTTCGAAGCGATCCAGCACTTCATCGAAGTGCGGCAGACCGATTTCTACGAAGATGACTGAGGTACAATGAGCGCGGTGGAGGAGCCGGAGGGGGACAACGGTGGGCGCGGTGCGCCGCGCGTCGAGGCGACGTTTCGCGTGTCGTACGAAAACGTCGACCAATTGCTCGTCGCCTATTCGTCGGACTTGTCGAAGGGCGGCATGTTCCTCACCACCGATCAGTTCCTGCCGGTCAACGCGGTGGTGCGCGTCAACCTCGAGCTCGGCGAGGGCTCGGCCGAGATCCCGGTCATCTGCCGCGTCGTCTACGTGCGCGACGAGAAGTCGGCGCGCGTCGTGGGCAAGCCGGCGGGGATGGGCATCGAGTTCCTCGACTTGACCGCCGAGTGCCTCGGGCTCATCGAGGCCTACATCGCCGAGCGCATCGGCGAGGTCGACGGCGCCGTCGACAACGGGTCGGCGCACAAGCGGCTCAGCATCATGATCGTCGACGACGACCACGGCTGCCGCACGCTCGCGGCCCAGCCGTTCCGCACGCGCGGCGACTATGTGCGCGTGGCGCCCGATGGGTTCGAGGCGCTGGCCCAGTGTCTGAAGGAGACGCCCGACGTCATCGTCAGCGACGTGCACATGCCCAAGCTCGACGGCTGGCAGCTGTTGCGCATGTGCCGCGCGCGGCCGACGCTGTCGTCGGTGCCGTTCTTGTTCTTGACGACGCTCGGCGGCGAGCAGGAGCGCCTGCGCGGCTATCAGCTCGGCGTCGACGACTACGTGTCCAAGCCGTTCCGCGGCAAGGAGCTGCAGGCGCGCGTCGATCGCGTGGTGGCGCGCGTGCAGCGGGCGGCGCACGCGCTCGCCGAGAAGAAGACGCTGCGCGGGGATCTGGCGCAGGTGACGCTGCCGTCGGTGCTCGGGTTTCTCGAGCTCGAGAAGAAGACCGGTGAGCTCCTGGTGATCGGGGCGAAGCCGGCGCACCTGTACTTGCGCGACGGGCGGCTCTTGCGCGTCGAGATCGACGGGCTCGTCGCCGACGCGGCGTCGCTCGAGGTGGTGTACGACCTGTTGAGCTGGCGCGTCGGGCAGTTCGAGTTCGCGGCGCACGAGGTGCCGGGCGAGGATCTGTACGACCGCTCGATCACCGCGTTCCTGCTCGATCACGCCAAGTTCGTCGACGAGAACAATCGGTAGCGTGCGCGCGGCGCTGGCGCTGGCGTGGGTCCTCGTCGGCTGCGCGAGCGCGCCGGCGACGACGCTCGACGGCGGCGACGGTGGTGGTGGCGACGGTGGTGGCAGCGACGGCGGCGTTGGACCGAACCTGACGCCGTTCGCCGATCCGATGCGCGTCATCATCAACGGCTGGAGCGACACGGCGATGGAGCCGTTCCTCAGTCGCGACGGCCGCTTCCTCTTCTTCAACGACAGCAACGCGCCCGGCGCCGACACCAACCTGCACGTCGCCGAGCGTCGCGACGACCTGACGTTCGACTACCGCGGCACGCTCGACGGCGCCAACTCGACGTCGCTCGACGCCGTGGCCTCCGAGGCCGACGACGGCAGCTTCTACTTCATCAGCTTGCGCAGCTATGCGTCGACGCTGGTCACGCTCTATCGCGGCGCGTGGGACGCGACGGGCGGCGTCGTCACCGGGACCGGGCCGGTGACCGGCCTGCCGGCGTCGTCGATGGGCCACGTCATCTTCGACGCCGCGGTCAGCCCCGACGGCGCCACGCTCGCCTTCGCCGAGGGCGACTACTCGACGGGCAACCTGACCACGGCCGCGCTCGGCCTCGCCGCGCGCGACGGCGCCGGCGACTTCCATCGCATCGCCACGAGCGACGCCACGCTGGCGGCAGTCAACGGCGCCGCGGTTACGCAGTACGCGCCGGTCTTTTCGGCGTCGCTGCTCGAGCTCTACTACACGCGCCTCGACGGCGGCGTGCCGGCGATCTACGTGTCGACGCGCGACACCACCGACGCCCCCTTCGGCGCGCCGCGCAAGCTCGACGCCGTCACCGGCTTCTCCGAGGCGCCCACGCTCTCACCCGACGAGCACGCGCTCTACTACCACCACATGGACGGCGCTCTGTTCGCGATCTACCGCGTCACGCGCTGAGCGACGCGCTACGGCGAGGCCCACGGCAGCCAGCCGCGGGCGCGCGCGCCGGTCACGAGCGCGCGCAGCTCGGCGAGCACGCGTGCCTCGAAGGGCACGAAGCCGTCGGCACCAAAGAGCCGCCGCGTCACCATGCGCCCGACGGCGAAGGTGCCGAGGTGCACCAGCGCCGCGCGCACGCGCGCCCGCATCGGCTCGGGCAGCGACGCGTCGCAGACCACTGCGTCTGACGGCACCGGCCCGCTGCGGAAGAGGACGCGCACCGGCTGCCGCGGATCGACGTCGTGAAAGCCGCTGCGCTCGTCGGCGTCGCGCGAGCCGGGCGGCCCGCCGTAGGTGGCGCCGACGTCGACCTCGCCGGCGAAGACCGCGCGCACCACGCCGTCGTGGGTGCCGGCGAAGCGCTCCTCGGCGAACATCGACTCGAGGCGAAAGCCCTCGGCGACGAGGTGCAGCCGCGGCAGCAGATAGCCCGCCGCCGAGCAGCGATCGACCCACGCCACGCGCGCGCCGCGCAGGTCGGTCAGCGCGAAGCGATCGGAGTCGGCGCGCACGAACAGCACCGCGCAGTACTGGCTCTTGCCGTCGCGCAGCGAGCTGACCAGCGGCACCATGCGCGTGTCGTCGCCGTCGGCGAGCAGGATCGGCGGCACCCAGGCGAGCTGCGCCAGGCCCGAGGCGAGCGCCTGCTCGAGCTCGGCATACGAAGGCACGACGCCGACCTCGACGGGCGCGCCGACCTCGTGCGCGAGCTGAGCGCCGAACCGCTCGAGCGCCGCCGGCGTTTCGCGGTGCTCGATGCTGCGTGCGATCAGAAAACGGAGGCGCACGCCCCCATTTTATCGCGTTTGCAGCTTCTTGCCGAGCGCGGTGAGCTGCCCGTCGAGATCCGCGGTGTTACCGGACTCCTTGCGCCAGCCGTAGTAGCTCTTCGGCCCACGCGGGTCGCGCGTGATGGTCAGGCGCAGGTCGACGCCTTCGGGGCCGGGCGTCTTCAGCTCCTCGATCGTATAGGGGGAGACGCGCTTGTCACCGGTGTGCAGGAGGTTGAAGCGGATCTCGGTGCCGGTCGCCTCGAAGGTGAAGAGCTCGAAGGTGCCGAAGAAGATCGTGCGATCCTGGAACACGCCGCCGCCCATCGACGGCACGAAGCGATAGACCTTGAGCTTGTCGTCGACGCGCTCGGGCAAGCGATCGATCCAGTTGCGGTTGAGGAGCAGCTGCTTGGCCTGCTCCGGCGGCACCGCGCTCGTCGTCGCCGCCGGCTTCGAGCACGCGGCAGCCAAGAGCACGACGGCGACAGCGACGGCGCGTGACAGCGGCGCCATCAGCCGCGCTCCACGGGGATGTTGTACTTCTTGACCAGGCGGTGGATGTAGTTGCGATCGATCCCCGCCTCGAGCGCCGCGCGCGAGATGTTGCCGTTGTGGCGCTGAAGCAGATGCGTCAAATACTCGCGCTCGAACGACTCGACGAGCAGGCCCTTGGCCTCTTTGAACGGCTTCTCGAGCACGTCCTTCGACATGCCGCCCGGGTTGTAGTTGCCGGCATCATTGGTCGCCGTCCCGACGTCGCCCGAGACCTCGATCGGCAGCGCGCCGCCCTCGAGCGACAGGCCGCGCTCGACGACGTTGCGCAGCTCGCGCACGTTGCCCGGCCAGTCGTGCGCCATGAGCTGCGCGAGCACGTCGGGCCCGATCTCGAAGTCGTCGCGCTTGAGGTCGCGCAGGAAGTTGCGCACGAGGAGCGGAATGTCTTCCTTGTGCTTGCGCAGCGCCGGCACCGCGGCGCGCACCACCGCGAGGCGGAAGTACAGATCCTCGCGGAACTGACCCTGCCGCACCAGCTCGGGCAGGTTCTTGTTGGTCGCGGCGACGACGCGGATGTTCACCTTCTTGGCGCGCACCTCGCCGATCGGCCGCACTTCGCGCTTCTCGAGCGCGCGCAACAGCTGCGGCTGCAGATCGAGCGGAAGCTCGCCGACCTCGTCGAGGAACAGCGTGCCGCCGTCGGCTTCTTCGATGAGGCCGCGCTTGGCCGTGAGCGCGCCGGTGAAGGCGCCGCGCACGTGGCCGAACAGCTCCGAGCCGATGAGGTCGCGCGGCAGCGCGCCGCAGTCGACGACGACGAACGGCCCTTGCCGCCGCGACGAGCGCAGGTGGATCGCCTCGGCGAGCAGCTCCTTGCCGGTGCCGGTCTCACCCTCGAGCAGCACCGTCGCCTCGGTGTTGGCGACGCGGTCGAGCAGGCCGAACAGCTCCTTCATGTAGCGCGAGCCGCCGATCGCCTGACCGAAGCGCTCGCCCTCGAAGCCCTGCACCGCCACCGGCACGTCGGCCGGGTTGATCTCGACCTCGGTGTTGCTGCCGAGCTTGAGCTTGGCCGCGCCGTTGAGCGTGATCGAGCCGATGCGCGTCGGGCCCTGGAAGGTGCCGTTCGTCGAATCGAGGTCGGTCACCTTCAACCCCTCGGCGCGCAGCTGCAGCTCGAGGTGGTAGCGCGACACGCCCTTGTCGGTCAGCCGCAGATCGTTGTTCTGGTGCGTTCCGAGCAGGAAGGTGCCGTTGTCGATCTCCGCCGACGAGCCCGTGTCCGGGCCGGCCACGACGGCGATGCGATAGCGGCGCGCCTTCAGCGTCCCCGACGTGTGGTCGGTAAAGAGCAGGCCCGTCTTCGTAGGATCTTCTGGGGTCACTCGCGTCTCCGACGGAAAGTGCTCGCCGCGCCGAGAAATAGCACGAGCGCGCATATAAAACCAGATACCGTGCCGAAGGCGCCGGGAGCGAACTCACAGCCCGAATGTGCGCCGGTGCCGGTTGCCATGTCCGGACCGCCGATGGGGATCGCCATGTCGTCGCCGGGCGGATGGTCCGTCGCCATGTCGAGCGGCTTGGCCATGTCCGGCGGCGGGTCGGTGCCTTTGTAGAGGACCATCGACAGGTATTGGGTGGCGCCCATCGTCTGCACGTCCTGCGTGGTGATCTCGCGGCACTGCGTGGCCGACTTGTAGCCGGGCGCCGAGCCGTGCGCGCAGACGTAATGGGGCACGATGTTGTTGACGTTGTAGACCGTGTGCGCGGGCGCCGTGGTGTTCCAGGTCGCCGTCTGCCCGTCGACGCTGACGGTGGCGTTGGTGATGAGCTTCGAGGTGTCGCCGAATACCGAGTCGAAGATCTGGCCGACCACCGAGAAGTGGGTCTGCGCGCCGTAGTGCAGCCCGAGGTGGTTGGCGACCGGCCGCTGCACGCCGTCGGACGGCGAATTGACCACGCCGCCCTCCTTGCGCACGTAGAGCGTGGTCGAGCCGCCGCCGTCGAGCTCGATGGCGTCGGAGACGCCGATGCCGGCCAGGAAGTTGGCGAGCTCCTCGTCGGTGATGCCGACCGACGACGCCTGATCGCCGTCGACGGCCACGAGGTACATGGTCACGCCCGCGGCGTCGACGCCGACGGCGGAGCGCGGCGCCGAGCGGAACGGCTCGGTCGGATCGTCGGCGTCGTAGCTCGACATGGCGGTGCCCTGCGATACGAGCAGCGCCCGCCCGCCGACGGCGCCCTCGACGGTGAGCGACGACATCGGCATCTCGATCATCGACGGCACCGAGAGCTGCACCGCGTTGACGTCGTTCGGTCGCCCGAAGGCGAGCCAGCCTTCGGTGGCGTTGTCCATGGCGGCGTCGGGCCACGCCTTGGCGCCGCCGATGGCCAGGCCCGACGGCACGTAGCCGGCGGGCGCGAACAGGTCGCCGTTGAGGGCCACGTCCGAAGGGGCGCAGCCGCTCGTGCCGCGCTTGCAGTCGGCCCAGTCCGACACCGTCTGGCCGCGATCGGCCGACAGCGTCGACGACAAGAAGATCTCCTGCGACGACACGTCGACCGTGACGACGTGGATGACGAGCGGCTGCGAAGCGTCGGTGTACACCGAGTGCGTCACGCCCGGATACGGCGTGGTCTTGGTGACCGTGTAACCCGCTCGAGCAGACCCGGCAGCCCCCAACAGCAAGGCGCTAAGCGAGCAGAGCGCGACCCAGCTCCGCATATCGAACCGATTCTACCATTGATCGGCGACGGGCCGATCACCGATGTGGCCGACGACCTTGTGGTCGGCGTTGAAGTCGAGACGCACCTCGAGTGTATGTCCCTTCTCGAGGGAAACCTTCGTCGAATATTCGAGCGGCGGGGTTGTGCCGCGCAGCGCCAAGGTGTGCTCGCCGGCGGTCAGCCCGAGCGGCGCGAGCGGCGCGTTGCCGACGGGTTTGTCGTCGACGAGCACCTTGGCGGGCACGTTGAGCCGCAGGGCGAGCGTGCCGCCTTCGACGAGCTGAAGGTGCAAACTCTTGTGCTCACCGCCGGCGACGGTGACGTCGGCGCGGGCGTCGACGAAGCCGGGCGCCGTGACCTTGACCTTGTGGTGCGCGCCCGGCGCGACGAAGGTGTCGTGCGACGGCGACGGCGGCGCGAGCACGAGGCCGTCGACGCTGACGTTGGCGCCAGGCGGCTCGGTCGAGACGGTGAGCAGCGCCGCCGAGCCTTCGAGCGGCAGCGCGGTGTGGTAGAGCGCGTGCTCGCCCGGCGCCGGCGCGGTCGTCTTCACCGACGACTCGACGAAGCCCTCCTTGCGCAGCGTGAGCGTGAGCGCGGCCGACGGCGGCAGCTCGAGCGTGGCCGGCGTGAGCTTGCCGGTCTCCTTGCCGTCGACGAGGACGCGCGCGCCGGCCGGCTCGGTCTCGACGGCGAGCGTGGCGGCGAGGCGATCGAGGTGCAGGCGCACCGGCGCGTCGCCGGCGGCGGCGGTGACCAGCTGCTCGGCGTCGCGATGGCCGGGGCGCACCGCGCGCACGGCGTAGCTGCGGCCGGCTTCGGCGTCGACGGTGAGCGGCGACGAGCCGCGGCTGCGCCCGTCGACGTAGACGAGCGCGCCCGGCGGATCGGTCTCGATGCGCAGCGACGCGGCGGCGGGGCGGCGTAAGTAGGGCAGCGCGGCGAGCCCGACGGCGAAGAGGAGCAGCAGCACGGCGAAGGTCATCATCACCGGCAGGAGCACGGCGGTGCGCGGCGGCGGCGAGCGCGGCGCCAGATCTTCGTGACGGCGGCCGCGGCGCGTCGGGATGGTGGTGATTTCGCCCGTCGCCGGGCGGCCGCTGACGATGCGCTCCTCGAAGATGCCGAGCGTGCGCAGCTGGGCGCGGTTCGCCGACAGGTCGAAGCTGCAGATGACCTCGGTCGCCGAGCCCGCGAAGATGTGGAACCCGACCTCGGAGGCGGCGTTGCAGATGAGGTAGAGCCCGAGGCCGGCGCCGCCCGCCTTGCGATCGATCTGCTCGCCACCTTCGGCGGAGGCGTGCAGGCACTTGTCGAGGTACCAGAGGATCGTCTCTTTGCGCAGCGTGCCGAAGGCGTCGCGCACGCTGACGGCGAAGCGCTCGCCGTCGCAGCCGTACTGCACGATCGCTTTTTCGTCGGCGCGCAGGAGCACGCGCTCGCGCACCGGCACGTCGGCGAACAGCGGCTTGCCTTCGTGGTCGACGGGCGCGTCGTAGAGCGCGTTCATCAGCATCTCGTCGATGCACTGATCGATCTGCTCGCGGTACTTGCGACGCACGCCCATGGCGTGCGCGAAATCGCCGATGACGGCGATGGCCGCCGACTTCTCGTTGTAGTCGCTCACCATCGCCGAGTAGATGCGCGTGCCCCAGGGCAGCACCTTCTCGACGCCGAACAGATCGCGCGCCAGGAGCTTGGCGACGGTCGCGGTGACCTGGCTCGCGGTGAGCACGTCGCCGACGAGCACGGCGGGGACGCGGGCGTCGGCGAGGAGCGCGGTCATCCACTCGAGATCGGGGGCGGGCAGGATCGGAACGAGGCGCGCGCCGTCGGGCAGGCGGGCGGCGAGCGACACCACCGCGGCGGGCAGGACCGCCGGGCCGGGCGGCGTCAGCGCGTCGGCGATGATGCGTGGCGGCAGCTCGACGAGCGCGAGGTCGAACTCGATGCGCCCGCTGGCTTCGTCGAGCGCGCCGTAGCTCTGCACGGCGGCGCCGGCGGCCATCGCGCCGGCGGCGAGGCGCTTCTGCAGCGGCTTGTCCGCGGCGACGACCATGACGCGCTTCGACAGCACGCCCTTATATTACCCGTTCATAACTCGTTTTGCGAAATCGGAAAGAATCCATCGTAATAATATTGCCAGAAGCGCCCGAAGGTCACGGCGCCGAAGACGTTGACCGCCACGCCGACGAGGATCAGCGCCTTCCAGGTGCGCGTCAGCGGGCGGCCGCCGATCGCGAGCAGCATGATCAGGGCGAACGAGAAATCGTTCGAGAATCGATATCCGAATTGTACCCAGCCGTCGTTCTGGTACAGAAACCCGGCCAGCGCGATCGGCGCGATCACGCACCACAACGCCGTGTGCAGCGACGATTTCACGCGCGGCCAGAGCAGATAGAGGTAGGCCGGCGTGGTGATGAGGAGCGACATGCCGTGCCAGGAGAGCTGGAAGTAGGGTGGTTTCGCGATGAGCTTGGGCGTGAGCGTGAGCGCGCAGCTCAGGTTGCGCGCGAGGAACGAGAAGTTGGTCAGGCCGTAGCGCTGGATGCGATCGGTCCAGCGCACGTTGAGATAGAAATGGCCGAACTCGCCGAAGGCGCCGAAGCGCGCCCAGTTGAAGGCGAAGCCGAGCCCGCCGAGGAGGATGATGGGCACGCCGAAGGCGACGATCTTCTTGATCGGCACCTTGCGCCCGTATGCGCGCCACGCCTCGTAGAAGAAGAAGAGCGCCCACGAGGCGATGTGCGGCCGCGTGAGCAAGAGCGCGCCGACGCACAGTCCGGCGAGGATCGGTCGCCGCGCCTCGAGCGAGGCCAGCACGCACAGCCCGGTGAGCACGGTGGCGACGACGTGCGCGGTGTACCAGACCTGGCCGATCACCGACGAGTAGAAAAAGACCGTGCCGAAGCCGAACATGCCGACGAGCCACAGGTCGTCCTCTTCCGAGCGCGTGGAGTCGCCGCGGGCGGACAGACGGCGCAGGACGAAGAAGAGCAGCATCGGCGCCAGCGCGGCGAGGATGACGGTGAAGAGCACGTCGTTGAAGGCGAGGCCGAAGACGGCGACGAACGGCAGGAACAGCAGCGCCGGGAAGGGCGGGAACGAGACGTAATACTTCTTCCAGCGGTTCTGGATCTGATCGGCCGTGATGCGCTCGGGCTTGCCGCCGCCGAGCGCGTGGAAGTAGGTCGGCTGCGAGCGCAAGAAGGCGCCGGCGACGGTGCGCCCGTCCTTCAAGTGCAGATACTCGACCTCGGCCCAGTCGTCGGTGCCCGGCGGCGGATGGCCGAGATCGAGCTGGCGGTGCAGGAACATCTGGGCCTGATACGAGAAGTGGATGTTGTTCGAGCGGTGCAGGATGCGGTTTCCCGAGGCGGCCGCATATCCGACGAGAAACACCGCGTAGATGGCGAGGCCGATCTTCGTATTTCGCGACAACGTGATCATTGTTGAACCGCGCGCTCGCCTTTGCTCGGCGCGCCAAGTCGGCTCACTGCACTCGCCTCCGGGGCGCGAAAATCCCTCGCGTCGGCTCGCGCGCTGGGCTTGGGCCGCTCGTAGACGGTCACGATCGGGACGCCTTCGTCGTCGAGGACGAGCGAGGGACGGGCGGTGCCGTAGAAGTCCCAGATCCAATATTCATATTTGCGGAAGTGCATCTCGTGAATGACCATCGCGATGTCGCTCGCCTTGACGCCCGGCTCCTCGAGCCCGGTGTTGCGGATGTCGGGGCGCAGCCGGCCTTCGCGCACGTCCATGTTGAGCTGGATCTGATTGGTGTCGTGCCAGTAGACCGGCGCCGCGGGGCGCGCGTGCGCGTTGATCCACGGCAGGATGCCGCGCGTCGCGTAGCCCCAGAACTGGCGGTTCATCCCGAGATCGGCGCCGCCCGCCGGGCCGCCGGCGACGATGTTGTAGTGCGTGAGCGCGTACGGATGCGAGCGCCAGGTCTCGGCGACCGCGGGCAGGCAGACGAGCGTGGCGAACGCCGGCACGAGCCAGCGCGGCCGGTTGCCGAGCGCGGTGGCGATGGCGTGCACGGCGTAGCCGGCGAGGAGCGCGAGGAACGGGATGGTCGCGTGGAAGTGCTTGGTCGCGCCGAAGATGGGCGCGCGTGTGACCGTGAGGATGGCCATCGGGAAGATCGCGTTGATGCCGACGAGGAGGCCGGTGGCGCGGGTGTCGACGGGCGCGGTGGTGTCGACGTCGGACGTCGACGGGGCGATGCCGCGCGCGTGCCACCAATCGGCGACGAGCGCGACAGAGCCGACGAGGCCGAGGACCATCGTCGTCAGCGGCAGCGTCAGCGCCTCCATCACGTAGGGAAACGAGAGCGGGAAGGGCGGCTTGTTATAGTTCCGCCCGAGATACTCCATGTTGTAGTAGACGTGGTGCACGTGGAACGCGACGTAGCCGGAGAAGTGGCGAATCGTGTCGAACCATAGCCACGGCCAGCACGCGACGTAGACGGCGACGCCGAGCGTGCCCATGTAGATCCACGGGCGCAACGGCGGCAGGCGGCGCCGCTGCCAGGCGACGAAGAGCCAATGCGGCGCCAGCACCGCCGGCAGGAAGAAGGCGTTGTGCTTGGTGGCGAGCGCGAGGCCGAAGAGGACGCCGGTGCGCCACCCCCATTTGCGCTCGTCGAGCGCGCGCCAGTAGGCGTAGACGACGGCCACCCACATGGCCGCGATCGGCGCGTCGAAGCAGGCGAGCTGCGCGTCGAAGAAGAGGCGCGGCGCGGCGAGCGACAGCGTGGCGGCGACGAGGCCGGCCGCGCGCGACCAGGCAGCCGCGGCGAGCAGGTACACGAGCATCGCCATGAGCGCGCTCAGGATGTCGGCGGGCAGGCGCATCGCCGCCTCCTCGTCGAGGAGGTTGAGCGTCGTGTGCTTGTGCGCGTAGCCGATGGGGTGGCGGCCGGCCTCTTCGGGGCAGTGGCAGCGGTGCAGGAGGCGCCACGACAGCCCGAAGAGCGACTTCATGAGCGCGGGGTGCTCGTGGTTGTACTCGAAGCCGCGCGACAGGGCGCCGGTGGTGAAGCTGCGCTGCGGATGGCCGTGCAGCGTGTTCTCGAGGAGATCGCCGTACCAGGACCAGTAGATCTCGGCGGCGTCGAAGTAGACGCCTTCGTCGCGCGTGTTGCCTTGGGTGCGCCCGCCCCAGACGAGCGCGACCAGCGCGACGACGAAGACGAGGAGCGCGATGCGCTTGTCGGCGCGCGTCGGCACGCGGATCATCGCGGCACCACCGGCGTCATCGGCGTCATCGGCGTCATCAGCGTCATCGGCGTCATCGGCGCGCCTCGGCGTGGAATCCGAAGTTGCGCCACGCGGGATCGGCGGCGGAGACGTGGAAGGTCACCGCGTGGCGCGTGCCGGCGAGCGCGCGCGTGTCGAGGTCGAAGCGGCGCCAGCCGTCATCGTTGCCGATGCGCGTGCGCAGCTTCTCGACGCCGTCGACGTCGACGCTGAAGTCGACGAGGCCGCTGCCGTGCAGGCGCGCGTAGTAGTCGTGCATGCCGGCGTAGACGACGAGATTCTCGCCGAGCGACACCTCGCCGTAGGCGAGCGTGGTGGCCACGCGATCGGCGGGGACGAGCAGGCCGCGGCGCGGGCGATAGTCGATCTCGAGCGTACGCCGCTCGACGCGCGTGCCGCCGCAGAGCCAGCCGTGGGCCGGATCGCCGAAGCAGGGCTGCGTGCCGCGCAGGACGCGCGCGTCGGCGGCGCTGGCCGTGAAGTCGTAGACCACCGGCGTCGCCGGCTTGTCGTAGAGCGCGACGCGCACGCGGCCGTGCTCGGACTGGTGCGCGAGTTGGGCGCCCTTGGCGTCGGGCGCGTGGGCGCCGCGGATCGAGACTTCCCAGACGCGCGCGTAGCGATCGGCGTCGCTGCGGCCCGCCATCTCGACGGTGACCAGGTCGCCGAGGTGGGCGCGGCCGATCTGATCGACCCACGCCGGCGCGAAGGCGATGACGTCGCCGGGCTGGAAGCCGGCGCGCACCTCGGCGGCGGCGGCTTCCCAATCGGCGTCGGTGGCCACGCGCGAGCGCGCGGTCAGCGCCGAGCCCGTCTCGACGACGGCGACGAGCGCGACGAGCGCGACGAGGATGGCGGCGGCTCTCCGACTCACTGGAGCTCTTTGTCTATCACGTTCGGCACGAGCAGATAGCGCGGCACCGTCGGCGAGCCGGAGACGACGTGGGGGCCGGCGATGGTGCCGGCCATGCGGTAGTCGTCGAGCAGGCGCGGCCACATCTGCCAGTTGCCTTCGATCTTGTCGTCCATGACCACGAGCGCGAAGCGGTGCGCGTCGAGCGCGTCGACGAGGCCGCGCGGCGCGCCCATGCCGGCGCGCCAGATGTCCATGACGCCCATGCGGTGCAGGTAGTCGCGCTTGCCCGCGAGGTGCGCGTAGAACGGGTGGAACGGGATGAGCACGTCGCCGTCGGTGGTGCGCAGCCGCGCGATCAAGGAGTCGCCGGCGGCGCGATCCTGCCTGGTGGGGATGAAGATGCGCGGATCGTAGCCGGTCGGCACGAGCAGCGCCTCGGGATGCCACGACGCCGGAATGTGGCGGCCGACGATCGGCAACAGGCCGCCGGGCGA
>Ga0134125_10005880_pt1 | contig 13899 bp, 24 predicted proteins | sample KB31751_FD_96464 | JGI IMG/M metagenome (GOLD analysis project Ga0134125, IMG submission 96464) | Terrestrial soil microbial communities with excess Nitrogen fertilizer from Kellogg Biological Station, Michigan, USA - KB3-175-1 | ecosystem: Environmental > Terrestrial > Soil > Unclassified ... | reverse complement strand
GGCACCCTCGAGCGCGGCGAGCTCGGCCACGACGCCGCCAGCCTCGACGAGGAGGCGGGCCAGGCGCGCGAGGAGCTCGCCGCGGGAGTTCACCATGCCCTCCGCGACGGGCTGAGCTTCCGCCACGCCGGCTCGCGGAGGGCGCTGTCGCACACGCAGTCGCGGTGCCCCAGGAGTTCGGCCCGGCCGGCCACGTCGCGAGAGAGCACGAGGGGGCGCACCGGGGTCCCGGCCTCGTCGCAGATCTCGCAGAGCTCGCCCCTGGCGCGCGCGGGCTCCAGGGGTTCGACATCGCCGTCCTCCGGAGCATCGATCTCGTCCGTGTCGTCCTGGTCGAGGAGACTCACGCTGCGCCCCTCGCCTGGCCGTCCGGGCTCGTGTAGTCGGTGGCGCGCAGCCGCTCGGGCGCCCGGTACCAGGCGCCCGGGTCCGGGCAGGTGGCGTCGCCGTGGCCGCGGTAGGCCGCGAGGCAGCGATCGTAGTTCCAGCAGTAGCGACGCTCGGGCGCCTGTCCCGGCTCCAGGGCGCGGAACTGCGACGCCCACCCGCTCGCGAGGGGCAGGCGGACGACGGGCGTCGGCTCTCGCTGCCGCCCCGCCCTGGCCTTGCCCCCGTTGCTCCCGCGCCGGCTCTCGCCGTGGACGCCGGTCACATCGGCGCGCTCTCGTTTCCTCTGCGGCATTGCTCCTCCTTTCGTGGTGGACCCGAGGGGGACTCGAACCCCCGACGCCGTGATCTGCGGCGCCGCGTCCTGCTCGGCCCGTGGTGCCGGATGTCGCCCCGGCCGGCGGTACGGCTACGAGGCTCGGCGCTGTCCCTGCGGCTGGCGCCCCTGGGCGGCGTTGCCGTCGTCGTCCTCCTCGTCGAAGGCCACGATCCCGAGCATCATCGTCAGCAGGTAGCGCCGCGTGTAGGTGAGCGCGCTCCCGAGCGCCTGGATCCCGCCCCGCTGGTCCGGGGCGACGATCTGGAGGCTCCCCTCGATCCACTGCCCCGAGGGTCCGTGAACGATGCGGACGAAGAGGCGGTTGCCCGCCGGGATCTGCATCGGGACGAGCTGCTCCTCCTTCAGCGCCGGGAGGATGGCCTCCATGATGTCGGCGAGGTTCGCGTACTTCGACTTGAAGTGGTCGTTGGGGCGCGTCCTCTCGACCTTGCCGAACTTGAACTGGGCGCGGGCGAGCGCCATGTACAGCTCGCCCGTCGCGTCCGTGGTGCGCGGCCCCATCGGCGCGACCGGGGGCGGGGCGGGGACCATCGCCGGTGCGGGCGGCGGGGGCTGCCTTACGATGGGCGCCTCCTGCCGGATGGTCATCGCGTTGCTCGGCTCCGCGGTCCGGTCATCGTAAGGCTGCTCGATCTCTCTCGGCTCCATCGTCCTCGTCTCCTTCCGCGCCTCAGGGGCGCTCACGCCGCCTTGCCGCCGTGCCGGTGGGGCCGCGTCGCGTTGAAGGCCATCTTCACGCGCACCGCCCGGTCGAGGTCGATCTCGAAGGTCGCCGCCGTGTCCAGGGTCCGGATCAGAATGTCGGCCAGCTCCTCCTCCATGCACGTCAGCGGCGCGTCCATCTTCGGCGCCTTGTCGCACGGGGCGTTCGTCTCGCCCTTCCGCCACGCCTCCCACAGCTCCGAGACCTCGCTGTGCAGGTTCATCAGATACTTCGACAGATCGGGCGCCCCCGAGTGCCACCCCATCGTCACGTTGAAGTCGTAGATCGCCTTGCCCATCTTGTTCAGTACGCCGTCCATCGGTCACCTCCTCCGCCCCGAAGAGGGCGGCCACGTCCACCGCCGCATCGGTCCGGGGGCGCACCAGCGCGTCCACCCGGCGCCACCTCTCTCCCTCCGCCGCCCACTTCAGCGCCGCCAGCACGGGCCCGCGCACGTTGCGGGGCTTCTCGCTGTCCAGCGCCATCCGGATCGCCGCCTCCGCGGTCCGGTACGTCTCGGCCAGGCCCCGCGCCGTCTCCTCGCCGAGGACCGACTTGCGGCTCCCGTTGGCCGCCTTGTGCGCGTCGCCGAGCGCGACCAGCACCCGGACCTCGACTGCGAGCGGGGAGGGCTCGCGGACCCGCCAGCACCACCCCTGCTCGTCGCGGACGTCGTAGACGACCTCGATCCCCGCGGCGAGGTCGTGGAGATGCGCGAGCGTCGAGCGGCCCGAGACGATGCGGAGGAGCGAGCCCGGCTTGGGCCACAGCCCTCCGCCAGTCGCCTCGGTGACAGGGCGCTTCCACCATGCCGCCACCGTCGCGATCACGTCGCGCGCGGCGGCCAGCTCCCCGCCGAGGGGCAGCGCCTCGCCCCCGCTGAGGTCGAGAAAGGGGGCGGCGTTGGGCCAGATGGGCGGATCCACGTAGAGGTCGGCGTGGGTCACCATCGCCACCGACAGGCCCCGCCGCGCCGCCGTCCACGCCTCCGTCCGCCACGACCGCGCGCAGCTCGGCCGCTCGGTGTGCTGGGGATCGATGCGCCAGCGGAAACTCTTCCCGTCGCCCACCACGACCACGCGGTCCATGCCCTGCGACAGCGCCGCGAGGGCCCCGGGGAGCCACGTCGCCGCGCTCTCGCCGGCCCGCTGCGCCTCCTCGGGGGAGTGCTCCGCCGGGGGCGAGCCGAGGAGGTCGGAGAGCAGGGAGAGGCCGTGGACGAGGAGGAGCTTCACGCGAATCCCTCGCCCGCCTCGATGCAGACCCATTTCCCCGGGCTCTTGCGCTCCCACTTGGCGGACCAGAGGGGCGCGTCGATCTCGATGCGCCACACGCCCCGCGTGCGCTTGGCCAGCTTCTCGGCGTGACGGACACTGGCCCAGCCTTCGCCGTCCGCAAGTCGGCGGCGGGCGTTCCGGTAGAACTTCTCCCCGTCGAGCATCACCTTCCCGTCGCGAGTGACGACGGCGGAGCCGAACCCCACCGCGATCGTCATGTCGAGGCGCGCCACGCTCCCGATCGGGTTGCGGGTCTCCGCGGTGGTCATCACGTGGATCACAGTCGCTTCGCGCATCGCTCAGTCCCTCCAGAAATCGAAAGCCCTTTGCCACCCGCCCCGCGCGTCGGCCTTGCGCTCGGCCATGTCCACGCGCGCCCGGTCGCGGGCATCGTCGGCGCGCTCGTCGAGGTAGACATCGGCCTCGTCGGCGCGGTCGAGCTCACGCGCGTCGGCGGGGTCGTCATCGTCCACCGGCGGCCTCAGCGCACGCGGCGCACCTGTTCGGGGCGGCGTCGAAGCGCTCTTGATCCACCGTGGCCTCGCCTTCGCCGCCGAACGATGTCCAGAGCCCACACGCCGTCATCGAGGTGGCATTCGGCAGAAAGTGCAGCTCGTAACCCTCCGCGAGCCCCACCGCGGCCAGTTCGGCAGCGTCGACGGACTCCCGCCGCTCGACCGTCGCACCCTCGGCCGCGTAGGCGTCGGCCAGTCCGTCGGCGCCCTCGATCGTCAGCCGCGAGGCGCGGGAGCGGTCCGGCGTCCAGTGCGCGAGCACGTCCTGCGAGACCCACCAGATCGGCGTCCCGTCGCGGTCCATGCGCACGATGTAGTCGGCGCCAGGGACCAGGACCGGCGCCTCCCCGACGAGCGTCTCCACCACCTCACGCACCGCGGTGGGCGAGACGGCGGCCGGGTCGGAGGGCGGCTCGGTGTCGCGTTCGTCGGCGTCCGCGTGGGCGGCGATGCGCAGCAGGGTCTGTCCCATCCCCCAACTCGCGCAGCCTAGGCGGCAAGCCTGGCCGATGCTGCGCACCTCGACGGCCAGGTCGACGGTCAGCCGGGCGGCCAGCGCCTCGCAGAGGGCGGCGCCCTCGTCGCGGTCGACGGTGAGGATCGCGGCGCTCACGGCCGCCTTGTCGAAACGCCGGTGTCGCACGTGCTCCGCGGTGTCGCGCGCGCCCTGCTCGGCCACGTCGATCGAGGCTGCGGCGGCGCGGGCGAGGTCGGGCAGGCTCTTCGCGGTCACGGGAGCCTCCCGGCGAGGGTGGCGCAGAGGACGAGGACGCAGCGGAGGGTCTCGTCCATCTCGTCGTCGAGACCGTCCGGGCTCGCGGTCGCCTCAGTGGCCGCCTCTGCGATCGCCGCCACGTCATCTCGGGTCAGCGGCCCGCACGTCATGCAGGGGCCGGGGGACATGCCCATCGCGACGTGGCGAGCGCAGCAGCCCCCGTCGAGGGCCACGCGCATCGCGCCCTCGTCCGCGGCGTCGAGGCGGGCGGCGATGCGCTCCACCTCGGCGAGGAGCGCGGACACGTCCTGGCGAGCCTCCGCCACGAAGGCGGCGTCCTCCTCGTGCACGAAGGGGCCCGCCATCCTCCAGACCATTCGCCCGGCATCGTCGTCGCGCACGTAGACGCAATCGGCGTCGCCCTCTTCGTGCTCGTCGGTGTCGCCTTGCCACCACGGCCCCGGCGTCGCCGCCTCGCACCGCGCCCGGATGGCGGCCACGTCGAGCCCCTCGACGGGCGCGCGTCGTCGCTCCCGGTCCTCGCGGATCGCGCGCTCGACGAGGGCCACGACGCGGGAGTCCTCGTCCTCGCCGCAGGTGACGCGGGCGGCTTCGAGGGGCGTCACGACGCGCACCCGAGGCGCATTCCGAAGGCGCGCAGCTCCGCGTCGTCCGACTTGAGCAGCTCCTGCCCGAGCCTCATCCGCTCGGCGATGACGCCGTTGGCGAAGTCGTCGCGGGCGCGGTCGTCGCCGCGTCCGTTGCTCTCCGGGAGCCATTCGCGGGCCATCTCCTCGGCGGTCGGGTGGACGATGGTCGGGATCACGACACGGCTCCTTCGACGCTGGCCGCGGTGATCGGCATGTCGCCGGCCACGCCGACGGGCGGCTCGTCGCAGGCGAGCATGGGGCGGGGCGGGAGGTAGGCGCTCGCCCGCTCGGGGCTCACGCGGACCAACTCGGCCTCGACGTATTCGCCGCCCTCCTCCAGCTCCCGGGCGGCGGCTTCGACCTCTCGGAAGGCGACGACACGGCCCGGGCGGTCGAGGACGAGCACCGGGTCCAGGCCGTCGTCGCCGTCGGTGACCACCATCTCGGGCGCCACGCCGGCCAGCACGTCGCCCGCCGCCGCCCACCCATCGGCCCAGGCGGTGACCTGCGCGGCCTCGATCACGGCCAGCGGGTTGCGGATGGTCTCGGCCTGGCGCAGCGCCATGGCGGCGAGCTCGACGTGGCCGACGAGGAGGGCGACGAGGCGGTTGAGGGCGCCCGCGGCCTGGAGGCGGTCGTACGCCAGCGTCGCCGACTCCCACGGGCGGGCGTTCCGCTGGGCGACGATGGCGAGGGCGGCAGCGAGGCGGCGGAGGGCGTCCTCGACGACATCGAAGGCGCCGTCGAGAGCGCTGACGGCAGGCGCCGACGCGGGGCCGAGGACGCGCCCGGTCTGCTCGGCGGCGCTCACGAGGCGGTCTCCTGCGCCGGCTTGGCGTTCCAGGCCCGGTAGTGGTCACGAAGGGGGCAGCCCGTCAGGTGGCGCCGCGTCTTCCTCCCCTCGGCCAGCGGGCACTTGCAGGCCGCCTTCGCCGCGGTGACGCCTTCGCCGTATGCGGCGCGCAGCTTCGGGAGCGCGTCGAGCTCGGGGCCGTACCCCGCGCCGCGGGCGGCGGAGAGGCCGCGGTAGATGGCCTGGCGCGAGGTGTCGAGGCGACGGGCCAGGGCCGCGACGGTGACCGGCTTCAGCGTGAGGGCGACCAGCGCGCGGAAGCCGAGGCGCGCGATGTGGTCGCCGCCGAGGAGGACCTCGGCGCGAGGATCGGGGGCTGGGACGTTGGGGGCGTTCGTCATGCCCCAAGCGATATTGTCTAAACACAAACTTGTCTAGACACAAAATTTCGTCCGCTTACAGAGGAGCGGGACTACTCGGGAATTTGTCGGAGCCGGCGCGCCAGGTGGAACATGTCGGCCGGGGTGTGCGTGAGGTTCGCCCGCAGCAGCAGACCGCGCGCCAGGGCGAGACGGACGCGATCTGCGTGGGCCGCCTCATCAGGCTCGGCGGCGAAGACGATGGTGGCCGTCGTCGTCCTGAACCACTCCGGCGCCGCGGCCGGCGAGCCCGGCGTCACCGGCGCGCATGGAAGCATCTGAAAACCGAGCTCCAGTGCGACGACGAGGGGGTTGCCCCATGCAGGCCGATTCGCCGCGGCCAGCGCCGTGGAGGCGATCCTCTCGATCTCGTGGTGCTTGACCGTGCGGCCCAGGAGCAGGCCGCCGGAGGGAGTGGAGTCCATCCCGTCAGGATTACGGACTGGACCCGACCGGGCAATCAGGACAGTCCCGAAGCGGTCGGCCAATGTCCGCCGTCAGTGAGGTCGGCGCTTCGCGTCCTCTTCGGCTTTGAGGCGCTTCGCCTCAGCGTCGAGCGCCGCCTTGCGCACCTCCTCGGGTGCCTCGGCCAGCCAGAAGGACGCCGCGCGGAACACAAAGTCGGGCGTCACCATGTCGGGCGTCACGAAGGCGGGCGAGCGGCCCGCGGCTCGGATCGCGTACGCCTGGACGCGGCCCTTCTCGGTCTCTATCGCTGCGGCCTCCGCCCAGCCGGTGAGGCTGTCGTAGGTGGGGGCCGCGGCCCCAGCTTCTCGGTCCATGGAGCCCTGTCCTCTCGTGAGCCAGTCGAACGAGATATCCAGGTAGTCGGCCATGGCCGCGAGGACCTCGGGGCTCGGCAGTTGGCCCTTCTTGAGAACCCGGTGCGTGTAGCCGGTCCCGGTGCCCCTCTTGTCGAAGCGCTTGGCGAGGTAGGCGTCCAGGTGCGCGGGCTTCTTCTTCCGGGTCTTCAGCGCGTGGCCGAGCCGGTCGGCGAGCGATGCCATGGCCGCGAGCCATTCCACGGGCACCACTTTACGGAAAGATCCCGCCGAGATGCGAGCCCCACCAACACTTGCGTCTTGACAAGTTTGTGTTTCCACAAGCACCTTACGCGGGATGCGGACGACCCGGACTGACCTGGGGGAGAACTTCAGTGAGGGCGCGAGGCTGTCCTGGCTTGCGCTTCGGGCGCGAGGCTGGAGCGTCGCCGACCTGCGGGCGCGCATGGTCGGGCCGCGGAGCGGCGAGCCGATGGCGGGCGGCGTGCTGGACCCCGTACTCTACGGCGACCGCCTGCCCAGCTTCGCTCTCGCTGGGCAGCTCGCGGCGGCTCTCGGGGTGCCAGTGGAGGCGTGGGCGCGCAAACCTGCGCGCCGGTTCGTCCTCGAAGCCTCCAAGCGCCACGACGCCAAGGTGCGCGGCCTCACCGGTTCCCGCAAGAGGGGGCAATTGCGCAGTAAGACAACGTCCGACGGAGTCAGGCGTTCAGAGGGGAGGGCGTGACCGTGGGCAAGCGTGTGCCCGGCGGCCCCGGGCGGTATCTCTACGGCTTCCACTACGTCTACTTCCTCCGCGCGCCCGACTCCGAGACGCCGCACTACGTCGGCTTCACCTCTTCCCCGCGGACGCGATGGCAGGGCCACGTCGATGCTGCCCGCAACAGCGTCCGCCGAGGCGTCGCCGGACAGCCGCTCTACGACTGGATCCTCGGCCTCCTCGCGCTCGACCAGCGTCCGGTGATGGTCGTCGTCGATCAGGTCGCCTTTCCGCCCGGCGTCGGCTGCCTCGATCGTGTCCGGTACGAGGTCCGTGCCCGCGAGCTTGAGGAGGCCTGGATCGCCAAGTTCCTCGCCGAGGGCGCACCACTTCTAAACGAGCGCCGTCGGCGCGACGAGGCCGGCGATCTCTGCGAGGGATGCGGCGGGGCTCACGGCTTCCGTTTCTGTCCGACGCGCGAGCGCTCCGAGAACTCGCTCTACAGCGCCAAGTCGCACGATAGGGCCGTCGCGGCTGGCCTCTGCCGGAACTGCCGGGCACCCCGCGGCGACACCGGGACGGCGACCCTCTGCCGCGGCTGCGCGGATGGCGTCTCCGCCCGTCGTCGAGCCCGGCGCTCGGCCGCCTGACACCTCACGGCCGCCCGCGCCGGCCTGAAGCGCGGAGGGAGAGACCATGCACGCTGATTCGATGGGCGCGACGTCGCCCTGTGGTTCCTGGTCGTGCGAGAACGGTGGCCCGCGAGCGCGCGTAGGCGCCTCGCACGTCGTCACGCTCGATGCCTTCGTCGACTTCGCGCTCACGGGCGGCCTCGCGCGGCTGGAGCTGTCGAAGCCTGCGCACTGGCTGAGCGCGATCGACTTCTACGAGGCCCTGCGACCGGCACTTCGCGAGGCTCACCAGATCGGACGGCTCGAAGACATCCGCTGGAGGGACACGGGCGACATGCGGCGCGAGCGCATCTTCCCTCGGGTCGCCAGCGGCTATGCGGCGGCGGTGCGCAAGGCCGAGGCCCGCTTCCTCCCCTGCGATCCCCGCATGCTTCACGCTCATCCGGTCGACATCCTCGTCGAGCCGATCGGGCTCTGGACGAGCGACCGCGGCGGCGACCCGATCGCGGTCTTCCTCCACTTCGACGTGCAGCGGGCGAGCGCGCGGAGGATCTCGCTCTACCTCGCCGCCGCCCGGCTGGTCGGGTTTCACGGCGGATTCGTCGACCTCCAGGACGGCGGCGCCCTCACCCTCGGCGCGGAACCCTTCATCTCCACGCCAGACGCCTCGCTCCGCTGCTACTTCGAGGCCGAGGCGCGCGCGTTCGCCGAGCTGCGGAGCGCGCAATGATCTTCCCGAGCAGCGTGCTCGGCGCGGCTGTCGCGTCGGGCGAGGTCGAGATCAGAGAGCCGGCCGCCGAGGTGCAGCGCCGCGCGACCGGCCGCGGCCCCGACGACGAGCCGGCGATCTTCCGCGTCGACGTCGCCGGCAACGCCTTCCTCAGGCTGCGGGCCGCCGGCAATGCCGCCTCCGGCTTGCTCGCCGCGCTGGAGGCCGGTGACCGCGTGGAGGTGCGCGTGCTGCCGCCGCTCGCGGTGGAGCGCGAGGCGACCGCGACGAGCTGGGCGCGGCACATGGTCGTGGCGCCCGACGGCGTGGAGCACGTCGAGATGCGCCCGGCGGCCGGGAGCGAACCGTGACGCGCAAGAAGCCGATCCGCGAGTTCACCGTCCGCGTCGTCGCCAGCGATGGCAGTTGGTGGCGCGCCTGCGCCCTGGGTGAGACGTTCTTCGCCGCCCGCGCCGCGCTTGCGACCCGCATCGCGCAGCAGAAGCACCCCACCGGCCCCGACGTCGAGCCCGGCGACATCCGCCTCGACCCGCCGCGGAGGTACGAGCCGTGAAGGTCACCGTCACCGACAAGAGCTACGTGAGCGCCGAGGTCAGCGCCGCGCAGGCCCTCGCCTACTGCCGGCGGGCGTTGGTCGCGGAGCGGGGATGGCGAGAGCTGCTCGAAGAGGGCGCCGTCTTCGCCCACTTCATCAACCCCGACGAGAGCCTGGTGAACGTGGCGTGCCCCCTGCTCCACGATGCTGCGGACCTGAGGCGGCGTCTCGTCGAGCTGTGCGAAGACTTGGTGCTCGCCCGAGTGGTGGCCCAGCCCTCCGAGGCGCTGCGGGCGATGGCCGAGGAGTCGACGTCATGAGCGATGCCCGCGTGCTCAACTTCGCGGTGCCAGGCCGCGCCGTGCCCTTCCAGCGCATCGGCGCCGGCGGCCACGTCCCCGCAGCCGAGCGACGCTGGCGCAAGACGGTGGCCGACTACGCGCTCCAGGCCAGGCTCGCCGACCGCGGGTGGAGCTGGACCGACGCCGACGCCTTCGAGCTCGAGGCGGTCTTCCACCGGGTCCCCGCCATCGGCCGACGCAAGGGGGGCGACGCGTCGAACTTGGTCAAGGCCGTCGAGGATGCGCTGAGCGGCGTCCTCTTCGCCGACGATCGGCAGGTGCGCCGCCTGGTCGTCGAGGTGGTAGACGCCGAGGAGGGGCGCGAGCGGGTCGCCGTCGTCGTGGTCCGGCGGGCGAGGGCGACGTGAGCGCCGGCGACGCCATCGTCGCTCTGGGCGACGTCGCGGAGCGCGCGCGGCGGGACTCCTTCCGTGCCCAGCACAGTCGGAACGAGCGCGGGTGGTGCCAGCCCTGGTGCTGCGCCTGCCGATTGGCGGCGAAGTCGAGGCTGTACACGAGGGCGGAGGCGTCCGTGCGCTTCCTGGTCCGGGAGGACAAGGCGACATGAATGATCGGGCCGCCGTCGAAGAGATCCGCGCGCGCCTGTCAGACCCGCGCGACGTGGCGCGCCGGCTGAAGCTGGAGCGTCCACGGCACGGTGGGGGCCGGTACCGCTGCCCATCGCACGGCGGCGCGGCGCTGGCCCTCTTCCGCGGGCGGGACGGCACCCTGGGCGTCCGCTGCTTCGGCTGCGATCTCCACGGCGACGTCTTCCACCTCGTCGCCGCCTCTCGCGGGCTCGTCTTGCCGGGTGGCTTCCCCGACGTGCTCCAGGCCGCCGCCGCCCTCGCGGCGGTGTCGCTGCCCGATCTCCCTCGCGAGGTGGAGCGGCCAACGGTGAGCGATGCGACCTTCGCCGGCGTCGTGGCGCGGCTGCTGGTACTGGCGCCCCTCGCCGCCGCGCCGGACGTGCTGGGCTACCTCACCGGACGTCAGATCGGACCCCAGGCGATCCGGGACGGCTGGGGCGCGCTCCCATGCAGGCGCGAGCAAGCACGGATCGTGTCCGCGCTCGCCCGCGACTTCACCGGCGATGATCTGGTCGGCTCCGGTCTCTTCGTCACCGACCAGGAGACTGGCGCCCTCCGCTTCCGGCAGCCGGGTGCGCGGGTGCTCATCCCGTGGCGGGGCCTCGACGGCGAGCTCGTGAGCATCCAGCGGCGCAGGCTGGACGCGCACGAGCCGCGGTACATCGCGGCGGCTGGGCGCCCGCTGTCCCGCCCCTACGGGCTCGATCGACTGCGCTCGCTCCCTACGTCGGCACCGGTGGCCTTCGTCGAGGGCGCCATCGATGCCCTCGCCCTGCGCGAGCTCTGCCGGCGCCACCGCTTCCCCTGTGTCGTGCTGGCCGTGCCTGGCGTCGAGACTTGGCGATCGGGTTGGGCGGCGTACGCGAAGGGGAGGACGGGCTTCGTCGCGCTCGACGCCGACGAAGCGGGCGACAGGAAGGCGCCGACGGTGACGGCGGACCTTGAGGCGGCCGGCGCGTTCCCGAAGCGCTGGAGGCCGCGGGCGAAGGATTGGGGCGAGGTCCTCGCCGGAGGGCGCGCGGCGTGACTGGCAGGCTCCAACTCCGACCCTACCAGGAGCGCGCCGTCGAGGCCGTGAAGGCGGCCTACCGTGCCGGCAAGCGGGCTCCGTGCCTGGTCTGTCCGACCGGCGGAGGGAAGACGCTCATGGGCTCCCGCTTCGCCTTGGGGAGCGTCGAGAAGGGGGCGCGCCAGGTGTGGTGGCTTGCCCACCGCGACGAGCTCGTGGAGCAGGCCGCCGCCCGTCTCCGGGCCGAAGGGGCCGCGCGGGTGGGCGTCATCGCCGCTGGCTACCCCGCGACGAATGCGCCGCTCCAGGTGGCGAGCATCCAGACCCTCGCCGCCCGCGCCTCGAAGGGCCTGCCCACGGACCTCGACCTGGTGGTGTTCGACGAGTGCCATCACCTTCCCGCGCCCGGCTGGATCGAGGTGGTGCGATCCCTCCGTCCCAAGCTCCTCATCGGCCTCACCGCCACGCCGGAGCGAGGCGACGGGATCGGGCTCGGCGTGGACGAAGGCGGGCTCTTCGACGATCTCGTCCAGGTCACGACCGTCCGCGAGCTGCAGGACGAGGGGCACCTCGTGCCGTGCATCACGTACGCGCCCGCGAACACCACGAAGAACCTCTCGCAGGACCCCGTGGCCGCCTACCTCGCCCGGGCGCCCGGGGAGCGGGCCTTCGTGTTCTGCGCCGACGTGGCCCATGCGGAGAAGATCGCGATCTCGTTCATCGGGCAGGGCGTCCCGGCGGCGACGATCCACGCGAAGACGCCGCCTCTGCTCCGCAAGGCGCGGCTGGAGGCGTTCCGCTTGCAGGACCAGCAGCCCTTGCGCGAGGCAGGGTCACTCGACCGGCCGCCGCTGGTCCTCTGCAACGTCTACACGTTGACCGAGGGGGTCGACGTGCCGGAGGCGTCCTGCGTGATCCTCGCGCGCGGCGCCGGACATCCGGGGATCATGCTCCAGATGGCTGGGCGCGGACTCCGGCCGGCACCCTGGGCTGGCAAGACCCGCTGCGTATTCCTCGACCTCCGTGGCGTGGTGCACAAGCTCGGCCTGCCCGAAGCGGACCGCGAGTGGAGCCTGTCGGGCAAGGCCGCCAAGCTCGCCGAGAAGGAGCGCGAGACGAAGCTCAAACCGTGCCCGGCGTGCGGCGGCATGGTGGGGATCTGGTCAAGCGACCGCGACGGCTGGCGCGTTTGCCCCCTCTGCCGCGAGCGCATCGCCCCGCCCGAGCCTCCCAAGGTGGAGGTGAGGGAACTGCACCAGATGGGACGCCTCGCGTCGCCCGAGGCCAAGGCCGGCGCCCTCAAGGGCCTGGCGCGCGCCGCGGCGCGACGAAGCGGGAACCGGGCGGGATGGGTGGCCCACCGCTACAGGGACAAGTTCGGCGAGTGGCCCCCCTTCGGCGCCGCGCGGCAGGTGCTCCTCGACATGGGGATCGACCCCAAGGGGCCGCCGCGCGAACCTGAGCCGAACGAGGCACCCGACGCTCCGCCGGGCGACGAAGCGTTCACCGACTGGCTCGACAAGGCCGTCGGGTGACGCGCACCTAGTCTACGTGGTAGACTAGGTGGCATGACCGATCGACGCTGGCGAGTCCTCGCCCGGGCCATTACCAGACCCGATAACGGCCTCCGAACGGTGGAGCGCTTGCTCTGCTTCACCATCATCGGGGAGGCCCTCGCCGCACGTTCTCGCGAGCAGACCAAGGCCAGCATCGCCGACCTGTGCGACTGGACAAAGATGTCCCGGGCTTGGGTCATCAAGACGATCGCCAGCCTGGAAGCGGCCGGATGGCTGGAGGTCACGCGGTCCACTGGTGTGACTGGCAGCGCCGCTCCGAACGTCTACCGCGTGACGCCGAGGGGGTAGCCCATGGGCTCGCTCCGTCTCTTCGCTAGGTCGGTTCAGATCGTGCTCAACGCGCCACTGAGCACCCCCGAGAAGGTCGTGCTCGTCGCCATTTTGACGCACGGATCGGAGCAGTGTTTCCCGGGGATCCGGCGACTTGCGGCGCTGACGTCGCAGAGCGAGCGCACGGTGCAGCGGGCGATCAAGTCCTGCGAGGCCAAGAAGGTGTTGGGCGTTTCCAAGCGAGGAAACCCGGGGTTCCAGGAGTCGAACCGCTACCGCGTGCGCCTCGGCAAGCTCCGCGAGCTCCGCCCTTCGGGCGGGCGACCCGGTGACTCTGTGTCACCGGGTCCCGACTGTGTGTCACCTGGTGACGGAGAGTCACCCGAACTGGATTAAGAGGAGAAGGAAGAGCAGGAGGCGCGCGCGGCGGTGTCCCTGCTGGAGAGATCGCGCCTCCTGCTCTTCCGGTGGGGTCTCGCTCGGAGGCTGCTGTCGCTTCGTGGTTGGTGAACCTGGGTCCGCAGGGCGTAGCGCCGCCCAGCGCCCACAGCCCCGTGGTGGGCCAAGCACGGGGCAGAGCGGCGGAGGCCAGTCGGGGTGAGGATGGGCGGCGCACGGCTCGGGCAGGCGACGGCTTTTTCATGGGAGCGGATGGGGGCGAGGAGGTGCACCCACCGGGAGCGCTTGCGGCGGATCCGAGCCTTGGGAATCGTGGTACATACGTTCAGCCGTGCCCAGGACGCCCCGCAACAGCCCGAACCCGCCTGGAAGGCCCCCGAAGGCCCAAGAGGCCGCCAACGCCCTCCAGCGCGCGGCGAGGACCGGGGAGAGCATCGAGAGCGCGGCGAAGGCCGAGGGGGTGAACGCCTCGACGGTCCACGCCCACAAGGCCAAGCGGGGCGCCGGGAAGGGGGCTACGGCGGCTCGCCCGTCAGCG
>Ga0134125_10005877_pt1 | contig 13902 bp, 15 predicted proteins | sample KB31751_FD_96464 | JGI IMG/M metagenome (GOLD analysis project Ga0134125, IMG submission 96464) | Terrestrial soil microbial communities with excess Nitrogen fertilizer from Kellogg Biological Station, Michigan, USA - KB3-175-1 | ecosystem: Environmental > Terrestrial > Soil > Unclassified ... | reverse complement strand
GATCGGCGCGCAGTTCCGCCGCATTGGTGATGTTCCCGTTGTGCGCGACCGCGATCCGCCCCTTATTGCAGTGGACGGAAAACGGCTGTGCGTTGCGTTCGACGGTATCGCCGGTGGTCGAATAGCGCGTGTGCCCGATGGCGAGCGATCCCGGCAGCTCCTGCAGTACGGGTTCGGTAAAGATGTCGGCCACGTGGCCCATCGACTTCTTCGTGTAGATCTGTTCGCCGTCGCTCGTCGAGATGCCCGCGCTCTCCTGCCCACGGTGCTGCAGGGCGTAGAGGGACAAGTAGGCTAACTTCGACGCTTCGGGGTGGCCGTAAATGGCGGCGACACCGCACTCCTCATGAAGTTTATCCAGCATGTTTTTGGAGTAATTCGGGAAGGGCTGCTTCGAAGGACCGTTTCAAATCGGTGGTGGCCATGTAAATCCAGTTCGTGGATCCGTTGCCGATCTGTAACCGCTCTCTTATTGTAACGCCGATGCGCGGACACTCGACATCAAATCGCAATGCGATTTCATTGATTCTTTCGGGCTCGCGCGTCGTCAGCAGGATGCGTGACGGCGCTTCTCCGAACAGCGAAAACTCCGGCCGCTCGCCGGCCGCAATTGTCACCCGTGCCCCAAGTTCGCTCGTGCAGGATTCACTCAGGGTCACGGCCAGCCCGCCATCGCTCACGTCGTGCGCCGACTCGGTAAGTCCCGCGGCGAGAATCTCCCGCACGCACTCGTGGACCCGTTTCTCGTAGGCCATGTCAAGCTTCGGCGGCAGGCCCCAAAGCTGATTGAGGATAACTTTCGCATACTCGGAGCTGCCGAAACGATCAGCCTGCTCGTGATAAGAAGAGCCTTGGCCGAGGCCGCCGAGCAGCATTACAATCGCGCCCTCGCTGCGGAATTGCACGGGGGCGGGCAGCGCCGTCTTCATTACGCCGATGATGCCGAGGACCGGCGTGGGATAAATCCCTTCGCCCAATGTCTCGTTGTAAAGACTCACGTTGCCGCCGGTGATCGGAGTCTCAAAGAAAGCGCAGGCTTCGCCGATGCCTTCGATCGCTTCGACCAATTGGGCCATGATCTCGGGCCGTTCCGGATTCCCGAAGTTCAGATTGTTGGTCGCCGCCACCGGCAGGGCCCCGGTCGTCGCGAGATTCCGGCAGCACTCCGCTACCGCCAGCTTCGCGCCTTCGCGTGGGTCGAGGTAGCAATAGCGCCCGTTACCATCCAGCGACATCGCGATCGATGTGCCGGTTTCCTTCACCCGCACAACCGCCGCATCCGAACCGGGACCGGCCAGCGTGTTCGTCCGCACTGTGTAGTCGTACTGCTGCCAGATCCAGCGCTTCGAGCACAGATCGGGCGACGCCACGAGCCTGAGCAGATCGGCATTGAGATCTTTCGACGCCGGAATGTGCGCGGGCGGTTCCAGCGGCGCTCTCCGGTGCGGCTTCACATTGTGCGGCCGGTCATACTTCGGCGCTTCATCCGCCAGCGCGGCGTTCGGGATTTCGGCCATCAGTGCGCCGTGATGCCGGATGCGCAGCAGACCGTCCTCTGTCACCACGCCGATCGTAACCGCGTCGAGTCCCCACTTCCTGAAGACCGCGAAGACTTCCTGCTCACGGCCTTTCTCGGCGACAAGCAGCATACGCTCCTGCGATTCCGACAGCAGCATCTCGTAGGCCGTCATGCCGGATTCGCGTTGCGGAACCTTATCCAGATCGATGTCGATGCCGACACCGCCGCGGCTGCCCATCTCGCAGGAGGACGACGTCAGCCCGGCCGCGCCCATGTCCTGAATCGCGACGATCGCGCCGGTCTTCATGGCCTCGATGCAGGCTTCGAGCAGCAGCTTCTCGAGAAACGGATCGCCCACCTGCACGTTCGGACGCTTCTGCTTCGACTCCTCGGTGAACTCCGCGCTCGCCATCGAGGCGCCGTGGATTCCGTCGCGTCCGGTCTTCGCGCCGACGTAGATCACTGGATTGCCGATGCCGCGCGCCTTGGCGAAGAAGACTTCGTCCTGCCTGCAGACGCCCAGTGCGAAGACGTTCACCAGCGGGTTCGCCGAATAGCATTCCTCGAAGAGGCACTCGCCGCCGACGGTCGGCACGCCGAAGCAGTTTCCGTAGTGCGAAATTCCGCTCACGACGCCGGTGAGGATGCGCCGGTTGCGGTCCGCCACCGGAGAATCGGCTGGCGGCCCGAAGCGCAGGGAATCCATCACCGCGATCGGACGCGCGCCCATCGTGAAGATGTCGCGCAAAATTCCGCCCACGCCCGTCGCTGCGCCCTGAAACGGCTCAATATAGCTCGGATGGTTGTGCGATTCGATCTTGAACGCAACCACCCAGCCGCCGCCGATCCCGATGATGCCTGCGTTCTCGCCCGGACCCTGCACGACGTATTTGCCGGTCGTCGGCAGCTTCTTCAGATGGATACGCGAGCTCTTGTACGAGCAATGCTCGCTCCACATCACGCTGAAGACTCCAAGCTCGGTGTAGCTCGGTTCGCGTCCCAACAGACTGACGATTTTCTGGTACTCCGCGGGCGTAAGCTGATGCTGTTCGATCAGCTCCGGTGTGATTGTCATTTCGAAAAGACAGGGACCGAGGCCAGCATCGACTCGAGAATCGCGAGCCCGTCGGTCGATCCCATCAGCGGATCGGCCGCACGCTCCGGATGCGGCATCATCCCCAGCACATTGCGCTCACGGCTCAGGATGCCGGCGATATCGCGCAGCGCTCCGTTCGGATTATCCACGTAACGGAATGCGATGCGGTCTTCCGCTTCGAGCTCATCGAGCGTGCGGTCGTCGGCGAAGTAGCGGCCATCGCCGTGGGCAACGGGCATGCGCAGAAGCCCGCCTTTTGTAAGCTTCGAAGTGAACGGCGAATCGGCGGTTTCCGTGCGCAGCGTGACTTCGCGGCACACGAACTGCAGATGTTCGTTCCGCAGAAGAGCGCCCGGGAGCAGTCCGGCTTCGACGAGAATCTGGAAGCCGTTGCAGAAGCCGGCGACCAAACCGCCATCGGCCGCGAACTTCTTTACCGCGCCCATGATGGGTGAAAAGCGCGCGATCGCGCCGCAGCGCAGATAATCGCCGTAGGAAAACCCGCCGGGAAGGATGACGGCATCGACCTTGCTCAGGTCGGTAGAGTCGTGCCAGATAAATTCCGCATGCCCGCCCAGATTTTCGTTGATCGCGTACCACGCATCGTGATCGCAATTGCTGCCGGGAAAAACGACAACGCCGACTTTCATCGTGGGAATCTCCAGTTTAACAGGGCCGTACACGTTAATATAGGCCAGCCGGACTATAGTAGTGGAAATGCGATCCATGGTGCTTGCGCTCCTTCTTGCCGCTGGCGCGAACGCTCAGTTCAACGACAGCGGCCCACAGGTCGCCAAAGGACTTCCGGCCCCGCGAACGGCCGACGGGCATCCCGATTTCACTGGCGTTTATCACGCGCCGGGGTATGGCCCTGGCGATCCCCCCGTGCGCAACGGCGAGACGATCGCTCGCAACATTGCGCGCGATCTCAAGCCTGCCGATGTCCCGCTTTTGCCCTCCGCGGTCGCGCTCATGAAACAGCGCAACGACACCAACAGCAAAGACGATCCTGAGGGCCTCTGCTTACCCATGGGCACGCCCCGCAAGGACCCTTACCCCTGGAAGATCGTCCAGACGCGTCAGTTGTTCCTCATTCTCTATGAGGGCAATGTCCACAGTTACCGGCAGGTGTTTCTCGACGGACGTCCGCACGACCCCAAAGTCGAGGACACCTGGTGGGGCGATTCCATCGGCAAGTGGGACGGCGACACGCTCGTCGTCGACACTGTCGGCTTAAACGACAAAGCCTGGCTTGATCTCGTCGGGCATCCGCGAACCGGGAAGGCCCACATCATCGAGCGGTTCACACGTCCGGAACTGGGCCGGATGAACATCGAGATCACGATCGATGATCCCGGGGCTTACTCGAAGCCATGGAAGGTTTTCGAGTCGTCGCAGCTCGCGCCTGGCTGGGAATTGCAGGAATACATTTGCAACGAGAACAACAGGGATGCCGCGCATCTCGTCGGCAAATAGCGGCGTTCAACGCGAGCCTGCCCCGTTCATTGATTTTCACGGGGCCGAGCACGTCCGGCCGCCGTTCCCGATATTTGCGGTGCGGATCGCCAACGACATCACACGCAGGGCAGCAAAGGGGGCCGGTGTACTTTTTAAATTACACACGTTTTGCCTGGTGTACGATGGACGGAACGGCGCCGGGTATCCGTGGGGGGCGCTGAAGCATTAAGGAGACATGACGATGAAACTCGCGAAAGCGGCGTTGCTTCTGACCGTGGCGTCCGGCGCGGCATGGTCACAGGTCAATATCGGGGCGCAGAAGCCTGAGGCCAGTGTGCCATTCAACATGACCACGGTGGCGAATTTTGAGCTTCCGTGGCGCATCGCTTTCCTGCCGGACGGCCGCATGCTAATTACCGAAAAGATCGGTCCGGTGTGGCTGGCGTCGCAAAAGGGAGACAAGGTTCAGGTGAACGGCACGCCACCGGTCTATTGGCAGGGCCAGAACGGCATGCTGGGTGTCTTTCTCTCGCCCACTTACGCGACGGATCAGCGCATTTATCTCACCTATGTCGAACCGGGTGATTACGGTGGCGGATTGGCACTGGCTCGCGCAAAGCTGAATATCACCGCGAACGGAGCGGCCAGCCTCGCCAACTTCGATGTGATCTGGCGCCAGTTGCCGCGCGGCAAAGGGGGCCAGGCCGGCGGGCAGGTAGCATTCTCGCCCGACGGACAGTATCTGTTCCTCACGGTCGGTGATCGCCAGCGCTTCACGCCGGCGCAGGATCCGAACCAGCCGGTCGGCAAGATACTGCGGCTCACACTGGACGGCAAGCCCGCGCCCGGCAATCCTGACTTCGGCAAAACCGGTGCGGCGACGATTCCGCTGATCGATCCGCCTACGGATACCGAGGCCGCGAAGAATGCGAAGGTGGTGAGCATGTATGCGTTCGCCGGTCCGAATGAAACGCCTGCCGAAACCTGGGCGGTCGGCGTGCGCACGCCGTATGGGATGGCCTTTTCTCCTTCCGGCGAGTTGTGGGAAGTGGAGCACGGTCCGCGTGGCGGTGACGAGCTGAACCTGATCGAGAAGGGCAAGAATTATGGATGGCCGCTCGTCTCATTTGGACAGAACTATAACGGGGTGCCGATTCCGAATCCGGACACGCGCCCCGATCTGGCGAAACCGGCTCTCTACTGGGTGCCCGTGATCGCGCCCGGCAGCCTCATGTTTTACACCGGCAGGCAGACATTCCCGCAGTGGGAAGGAAACGGCTTCGTCGGGGGCATGGGGACTCAAACGCTCAACCGCATCATCTTCGATGGACACGGCGGCGCGAAAAGCGCGGAGCGATGGAGTGTGGGAAAGCGGATCCGGGATGTGGCGGAAGCTCCGGATGGCTCGCTGTGGCTGCTGGAGGATGCGAACCCTGGCGCGTTGATTCATGTGACGCCGAAGTAAGCGTTTCGCGGGGCAGATTCGATCTGCGGCCGATTGGATGGGAACCTGCCTGGCCTTTCGTCGTTGAGCGCGCAGGCCGATTGGCAATCGGCCGCAGGTTCACAACCGGCCCCACAAGCCTGTCTACCTGTTCTTTTGCAGGACCCACGTTGTCATGGATCGCTGGTGCTGCACCACGGTGGTTTTTAGCGGGTCGGCGAAGGTCGCTCCCATTTCACGTGCGAGTCCTGCGAGCAATGGTTCGTCGACGAGGTATCGTTCGGAACCGTCGGGCAGGAGGCAGCGGCGTCCATTCAGTTGTCTGACCTCGCGCTCAATGCCGATCGACGATGCGAGGCGGCAGAAGAAAACGCCTCCGGACTTCAGCTTTCTCCACGCACCCTGCAGCATCGCGCGGAAGTGATCGTCGTCCGATGCGAAGTGAAGAACTGCGCTGCTGATCAGGAAATCGGCCGCGGCATCGGGAAACGACATCGTCTCAATTGGCTCGACACGAAAATTCTCAACGGGTACGTGAGGCGCCAGCGTTGCGGAAAGGCGGCGCACGGAAGCGATCGCGCCAGGGTCGCGGTCGGCTCCGAAGATCTCGAACCCTTCCTCGCGTGCGTTTCGAAGCAACCAAACCAGATTGCGGCCGTGCCCGCAGCCCGCGTCGAGGATGCGCATTCCACGAGCGATGCGGCCGCGCAGGAGTTGATCGAAGAGGTAAATGTCGATGTGGCCGAACTGTTCGGCAAGAGTGGGCATCGCCTGATAGTACGAGAAGTTGGGGAGCGCTGGCTTGCGGAGGTAAACAGGATCAGGCAACCGCGGGAGGCCACCTGTCAGACCTATTGCGCGTCGTGCCACGGGGCCGATCTCAACGAGCGCGAAGGTCCTCAACTGGCGGGGGCCAATTTCGCCTTGCAGTGGGGTGAGCGGACGGCGAGTGAACTCGTTCAGTATCTCCAGGCCGCCATGCCTCCCGGAGGCGCCACTCTGCCGGGCGATTCCTATTTGAATCTCGCCGCCCTTATTTTGGACGCCAACGGCGCGCGGGCAGGAAAGCAGGCTCTCTCACGACCGCGGCGAACGCGACGGTTCGCAGCGTCGCGACTGGTCAGCGTGCTGCGTATCTCGCGGCCATGTCAACTGCGCCGGCCGCGCCAGCGAACGCGCGCAATGCCGCCCCACGTCAGGAAGCACAAACACCCGTGGAATTACCGTGGATGGCGAGGTCAAGGGTTTCACTCCTGTGACCGGCCGGGCTGCGCAATCCGGATCCCGCGGACTGGCTGATGATCCGGCGAGATTACAAGGCGCACTCGTTCAGCCCGCTGAATCAAATCAATGCGCAGAATGTCCACGAACTGCGGATGGTCTGGAGCGGGGCCATGCAGGACGGCGTGATGCTCGGCAATCAGCCCGCGCCGATCGTGCACAACGGGGTCCTCTATGTGAACAACAACGGGATGGTCCTGCAGGCGCTCGACGCCAAAGACCGGCGATCTCATCTGGGAAAACCGCTATGGGACGAGTCCTGCAGTGCCTTCCATGCGCGGCATCACCGTTTATGGCGACAAGATTTTCGTAGCGACGACGCAGGCGCACCTGATGGCTTTCGATGCGCGCAACGGGAAGGTCGTCTGGGATACGACTGTCGGCGATCGGTCGCAGGGCGCGTATTCGACAACGAGTGGTCCGCTGCTCGTCAAGGGAAAGTTGATTCAGGGCTGGGCGGCTGCGGCACCTATCGCAAGGAGAAATGTTTTATCAGCGCACGGTTCAGGAGGCGAGGCAGCTCCCGGCGGCGCGCTTCTAATGCAAGGCTTCGATAGCAGCCTTCATGTCGCGCAGCATTTTATCGACGGCATCTTTTGTGCGCTTGTTACCCCACCAGGCGAAGCCCGCCGGCGCCGGACGCGAAACGCTCATGCTGTCGACTTCCATGTCCACACCGCCGTTGTTCTCGCGCACGTACCAGTAGGTGTTGGTTCGCCAAAGAAAGCCGTGATCGTCGCCCTCAGGGTAGTAGCCGCGGCTGACGTCCTTCGGGTCCTTCCATTCCTTGATACTGTCCGAAGCCGACTTCGACACCCAGCGGTGCGCGTCGATCTGCCGGTAATGCGTGTCGTAGACCGTGTCGTAGGTGACGGCGATCCACAGAGTCGATTGCGTCAGGGTCAGGCTTGTCTTGAAGTGCTCATCGGCGGGAGTGCTGTCGGCTTCGAGCTTGCCGCTGCCTTTACTGACATCCGGCTTGAAGTACTTCGGGTAGTTCGGATAGTCTTGCATGATGCGCCGGACATCGGCAATCGTGCCGCCTTTGACATGAATCGCGCCTGTGAAGTGATGAATGCTGCCGCCGGTGATCTCGTTGCTCTCGCGCGGCTCGACGACGGGCTTGCCGGCCTGGAATGCGTCATTCTTCGAATCGCTGTCGATCCAGAGCTTTCCGGACTGATGGAATGGTTCGGAGACGTTTCGTTCGAACTGCGCGACATAGCTGTCGAACACCTTGAGAGGTCCGGGATCCATGTGAAACGTAGGAAGGATGCCCGCGTAGAGCGCGGTACTCAGCGCGGCGCCCGCGAGGCAGGTCGCGGAGAGTCGGAACCTCATCCATTCCAATATAGCTGGCGGGGTGGAGTGCGATCCTCATCAGTCAACCAATTGCGTGACGCGGTTGTGGAGCAGGTTGGTAATCTGCGGCTTGCTCCTTGCCCTTAGGGCTGCCGGTTCGATTGGCAACAGGCTGGACTTTTGCAAATCACAGCACAGCGCGATTGCCAATCGCGCGCAGGATGGCATCCTGCACCACGAGCTGCCTTTTGCCGTGTGCCGCATCGCGGTATGGTGTTAGGGATGAAGTTCAGTCACGGCTGGATGGCTGACACGCACCCGGACGCGTTGCGAGTGTATCTTGAAATTCACCGCTCGCTTTCACCTCAGCGAAAACTCCGCAGGATTGGCGACATGTACGAAGCGATGGCTGCTCTGCAGACAACCGAAGTGCGCCGCCTGTATCCGGAAGCGGATGATCGAGAAGTGTTTTTGCGCGTCACCGCGCGCCGGCTTGGCGCCGATTTGATGCGGAAGGTCTATGGCTGGCAACCCGATCGTTGACGCGATCGGAAAGGTGCTGAGCGCGCTCGATGAGTTGGGGATCTGCTGGTATGCGGGCGGCTCTGTAGCGAGTTCTGTACATGGCATTCCGCGTTACACGCAGGACGTTGATATCGTTGCGGACCTCACGGTCTTTCAATGTGATTCACTTTGCGACCGGCTTCAAAATCGACATCTTCCCGCTGCCGGACGATGCCTTCCACGCGAGTGAATTGCGCCGGGCAGCCAGACGCAGTTGGGAACCTGGCGAGGGCGCCGCGGTTGATCTCAATGTCGCCAGCGCGGAGGACACGATACTCGAAAAGTTAATCTGGTACAAACAAGGCGGAATGGTCGCGGAGAAACAGTGGAACGACGTCCTGGGAATTGCGACCACGCGGGCGTTGGAGACGGAATATCTGCGGCACTGGGCCGACCCGGAGTATCCGGGATCCTCGCACGATTGCTCGCCGAAGCTGACCAGATTTGATTGAAAGGCTTGGCGTGGCCGCTGTTGCTCAATCGAACGTATTCTCTGCTCGTGATCGCTGAGCATGGCGCTTAACGTCTCGGCGATTCGATCCAGCTTCTGGTCCGTATGCGCATTTTCCGAGCGGATAAAGTCGCGCATATCATCGAACCGCTTGTTTGTGGCGGTCAAGGAAACCGAAATGCGCGCGTTGTTGAACAGCGATCCTGCCGCGATGGCGAAAAGGGTGATCGCGATAGAGAATGGCAGCGCCCTCAGTCATATCGAGTCTCGCTGCTAATAGTGCGCCGACAGTCAAAGTTCTCACGATTTCGGCGCGCCAATTGTCACTTCGCTTTGATCAGCGAAAGAAACTCGTCGCGCGTCTCTTTGTTCTTGCGGAATGCGCCGAGCATGGTGCTGGTGACGGTGCCCGAATGCTGCTTCTCGACGCCACGCATCATCATGCAGAAATGCTGCGCTTCGGCGATGACTCCGACGCCGATGGGATCCAGGAGGTCCTGAATGCACTGCGCGATTTCCTGAGTCATGCGCTCCTGAATCTGCAGCCGCCGCGCGAAAGCGTCGATGATGCGCGGCAGCTTGCTCAGCCCGATCACTTTGTTTTTCGCGATATACGCGACGTGGATCTTGCCGAAAAACGGCAGCATGTGATGCTCGCACATGCTAAAGAACTCGATGTCCTTCACGATCACCATCTCGTCGTACTTCACTTCATAGATGGCGCCATTGACGAGTTTGGCGATATCCGCGGTGTAGCCGCTGGTGAGGAAACGCAACGCCTTCTCGACTCGCTCAGGCGTACGGACAAGTCCGTCGCGCTGGACATCCTCCCCAATCGCCTGGATCACGCCACTGATCAGCGGCGCGATCGGCTGCGCCGTCGACACCGGAGACATCACCTTCACCACTGCCCGTTTTTTATTCATCGCTGTCCCTCGCCTGCCTGGGCCTCAACTTCACAGATGTTCCTTTCGGTCTCCCAGATGCGAACCTTTTCGAGGCTCGGGCCATCCGCGAAAGCCTTTGTCCACGCCTCCCGCAAGCGCCGGTCCACTTCAAGGCCGAGGTTTTCGGTGGTGGGCACCACTTCCCGGAATGCCGCAAGCTCTTGATTCAAATTGCGATAACGAAAGGGCGCGAGGATTTCGGCTTCCGCGAGCGCGTCCAGTACCGCGAGATCGATGGCGCGACCGGTTCGCGGATCGACTTTTCCCCGGACCGTTACCTCGACTTCGTAGTTGTGGCCATGGCCCCACGGATTGTTGCACTTGCCATACGTTTCGCGGTTCTCTTCGTCGCTCAACGCGCGGGAATGCAGCCGGTGGGATGCGAAGAAGCCGTAACGGCGGCTCAGCCGCACCGTCATGCTTCCCCCCGATATTCGACGCAGAGCTCGTTGGTTTCATGGACCTTCACCGAGTGCAGCTTCGCGCGCCCTCGGATGGAGCCTTCCACCCGATTCCAGATGTCGATCGCGATGTTCTCAACCGTCGGAACGACGCGATCGAACGGTTCGACCTCGCGATTCAAAAGCCGATGATCGTATACGTTCAGGACCTTCTCTTCAAGGATTTCGCGCAGCCGCTTGAGATCGAGGATCATTCCGGTCACCGGATCCGGATCGCCTTCGATCGCAACTTCGACGACATAGTTGTGCCCATGGCCCAGCGGATTGGCGGCCGCACCGTAAACCCGCTCGTTTTCCGCGTCCGTCAACTGGGCGGACCGGCAGATATGCGATGCGGAAAACTCCACTTTTTTGGAAATCACCATGTGGTCTTATGGAATGTTAGACTGCCCTGTCTGGTCCAATAGAATTATAGGAAATCACCCATGAAGCTCGACCGCATTATAGAGACCGGCATCGCTGTCCTGATGTGCGCCTTTGTCGGCACGTTGTACCTCTCGCTGCACGATAACGTCGTCAAGGCCGGCGACCGGGCCCCGGACTTCAGCATCAAGGCGGACAACGGCCAGACCATCACCGCGCGCGACTTCGGCGGCAAGCTGCTCATTCTCAATTTCTGGGCGACGTGGTGCCCCCCGTGCATCAACGAAGTGCCGTCGCTGGGCAAGCTGCAGCAAACACTCGGATCTCAGGGCGTGGTTGTTTTCGGCGTCAGCGAGGATCAGGACGCGCAGGCCTACAAGGACTTCCTCGCGAAGTACCAGGTGCCGTTCCTCACCGTGCGTGACCCGTCGAAGGAGATCAAACAGAAGTACGGGACGCAGCAGATTCCGGAGACTTATCTGATCAACCGTGACGGCAAAGTCGTCGAGAAAGTGGTCTCGGATGCCGACTGGTCGTCGGAGCGCATGATCGAACATGTCAAGTCGCTCCTCTGAAGCTTTTGCCGCTGAAGCTCCGCCGGCCTCCGCTGATGTCCTTGCGCATCACGCGCTGCCGGCAGAGGCGAAGCGGAAACTCGCCGATCTGTTGGGACCGCGCGGATATCTCGATCGTCCGGAAGATTTGACGCTCTACGAGTACGACGGCAGCATCGACAAGGCGCGCCCGGAAATGGTCGTCTTCCCACGCACGACCGAAGAGGTCGCGGAGATCGTGAAAATCACGGCGAGCCACGGCGTCCCGATCGTGGGCCGCGGCGCCGGAACCGGGCTGAGCGGAGGGGCGATCCCGCGCGCCGGCGGCGTGATCATTGGATTCGCGCGCATGAACAAGATCCTCGAAATCGATATCGAGAACGAGCGCGCAGTCCTGCAGCCCGGCGTGGTGAATCTGGATATCACGCTGGCGGTGCAGTCTCTGGGTTATTTCTACGCGCCGGATCCTTCCAGCCAGCGCGCCTGCACGATTGGCGGCAATGTCGCGGAAAATTCGGGCGGACCGCACACGCTCGCATACGGCGTCACCACGAATCACGTTCTCGGGCTGGAGTTCGTGCTGCCTGACGGAACTATACACGCCACCGGTGGCAAAGAACTCGACTCGCCGGGCTATGACCTGACCGGTCTGCTCACGGGCTCCGAAGGCACGATGGCGCTGGTGACGAAAATCATTGTGCGTTTGATGCGCCAACCAGAGAAAGTGAAAACGCTGCTCGCCGTCTATAACTCGGCGTCAGACTGCGCCGACACGGTCGCTGAAATCACGGCCTGTGCAATCACGCCGGTTGCGGTCGAGATGCTGGATGGCGAAATGTTGCGCATGGTCGAGCTTGCGACTGGCGCGGGGTATCCACTCGATGCTGCCGCGGTGCTGCTGATCGAGCTCGAGGGCCTTGTTGAAGCAGTCGAAGAGCAGACCGTACAGATCAAGGATGTCTGTGAGCGCTGCGGCGCGCGCGAATTCCGCATGGCGAAGTCGGCCGAGGAACGCGAGCTGCTGTGGAAGGGTCGCAAGAACGCCTTTGGGGCTGTAGGGCGAGTGAGCCCGTCATACTACGTGCAGGATGGCGTGGTGCCGCGCACGCAGGTGGCCCCCACGTTGCGCTTCATCGCGGAAGTGGCGGATCGGCATCGGCTGCGCATCAGCAACATCTTCCATGCGGGTGACGGCAACCTGCATCCAATCATTCTTTTCAACTCCCACGTCCCGGAAGAGCTCGAGCGCGCCAAGGCGGCCGGGGAAGACATCCTCCGCTATTGCATCTCCGCCGGCGGCTCAATCACGGGCGAGCATGGCGTGGGGATGGAGAAGAACGAGCTGATGGACCGTTTGCTGTCGCCCGACTCGCTCGATTACATCGGGCGGTTCAAGGCTCTGTTCGACCCCGCGCAACTGCTGAACCCAGGCAAAGTGCTGCCGACCGGACGCGGGTGTCTGGAGATACGGCAAGCGCCGCTCACGAAGCGGAATACGGTTTAACGTAAGCATCCTATGAACACCACTAGCCCGCATGGAGTTGACGGCCAGCAAGCCTCCGCAGCCATCGAGAAGAGCACCGCGGGTGCATCGCTTCCGGCGCAGGTGATTGTGAGCAAGCTGGCCGATCACTTGCCTCTGCACCGGCAGGCCAGGATGTTTCGGCGGCACGGCATCGAGATCGGCGAGCAAACGATGTGCGGCTCGATGGCGCAGTGCGCCGAGCTCCTCCATCCTTTATATGAGCGGCTGAAGCGGAACGTGCTGGCCTCCGAAGTGGTGGGCACGGACGACACACCGGTGAAAGTGTTGGATCGCAGACTCCCACACGCCCGGAAACGGCGCATCTGGCCCTATGTGGGGGATCGCGAGCATCCCTCCTCGCGCGCGGCGGTGATTTATGACTATACGGCCACTCGGGAGCGAGCTGGACCGGAGGCGTTTCTTCAGAGCTATAGCGGATACTCGCAGGCCGATGCATACGTGGCGTACGATTGGTCTTTTTAAACCCGAACGCGGGATGGTGGAAGTGGTTGGGCACACGCGCGCCGGCATGTGTATCAGGCTCTGGATCACGATCCCTCGCGCATGCGGATGCTGTTGCTGATGATCGCGGAGCTGTATGGAGTGGAGAAACTGGCGTGGCAACGGGGCTCAGTGGAGAAGATCTGCGTCTGTTGCGCGAGCAAGGGGCAAGGCCGGTCTTGGAGAAGTTGCATGCTTACTTGCTCCAGATTCACCAGGAACTGCTGCCCAGGAGCGAGGCGAGACAGGCAGTGAACTACCTGCTGAAGAACTGGACTGCCTTCACGCGCTACTGCGAGAATCCGGCGCTCTCGATCGACAACAACCACACGGAGCGTTCTTTGCGTGGTTGGGCCGTGGGCCGCAATAACTGGACATTCTTCGGCAGCGACCGCGGCGGTAGAACCGCCGCCGTGCGGCGCAGCTTCGGGGCCTC
>Ga0134125_10005874_pt1 | contig 13904 bp, 13 predicted proteins | sample KB31751_FD_96464 | JGI IMG/M metagenome (GOLD analysis project Ga0134125, IMG submission 96464) | Terrestrial soil microbial communities with excess Nitrogen fertilizer from Kellogg Biological Station, Michigan, USA - KB3-175-1 | ecosystem: Environmental > Terrestrial > Soil > Unclassified ... | reverse complement strand
GTATGAACACCCATAAGAGAGCATGACCGTAGCGTTCACGATAGGCGTATATATAAAAGAGTGCATACATGGCCGCCAGACTGAACGCCAGCGATGCCATATATAAGAACTCCTTCGGGAAAAGTTTGCGCTTCAGCGCCACAAGGGCCGGATATGTGCCAAAGGCGACGAAGGAAAAGAAATAAGCTGCCAGCATGGTTGATGCGCTTTTTACGAGCGCTGTCCTAAGACAGCATTATAGTATGCCCGGCTTTGGAAGACCACGGCGGAAGGCTATACTAAGGCAGACTGACATGGGTACGTTGAAGAAACTCCTCGCCAATGAACATACCAGGGCGTTCCTGATCATCTTCGGAGTGTTGGTCCTGGCGTATGCCTTTCCGCTGCTAAGCCACCGCAGCGACAATCCGATTTATCAACGGGCCGGCCTGTCGACCCAAGTCAAACCCGGTATCGTCAGCGGCCAGAGCACCATCGATCCGAACGATGGCTTTACCGCCCAGGCGCTCGGGCACCGTGCCGCTCAGGATTGGCTGCATGGCGACGTGCCATACTGGAATCACTATGAAGGCCTCGGTGCGCCGCTGGCCGGGGAGACCCAGTCGGCGCCCTTCTTCCCGCTGACGCTGCTGCAACACTTCGGTTACGGACTGGTCATGATGCACTTCCTACTGCAGCTGTTGGCAGGGATGGGAACTTTCTGGTTCTTCCGCAAGTTGAAGGTCGGGTTCCTGGCGGCCGTTTCTGGCGGTGTGCTATTCGCCTTGAGTGGTGCTTTCGCCTGGTTGACCAACGCGCCCTTTAATCCGATCGCGTTCCTGCCACTCTTGATGCTTGGCATCGAACAGGCGGCCACGGCTGCTGAGCGGACGAAACGGCGCGGCTGGATACTCATCGCCGTCGCCCTCAGTCTGTCGCTTTATGCCGGCTTCCCTGAGGGGGCTTTCATAAGCGCCCTGCTGGCATACGGCTGGGGCGTACTCCGATTCTTCCAGCTTAAATCGGAGGCGCGAAAGGCCTACGCCTATAAGATCATTACCGGCAGTATAGTCGGACTACTTCTGGCCGGCCCGATGCTGGTGGCACTGGCTGGTTATTTGCCCTACGGTTTCACCGGCGGACACCAGGGCGGGGGTTATGCCAACGTTCATTTGCCAGTTAAGACGCTACCGGCCCTGTTCCTACCGTATATCTTCGGTCCGATCTTCGGCTTCGTCACCAATCCCGATCTGCTGTCCTTCTGGTCCGACGTCGGTGGTTATATCACCATGCCGCTCGTGCTGGTGGCAGCGTTCGGGCTGTTCGCCAAACGGCCGCTCGGCTTCCGGCTATATCCAGGAATCTTCGCCGCCATCGTCATGCTGAAGATCTACGGCTTCAAACCGGCGGTGTGGATCGTGAATGCCATCCCGGGTATGAGCCAGGTAGCCTTCTATCGATATTGCCTACCGGCTCTTTGTTTCGCCGTGATCACACTGGTCGTGTTTGGCATCGAAGCCGTTGCCAAGCGACAGTTGCGTCTGCGAACCATCTTCTCTTTAAGCGCCGTGACGCTGGTATTCAGCCTCGCGCTCGCGTTGTTTGCCAAACAGCTGCATGATCAGATGGCTTCGTTCCCGCAGGGCCGCTGGTGGGCCGTCCTGATGATAGCCTGGACGACGGTCATGCTAATGGCGATCACGTTCGCAAGTATCCACCGGCGACTACGGATCGCCGGAGTGGCAGCCCTGCTTATTATCGATTCCTTCGCCATGTTCGCCGTGCCACAGCTATCACTGCCGAAGATGTCACCGGTGGACCAGTCTCCGGTTGCCTTCCTGCAGAAGAATCTGGGTCTGCAGCGGTTCTATACGTTGCACCCGATAGAGCCGAACTACGGTGCGTACTACGGTATCGCCGAGCTTAACGTCAATGATCTGCCCATACCGAAACGCTTCGCTGATTACGTGCCGAAACTGGATGACAACGCCAACCCGCTAGTCTTTACCGGTTATTCACTCAGCGATCCGGCAGGACCCACGCCGCTCGACGAGTTCGGCCGGAACCTAAGTGAATACCAGAACGCCGGCGTGAAATATCTGGTAGCCGACCATACACAGGTCAATGAGGCGTTCGCTTCCCGGCACGATCTGCGGCTGGTCTTCAGCGATTCCCAGGTCGACATCTTTCAGCTGCCGAATCCCAAGCCATATTTCGAAAGTTCACCGGCCTGCAACTTGAACTACCAAGACCGCGACGTATTGACCGCTCACTGCATGAAAAGCGCGACATTGCTACGGCGTGAACAGTACATGCCGGGGTGGACGGCTACCATCAACGGATCCGGACGAACTATCCATGCCGCGCAAGGAGTGTTCCAAAGTGTCAGTCTGCCGGCCGGTACGAGCAAGGTGAAGTTCATATACGAGCCGCCGTTCATGAGCGTCGGTTACCTGGCATTGGCGTTAGGCCTGGCGGCCATAGCTGTTGAGCTGAACCGGCGTCCACGCGTCGACGGCAATACAGGCAAGGGCAAACCCAAACCAAGCAAGCCGAAATCTCAGCGCGCCAAAACGTTGAAATAAAAGATTTCCCAGAGGGCCTTGAAGCCGTCACGTGTGCCGATCTTTTTACCCTCGCTCTTTGTCCGGCCGTAGTAAGAGATACTGGTCTCGCAGATGCGCAGACTCTCTTTTTCCTTGGCGATCTTAGCGACGATCTCGGGGTTGAAGCCGAACTGTCTCGATTTGAGGTCAGGAGCTTTGTTGCGGATCCATTCGCCGTCGAACATGATGTAGCAGGTGTGGATATCGCTGACGAACAGCCCGCTTAACAGCGCCGAGAAACGGGTCATCACACGATTGGCGATAGTGTTGGCAAGATAGACCACGCGGCGCGGCGCACCACCTGAGAAGCGCGAACCGAATACGACGTCCGCTCGATCCTCGCGGAAGATATCCAGCATCTTCTTATAATCACGTGGATCATACTCGCGGTCGGCGTCCTGTACTATAACCACGTCGCCGGTTGAACGCAGGAACCCGGCCTTCAGGGCCGCACCTTTGCCTTCGTTCCGTCGCTGCAGGATGACCTTGATTTCCCTGGGATGGGCCTTGGCCAGCTTTTCGATGATCCGCCGGCTGCTGTCATCGGACTTGTCATCGACGATGATCACCTCTTTCCTGGTCGGGCCCAGGTCGACCTCCAGGATCTCGTTGATGATCGGCTCGAGCGTCTTTTCCTCGTTATAGCATGGTACAATGACTGAAAGTTTGCCGATTTTTTTATACATGAAGCCTCATCCGTTATTGGTTAAAAGTTATTATAAACTGATTTCTTACGATAAGATACGCTTTTTAGTAGTCGGCGGTACCGGTTTCTTCGTGAACTACGGTATGCTGGCACTATTATTCGACCTGCTCGGCGCACCGATCCTGGTAGCGCAGATCATCGGCGGCGAGACGGCACTGCTGGCGACGTTTGTCGGTAACAACTTCTGGGCCTTCGTCGGGCACCACCACCTGTCTATCAAGAAGAAGCTCATCAAGTTTCATCTCAGCGCCTTCGGCGGCTTGTTCATCAACAGCGCTATCGTCGTGATCATGGTGCACTTCATGCATATCTATTACGGTTTGGCGCTGGTGGTAGGTTCGATCGCCGGTCTGATCTGGAACTATACGTTATATAAGAAATTCGTCTTCAAACGGTCGCCGGATAGCGTCTAGCCAGATGCGGCAATTTTTTGTAAGATGGGTGCAAACGGGAAAGGATACACGCAGTTGAAGAGCTTTGATGTCTGTATAGTCGGCGGGTGTGGGCACGTCGGCCTGCCGCTAGGTATGGCTTTCGCCGATGCCGGACAGAACGTCGTTCTCTACGACATTAACGAGATCACCATCGCCAAGGTCAATAACGGTGTCGTGCCGTTCAAGGAGAACGGCGCTGAGCCAGTACTGAAACGGGTCCTAAAAAAGAACAAACTGACTGCTAGCAATGACCCCGACGTCATCGGCAGCGCCAAGATCGTCATCACGGTTATCGGTACACCGGTCGACGAACATCTCAACCCGCGGGTGCATGACATCATCAAAGCCATCAAGCAGATCGAGGATCAGCTCCGGGATGACCAACTGTTGGTCATGCGTAGCACCCTCTATCCGGGCGTCACCGACAAGGTGCATGAGTATCTGAAGAAGCAGGGCAAGAAGACGCTGGTCGCATTCTGCCCGGAGCGCATCGCCGAGGGCCATGCCCTGACCGAACTGTATGAACTGCCTCAGATTGTAGCCGGTTGCACGCCGGAAGCCACCAAGCAGGCCACCGCGCTGTTCAAGGTCCTCACGAAGAAGGTGATCGTCACCAAACCGGTCGAGGCCGAGCTGGCCAAGCTGTTCACGAATACCTGGCGCTACATTAATTTCGCTATTTCCAACCAGTTCTACATGATCGCTAACGCCAGCGGCCATGACTTCTATAACATCTACGACGCCATGACTCAGGATTATCCACGTCTCAAGTCCTTCGCCAAAGCCGGGCTGGCTGCCGGACCGTGCCTGTTCAAGGACACCATGCAGCTGTCGGCTTTCAGCGGCAACAATTTCTTCCTCGGCCACTCTGCCATGCTGGTCAACGAGGGGCTGCCGGATTTCATGATAGAGGCCATGAAAGACAGGTATAAATTGGAGAACAAGACCGTCGGTATCCTAGGCATGGCTTTCAAAGGCGAGAACGACGACCCACGCGAGAGCCTATCGTATAAACTGATGAAGAGGTTGGAGTTGGAGGCCGACACGGTACTCTGCCACGATCCCTATATCCAGGACGACAGATTCGTCAGCCTGAGCGAAATCCATAAGAAGGCGGACATCATCGTGTTGGCCGCACCGCACCGTCTGTACGCCGAGGAGGACTGGAAGGGCAAAGAGCTCGTAGACATCTGGAATTATTATGGAAAAGGAGGGTTAATCTAATGAAAATAGTCTGGACCGGCGCTGCCGGATTTATAGCCGGATATACTATCGAGGAATTGCTCAACCACGGGCACGAAGTCGTCGGCATCGACAACTACTCGAAATACGGCAAGCTCGAAAAAAGTTACGACAAGCATCCCAAATATACCTTCATCGAAGGCGACGCCAAAGACGTCGAACTGATGAAGAAGGCCGCTGAGGACGCCGATGTCATCGTGTCCGGCGCCGCCATGATCGGGGGCATCTCGTACTTCCATGAGTACGCCTACGACCTGATGGCCGAGAACGAGCGCATCACTGCGTCAGCGTTCGACGCCGCGATCTGGGCCTTCAAGGAAAAGAAGCTCAAGAAAATCGTCGTCATGTCCTCATCGATGGTCTATGAGTCGACCGACCAGTTCCCGACGCCCGAGACGGCCATCAATGACTCACCGCCGCCGATCTCCACCTACGGTTTCCAGAAACTGGCCTGCGAGTATTACGCCCGCGGCGGCTGGGAGCAGTACCAGCTTCCGTATACCATCATCCGGCCGTTCAACTGTGTCGGCATCGGTGAGAAACGTGCCCTGAGCGATAAGGACGTCTACTCCGGCAATGTGAAGCTGGCCATGAGCCACGTGGTGCCGGATCTTGTCCAGAAGATCGTTAAGGGCCAGGATCCTCTGCATATCCTCGGCGAAGGCAACCAGGTGCGCCACTATACGTACGGCGGCGATCTCGCGGAAGGTATCCGCCTGTGCATCGAGAAAAAGGAGGCCGAGAACCAGGACTTCAACATCTCAACCGCCCAATCGACGACCGTACTGGAACTCGCCGAAGCCATCTGGAAGAAACTGAACGGCGATAAGCCTTTCAGTGTCGTGTCCGACAAGCCGTTCGAACACGACGTCCAGAAGCGCGTTCCCGACACCAAGAAGGCTAAAGAAGTACTCGGCTACGAAGCTACAACCTCGCTTGATAAGATGCTCAACGAAGTCATCCCCTGGATTAAAGAACAAGTCGAGCATGGCAACATCTAGCAAAAGCGCTAGACCACTGCTCCACATAATCACGCCGGTTTACAACGAAGCGGAGAACTTTCCGAAGCTGTACGAGGCCGTTAGAAAGAACATCAAGACGCCGCATGAGCTGGTGGTAGTCTACGATTTCGACGACGACACGACCGTACCGGTCGCCAAGAAATATGCCCGCAAAGATACGTCGGTGGTCCTACATAAGAACACCATCGCCCCCGGCCCGCTGAACGCCCTTAAAAGCGGCTTCGGTCAGGTGAAATCAGGCCCGGTGCTGATCATCATGGCCGACCTGGCCGATGACCTGTCCATGGTTGATAAGATGTATGAGAAATACCTGGAAGGGGCGGCCGTGGTCTGTGGCAGCCGCTATATGAAAGGCGGCCGGCAGATCGGCGGCCCGCTTTTAAAACGTACCATGTCACGCCTGGCCGGCGTGTCGTTGTACTGGGTGCGGCGCGTGCCGACGCACGACGTCACCAACAACTTCAAAATGTATGACAAGGCGTTGCTCGACTCCATTACTATTGAGAGCAGCGGCGGCTTCGAGATCGCCATGGAAATCACCGTCAAAGCTTTCCATCAGCGACGACCGATCGCCGAGCTGCCGACCACCTGGCGCGATCGCACCGCAGGCGACTCTAATTTTCGGATGTGGAAGTGGCTGCCGTCATATTTGCATTGGTATTTCTATGCGCTGGGGCCACGCGAGCCGAAGAAATAAGTCCGAGTCTTCTCAGTCCGGTTGTTTGGTAGTGAAGATGAAATGCTTATAGACCGGATAGGTCCAGATCATCTGGAAGATGACGGCGATGGCTTTGGCGTACAGGTAATTAATGTGGTCGCTCATGAACGACACGAACGTCACTGCGAACAGGTAGTTTATGATCAGTAAGAATAGATAAGTCGTCAAATGCCGCTGCAGGCTTTCCTTTTCCCAGACGTCGAAGGTCCAGTAGCGGTTGAGGATGAAGTTATAGGTGATGGATAGCCAGTAGGCGACAGACGTGGAAGCGGCGATCCCGAAGCCGAGCTTGCCATGCAACAGGATCAGGGTGCCGAAATCGATAATGAACGTGGTACCGCCGACGATCAGGTAGCGCACGAAATGATGCCGATACAGGAACGTGGCCGTCGTGCGGATCTTTTCCATGGCTCTAGTCGGCCAACGACAGCAGATAATGTCCGTAACCGGACTTCTTGAGCGGTTCGGCGATCTCGCGGAGTTGGGTTTTGTCGATGAAGCCGCGCCGGAAGGCCGCCTCTTCTATACAGCCGATCTTGATGCCGGTACGTTTTTCCATGACTCGGATGTACTCGGAAGCGTCGCTCATCGAATCGAATGTTCCGGTGTCCAGCCAGGCGGTGCCGCGGTCGAACAACGAGACCTTCAGCTTGCCTTTCTGCAGGTAGGCGTCGAGCACGGAAGTGATTTCGATCTCGCCACGCGCGCTCGGTTCTACGCCTTGCGCGATTTCAACCACCTCGTTATCGAACAGATACAAGCCGGCGCTGGCATAGCTGGATTTGGGTTTCGCCGGCTTCTCCTCGAGAGAGAGCACCTTCATGTCTTTGTCGAACTCGTAAACGCCGTAACGTTCCGGATCTTTGACCTGAGCGGCGAAGCCAACCGCGCCGTCGAGATCGGTGTACGATCGCAGCTGTTTTTCCAGACCGGCGCCGTAGAACAGGTTATCACCCAGGATCATGGCGACCTTGTCCTGGCCGATGAAATCAGCACCGACGATGAAGGCGTCGGCCAGGCCGCGGGGTTCTTCTTGGACTTTATAGGTGAAGTTGCAGCCGATCCGTTCACCGCTTCCGAGCAGTTGCTCGAAACGGGGCAAGTCGGTGGGTGTCGAGATGATAAGGATGTCGCGGATGCCAGCTGCTATAAGGGTGCTCAATGGGTAGTAGACCATCGGTTTGTCATAGATCGGCATCAGCTGCTTACTGATGGCCATGGTGATTGGATACAGCCGGGTGCCAGAGCCACCGGCTAGGATGATTCCTTTCATGCTTGCTTCTCCTTCGCTATGTACTTGGTTAGATCTTCTCGCCAATCGATAGGCTTGAAACCAGTAGCTTCCAGTTTGTTAAGTGCCAGGGTGCTTTTAAGTGGCCGTGGTGCGATCCCGGCCTTACCGGCGTAATAATCGGCCGTGGTGGTATCGCTTACCTGCAAGTCGTAACCGGCTTCCTTGAAGATGGTCCTGGTGATGTCTGCCCAGCTAGCTGATTCGCCGCTGTTGCTGGCATTGTAGGTGCCGTAAGGAGCCTGGCCGGAAAGCAGATGGTCGATGATCCTGACCAGCTCGCTCGTGAAGGTCAGGCGGCCGATCTGGTCGGCCACCACGGTCGGCGCGGTACCTTTGGCGCCCAGGCCGAGCATGGTTCGGACGAAGTTCGGGCCCTCGCCGATCACCCAACTACTGCGCAGCAGGTAATGCTTGGGCGCCAGACCGACGGCGATGTCGCCGGCGGCTTTGCTCTGGCCGTAGACGCCCAGTGGTGATAACGGTTCGTCCTCAGTATGTGGGTCCTGCGTGCCATCGAACACGTAATCGCTGGATACATGCACCAGCGTCATATCATGTTCCCGAGCCGCTTCAACCAGATAGCTGACAGCCGTGGCATTGACCTTCCAGGCTGCTATCCGGCCTTCCGCTGTTTCGGCTCCATCGACGTTGGTATATGCTGCCGCGTTTATTAAAACTTTAATGTTGGACCAGTCATAATTACTGATTGATGCGCGATCGGTGATGTCCAGCTCGCTGATGTCAGCGCTCTGAGCACCCGGATATCGAGCCTTAAGGGCTTGTCCGAGCTGACCGTTGGCGCCAGTGATGAATACCTGTGTATCGTTCATGCGGTCGGGAACTCCATCGGTATGACGTCTGTGAGCAACGGATTTTTTTCATCCTTTTCGGAAATAATGGCCTGGCCCTGAGCGATAGGCCAAGGAATGTTAACTGCCGGATCAAACAGGCTGAGCGAGGCATATTTCGCCTCGGGCGACCAGTGCTCGTTCACGAGATACGTATAGGTAATGTTCGCTTCCAGGGTCTGATAGCCGTTGGCCACGCCGCGCGGTACGAAGATGGCTTTGCCGGGGGTGATCTCAGCCGTGTGCATCTTGCCGAAGCTGTCTCCTTTGCGCAGATCAACCCAGGCACCGAACACTTTGCCGTTGGCAAGTGAAATGAACTTTTCCCAGGGTTCGGCATGCATGCCGCGGGTGACACCGGCCTCGGCGTTGAACGAAAAGTTGTTCTGCACGATCTCAAAAGCCGGCAGGCCGAGGGCCTCCAACTTAGCTTTCTGATAATTCTCTTTGAACCAACCGCGGTTGTCGCCGTGTAGCACCAGGTCGACCTCGAACAGGCCGGGGATGGCGGTTTCGCGGACGGCAAGTTGGTCAGCCATTATCGTCCCAGCTCCTTATATTTGGCTTCGGTGGCCGCTTTCTGTGGGCGCCACCAGGCTTCGTTCTGCTCATACCAGTTGATTGTTTGCTGCAGACCCTTCCGGAAATCGGTGTATTTCGGCTCCCAGCCGAGCTGCTCGCGGAGTTTCGTGGCATCGATGGCATAACGCAGATCGTGGCCGGGGCGATCGTTGACGTGCTCGTAATCCTGGGCGTCCTTGCCCATCAGTTCGAGAATCATCTCGACGACTTCCTTGTTGTTTTTCTCACCGTCGGCGCCGACAAGATACGTTTCCCCGGGTTTGCCCTTTTCTAGGATCGTCAGCACGCCCGAAGAGTGATCCTCGGTGTGGATCCAGTCGCGCACGTTCTCGCCGCTGCCATAAAGCTTCGGCCGGCGGCCTTCCAGGATCTCAGTGATCTGGCGCGGAATGAACTTCTCGACGTGCTGGTAGGGGCCGTAATTGTTCGAACAGTTGCTGATGGTGGCTTCGACGCCGAAGCTGCGCCCCCAAGCGCGGACGAGCAGATCGGAACCGGCCTTGGTGCTGGAATACGGACTTGATGGGTTATAGGGTGTGTCAGGCGTGAACTTGGCCGGGTCATCCAGCTCCAGATCGCCGTAGACTTCATCGGTAGATACATGATGCAGGCGCTTCTTGTATTTGCGGCAGGCCTCCAGGATTTGGTAGGTGCCGATGAGGTTGGTGTTGATGAACGGCCAGGGTGAATGCAGCGAGTTATCGTTATGAGATTCAGCGGCGAAGTGCACCACCGCATCGCACTCCTTAACCGCCTTCTGGATGGCGGCCTCATCGCAGATATCTGCCTTGACGAAAGTCACGCGGCTCTCATCAAGTCCTTCGATGTTCTTCAGGTTACCTGCGTATGTCAGCAGGTCATAGACGGTGATATGCCAGTCCGGTCGCTCGCGGTAGACGTAGTGGACGAAATTCGAACCGATAAAGCCTGCACCGCCGGTGACGACAATCTTCATATATCTTCCAGTATAGCAGTTTTAAGAAGTGATGAGGGCCGTGACTTTAGCAACGAGTTCGTCAAGTTCGGCCTTGGTTTTGGCCTCGGCGTTCAGGCGTAGAAGTGGCTCGGTGTTACTAGGTCGGACGTTGAACCAGGCGTCTTTGAAGTTGACGGTCAGGCCGTCCAACATGTCGGTTTCCTGGCCTTCGAACTCTTTGGCGATCTTCTCTAACATGGCTTTCTTGTCCTCGACCTCGAAGTTAGTCTCGCTGATCTGGACGTACGCCTTGCGGTAGGGTGCTGTCAGCTCGGACAGCTTCTTGCCGCTCAAGCTCAAGATATACAACCCGATGACGGCCGCGATCAGGCCGCTATCGGCCATGTAGTTATCCTTGAAGTAGTAGTGTCCGCTGTGCTCACCGGCGAAAACGGCATTATTCTTGCGCATCTCGCCCTTGATGAAGGAATGTCCCACACGGGTGCGGACGGCTTTGCCGCCGGCCTTCTCGATGGCCTCAACCGCTGCGCGGCCGCAAATGGCGTTATGCAGGACGGTGGCGCCCGGGTATTCTTTGAGGAAGTATTCAGCCAGGATTGCAGTCAGCACGGTACCAGTAACCAGCTCGCCTTTTTCGTCGAGCAACACGGCCCGGTCACCGTCGCCGTCGAACGCCACGCCGGCGTCGCAGCCGTGCTGTTTGATGGCTTTCTGGACGTCGACCAGGTTCTTCGGCTCAAGAGGGTTTGCGATGTGGTTGGGGAAGGTGCCGTCGAGTTCGAAATACAACTCCTCGACCTGGAACGGCACATACGGTTCCAGCTCAGGGAAGATCTTACCGGCCATGCCGTTGCCGGCGTCGACCGCGATGTGCAGCGGCTTCATCTTGCTGGCATCGACGAACGACAGCACGTGGGTGATCCAATCTTCTACGACGTCTTTCTGCGTAACCGTGCCCTTGGCCGTGGAACTTTCAAAACTATCGGCGACGACTTTGTCGCGGATCTCGAACAGTCCGGATTCCTCGCCGATCGGTTTGGCCTCCTCGCGACAGAACTTGATGCCATTATACGCGCCGGGGTTATGACTGGCAGTGATGACCACGCCGCCAGCTAAGCCGAACTTGCCGGTGGCGAAATAAATCATGTCGCTGGTGACCTCGCCGATATCCCACACGTCGCGGCCTTGCTCGATCAATCCCTCGATGATGGCGTCGGCTAACTCTTTTGAGTCGGGGCGCATATCACGGCCGACAGCCACGGCGCCGTCATCAGGCAGCCAGTCGGCGAATGCCCGGCCAATCTTGCCGGCTACTTCAGCCGTCAATTCGCTGCCTACTTTGCCTCGCACGTCGTAGGCTTTGAAGATATTTTCAATCGCTGACATCGTACCTCCTGCTACGTAACGTATTGAATTGTAGCGCACGCGGTACCACTTGCCCTAACTTTTGCGGTATTATGTAGCAATGATTGTCGTGATTATAGCTGGCGGGTCAGGCACGCGCCTGTGGCCGCTGTCCACCCAGAACTACCCGAAACACCTTCTGCGCCTTACCAACGAACGTAGCTTGCTGCAGAACACATTGCAACGTGTGAGCGACCTGACCGACCCGGATCGGATCTTCGTGGTGTCGGAAGCCTCGCACGCCCACCATGTGAAGGAGCAGCTGTCGACGTTGCCGGAAGAGAACATTTTGGTCGAACCGGCACGGCGTGGAACGGCGTCCTGTTTCCTGCTGGCCCTCGATGCTATCAAGAAGCGGGGTCTGAGCAACCAGGCGATCTTTTTCTTATGGGCCGATCATATGATTCGCGACCGCCGTGGGTTCACGGGTACCGCTGCACACGCCGCCGAACTGGCCGAGAAGACCGGCAAAATGGTGTTCGTGGGCGTCGAGCCGACCTATCCGTCGGCCGGACTCGGCTACATGGAAAAGGGCGATCGCTTGCAGAACGGCTTCAAGCAGGCTTATGAGCTGAAGAAATTTGTCGAGAAACCGGACAAGAAGACAGCCACTCAATATGTCCGCAGCGGCAATTACCTATGGAATACCGGCTACCTGGTCGCTACGCAGGAGACCCTGGAGCGTGAGCTGAAAGACAAATCTGAGAAGCTGTGGAACGAATATCAGGCTTTGCAGAAAAGTGACGACACGGTTGAGACCTACCTGGGCTTCGCCTCCGAGACCATCGACAAGGCCCTGTCCGAACGGATCGACGACGGACTGGTGGTACCGGGCAGCTTCGACTGGCTGGATATCGGTTCCTTTCACGACCTGCACGGCGTCAGCGACCAGGACGGCGAAGGTAACTCCACGAACGGCGATAACATCGAACTGGAACAGGTGACGAATAGCTACGTCCGCAACGAGCAGGATCTGCCGGTGGCGATCATTGGCTTGGACAATATCGCGGTGGTGGCAACCAAGAACGGCTTTCTCGTGACAAACAAGACATACGCCCAGAAAGTCGGCGACGTTAGCAAGCGCATCAGCAAAGCAAAAGAAAAGAAAGATTGATTACTCGACGGTGACGGACTTGGCCAGATTGCGTGGCCGGTCGACATCGAAGCCGCGCTTCATGGCGATGTAATAAGCGAACAGCTGCATGGCCATGACTTCCATCAGTGGTTGTAATTCCGGTTCGGTGTCGGGTACGTAGATGACGTCTTTGCACAGTTCGCCGATGCGTTCATTTCCTTCTGTAGCGACGGCCACCACCGGACCTTTGCGAGCGCGGATCTCCTGGATATTAGAATACGTCTTATCAAGCAGGATCGAATTGGTGGCTACAGCGAACGTGGGGAAGTTCTCGTCGATCATGGCCAGCGGCCCGTGTTTCATCTCGCCGGCGGCATAGCCTTCGGCATGGATATAAGTGATTTCCTTTAGTTTTAGAGCGCCTTCGAGCGCGGCTGGGAAACCGTTATGCCGGCCGATATACAGGAAGTCGCGGCAATCGGTATATTTCTCGGCGATGTGTTTGATCTTCTCGGCCTGATCAAGTACCGCCTGAGCTTTTGCGGGCAGGGCGTTCAATTCCTCAAGCAACGGCTTGAAACGTTTACTGGTGCCGTTGTTCAGGTGCAGGGCGATCAGCGTCAGGACGGTAACCTGGGCGATGAAGGCCTTAGTGCTGGCGACGGCTTTTTCCGGACCGGCATGGCAATAGACACCGGCGTCCGTCATACGGGCGATGGTGCTACCGACGGCGTTGACGATGCCAAGACGCAGCACGCCATAATCAGCGACCTTCTTGAGCGCTGCGATGGTATCGGCGGTCTCACCGGACTGTGAGATGGCGATTAGTGCCGTGCTACGCGAAAATGGTTCTTTGCGGTAATTGAACTCGCTGGCCAACTGCACTTCAACCGGGATGCCGGCCAGCTCCTCCAGCAAGTATTCGCCGACCAGGCCGGCGTAATAGGACGTGCCCATGGCCACGATGACGATGCGATCGATGTATTGGAGCTGCCCCAACACGCTTTCCAGACCGCCGAGCTTGACCAGGCTCTGGTCGGGTAGGGCCCGTCCGAGT
>Ga0134125_10005871_pt1 | contig 13908 bp, 13 predicted proteins | sample KB31751_FD_96464 | JGI IMG/M metagenome (GOLD analysis project Ga0134125, IMG submission 96464) | Terrestrial soil microbial communities with excess Nitrogen fertilizer from Kellogg Biological Station, Michigan, USA - KB3-175-1 | ecosystem: Environmental > Terrestrial > Soil > Unclassified ... | reverse complement strand
GAAGCCTCGAGCAGAGCCCCGCATCGAAAGGTGCGGGGCTTTTTTGGAGCCTGATTTTCTGAGGTGGAATCGCCTACGCCGGAGAGATTTTGTGTCGTGAGTTCGTCGAATGGCTTGCCCGTATTGCCGATACGCCCTTCGCACGACTCCTGGCGGATCGCCTCGCCGGAACGCAACGCAGGCTGTTTCCACCTCAGAAAATCAGGCTCTAATGAATGCGGCGAACCTTGTAGAAGCGGCTTTCGCCCGCGACCGTCAGATTGAAGGTGTGCATGGCGTTGGGCGCGATGCTCACCAGCATTTCCGAGGCAGGCTTGCGCCAACGCGCGGGATGATAGACTTCATCCTCATCCGATTGCGCCCAGATCTGCCCATCCGCCAGGGTGACGGTGAAGTCGCCGCTCTTATTAAAGCTATAGGACTGCATGGGCACATTGCGCACGATCGGCTTGATGCTGTTGAACATGCCGTTGAAGAGACCGGTATTGCGCGGCATGGGCGGAGGACCGGCTGGTGCAGGCCGGGGCGGTGGCAACGAAGCGAGCACCGGCGGTGCCGGGACGGGCCGGGCTGCTTGCGCGGGAACGCCAAGGCCCAGTTGCGCCCGCATCGGTGTCGCCGATTCATAATAGCAATCCAGCCAGGCGCGTTCGGCCGCCACGCGCATGCAGCCGGCGGCGCGCGCCATCACCTCGTCACGCACCGTCACCAGAGCGGGAGCACCGCCGCCGGGCGGTGCGCCGGCCAGCTTGATCTGTGCTGCCAGCGCAGGTGCCAGGCCAAGCCCTGCCCGCACCGGCTGGGCCGCACCATAATAGCAATCCAGCCACTGGCGGGCATCACCGATCACCGCGCAGCGAAAGGCACCGGCCAGCGCATCATCGCGCGGCCGCGCCGTGGCAGGGAGCGCCACCAGAAGCAACAACGCTGCAAACCACCAGAAACGCATTATTCCCCCAAAAACTCGCGAGTCTCTGCCGCGTGCGATATTAAAGCTGCAAGCCGACAGGGCATCAAGGCGACAAACCCTCTTGCGCCTGCCCGGCCCGCGCACGATCAACCATGCGATGATAGAGATTTTCGATATCCGCGCAGAAACCGGTGATGTCGAACAGCGGCGCGGATGGAATCTTCCCGGCCAGCTTGGCGCGAAGCGCCGCCAGGTGTTCCGGATCGCCGGCCAAGGTCAAGGCCAGGGCTTCATAGTCCGCCAGTGTTTCCGCGGCCAGTTCATCCAGCCCGGTTGTGTGCAACAGGCTGGTGGCAACCCTCCCGTCGAAGGCGCTGCCCGTGCAGGTCACCAGCGGCAAACCGGCCCACAACGCGTCGCTGGCGGTGGTGTGCGCATTGTAAGGCGCGGTATCGAGGAAAAGATCGGCAAGCCGGTGCCGTGCCAGATGCATTGCAGGCTGGGTACGCGGTGCGAAGATCAGGCGGTCGGGATCGACACCACGCCTGGCCGCCGCCCGCCGCAGATTGCGGCGCGCGGTGGCATTGTCATCGAGCAGCCACAACACACTGCCTTTGACAGCCGCAAGAAGGCGCATCCAGACGTCGAAAACCGCGGGCGTGATCTTCCAGGCGGCATTGAAGCAGCAGAAGACAAAGCCCTCCAGCGGAAGCCCCTCTGCCGCACGGTCCGGGGTCATATCGGCGATGCGACGGTGATCGTTGCACTGATAGCAGGAGGGAAGATGCACGATCTTCTCGCTGTACCAGGGCTGACGATCGAGAGGCAGAACCACCGCATCGGCAATGATATAATCCAGCCAATCCGCCGCGGTGGTGCCGGGATAGCCCAGCCAGCTCACCTGCACCGGACAGGGCCTGTGCGCCAGAATGCCGGGCCTGGCGCCCTCGGTATGGCCCTTCAGGTCGACTGCGATGTCGAACTGGTTCGCGCGAAGCCATTCCGCCACCTCCCGATCGTTCATGCCACGCACATCGCGGACATCGTCGAACGACTGCATCACGCGCCTCCGAATTTCGCTGTCATCTTCCCGGCTGAAGGAGACGGCCGTGACGTGAAATCGCGAACGGTCGTGCCGTTCGATCAGCCCGGCAATCAGTTCGGCCGTGGCGTGCTGGTGGAAGTCCGCCGACAAATAGGCGATGCGCAGCGGCTGATGATCGTAGCGTTCGCCGGTCCATAGCGGATCGGCTTTTTGCGGCACCCGGTCGCTGAGAAAAGCGGCGCTGCATTTCCGGCGCAAGGCTTCGTCATCGCAGAAAGGCATGAACGTCAGGGGGGGCACTACCGCCGTGCCTTGCCGCACCGCTTCCACCAGGCGCTGCCGATAGGCCGGCCAATGTTCCAGATCGCAGCCGCCCAATACCGCAGCGGCTTCCGCACCCAGAAGATAGGGATGGTCGGGCACCAGCCTGCCGGCTTGTTCGAAGGCGGCAAGCGCTTCGTCATAACGCTCCAGCTTGAGCAGTGCGGTACCGCAATTGAAAGCCGCGCCGAAACGGCGCGGATTGCATTGAAAACTGACGCGGTAACTCGTCAGCGACTCTTCGGACCGGCCCAGTGCCCAAAGCGCCATGCCGCGCCGGAACCAGCCATCATCGAAACCTGGCGCGATCCGGACCAGGCGATCGTAACTTCCCATGGCGTCCCCTGCCCGGCCCAGTTCCAGCAACAGGTCACCCTTGTAGAGCAGCGCCAGCGCCGCCGCAGGATTGAGCGCCAGGGCTTGGTCGAAATCGGCCAGCGCCGCTTCGGGCCGGCCCAGTCCCTGCTGCGCCAGGCCATGATGGGCGCGGATATCGGCATCACCCGGTGACTCCGCGCACAGCGCCCCGAGCGTGGTAATGGCTTCCTGCGCCCGGCCTTGCCGGAGCTGCGTCACCGCCAGCATATGACGCGCATCGCGATCGTTGCGATGAAGATCAAGAATACGCCGATAGGCTTCTTCGGCCTCGCGCCACCGGCCGACGGCAGCGGCTTCCTCCGCAACCCGGCGCAGCCGCGCGACCTTGTCGGCGTTACCCACTTTATTCGAGAATCAGCTTGCCGTTGAACGCGATGCAGATGCGTTCACCCGGACCCTGGAAGGCGGAGACCGAATGTTCCAGCCAGGAAGGAAACAGATACATGTCGCCCGGCACCGGCGCGATGCGATGGCGGGTGGCCTGATGGGGTAGCTGATTCATGGTGGCGCGGGGCCGTGGATCATAAAAGGAAATCTTGCCGGCATCGCCGGGCTCCAGGGTGGCGGGCGGCGCCGTCACATAATAGACGCCGCTGATATGGGCCGATGGATGCACATGCAGGCCTTGCGTGTTGCCGGCGCGATAGGTCACCGCCCAGCCCCAGAGGATGAAGTCTACCTTGGCCGGCGGGCGCGTCATCTCCTGGCGGATCAGCATGCCCGCATAGTCCTGCATGGCGCTGAAGATATGCGGCTTGAGCGCCTCGATGCCGGGATTGTCGCGCTGAAACAGGTCTTCCTTGGTCTGAAAGCCACCTTCCGTAGTGGTGCCGGCCGTGGCATTGGGCTCGCTGGCCTCGATGCCGGCGATGAAAGCGGCAAGCTGGCGGTTGGCTTCGTCCATCCCCTCCAGGCGGCGCTGCATGATGGCGGTCGGAAAGACGGGAAGAATGCGGTCAGCCACGCGGGATAAGCCCTGTTTTTGAGGATGATAAAGCGTCCGGCCCGATGGCGCAAAACCGGCCTCGCGGCCCTAGTTCAGCCGGTTTTCCGTAAGGAAGGCAAAGGCCAGCAGATTGAATTCTTCCGCCTGCCGCATATGGATATTGTGCCGGCCGGCTGGGAAAACCCTGAGCTGGGATCCGGCGATGCCGCGCGCGATCGCTTCGGCCTGGAAGACCGGCACCAGCGGATCCTTGGCACCATGCAGCACCAGCACGGGACAGCGCACCCTGCCGAGAAGAAGGCCGTAGAGATCACCGCCCGCCTCGAACAGCGCCTCCTGGCCGGCGACATAGCGATCCCACAGCTCATCGAGCTGCGCGCCATAGATCTTGCGCATGGCGGCGGCCGGTTTCGGTGCCCAGTCGGCAATCCGGCGGATGCTGTTGAAGGTAGCGATGTCTTCGGGGGTGAGGAAAGACTGGCCGCCGAACATCACCAGCCTTTCCACCCGCGCCGGCCTCAGCGCCGCCATGATGGCGCCGACATTGGCGCCATCGCTCCAGCCGATCACGGAAAAGCGCTGATGGCCCAGGCTGTCCATCAACGCGAACATATCAGCGGCATCGCGGTGATAGAAGTTCAGCGGAAAATCGCGCTCCGGCGGACGGGAGCGGCCATAGCCGCGCGGGTCGGGCGCAATGACGTCGAATCCGCGTTCCGCGAACCAGCCGATCTGATGGGGAAAATCGCTGAGGCCCGTGCCCAGCGCACCGGGAACGAGCAGAAGCGGCGCCCCACTGCCTGCCCTCTCGTAATGCAGCTTTATGGCACTGGCGGCTTGCGGCGCGCTGCTGCGCAGGGAAGCCTCGGCTGACACGGGATCGTCGCTCCTCAAACAAAAGTGGCGGCCGCCCGCAAAGGACAGCCGCCACAGACTAGCATGCTAGCTCAGCTCAGTCCGTGATGCGGTAGCCGATGGTGTAGTAGCGCCCGATCACATCATACAGGCTCGGATTGGTATTCGAGCTCTGGTTGAGCGGTGTGAACGGATTGGCATTGCCCGGGTTCTGGTTGGTGAGATTGTCGATCTTGAAATAGAGCGAGGAGTGCTGCGACAGGTCATAGTGACCGCCGACATCAAAATAGAGCTCGCCGGGCATGTAGTTACTGCTGACGGTCGGATGGTTGGAATCCACCGGCGCCGGGCAGGCCGCAGCGCAGGCGAACCAGTTGCGGCTGATCACGCCTTCGCTGAACCAGCGCTCGTTGACGAAGAAGCCCCAGTTGTCGGTGTCGTAGCCCTGGGTGAAGAAGATCTTCCAGTGCGGCGTGTTACCACCGTTGCTGCCGGCATTTTCGGTGGTGACGGCACCAATGAAGCCCGCGTTGGTGACGTTCTTCATCACATTGGTGGCCAGCATGCGGATGGTGACGTCACCGCCCAGGCCCCAGTCGATCAGGTCGTCCGTGGCAAAATGATAGCTGGCTTCATAATCCATACCCTCGATGGTCTGCAGCGCCAGATTGACTTGCGGCGTCGTCTGCAAGGTCGGGCTGGTGTGGATCAGGTTCTGGTCGATCACGCCGCCGACCGCCCAGGGCTGGCCGTTGGTCTGGATGAAGGAGCACTGGAAGGCGTTGCCGTTGAAGCACAGGTTGATCTGATCACCCTGGCCCAACTGGGCGATGATCTGCTTCACCCCGATCCGCCAGTAGGTAGCCGACATGTTCAGGCCGGGCAGATAGGATGGCGACCACACCAGGCTTGCGTCCGTGGTCTGACCCTTTTCCGGCTTCAGGAACGGATTGGCGGTAATCGGATTGGGCAGCGGACTGATTGTCTTGTTCGCAGTCAGCGGCGGTGAGCCGGTGCAGCAGGTGAACGGATCAGTGACCGAGCCGTTGTTGACGCGGGCGCCGGCGAACAGTTCCGCCAGGTTGGGCGCGCGCACGTCGCGGGACTGCAGGGCCGTGATGCGCACACCGTCCAGTGGTGTATCCCACACCAGACCGACCTTCCAGGTCTCGACATCACCGGACGTGGTGTAGTGGGTGTAGCGGCCCGCCAGGTTGACATCGAGCTTGCCCCAGGTCGTATCGTTGAGCAGCGGTACGCCCGTCTCCATGAATACTTCCCATTCATGGAAGTAACCGCGGGCGGGCTGGAAGTTGCCGGCATACCAGTTGGGCGCGGCCGGCGGGAAGGCCTGGCCGTTGATGGTGCTTCCGGGGTTGAGCAGCGGATTGCCGGCCGGACCATAGGTCACGCCGCCAAAAGTTTCGTTGGCGCAATTGCCGCGAGACGCGCAATCGCTGTTGCCCTGCAAGGCTTCCTCACGGAACTGGAAGCCGGTGGCCACCGAAACCGGGCCGGCCCAGTCCTCGAACGGCGTGCCGGACATGCCATAGTCGAACACCTCCTGGCGCGTGCGAACGATCTGCCAGGGATCGCGGCCATTGGCACCGGTCGAGCTGCCGTCGGCGTTGAGCCCTTGCACGAAGCTGCGCGCCGCCGGCGAAGCGCCGTTGGTGCCGATGATGTTCAGCGGCACGCAGCCCACCGAACGGGCGGCCACCGAGCGGCAGATCACGCTGCCGATCGGAACGCCGGGGAAGCTGGCCTGGTTGTTGGCCGTCACCTGCACCGCATCGATCGCCGCATCGTAATAGGGCGTGATCAGGATGTTTTCCAACGTGTTGTGGAAATCCACCTCGCCGTGCTGGAAGTAGCTCTTGAAGGTCCAGTCGGTGTCGAACAGGCCGAACGCGCCCTCCGCGCCCAGCACATACCGGCGGGTGGTGCGGTTGTTGTAGTTCTCCACATTCTGCAGCACCGAGTTCTGGGCGCCATACTGCATCGCGCCGGCGGTGAAGCCATTGACGAAGCCGTTGCTGACCGGCGCGCCCGCCGGACCATTGGCGAGGTTTGCTGCCGAGGGCGCATACGCGTTGCTCAGATTGCCGGCGATGCCGCCCGCCGGCTGCGGAATGCTGGTGAACTGGCTGTTATAGGCCGCGGTCTGGCCGTTGTTGGCCAGACAGGCCTGGGCGATTGAGCTCGGCAGGAAGGGGTTGTCGCACCCGATCTGCAGATTGTCCGACTTGAAGAAGGACTGCGTGGGTTTGTCCCAAGTCACGACTTCGCTGTAGATGGCCGAAGCATAGAGTGAGATCTCCGGCGTCAGGTCATAAGACAGGCGGGCATAGGCGTTGCCGCGCACCAGACGCGCCACGATCGAGTTGTAAGGGCCCTGGGCGCCGGCCAGATCGCCGCCAAGGCAATAGCCACCGGACGAACAGGCGGGACCGCCACTGGCCGTGACCGTCGCCGAGGAACCCGCCAGTTTGGCCGGCAATGCCGGCTGGCCATTATAACCAAAGCCATAATTGAACGGGGACGGCTGGCCATTGGCGCCGAACTGCGTGCCCTGCAGCGGGCCGCGGGTGATCAGGCCGCCATAAGCCCACAGCACATTGGCGCCGTTGAGACCGTTGATCCATTGCGGCGAGCCGCCCGGGCAGCCGTTGGGCTGACACTGCGCCGTGCTGAACATCTGCAGCTGCTGCGGGAACTGCCACCATTTGCGCGCGCCCTGGAGGCTGTTGATGCCCGCCTCGCTGGTGAACTCACCAGACATCTCGAAATGGGCGCGGCCACCCATGAAGCTGGTGCCGGCGGCGAACTGGACCTGCGCCTTCGGATCGTCGGCATAGTTGGAAATGCCGCCATTGAGGTTGAGTTTGAAGCCTTCGAACTTCTTGTCCAAAATGAAGTTGACGACGCCGGAGACCGCATCCGAACCCCAGGAGGCGGAGGCGCCGCCGGTCACCACGTCCACCCGCTGGATCAGCATCTGCGGCATCTGGCTGACGTCCACCACGCCGGTGATGTTCGTCGGGATAATCCGCTCGCCGTCGATCATGATCAGATTGCGCTGGGTGCCGAGGCCGCGCAGGTTGAAGGTGGAAAGGCCGTTGACGCCGTTGGACGAACCGCCATTGCCCACGGTGGTGCCGGTCGAACCCATCAGCGAAGGCAGCTGGGTGATGGTGGTGAAGACGTTGGCGTTGGCCTGCTTCTCCAACTCGTCGGCGCTGATCACCGTGGTCGGTGTCGGGGCGTCGAAGCCGGAAACCATGATACGCGAAGAAGAAACGGTGACCGACTCCACCCCTTCCGTCGTTTGCGCCTGCGCGAAAGCAGGGCCCGCGATCATCATGGCCAGAACGGCGGTGCTGCTGGAAAGCGCCAAGCGGCGACGGCCACCGGTGGTGGAGTCAAAAAACATGGTAGTCCCCCTAGTTTTTACGAGCCCTGTTTTATGTGTGAGCAGGCCCGGATGAGATGGTTCGAATTATCGATAAATTCCCCAATTAAAAGGCTAACTTGGAACGGCGAATATCGCAATGGTGTCACCGAAGACGGGACGCCCCTCACTCTTCATTTGCGTTTCCTGGCTGTGGCAGCCGGTGGCCCCAACCGCCAGATATTGCACGCCCTTAACCCGGTAGGTGATGGGCGGTGTGCAGACGCCGATGCCCATGTGATAGGACCAGATCTTCTCCCCGCTTTTTGCATCGAAAGCCATGACGTTGCCGTTTACCTCGCCGGTAAAAACCAGGTTGCTGGCGGTGACAAGAACACCGCCGAACATCAAGTGATCACTGGGATATTGCCAGGCGATCTTACCGGTGTTGACGTCAATCGCTGACAAATTGCCAGAATTGGGAATCATCTGGGACTGCAACGCCTTGCGTTCCGCCTCGGTGGGAACAGCGTTGCCGAACTGCTGGCCGACTTCGGGGGTTCCCGGCACCCAGGGTTTAGATGGCTTCACCTTGTAGATGTGTGGCTCATTTATCGCCATCGTGTAAAAATATTGGGTGAGCGGCGAATAGGCCGGCGGCTGCCACATCGCACCGCCATGATTGGCCGGATAATAGACCCGCGCGGTGTCGTCCGGTGGAATCATCTTGATGATGGATTCGCTCTGCGGGACGAAGGCATCGGAACGCCGGATCAATGCGCCGGTATCGCGATTGACGATGTAGAGATGGCCGTTCTTGTTCGCCTCCGCGGCGGCGGGAACGGTCTTGCCGTTCTTGTCCTTGACGTCGAACAATACGGTGGGCGCCGCTGAATCCAAATCCCATACATCGTGCGGGATCTGTTGATAGTACCAGGCCAGCTTGCCCGTCTTGGCATGCACCGCCACCATCGAGACGGTGTAGAGATTGTTACCCTTGCGGAAACCGCCATAAAGATCGGGATTGGGATTGCCGGTCGCGAACATCATCAGGTCGCGCTTGGGATCGACCGCCACCGCATCCCACATCGAGCCGCCGCCGATCTTCCAGGAGTCGCCTTCCCAGGCGCCCTTGAAGTTGGGGTCATCAGGACCTGCGGTGATGTTGAAACGCCACACCAGCTTGCCGGTCTCGGCATCCAGGGCTTCGACAAAACCGCGCGTCGGCCATTCGGCGCCGCCGTTGCCGACCACGACCAGGCCGTTATAGACCTGTGGCGCGCCGGTGAAGGTATACCAGTGGTAAGGCTGGGGCAGGATGTCTTCGCGGCGCGTCTTCCACACCACCTTGCCGGTTCTGGCATCCAGCGCCACGACATGGCCGTCCACTTGCGCGACATAGACCTTGCCATAGGCCACAGCCACGCCGCGCGCCTGGGGACCGCAGCAAAGGCTCGAAAATTCAAGGGCCGGCGTATAGGACCACAACTGCTCGCCCGTCACCGCGTCATAGGCCTGCACAAGATTGCTGGCGGTTTCGACGAACAGAACCCCATCGATTTCCAGCGGCGTGGCTTCCATCGCATTGGCCATGCCGGTCTGGATCAGCGCCACCGGCTTCAACTGCTTGACATTGGACACGTTGATCTGGGTCAGCGGCGAGAAACGCTGATTGTCGTAGGTGCGGCCATGCAGGCGCCAATTGTCGTGATCGGCATCGGCATTCAACCGCTGCTGGTCGGTGTTTTCGACATCGGCCGTCACCGGCTTCATCTGATAGGAGGTGACGTTGGCGCCGGCGGGACCCAGCGGACCGGTGCCGCCCTCCTCCTGCCCCCAAGCCAGGCTCACGGTGACCAGACCTGCCGCAAAAAGAGCGCAGACGCACGCCAACACGCGCACCTGGTGATGAATCATGAACAACTCTCTCCCAACCTCCGCCGATTGCCGGCGGCCTGCGGCACTCCGCGCGAGCGCGCGATCAGACCGTGGCGGTGGTAACAGCCAGCTGGGGATTCTGCTGGACGGGGCTGCCATTGGAGCCAGACGCGACACCGATCGCGATGGCGGCTACCACGCCGAAGCCGATCAGGACGATGGAGGTCGTGCTCAGTTCGGCCTGCTTGACGCCTGCGGGTTTGCCGGGCGCCAGCGGGCCGGCATTGTCGGCAGCCATGGCCATGGACGACGCCAGGAGACTGGTGGACAGGATCAAGGCGGTCAGTGCGCGCATAAAAAATCCCCCTAGCGAAATACTGTCTGTTTTCGGGCACTATACACCAACACTTTCCGCGCACAATGAGCCGGCCCGCAAGTGCTTGTGTGGAAAAGCCATGTGCCATTCTGCCCTTAACAACATACCGACGACGGCCGATGACAAGCCTGTCAGTACACTGGTCTTCCCGGCGCCTCTCAGCAGATGAGAAGTCAGACAATGTCTATCCGGAAGATCCACCCGACCCCGGGGCCATCCTTGTCCGGCCAGCCGGGATGGTGGCCGGCGTCACAGCCGATGAAGGCGCCCCTGTGGAAGCCCAGGCCATGGGGATCGCAGGAGCCCGGTTCCAAGGTCACCTGCTCCAGCACTTCGCCGGTCTTTGGATCATATTTGGACATGCCCTGGACACCTTCCGCATACCTGCGGCTGCTGTTGGCGGTGGCGAGCCAGATGAAGCCCTGATCGTCAAAGGTCATGTCATGACTGCGCACCATATCCGGCGTGTCATTGCGGATGCGGATGGCGTAGTCGACGGTCCAGGCGTCGGGATCCACCCGCAGCATGCAGTTGAGTCGGCTGGCAATGATCCAAAGCTTGCCGTCATGCCATTGCGCGCCATGGGTACCGCCTCCGCCCAGCGGGATCTGCTTCACCCAGCGGGTGCGGCCGGTATTCACGTCCAGATTGTGCACGCCGGTATAGGGCGGCGGATAATCGGTCTCATTGTTGGCAAAGACATAGAGCGAGGTGTCACTGACCGCCAACCCGCTCGTGACCTGCGAAGCACTGGAATAGGTTTTCAACACTCTGCCATTCCAGTCCATGAACCAGACCTGATCGGGGCCGGGCTGCTCGGGCACGCCGGAGCCCGATGCCTGGATGCCTTTCAGCTTTTGCTGGCCGACCCAGATACCCGCATCGCCATGGTCGGGAATGGCAAGACAGTTGGGATAGAATTCCGGCGCCTTGAACAGCTTGGTGGTCTTGGCGCGGCGCTGGGGTATCTGCTTCCTGCCGGGCGGCGTGGGACTGTGGATCTGCGCCAGGGCCGATGACGTCGCCATGACGCCAAGCCCTGCAAGAAATTGCCGTTTGCCAATCATCGTGTCGGTATATCCTTTGCGTCCGCGCGCTGCTGTCCATCGTAGAAGACGTTCATGCTGTCCGGTATGACACAGTTGCTGGTGGAAAGCGCAGTCACGATTTTTGCCCTTGCCGTGATCAGGGATTGGGTCGCCAGCGCGTCACGCCGCAGGCGCGCAACCTCGGCGGCCGTGAAGGGCTTGGCGCCGCGCGGCGCGCTGCTCCCACCCAGGCCGAAGACCACGAAGTTCATCATGTCGGCCAGTTCCTGATTGTCGCTGATCGCCGAATAGGCGACGTTGGGCAGCCGGATCAGGTAATCGCGCCCTTCCCGCGTGCAGAGGAAATAGCCGACGCGATCCCGCAGCACCGGAATTTCGGCCGGCGCGCTGTTGCCCTGCATGCCGTGGCAGCCGCTGCAATGCTCGACATAATCGGACTGCGGCGTGGTCAGAAGCGGCAATGCCGGCTCGGCCTGGACGCCGGCGATGCCGGACAAAAGGACGGCGGCGGCCAGCGCCTTCATTGCACGACTTTCTTTGCCGCCAGGCTCGTATGCATCGCTGCCATGTCGGACGGCCCCCGCCTGGGCAGCGTGCGTGCTTTTTTGATCTCGGCAGCCGTATACGTCACGGGCTTGTGGTCCAGGCCGGTGATATAAATCAGCACTGCGGCGATGTCGTCGTCGGAAAGACTGTCAAAGCCGGGCATGGCGCCCAGAATCTGCTCGCCATCCACCGTGATGCGGCCACCCATGCCGTTGAGGACAACCTGCAGCAGGAATGCCTTGCCTTCGGGCTTGGCGGCGATGGCCCCCGCCCGCGTCGTCAGACGCGGAAACTGACCCGGAACGCCGACGCCGCCGGCCTGGTGGCAGACCGCGCAATTGCTGTCGAACACGGCCTTGCCGTCGGCCAGCGCGGCGCCGGTCGTGCAGACCAAAAGCAGCGCCGCACAACACCCGCTCCTCACTGGACCTCGCCCACCAGCGCCGCGGTCGAGCAGTGATACTGCATATTGTCCAAGCCGAAGCACCAGATGATGTCGTTGTTGGTCTGAGGCACGTAGAGTTGAGTGTCGCGATCCTCATTGTCGCAATGGCACTGGCCGCAAGCCGGCTTGCCGCAACAATCGCGATAGGCGATCAGATAGGTCTTGTTGTCATCGGGATTGACGCAAGTACCGACCCAGGAGGTGGTGGACGCGACCGCGCCCGCCGGACAGGTGTGCGGGCCGCCGCCGCAGCAGGCGCAGAGATTGCCGTCCACGCCGCAATAGCGCCAGTAATCGCACCTGGTATCGTCCTTGGTCTGGGCGTTCATGGTGAAATGGGTCCGTGCCCTCTCGCCTCTATCCGGCTTGCCCTGCGCATGGGCGCGGTTGATGGGAAGCACCGGAAAGGCCGGGGCCGCCGCCAGCGCCAATCCGACCCGGGACAGCAGTCCGCGCCTGGAGGTGTGGCCTGCAAGCCGGCGCACCAATTTCTCCCCCAACCTATCAATGCTGATGCGCATGGTTAGGCTACCTTCGATTTGGTTTTGGACGGTTTGGATTTGGCGAGATAGTCCTGCACCGAGACCACGCCCAGCTCATTGGCGGTGATCAGGCTTTCCAGATGTTCCCGGCTGTTGACCAGTCCCCTGGACAGCAGCCTGCCATCCTCGCCGATCAATGCGGCATGCGGCAGCCGGTCCACCTGATAGGCGCGGCCGATGATGGAGGAATTGACGAACGGCAGACCCGCCATATCCAGCCGCGCGATCATGGCGCGCTGCTCGCTTTCCAGATCATCGCCGACAAAAACAATGTCCAGCTTTTCGGCGCGCGCGAAATTCTTGGCGACAGGGATCAGGTCCTTGCACAGCGGGCAATGCGGCGAGACGAACAACAGAAACTGCTTGCCGCTCTTCGGCTTTCCGATCACCAATGCGGCCCCGTCAAGCGTGGCAGCTTCCATCACCGGCGCAGCCTCTCCCACCACCGGACCTTTGCCGGTCATCAGGGCGCCCGCCGGCGCCACCCGCATGTGCAGCACGCCGACCTGCCGCGCCAGCGCCAGCAGGGCCAGACCCAATCCCAGGATCACGATCCAGGACAGGATTTGCGAAACGATCAGCAGGGTCAGCATGGTCGCGGCCCTCAGGCAAAGCGTCGAGCACGCGGCAGCGCCTCGAGCAGGTTGAACAGCAGATAGAGCAGGAAGAATCCCAGACCGGCCGCGACGGCACCCAGCAATGCGGGCATCGGCACGGACGCGGACGGCACAAGAGAGGGCAGCAGCAAAGCCGCCAGCACAAGATTGCGCGCCGTCAGCGGACGGCTGAGATGTTGCGCCAGGAATGGCTGCCCGCAGCCGCAGTCGATATGGACCCGGCCACGTGCGATATTGATCGCCATGGCGCCGGCGAACAGCATCAAAAGCGCGATCGCCGCCAGCTCCGGCCAGGGTCGTCCTTGCGCGGACAGCAAACAGATCGCCAGCAACAATTCCAGCGGCGGCAGAACGCCCGCGGCGGGCAACACCATCCAGCCTGGTAGCAACCGATAGTTCCCAATCACGCCAGGAAGAAGCCGCCAGGCTTGTGCTTTTTGCACCGCGCCCGACAGAAAGATCAGGCCGACGCAAATCCGCCCGGCTTCGGCCGCCTCGCTCAGAAGTGTCCCCCACAGCGCCATCAGGGCTGGACCGTGTAGAGGATGCCGCCGCCGGAATTGTCCCAGCTGCGCTTTTTCTCCAGGGTCTGGGCATCCAGGACGAAGG
>Ga0134125_10005870_pt1 | contig 13909 bp, 7 predicted proteins | sample KB31751_FD_96464 | JGI IMG/M metagenome (GOLD analysis project Ga0134125, IMG submission 96464) | Terrestrial soil microbial communities with excess Nitrogen fertilizer from Kellogg Biological Station, Michigan, USA - KB3-175-1 | ecosystem: Environmental > Terrestrial > Soil > Unclassified ... | reverse complement strand
TTCCAGGGCTACACGCAGAAGTGGACCGGCGGCTTCACGCTCGGCGGCCCGATCGTCAAGGACAAGCTGTTCTTCTTCATCAACGCCGAGGAATCCAAGCTGGATGCACCGGGCGCGGACTTCGGCACGATCGATTCCAACGCGGCCAACACCGTGCCCGTTACGCAGGACCAATTGAACCAGATCATCGGCATCGCCAACGGCTACGGCATGACGCCGGGCGACCTTTCCGCGTCCAGCGCCAACCAAGACGAGAAGAAGTACCTCGCCAAGCTCGACTGGAACATTTCGGAAGGCCATCGCCTGAGCGTCCGCGCCAGCGAAGTCAAGAGCACCCAGCCGATCATCCAGGGCGACTTCACCGGTTCGCGCCCGGCGCTGGGCCTGTCCAGCTACTGGTACACCAACAACCGCAACCTGAAGCAGTACGTGGCCAACCTCTACGACGACTGGAGCGATACCTTCTCCACCGAAGCTTCGCTGTCGTACGCCAAGTACCGGTCCACGCCGACGACGTTGGCCGACCAGCCGATGGTGCAGGTGTACGTGGACCGCGACGACCCGGCCACCCAGAACGCCAGCGTGTACCTGGGCGAGGACCAGTTCCGCCACTACAACGTGCTGAACGTCGACACGCTCAACGGTTTCTTCGCCGGTACCTGGTTCCTCGGCGACCACACCATGAAGGCCGGTTTCGACTACCAGCGCGACAAGTTCTACAACCTGTTCGGACGCACGGAATTCGGCAGCTACACCTTCAACAGCATTTCCGATTTCGCCGCCGGCCAATATTCGTTCTACAACCTGTACCAGCCGGCGCCGGGCTACACGCTGAGCGACATCGCCGCGCGCTGGACGTTGAACCAGTGGGGCCTGTTCTGGCAGGACACCTGGCAGGTCAGCCCGCAGTTCTCGCTGCAGTACGGCTTGCGCATGGACATCCCCAGCGCGAACGGCACGCCGGTGTTGAACACCTGCTTCGCGTCCGCGCCGAACCCGTCGGGCAACGGCGCTGCCGGTTGCGAATACGGCGGCTTCGGCATGGCCAACAACGCCACCATCGGCCACACCATCCTCGAGCCGCGGCTCTCGTTCAACTATGCGTTCGACACGCAGTACAAGACGCAATTGCGCGGCGGCATCGGCATCTCCGAAGGCGTGACGCCGGGCGTGTGGCTGTCCAATCCGTACACCAACAACGGCGTGACGCTGACCAGCGCGACCAGTTTCGAGGGCACGTTCAATCCCGATCCTTACACGCAGCAATTGCCGGCCGGTTCGCCGCCCGCGCCCGAGGTCGACGTGCTCGATCCGCACTTCAAGCTGCCGACGGTGCTGAAGGCGAGCCTGGGCTTCGATCGCGAGTTGCCGTGGTGGGGCTTGGTGTTCAGCGCGGACTACGAGCACCTGCAGAACAAGGATGCGATCCTCTACCAGAACCTCAACCTCGGCACGCCGACCGGCACGCTGCCGGACGGGCGCACCAGCTATTGGAACCCGAGTGCGACCGCCACCTGCAACAACGGCAAGACTGGCCCGGCCTACACCATCCCGTCGTGCTACATGAACCCGAAGTTCTACGACGTGGTGTACCTGACCAACAGCAACAAGGGCAAGGCGGATTTCCTTTCCTTGATGCTGACCAAGCCGTTCAACGACAGTGTGTCCGGCAACTTCGGCATCGTGCTCGGCCACGCCACCGAGGTGAATCCGGGCACGTCCTCGCAGGCAGCCTCGAACCTCAACAAGACCGCGGTCACCAATCCGAACGAGGACGTGGCTTCCAGCAGCAGCTACGAGGTGCGCAAGCGCGTGCTGGCTTCGCTGACCTGGCAGCACCGCTTCTTCGGCGACTACACCAGCAGCGTTTCGGCGATCTATGACGGCCACACCGGCCAGCCGTACTCATGGGTGTTCGGCAACGACGTCAGCGGCGTGTGCTACGGCAGCTCGTCGAACTGTCCTTACGGCCTGGTGTACATCCCGCGTCCGGGCGACGTGGAATTCGCCAGTGGCACCGGTGCTGCCACGCAGCAGCAGTTCTTCGACTACATCGCCCACAACGATTACCTGAGCGGGCACCAGGGCGAGATCGCACAGCGCAACGGCGTGCGTTCGCCGTGGGTCAACCGGATCGACCTGAGCTTCCGCCAGCAGATCCCGGGCGTGTTCAAGGGGAACAAGGGCGAGATCCGCCTCGACATCTACAACGTGCTCAACCTGCTCAACAACAAGTGGGGCGACGTGTACGACATCGATTTCCCCAACGTGCGCACGCTGGCCAACTTCTCCGGGGTGGATTCGGCCACCGGCAAGTACATCTACTCGCTGCCCACCGACAAGAACGGCAACTACGCGCCGGGGTCCCTGACGTACGAGAACAGCCACGCACAGTCGGTGTGGTCGATGCTGGTGACGGTGCGGTACACGTTCTGATCGGCACTCGCCACGATCGAACGGCGCCCTTCGACGGGCGGCGTTCGCCCGGCTTGACCGCGATCGGGCCTGGGGCCATCCTTGCCGGCCCGACCGGATCGCGGGCACGGACGGGAACGGAATCGATCGAATGAACGACGCCACCATCCGCACAACGCGTGCACCCACGGTCAGCGCGCGCATCGTGCCGGCCGGAACGCTGGACGTGCTCTCGCGCCGGGAGATCTCGCGGCTGCGCGATGCCACCGCATCCGGCCTGCATACCCTGTTGCGCTCCTGCGCGCTGGCGGTGCTGACCTCCGGCGAGATGCACGACGACGCACGTTCGATGCTGGACCGCTACCCGGATTTCGACATCCAGGTCCTGCAGCAGGATCGCGGCGTCAAGCTCGAACTCTCCAACGCGCCGGATCAGGCGTTCGTGGACGGTCGCATCATCCGCGGCACCAACGAGCTGTTGTTCGCGGTGGTGCGCGACATCGTTTACGTCTCGACGCAACTCGACGCCGGGCAGTTCGACCTGGATGATTCCTCCGGCATCACGCACGCCGTGTTCGATATTTTGAGGAATGCGCGCGTGCTGCGTGCGCGGGAGAATCCTAATCTGGTGGTGTGCTGGGGCGGTCATTCGATCTCGCGCGAGGAATACGACTACACCAAAAGCGTGGGTTACCAGCTCGGCTTGCGCGGGATGGACATCTGCACCGGCTGCGGGCCAGGTGCGATGAAAGGCCCGATGAAGGGCGCCACCATCGCGCACGCCAAGCAGCGGCACTACAGGAACCGCTACATCGGCTTGACCGAGCCCGGCATCATCGCGGCCGAATCGCCCAATCCGATCGTCAACAACCTTGTGATCCTGCCCGACATCGAGAAGCGGCTGGAAGCGTTCGTTCGCATCGGCCATGGCTTCATCGTGTTTCCCGGCGGGGTGGGCACGGCCGAGGAAATCCTCTACCTGCTCGGAATCCTGCTGCACCCGGACAACGCGCACCTGCCGTTCCCGCTGGTGTTCACGGGTCCCGCGGCGGCGGCGCCGTATTTCGAGCAGATCGACAAGTTCCTGCGGCTGACGCTCGGCGAAGGAGTCTCACGCAGGTACCGCGTAATCATCGACGATCCGGTCGAAGTGGCGCACGAGCTGCGCGACGGCATCGAGCGCGTGCGCGGACACCGCATCGAGCAGCACGATGCGTTCTTCTTCAACTGGGCGTTGAAGATCCCCTATGAATTCCAGTTGCCGTTCCGGCCGACGCACGAGGCGATGGCGGCGTTGAACTTGCACCGGGAGCGCGACCACCATTTGCTCGCCGCCGACCTGCGCCGCGCTTTCTCCGGGATCGTCGCCGGCAACGTCAAGGAAGAGGGCCTGCACCAGATCGACAAGCATGGGCCATTCGTGATCAACGGGGATCCGCAGATCATGCGCGCGCTGGATGCGCTGCTCCGGAGCTTCGTCGCCCAGCACCGCATGAAGCTGCCCGGGCGGGAATACGTGCCGTGCTACCGGATCGCGGGGACGAGGGAAACCGCGAAAGCCTAGCAACGCAAGGTTGCATTGCTTTACAGCGTCCAAAAGCGCCGCGATAATTTGCGGTTCACGCCCGAGTAGCTCAGCCGGTTAGAGCATCTGACTGTTAATCAGAGGGTCCCCCGTTCGAGTCGGGGCTCGGGCGCCACTCCGGCTTGCGGCGGCAGGCGATCGTTCCAGCAGACAGCCGCACGCCGCGCAATCCTGCGCGACGTTGTCGCGGTACTGGTGCACACACCAGCCCGGCGGCAACCGTACTGCGGCTGTCGGACGGCGTCCGCTTCGGGCCGTGTGTGCGTAAACCGTGCGGCCGGTCAGAACATGCCGGCCAGGCACGCCCCGAACGAACCCATGGCGAGGCCCAAGGCCACCACGGTGATCAGTGCGCGTTTCATGGCTCTTCCCCTTGCTCGCCAACCCCTGCGTTGGCGGGGAAGACGAAACAAGTTGCGTGCCACGGCGACTTGCAATGCCCTGCGACCCGCACCGGACGGGCGCTCTCGAATCGTGAATAATCGTAAACAGGAACGACATCCAGCAATCGGACACCCCGAAGTGAACGCCGAAACTCGCGAAAGGATCGCCTTCCTCGTCCACGAACCGACGCTGTGGACGCACTACTCGGACGTGTGGTCGCGGCTGGATCCCGCGCGCTTCTCGCTGGTACTGACCCACCGCTTCCGTCCGCCCGCCGGGCGGAAACCGGACCTCGGCGTGGCCGATTTCCTGGCGCGCGTGCAGGCGGCCGGCTACGAAACCGTCTGGGCGGACGAGACGATCCGCAACGGCATCCGCTATTCGCACGTGGTCAGCAATCACAAGATGCGCGGCGACAGCGCGCAACCGGCACCTTCGCACGTCAAGGCGATGTACGCGCTGGACCATGCGGTCAAGCGCGGCATCAATCGCGCGTGCACGGCACTGGGCAGGCCGGAGCGGTTCGGCTTCCACGGCTTCGCGCCGAAGCAGTACTGGCCGTTGCAGATCGGCGACATCCAGATCCGCTTCATGTACGGCGCCGATGTCGGCGAAGGCTGGAGCCTCGCACCGTGGAACGAAATCTACGATGCCTTCCTGTGCCACGGACCCAACGACGCCGAGCAACTGGCGAAGCGCTTCAGGGGCCGCGCCTTCCAGATGGGCTATCCGCGCTACGACGGCTACTACGCGACCGATCTCGACACTTCCGCCGAGGCGCGCGAGTTCTCGATCGATCCCTCGCGCAGGACCCTGCTCTGGATGCCGACCTTCGGCAAGGGCGCCTGTTCCATCCCCCATTTCGCGAAAGCGCTGGCGCCGCTGCGCGGGCGCTGCAACTTCATCGTGCGTCCGCACCCGCTGTCGTTCCGCAAGAGCCCCGATGAAATCGCATTGCTGCGCTCGCTCGGATTCCAGCTCGACGACCAGCCCGCGCGCGACATGAACAAGCTGCTGAAGCTCACCGACGTGATGCTGTGCGACTACGGCGGGAGCGCGTTCGGCGCCGTGTACCTGCGCAAGCGGATGGTGCTGCTGGAGGTGCCGGGAGCGCGCCAGTGGTACACGGTGCGCAATGCCTCCAACCTCGAACTGGCACAGCACTATCCCGCTTTCGGGCCGGATCGCGCGGACGAGATCGGCGCGCTGCTGGAAAAAGAGGAATACTGGCGCAAACAGGAAACACGAGCCGCACCGCTGGCCGACAAATACTTCGCGGATTTCCGCGGCAATTCCGCGCAGCGCGCGGCCGGGATACTCTCCGATATCGATGCGCTGCTCGCGCAGGCGGAACGACAGCCATGACCGTGCAAACCGGCCGCAGCGGCGGAGTCATCTGGATCACCGGCTACTCGGCCGCAGGCAAGACCACGGTCGGGCGCAGCGTGATGCGCCGGCTGCTGGAGAGCGGCCGCAACGCGATCTTCCTGGACGGCGACCAGCTGCGTGCGATCTTCGCCCACAAGTGGGGCTACTCGAACGAGGAACGCGTCGAGCTCGCCTGCACGTATTTCCGGCTGTGCAGCCACCTTTCAAAGCAGGGCGCGATCGTGGTGATCTCGGCGGTGGCGATGTTCGAAGAAGCACGCCACTGGTTCCACCAGAACATCGAGCACGGCCTGGAGGTGTACCTTCGCGTGCCGCTGGAAGAGCGCCTGGCGCGCGACCGGCGCACCAAGGGCATCTACAAGGACGCCACCGGAATGGGGGGCTACACCGAGCCTGCGGATGCCGGACTGGTGATCGACAACTTCGGCGCGACCGATCCGGAGGCCGCCGCTGCGCGCGTGGTCGCGGCATTCGATGAACACGTCGAACGCGCGCACGCCGACTACGGCCGCGACAACTACTGGGCGAATTTCTATCGCGGGCACACGGCGGTGACCGCGCCTTCGCCGTTCGCGCAGGACTGCATCCGCAAATTGAAAGCGGGCCAACGATTGTTGGAAATCGGTTGCGGCAACGGTCGCGACGCGACTTTCTTCGCTGCGAACGGATTCGAGGTGACCGCGCTGGACAAGTCGCAGCCCGCGATCGACGCCGGCCTCGAGCGCAACGAGCACGGCATCGAGTATCTCTGTTGCGACGTCGTGGATGCCGCTGATCGGGTCGCCGGCAAATTCGACGTGGTGTACAGCCGCTTCTCCCTGCATGCGATGACGCGCTCGGAAGAGGAACGCGCGATCGCCGCGGCGCACGAGTTGCTTTTGCGGGACGGGATTTTCTGCATCGAGTGCCGTTCGATCAACGATCCGCTGGCGCGTGCGGGCGACGTGCTCAGCCCCGACGAGCGTATCGAAGGGCACTATCGCCGCTTCATCGTGCTCGCGGAACTGCTGGACAAGCTGAAGGATTGTGGTTTCAGGATCCTGGAACAGGTCGAATCCAGGGGTCTCGCGGTTTTCGGCGACGAGGATCCGGTAGTGATCCGGGTGCTTGCCCAAAAAGGTTGACGCACAACGCGCGTCGCAAGGGCGACAGGCAGTACGGCGCGCCTCGCCGGAGTGCGGCTGCAGCGCTCACTTCCCGCCGCCCAGGCAGGCCTGCAGGTGATCCGGTTGCGCGTCGGTTTCGCGCACGCGGCCGGAATTGGCGATGATCACCGCGCGTCCCTCCTTGGTGTCGCCGGTGTGGCAGATCGTCAGTTGCGCATTGCTGCCGCCGGCGCTGCCGTCGGGCTGGAAGACCACCCGCGGACGGCCCTGGCTGGACACGACGCGCAGGTTCGCCGGCATCGCATCGAACCTCGCCAGCGGCGAGTCGGGCTCGCGATCGTGGTCCAGGTCCGCGCCGATCATCCAGCCGCCCTGCCAGAGATCATCGCTGGTGCAACTCCTGCCATCTCTGGTGGGGCACACGACCACCTGTTCGCTGCGCGTGATGGCCAGTTCGCGTGCGTGCATCAGGCTCGCCTGCAACGCGCCCTCCGCGGATTGCTGGTGCGAACGCGCCAGCATCGAACCCAGCGCGGGCACGCCCATCGCGACCAGCGTGCTCGCGATGGCGACCGTCATCAGCATTTCGATCAGCGTGATTCCGCGTGGGCGAGCGCGCATGACATCGTCTCCGTTGGGCGAAGACGACAGCGTGCGCCGACGGCGTTACCGGCGGCAGCGGCGCGGATCGACGGCGCGTGTCGGCGCTTGCCTACTTCGCGCGTCAGCCGTTTGGCGCCGCGCGTGCGGCGGCGATCAGGCCGGCCACGTATTTCATGGTCGCCATTTTTTGCGCTTCGGCCGAGGCGCCCGCAATCAGTTCCACGGCCTGGGCCAGGTCCGCGTCGTGCTGCTTGCGGCCCGCGGAGTCCGTCGGCTGGGCGACGGCGTCGACGTACAACGCATAGGCGAAGTCCTCGCGGAATTGCGTTTCGTGCGCTCCCCCCGCCAGCTGCTTGCGGAACCAGTCCAGCGCCGGTTGCAGGATTTTCCGTGCTTCATCCGGCCGCTCTTGCCCAACAACCGAGTGGGCGAGGATGGTTTGCACTTCCGACTTCTGGGTCTGCGAATCCGCCGCGCTGTTGTTGAGGTCGGTCGGAATGGTTAGTGCCCGGTGCGCCAGCGCTTCGGCCTGTGCGTAGCGGCCGAGCCGGAGGGCCGCCACCGAAGCGGCATGCAAATCCGCGCCGAGCGTGCGGCTCTGCATCAGTTGCGAATTGACGTCGTCTTTGGAAACGACGACCGATGCGATCCGTTCCGTGACCGCCGTGGCGGAGGCGAGGGCGGCACGTGCATCGCCTTGCGCGAGTTGCAATGTTGCCCCGAGCACCCCCGGTCCCTCGGCAAGGATCTTGCGGCGAGGGTCGTCCGTCGGCAGGGTCGCCGCGAACTCCGCCGCGTCGCGCGTGTACCCCTTGAACGATTGCGCGGCCGCGGCCGCGTCGCCGGTTTCCGCCTGTTCCCGCGCGAGCTCGATCCATTGGTACCACACGACCCGGGCGAGGCTGGACGGCAGGCGCTTGTCCTGCTCGAGCGCCAGCAGCTTGCGCCGGGTCGCGATCGATTGGACGATTTCGCCGCGATCGAACTCTCCTTCGGCGATGAACTGGAATCCCAGGCTCCAGCGCCACCACGCGCTGAGGTCGGAGGAATTGAAGCGGACTTCGTCTCCGCCGGCCTGTTCGGCACGGTGCGCGAATTCGTCCCTTGCGGCATCGTCGTGCCGGTACCGGGCAAGATCGCTCAGCAAGCCCGCGGCCCATGCGCGATCCTGCATCGCGTGCAGGTCGCCGGGACGGCGCGCGATGATCTTCTCGGCGAGGTCGTAAACCTGTTGTTCGAGTTGCTGCGCCTCCTCCATGCGGCCGAGCGTGACCAGCTCGCGCGCTTCGGAATCCGCGGTATCGGCATATTCCGAGGCCGCATCGAGGTCGGACAGGTCCAGTGCGCCCAGGCCGACGAGCACCTTGCGGCCTTCGTCGCACAGCAGGACGCCCTGCGCCGGCGGCACCGCATGGCTGAGATAGTCCAGATCCTGCGCGTAGAGCTGGCGCACTCGGCGGCTCGCGTTGGGCGCATACACCAGTGGCCGCAGCAGGTTCGCCGCATCCTTCAACTGCTTCACGGTTCCGCGGCCGCTGCCGCCACCGGCCACGATGCCTTGCCCCTGGTAGTACAAGGCGAGCGCAAGACCATAGGTCGTCGCTTCGCCGCGGTCGCCGGCCGCGCGCAGCTTGGAGAAAATGGATTCGCCCTCGTCGAAACGCGCGTAGGCGGCGTTCGTGTCGCCGCTGCCGTAAAAGGCCTGGCCTTCCCGCAACAGCGCCATTGCGCGGTAAGCCTGCGTCTGCCTCGTGACCAATTCCGGCGGCAGGGTGTCGTAATAACCCACGGTCATGTGCGCGAGCTTGCCGAGCGTGTCCAGCCGCCCCGTCGGCGCGAGTTCGGTGTAGAAATCCTCGATCAGGAAGCTCACCAGCTTTTCCGCATCGCTGCGCGATTTCTGCGCTTCGAGTTCGGCGGTGCGCGCGCGGCGCATGTTGAGCAGGCCGAAGACCGCGCCGGCGATCGCCAGCAGCATCAGCACCGCGCATGCGCCCGCGATGGTGCGCGCGCGCATCAGCGCACGGTGCGTGGCCGCTTCGCGTTCGCGCTGCGCGGCGAGCTGGCGCTCCGCTTCCTCCTGCGCTTCGCGGGCGTGGCGCTGGTTGCGGCTGGCGAGCACCACGCTGCACAGCACGTCGTGGGTCAGTTCAACGCGGCGCATGTCGAGGCGTTCCTCGATCCGCAGCAGCCGCCGGTTCACCAGCGTCGCCAGCGCATCCGGTGCCGCGCCCGCCGAGTCGAGTGCCTTGCGCACGCGCTCCTCGGCCAGGCTTTCCCGGTAACCGGATTCGGTCAGCAGTTCGTCTTCCACCACGCGCCGCACGCCAGCTGGCTGGTCCGCCAGTGCGCGCTCGTAGAATTCGGAGAGGATCGTGTCGCGCGAACCGGCCAGCAGGTCGGCGGAGATTTCCTTGCGGCCCTGCGCCTGCCGGGCGACGTTGAGTTCGCGACAGACGAGGCTCAGCAGCGACGGTTCGATTTCCGCATTGACGAGTTCCGAGCCGCCGGCGACGAAACGCACGATGGCTTCGGCGACTTCCTGCGAAACCAGCTTCCCGCCGGGCTTCACCACCGCGCTCAGCGCCTGCGCGCCGTTCATGCGCGCCAGCCGCATGCGGTTCTGCGTGATGGACGGCATGATGTCCTTCACGCTCTCGAGGTGCGCGAGGTAGTCCTCGCGCAATGCGATCAGCACGCGGTAATCGGCGCGCGCGAAATCGAATTGCCCGGCGGCTTCGTCGTCTTCGTCGAACCGTTTTTCCAATGCAGCCGGTGGGCGGTTCTCGACCAGGTCGGCGAGATCCTCCAGAAACTGTTTCGCGCGCAGGCGGCCTGCATCGTCCGCCTGGCCGAGGGTGAAGATCTCTTCGAACTGGTCGAAGATCAGCAGCGGCATCAGCGTGCGGCCCTGCGCGTCGCGCAGCAGGTCGCCGCGGTGGTGCAGGAATTCCCACAGCGATTCGCCCTCGATCGAACTGCCCGGACGCGTCCAGTGGCCGGCTTCGGCGGTGGCGCGGAAGATCGCCTGCTTGATCTGTTCGGAAGGCGAGGGCGAGTCCGGCGCATAGTCGATGCGCACGTAGACCGGGCAGAAGTCCGCACCGCGCAGCCGCGGCACAAGTCCCGCGCGCAACAGCGAAGTCTTTCCGAGTCCCGATTGCCCGAACAACACCGTCAGCAGCTTGCGCTGCACGCGACGCGCGAGTTCCGCCGCCTCTTCGTCGCGGCCGTGGAAGTAGGCGCGGGTTTCCTCGGAATAGGAAAACAGGCCGAGCCAGGGGTTTTCCGGATCCAGCATGACCGTCTCGACGCGGTTGATGTCGTTCATGCGCGCCTCCCGCCCGACAATTCGAGCAGGCGGCGCAGGAATTCCGGCGTCGGCTCGCCTTGCTGCAGGCGCGTCATGTGCACGGACTTGAAGAGTTCGGGTACCAGCGCCGTCGCTTCCGGCGTGTCGTCGATGCATATAGGCAGGACGAACACCGCCCCTTCGGCGATGTTGCGCGCGCGGTCCACCGCGTAACTCCATTCGCGGCGGAAGTAGGCTTCGTGGCGGCGCTGGGTCGTCGCGGAAATCACCGGCACGAAGAAACTGCAGCGCGCGATGTTCGCGTGGATCTTGCGGTCGTAGTCGTCGCCGCCTTCGAGCCGATCCAGATCGAACCAGGTGGTGAGCCCGGCCGCATCCATGCCGGCTTTCAACCGCTGCACCGCGGGCAGGTCTTCGCGCGCGTAGCTGATGAAGATGGCGTTCTCCGGCATCTCGCGCGCGGGCGGCAGGAAACGCTGCGGCGCGCTCGAAGACGATGCTTGCGTCGGCCGCTGGCGCGCGCTCCAGCGCCGGTGCAGTTCGGCGACGAAGGTTTCAGCGCCGGCATAGACGCGGGTGCGCACGCTGACCTGCTGCAGGAACGCAACCAGCCGTCCGTCCTGCGTGGTGTGGTCGTCGGCGAGCACCTCGGTGACATCGCGCGGATCGGACAAGCGCTTGCGCTTGGCCATGCGCAGGAACAGCCGCGCCAGCCAGTTCGAAAAATCGCTGCCGATCAGCAGCAGGTGGTTGTGCTCGAGTTCGTGGAAGAGTTTTTCCGGCGTCAGGTGTTCCGATTGCAACGCGCAGATGAACTCCAGCATGTCCTCGTCGGAGAGCACGTAAGTCGGCGAGGCCGACAATCTTCCCAGCAGGTGATAGACCACGCTGCGCCGCAGTTCGCCGCGTTCCGCAGGCAGGTCGGCCACGCGGTTGGGCGAGTAGGCGATCACTTCGGTCGAGGGCTGCCCGCCGTAACGTTCCAGGTTGATCGCGTTTTCCAGCAGCGGATCGAACGTCGTCGTGACGAACAGGTCGAAATCGGTGATCTGCGCCAGTTGCCGCAGCGCCTGCGGCGGTTCGAATTGCACTTCGCGCATGATCGAGCGCAGCCGCGTGTAGGCTTCCTCGCGGCGGCCGCGCTGGCCGAGATAGCTGCACATCACGTCGTTGAGCGTGAGCGGTTGCGGCAGTTCCGCCGTGTCGACCGACAGGCGCGCCGCCAGTTTCTCGGCGAGCCATACGTAGAGCGGGCGCAATCCGCCGTCGGTCTGCACGCGCAGCAGGTCGGGGCCGATGATCGGAATCACCCGATGCTCCTCGATGTAATTGAGGAGATCGTCCCAGGCGTCTTCGTCGAAGCCGTGCATGGAATCCGCGGCAGCAGGCAACGTCGTCATGGCGAGCAGCCCCTGTATGGCCGGCGAAGCTTACTCCGAAACAAGGCGAATCGGCGCGGCGTTCGCGGCGGACTTCGGACGACGGATGCGGGCCCCTATAATTGCCGGATGGACGAACGCATTCACCGTGGCGAGGACCGCTTCCAGCTCGTTGCGCCGTACCGGCCGGCCGGGGACCAGCCGCAGGCGATAGCGAAACTGATCGAAGGTTTCGAGTCGGGCCTGGCCGCGCAAACGCTGCTTGGCGTCACCGGTTCGGGCAAGACCTTCACCATCGCCAACGTGGTGCAGGCGGTGCAAAAACCCACGCTGGTGCTGGCGCCCAACAAGACGCTGGCCGCGCAGTTGTACGGCGAATTCAAATCCTTCTTCCCGGACAACGCCGTCGAATATTTCGTCAGCTATTACGACTACTACCAGCCGGAAGCGTACGTGCCTTCCAGCGACACGTATATCGAAAAGGATTCCTCGCTCAACGAACACATCGAGCAGATGCGACTGGCCGCGACCAAGGCACTGCTGTCGAGGCGCGATGCGCTGATCGTCGGCACCGTTTCCGCGATTTACGGCCTGGGCAATCCAGAAGATTACCTGTCGCTGCGATTGATCCTTTCCGTCGGCGAACGCATCAACCAGCGCGATCTGATTCGCCATCTGACGGAATTGCAATACACCCGCAACGAGATGGAACTGCGCCGCGGCACGTACCGCGTGCGCGGTGAAGTGCTGGACGTGTTTCCGGCCGAGAACGAAACCGAGGCGCTGCGCATCGAGCTGTTCGACGGCGACGTGGAATCGCTGGCGCTGTTCGATCCGCTGACCGGCGAGACGATCCGCAAGGTTCCGCGCTACACGGTCTATCCGCGCACGCACTACGCCAGCACGCGCGCATCGGTGTTGAACGCCATCGAGACGATCAAGCTTGAACTGACGGACTGGCTCGAGCACCTGCGCAGGGAGAACAAGCTGGTCGAGGCGCAGCGGCTGGAACAACGCACGCGCTACGACCTGGAGATGCTGAGCGAGATCGGATTCTGTTCGGGCATCGAGAACTATTCGCGGCACCTCAGCCGCCGACAGGCCGGCGAACCGCCGCCGACCCTGTTCGACTATCTCCCGCCCGATGCGCTGCTGGTGGTCGACGAGTCGCACGTCACCGTGCCGCAACTGGGCGGCATGTACAAGGGCGACCGCTCGCGCAAGGAGACACTGGTCGAATTCGGTTTCCGCCTGCCGAGCGCGCTGGACAACCGCCCATTGCGCTTCGAGGAGTGGGAAGCGCGGGAGCCGCGCACGATATTCGTTTCCGCGACGCCCGGAAAATACGAGATGCAGAAATCCGGCGGCAGCATCACCGAACTGGTGGTGCGGCCGACCGGCCTGGTCGATCCCGAAGTCGAGGTACGTCAGGCACGCAGCCAGGTAGATGACGTGCTGGGCGAGATCAAGCAACGTGTCGCGTTGCGTGATCGCGTGCTGGTCACCACGCTCACCAAGCGCATGGCCGAGAACCTCACCGACTTCCTGCACGAGCACGGCGTCAAGGTGCGCTACCTGCACTCGGACATCGAAACCGTGGAGCGCGTGGAAATCATCCGTGACCTGCGGCTGGGAAAATTCGACGTGCTGGTCGGCATCAACCTGTTGCGCTAGGGCCTGGACATGCCGGAGGTGTCGCTGGTCGCGATCCTGGACGCCGACAAGGAAGGATTCC
>Ga0134125_10005869_pt1 | contig 13910 bp, 14 predicted proteins | sample KB31751_FD_96464 | JGI IMG/M metagenome (GOLD analysis project Ga0134125, IMG submission 96464) | Terrestrial soil microbial communities with excess Nitrogen fertilizer from Kellogg Biological Station, Michigan, USA - KB3-175-1 | ecosystem: Environmental > Terrestrial > Soil > Unclassified ... | reverse complement strand
TCCACGATCCGTCGTAATTCGTCACGTTCGGCAGGCCCAGCAGGTATTTCAGAACGAACCAGGTATGGCTGGAACGCTCCCCTATGCGGCAGTATGCAATGGTGGGCTTCGACGCGCTCACGCCTTCTGCGGAATACAGCGCCTCCAGTTCGTCAAAGCTCTTGAATGTCCCATCGTCATTGCAGGCCTTGCTCCAGGGGACGTTGCGCGCGCCGGGAATATGGCCGCCGCGCTGGCAGGTTTCCGGCAGTCCCGGAGGCGCGAGAATCTCGCCTGTAAATTCCTGCGGACCGCGCACGTCTACCAGCGACGCCGCATGATTCTTGACCGCTTCCTGTACCTGTGGAAGGAACGCTCTCAACGAAAGGTCCGGCTCCTGGGCTTTGTACTGGGTGTGCTCGTAAGACGGAGTCTTATCGCTCACTTCCCTGCCTTCCGCCAGCCACTTTTTGCGGCCTCCGTTTAAAAGCCTCACGTCTTTGTGACCGTAAACCTTGAGCTGCCACAATGCCCATGCCGCGAACCAGTTATTGCTGTCCCCGTACAAAATAATGGTCGTGTCCGGCTTGATGCCCGATTTCGACAGCAGCGCTTCGAGGTCGCTCTTCGGCAGAATGTCTCGCCGCACGGTGTCGCAGAGCTGCGTGTTCCAGGCCCAGGCAATTGCCCCTGGGATGTGCCCCAGATCGTAAGCGCTCGTATCAACGTCCACTTCTACGATGCGCACAGAAGGATCGTTCAGCTTGCCCGCCAGCCAATTCGTATCGACTACGACTTCAGGATGTGCATACTGTGCCATACTCTCCTACCTTAACACGGTATTCTCTATCGAGAAAGCGGGATCGCTGCTACGACGGCAACGAGTAGCGTATCTGATCGGCGGCTAAGATGAAGTTCTGAGACGCCAAACTCCCCTCTACGAAGCCAAGGACGAAATTAGTACGCTTACCACGCGATTGTCCGCGGTGAAGGTGCCCGCGCTGGATGGAATTAGGGGCATTGCTGTCCTGATGGTGATGCTGCACCATTTGTCTCAATACCTTCCGCACGACTCGGGGCCGTTTTCCGCAATCGCAGCCGTGCTGCGTACCGGTTGGGATGGTGTCGATTTGTTCTTTGCCCTATCGGGCTTTCTCATAACGGGGATACTGCTCGATACCAAATACGCACCCAATTACTTCCGGTCCTTTTATGCGCGTCGCATACTGCGAATCTTCCCGCTGTACTACACGGTTCTGAGCGCGATTCTGCTCGCGGCACTGTTTCCTTATATAGGCCCCTGGCTCCATCCAATGCTTCCGTTGCCTCATGACCGATGGTTCTATTTTGTATACCTGAACAACTGGTGGCCGTTGCTGAAGGATACGTGGCATGGAAACATCATTGGCCATTTCTGGAGCTTAGCGGTCGAGGAGCAGTTCTACTTGCTTTGGCCCCTTTGCGTCTGGCTGCTGCCCCGCAAGAAATTGCCGTGGGTTGCCGCTTTCGGAATCGCCATCGCCGTGCTTATCCGGTGCGTTCTCTACTATTACTTCCGCCCCAGTCGCAGCATAGTTGAAAACACCTTCGCGCGCATGGACACGTTATTGATGGGTGCATTGATGGCGATGCTTGTCCGGAGCCCTCGCGCTCTAAGGTCTGTGCGTCCATATTTATACGGCATCGCTGCTGCTTCACTCAGTGTGTATATCTGGTTCAACACCTGGGGCGTTCACTCCCACTTTGGAGCAGTCTATCGTTCGGTTGTTCAATTCTCGCTGATCGCCATAATCTTCAGCGCGGTCGTGCTGTACGCCTTTGCAACGCGCGACGATCGTTCCACTGTACAAGCGGCCTTTTGCCGTCCGCTACTCCGGCGGGTCGGTAAATACAGCTATGGCATGTACGTTTATCATGTGCCGATTATGCCCGTGGCCGCCGTGATTCTGCATCATCTCGTGAGCCGCACCTTCAACGGGCCGGGCTCGGTAGCCTTCATCATCGGCATTATTCTGCTTACCTACGCTGTCGCCAAGCTCAGCTTCGAGCATTTCGAAAGCCGGTTTTTGAAGCAGAAGAAACGGTTCTCGCCACAGGAACCGGTTGTGAAAGTTCAAATCAACGAAACTATTCACACCTGAGCGCCGCTGCCGGGTCAATTCGCGCGGCCGCGATCGCTGGAAACAGAGAGGCGCAAACCGCTACGCTGAGCAGCAGCACCGCCAGGCTCACGAACGTGACTGGATCGGTGGCGCTGACGCCATAGAGCCATTCGGCGATCAGGCGCGTGGCTGCAAGCGCCGCGCCAATTCCGATCACGACACCTATCGCAACCAGGCCCACTCCCTGCCGCAACACCATTCCACGCACCTTTCCTTGCGAACCACCGAGCGCCATCCGGATGCTGATCTCCGTTGTCCTCTGCTTCACCGAATACGACACTAACCCGTACAGGCCGGCGCACTCGATCAGAATTGCCAGCCCTGCGAACCCGCTCAGCAAAACCGTCTGGAAGCGCCGCTTCGCATTTGCCTCCGAGATTCGTTGGCTCATAGTATGGATATCTTCTAGACTCAACACTGGATCCATGCGATGGAGAATCCGGCGCGCGAATACGATTACCCTCTCCGGCCGATTCTTAACACGAATCGCGAAGTACGCAAAGCCAGGAAAGCCAGGACGGTAGGGCCGGAACACTTCGGGCCGCGGTTTCTCTTCCAGCGTTGTTTGACGCAGATTCGCGACAACGCCAATTACGGTGATCCACGGGGCGCCGGACAGGTTGCCGATCCCAGATCGAATTTCTCTGCCCAAAGGGTCACCCGTTCCCAAAATGCCTTTGCAAAGCTCTCATTCACAATTGCAACCGAGTTATTCTTCAGATCGCGATTATCGAAATCCTGGCCTCGTAATATTGGTAGGCCGATCGCATCGAAATAGCCGGGCGTGACGGAACGGTTATCAAGCATGTCTTGCGCATTGCCATACCCTTGATTTCGAAGGCTGTAACCGACTCCCGGTGATCAAGCGGAATCACGTCCGCCGCACCAAGCTTAAGCACGCCCGGAGCGTTCCGCACGGCATGCATGAATTCCGCGAAGAATTCCGTCTGCTGCTGCGCGGTCTTATAACGCTTGTCCAGGGATAACCGCATCGTCAAAGCGGACGGAGAGAATCCGGGATCTACTGCCTCCAATGCGATATAGCTGCGGATCAATAACCCCGCTCCCGCGAGCAGTACAACCGACAGCGCCACTTCGATAACGACCAGACCGTGACGCCAGCGGTTTGAGCTCCCAGCCAACCCTCTTCCGCCCTGCCTCAAAAGTGCACTCAGGCTCACACACGATGCTGCGAGTGTGGGCGCGATACCGCTCACTAGCCCCGCCAGAACCGAGACCGCAACTGCAACGAAGAGCACGCGTCCATCGACTGAAGCCTCTTCGAAACGCGGTATGTTGCCCGGGTTCAGCCGAACCAGCGCGCGCACGGCGGCCACGGCGAATAGAACTCCAAGCACGCCTCCAAAGGACGAGAGAAGCAGTGATTCGGTCAGCATCTGCCGTATCAGTCTCGCGCGCTCCGCCCCTAGGGCCACGCCAACGCCGATCTCCTGCCTGCGGGCTGCCACTCTCGCCAGCAGCAGACTTGCGACGTTGCTGCAGGCAATCAGTAGAACGAAAATGACAGCGCTCAGCAGCACCCAGAGCATCTTTTGCGTTCGGCCAGCGCGATTAATACATGGAGCTCAGCGGCAGCAGGTCCGCCGTTGCTGTTTGGGAGCCTTGCTTCACGCGCCAACTATACCGCATCGCGATATACTCGCGCGCGAATCATGGCTTGAGGCGCATGTCCGTGTGTTCCTGCCGCAATTCCGCGCAAAGCGCTTCCACCACCAGTTCGTGATCCTCTCGCTGCGGCAGCCCGGAAACCGTAACGGAACCAACTACGCCGACGCCCGTAACGGTCAGCGGAAACGATCCCCCGTGCGGCGCAAAGTCGGTCAGATGCAGCCCGTATCTCTCTTCCAGCGTGACATTCTTCTGCTGTAGTTCCAGACCCATCCTGTACGAGCTGCGATGAAACCGCGCTACCACGTTTGCCTTGCGCCGTGCCCATTCGGCGTTGTCCGGGGCACTTCCGGCCAGAGCGCTAAAGAACAACAGTTGCCCGACGCGCCGGATATCGATTACCAGCGTGTAGCCGCGCGCAAGCGACATCTCTCGAAGCCGCAGACCCAGCTTCCAGGCATCGTCCTCGTGGAAATGTTCGAAGCGGAGTCTGTCTTCTTGTGCCGCTATGGTCGCCAGGTCCTCATCAATCGGCATGCGTCGGGTGAAGAGGCTTTACTGCTGTGTACTCGTATCGTGCTTGTTAGGCGTCACGGCATTCTTCACACCGTTCGCCGCGCTTTTAGCAGCATGCCCAGTGCCTTCGCCTATCTTTGCAGCGCCGTGCCCAACCCCTTTGCCGAGATCCTTGCCGGCCTCCACTACATCGCCGTGCTTTACCTCCGAGCCAAACTCTTTTCCGCCTTTGCCCATATCTTTCCCGCCAGTCGAATAAGAATTCTTGAGCTGCGTGCCGGCTTTGCTGAAGCTGGTGGTGGGCGCGGGCTCCTTCACCCCCAAACTGCTCAACGTTTGTGGACCCAAGCGCCCATCCACATTGAGGTTCTGATCATGTTGGTAGCTGCGGACCGCTTTCCGGGTGAGTGGTCCGTAAATTCCATCGACCGAGCCCGAGTAGAATCCCTTATCTTTCAGTGCCTGCTGCGCCTCGCGAACCGAATCACCGTTCTGCGCCAGAACCGGCAAGGCACAAAGGCCAATCGCAAACGCCGAAGTTATCAAAATTTTCCACATATGCATCTCCTGGTACTTAAATAGGACATAATCCTGGGCTGGTCAGTTACATCCGGCTAACGGGCATAATCCTCCGGGTCCCCGGCTCACTGTAACCCAGGTGTGCGGAGTAGCGTCTCTTGTGACAATTCGTTGTTCTTCAGGAGGGTGAGGTGTTTCCAGGCTCCAGCAGACGAGCCTTTGTCTGTCGATTGGCTCTGAGCCTTTGTGGCGCATACACATCCGCGAGTGCGGGTCCTGCCGTTTCCAAGGACAAGGAATCGGGCAAAAGCGATACCGGTCCGGTCTATCAGCCGGGCGGAGATGTGTCGCGCCCGAAGCTGCTGCACTCCGTTGAGCCCGCCTTTTCGAGCAAATCAAACGAAGCCTTCGTCGAAGGCACAGTGACAGTTTCCGCGGTGGTCAACACGCATGGAGAGCTAATGGATATAGAGGTCCTGAAGGGCATCAGCGCCGCACAGGATCGAAGCGCGCTCGACGCGCTGAAAGAGTGGCGGTTTGAGCCGGGTTCAAAAGCCGGCAAGCCCGTAAACGTCAGAGTCAAGATTCAAGTGGAATTTCACCTTCTCTAATCGCGCTGCTCACCCCGCGAACTCGGCCGGGTTAAGCTCGAATCAAAATGCTAAACGGCCCACGCTCTTCATACGACAAGATCGCGGGCATGTATCACGCTCTGTGGGCAGATTGGTATTTGCCTGCCGCGATGCCTGCGCTGGAACGGCTTCTTTTCGCGAGCCTTCCCGATGGCGCGCAAGTTCTGGATCTATGCTGCGGCTCGGGTCACGTGACCAGGGAACTCGTCGAGCGTGGATACAGTGTCACCGGCGTCGATAATTCCGCGGAGCTGATCGCGCTCGCCAGAAAAGAATTGCCGGAGGTCGATCTGCGCGTGCAGGATGCTACAGAACTCCGCCTAGAAAAGCGTTATGATGCCGCGCTTTCCACCTTCGACTCACTGAATCATATTCTCACTCTGAATGCTCTCCGCAACGTTTTCGAAGGTGTTCGTCGTGTTCTCAAAGAAGGCGGCCGCTTCGTTTTCGATATGAATCTGGAAGAGGCGTACTCCATGGACCTGCGGGAATGGGCGGTGGACGTTCAGGACCAGAGCGTCGGCATGGTGCGGGGCAAGTACGATGCGGCCGCAAAAAGAGCCTTTACGGAACTGATCTGGTTTGTGAAAACTGCGCCGGATAATTCATGGCAGCAGCACCGAAGCGTAGTAGAACAACGCTGCTATCCGCTCGAAGATATCCTGCAAGCTGCGCATGAAGCCGGTTTCCGCCACGTCGAAGCAATTCCCGCAAAGGATGCGGGGGTGCGATCCGATCTTGGATTCGGACGGGTGTTCTTTGTCGCTCAGCCTCAGGAGTGAGGAAAAACGCGCACGTCGATGCCCTCGGCGGCGCGAATCAAACGGTCCAGGTCGCTGCCGAACGCACGTTCCCACCAGTTTTCGCGGCCTTTATGCCCTACGTAGATTTGGGTGATCCCGCGCTGGCGCGCGAGTTGGAGAATCGTGCTCGCGGCATCTCCGGCATCCAGCTCGACAACCTCCGCGCCCTTCTGCCTGGCGATCTCGACTCCCCGTTCGATCTTACGGCGCTCTTCGGCGGACCACTCGGGCCGGTTCATGTGCGTCACAATTAATTCGCCATGAAACCGATCCCGGTTGCGCACTCCGCTTGCCAGCATCCGCTCGGAATCCGACCGCGGAGAGAGCCATACTAGAATCCGTTCCTGGGTGCCCCATGTCTGCTGCACACCGTGCCGCGCAAGATAACGCTCAAGCTGCTTGTCAACCACATCGGCCGCGAGCAGAAGCGTAATCTCACGCAACTCGGAAAGCTGCAGTTGCGTCAGCTTCTGCGAGGTCTCCGGTTTGGCGTCGTCCGAAACACCCGTGCAATTTTCGCAAGGCGCATCCACGATCACAATTTCGTCGGCAGTCTGCAAGAAGGCCAGTGGCACGGTCTGATTAGCGTGCTTGCCAGTGATCGCCTCCACTTCGCCGGTCTTTTCAGTGATGTACTGCAGGTTGACGGATGTGATGACTGAGATTCCCGCCTCCAGCAACTGTGCCACATCCTGCCAGCGGCTCTTATGCGGTGAACCGGGCGGATTGTCATACGCGAGGCCGTCTACCAGGCAAACTTTTGGCGCGCGGCGCAGAATAGCGGGCACGTCCATTACGAACGTGCCGTTCACATTGATGAGGGGGATGATTTCGAGGTTTGAGATCGCGTGGGAAACACTGGCGGAGAGCTTTGGCTGGATCGCGCCAACGATGACATCCTGCCCGCGTTCGTGCCGCCGTCGCCCTTCGTCGATCATGCGAAAGCTCTTGCCTACGCCCGACGCATATCCTAAAAAGATTTTGAGCCGGCCACCAGTGTGGCGCTCGGCCTCGCTTTCTAAGCGTTCTGCAGGCCGCTCCGGGGTGGCGAGCCGTTCCGTTACCACTGGCACGCTTCTATTATGGAGTATTCGTGCCTAAGGCGATCAAATTATCGTCTCGTGATATTAATTTCCGCCGCTTCACTACCGGATTGTCGGTTTCAGTATGCCTCGTAGGAGCACTGAGCTGCACACCCCCGGTAGCAATTGCAACTTTCGCCGCGAGCGCCGAAACCGCCATTTCCGCTGGACCCGCGATTTTTGCGGACATCCACCATTCCTGTGCGCGTCGCGAGCTGGACGAACAGCGCATCGTTGCAAAGTACCCGCATGCCGGTCAGAGCCAGCCGGACGATGCGATGCCCGGCCAATCCGTGTGCGCGTCCTTTGTTCCCGAAGTAAAGGAACTGGAGCATGTCTCATCCATCTTGGGCTCGTATTTCCGGACTATGCAGCAGCTTGCGGCCTTCGATGAATCCAAAGTAAGCGTGCAGGCAAAGGAAGCGGGAGAGAGCGCGGGAACGGCTGCGATTCTCAGCCTCAACCAGATCGACTCGGTTGCAAAGCTATCGGGCTTAATCACACGCGCGTTCACTCAGCATTATCAACGCAGTAAGCTGATCGAGTTCCTTCGCGCTGCCGACCCGCACGTAGCGGTCGTCTGTCAGGTGCTCGAAAGCGTCCTGTCGAAGGACTACAGCGGCCTGCTCGACGAGGAAGAGCGCGCGATGAAGAGGCGTTATCAGCGAGTGAGCGGCGTCGATAATCCCGCCACTGTACTGCTTCTGAATCGCGCCTATTCAGAAGATCTGGCGGAACTGCAGCGCCGAAGAGCGGCGGCGAATGGCTATGCCGCGGCATTAGAGCAGGTGCGCGATGGCCACCATCAGCTCGCCACTGATGCCGGGCGGCTCAAGAATAAGGAAATTGCTCTTGCCCTTGCACCCTACATTTCGCGGATCCAGACGCTTGTGGCGCAAATCCAGAGCCACCCCTGAAAGGAAGCCAGCCATTCGTGTCCGATTCAGTCATACCAGCGGATCATGCCAGACAGATCGCTGAAGTATTCGCCAGCATTTCGCGTACTCTTGACGTCTACATCCAGGCCCATCTAATGGAGTTGAGGCCGGACCAGCAGGACTATCTGGGCGACCTCATACGGCAGTTGGATGATGCGCATGATCTCTTTACCGCTATGGCAATTCAGGAAACGCTTAATGCTCTGCGGGATGACTTAAGCGATATTGCCGCGGTGACCGCAAGAGCCGAACAGGCACTCAAACATCTGGAGAGGGTGGGTGAAATCATGAAGCTCGCAGCCGGGCTCGCGGAGCTTTGTGCCGACGTTACTACCGGGGATTATGGAGCTATTCCAAGCGCGCTAGCGAATATTGTCGAAGCGATTCCGGCACAGGAGTGACCCGCATTGGCAGCGAGAGCCTCCATCCGCTTCTGCCACTATAGAGACTTACCTCCCGATGTTTGACTGGTCACTGGACCCCCGGTCCCAACTTGCGCTTCTGTGCCTTGCTACGGCATTTGCGTTCTGGAACAACGATCCGCTGTTCTTTACATTCGCTCTGATGGCTGTGTGCACCCGGGCAGGAGAACACATTTAAAGACCCGCCACAACCACAACCACCGTAGTGTTTCGATGCCGAAGTGCGTCAGACAGAAGGAATGGCGGCTCCCACCGTGCTCTTACGACTGCCGGACGAGGTGCAATCGGCTGAAGCAGCCGGGCTCCGATATGTGATTCCAAAAGGAGCCGGCATTCAAAGGCGAAGAGTGGGGCAGGGTTTCGTTTATGAACGCCCAGATGGAAATCCTGTGGAGGATGAAACGACTCTTAAGCGCATTGAATCGCTGGCTATTCCTCCAGCCTGGGCTTCGGTTTGGATCAGTCCCTCGGCCTCCAGCCACATTCAGGCAGTGGGGCGCGATGCTCGCGGCAGAAAACAATATCGTTATCATCCGGCATACCGCGAGATCCGCGACCTCATCAAGTTCGACCGCATGCGCAGCTTCGGTAAGGCTCTGCCGAGAATCAGGCGCATCGTCGGACGGGACCTTTCCCGGAAAGGTCTACCGAAAAGGAAGGTGCTGGCGGCTGTGGTCAGGCTGCTTGAAACGACCTACATCCGGGTTGGAAACGAAGAGTACGCCGAGGAAAACGGGTCATTCGGTTTGACCACGCTCCGGAACCAGCACGTACAGGTTTTGGGCGACGCTCTGAAGTTTCGCTTCCGGGGCAAAAGCGGACAGCATCACGAGATCAGGCTTGAGGATCCGCGACTGGCGCGTGTTGTGCGGAGATGTAAAGATATTCCGGGAAGTGCGCTTTTCGAATATCTCGATGAGAACGGGCGGCCGCAGAGTATTGAATCGGGCGACGTCAACCAGTATTTGCGCGAGATCAGCGGCGCAGAGTTTACGGCGAAAGATTTCCGCACTTGGGGAGGAACCTGTCTGGCGGCCAGTTTTCTTCTGAAGAAGTGCGCGGAGGCAAATGGGAACGGGGCAACGAAAGCAGCCCTGATAGACGTGGTGAAGGAGGTCGCCTCCAGGCTGGGAAACAAGCCGGCGACCTGCAAAAAGTACTACATTCATCCGGCCCTTATGGAGCGCTATTCAGCCGGCACTCTTTCCGAGGTGGCGGAGAGGTTTCAGGATAGCCAGAGCAACTATGTCTATGAGCAGATTGTCCTCGCGCTGCTCTCTCCTCTCAAGCGATCGAAAGCGAAAGCAGCCTGACGTCCGTCGTCACTTGTTATAAAACGAAATATGCCCCGCTACGCGGCCGTGGATATCGGCAGCAATTCTGTACGGATGATGGCGGCGGAGGTAAATCCGGGCGAAACGCGCATTATCGCAGAGGACCGGCAGGTGACTCGATTGGGCGAAAGCGTTTTTCGTTCCGGGCGAATCGCCAAAGACGCGCTCGATTTTTTGTGCGCCAATCTCGCGCGTATGGCCGCCATTTACAGCCGCCTGGATGTAGTCGGGTTACGGGCGGTAGCTACTAGCGCCGTTCGGGACGCCAGCAATCAGGATGAATTTCTGCAGCGCGCCGGGACGGCTCTAGGAACCAATATCGAGATTATCTCGGGTCCTGAAGAAGCGCGTCTCATTCATCTCGGCGTGGAAGCACGCTGGCCGCGGCCCAAGGAACGAACGCTCATCATCGATGTCGGGGGTGGCAGCGCTGAAGCAATCGTCAGTCAGGGCGGCCAACTCATCGATGCGTCCTCAAAGCCGCTGGGCGCGGTTCGTTTGACCGAAGTGTTCCTCCAGAGCGATCCGCCGCGGGCGGAAGAATTGCATCGGCTGCAGAGCTACATCGACGAAAAGCTTGCCTCATTTCACAAACAGCATGGAGCGGAGAAGTTCGACCGCGCAGTGGCGACTTCGGCGACCGCGGCGGCAATTGTCAGCGCGGTTAACCAGGTGCCTCGGGCCAGACGCGAGGAAGCGGACCGGATGCGGGCTTCTACCAGCCAGATTCGTGAGCTTTACGCGGTGCTGGCGCGCAGCGATCTTGCAGCGCGGCGCAAGTTGACCGGTATTGGCCCGAAGCGCGCCGAGATTATTACTGCCGGCGCGGCCGTCTTCTTGCGAATACTCGAACTCTTAAGCCACCGCTCGCTCTATTACTGCGCCGCGGGAGTACGCGATGGAATTATTGCGGATCTGGCGGCACGCCGGGTAGGGCGTGAATTGTCGCAACTCTCCCGCGAACAACGTTCGCTGGTTGAGGGAATGGCGAAGCGGTACGGAGTGCCTCTTAAACACGCCCGCCAGGTTGCCTGCCTCGCGCATCGCCTGTTCGAAGTTCTCCAGCCGGTTCATCAGCTCGCTCCGGCCGCCGGAAAACTGCTGGAAGCATCGGCCTATTTGCACGATATCGGGCATTTCGTTAGCGGCACCGGGCACCACAAACATTCTGCATACCTGGTGGCGAATTCCGATATGCCCGGGTTTACCGGTAAAGAGCGTTTCATCATTGCAGCGCTTTGCCGGTTCCACCGAAAGTCCATGCCGCAGCCCAGGCACGTGCAATTTCAAGCACTGGATGCCGAATCGAAGCGCGCCGTGCTGCGCCTGTTGCCGCTGCTGCGCATGGCCGACGCACTGGATCGCGGGCACGAACAGCGCGTCAGCGATGTTACCAGCGCAATCAGGAACGACAACATCAATCTGATCGTGCAGGCCCACGCCGATGCCGATCTGGAGCTTTGGGCCGCAAATGAAGCCGCGGATGCTTTTCTTGAAACCTACGCCGTGCCAATCTCACTTCAAAGAGCCAAGGCCGCGCGGAATTCCTCAGGTGTAGTTCAACGTGCGTAATGTTTGTGCGGCTCTTTGGCTGAACAGCGCCGCATAAGCGTTGCCGCCGCTAATACGATGCCCCATGTTGAAAAATGATCCCGGGGCGGAAGAGAGCGCGTCCAGCACCGCGGGATCGGAGGATAACTGAAGATAATTACCGCAGGCACGATTATGAAGCCCAATAGCGCGGGAGGCAATTGCGAAATCGGTATTTTGGAATAGCGCATCCCAATCCTGATTTGCGGTAATGGTGCAGACGAGATCGGGATCCAGCGCCGCCCACGCGCTCTTGTACTGCAGAATGACAGCATTTGTCCCGGTATAGTTCTGGACGAATGCGGCAATCGGCCGGTAGTTGGCGCGCCAGGTCACCTGAATGAATCCCCGCCCCCGAAACTTAAAAAAGTCGGCCTGTTGAATGAAGCCGGTTTCGGCCGGATCCAGACTGGTCGGAAACAGGTTCTGCGGATAAATCGCGCCGTTCCATTGCTCCTTCGCAGTCGGCGCTGCCCGGACCAGCTCCGCACCGGCGAGATGGCTATGCGCACCCCAGAAGTGCTGATCATCAAAGAATAAATCCCCCGCTGGTCTGTTGCCCTGTCCCAGATTGTATGATCTCTTGACACCTGGAATATCGTTAAACGGGTAGGCCAGTCCGGGGCAGCCGGCACTGCCGCACAGTTCCGCCACGGGAAGAAGCTGAGCGCCTACCTCATTCACCAGAATGCTCATTAAAGCAATGAACTGTAGAAGGTTTATGGAATCGGCATCGAAGATCGCCGGGATGTTATCCCAAATCTGCTGGAACCTGGATTTCACTTCGGCGCTCAGCCCAATCGCCTTTCCGGCCCAGGCTTCTTTCCTGGCGCAGTTTGCATTGAACCAATCGATGAAATGAGTCCTCGTTGCAGCCTCGAAAAAGCTGTTGATTTCGCCCCCGTTGCGGAAGTGCAAAGCAGCGGCGGCTTGCACAACCGGACCCGGTAAAACCATAGTTTCCGGAGTTTACCAGAAGGCAGTAGAAAGGATGGCGCACCGCTAAAGAGTCCCGGTTGGCACGAAGCCAAGAGCGCCGGGATTGACGTCTAATAACTCGGAGGCAATGTATGGCGGACGTTAATGTTAACAAACAGTCCTCACAACGTTCAGATCCACACTCGCAAGAGTTGGAGAAACAACAGGGCGGCGCAATTTCGCGCTCAAGCAGCGGGGATCCGTTCGGCTTCGGGCTATCTCCGGCAGAGTTCTTCTCCAGCAATCCCTTTACCGTTATGCGGAGGATGAGCGAGGAGATGGACCGCGCCTTCGGGCAATTCTTCGGCGGGCAGTCTTCCGGTCGGGGAGGCGGAATTTGGTCCCCGGCCGTAGAAGTATCCGAACACGATGGCAAGCTGCAGGTTCACGCCGAACTACCGGGATTGAAGCCCGAGGATGTGAAAGTGGAAATTGCGAACGATGCTTTGATTATCCACGGCGAGCGCAAATCAGAGCACGAGCATCATGCCGGACGTGCATACCGTTCCGAGAGACATTATGGCGAGTTTTATCGCGCCATTCCGCTTCCGGAAGGAACAGATCTCGAGCAGGCAAAAGCGGATTTCCAGGATGGTGTTCTGAAGGTTACCGTTCCGGTACCTGAGCAGAAGAGTAAAAGGAGAGAAATCCCGATTCACAGTGGCCAAGCGACGGCTTCAGGTTCCAGCTCAGCAGCAGCGGCAGGGGCCGGCGGGGGATCGGGAAAGAAATAAAGAAAGATGCTGTGAAGCCGGCGTCCTTCACCGCGATACGGCGTCGGCTTCAACCAGTTCTGGACGCACACCAATTTTCCGGAGGCAGTGGTCAACCCAGAGTTTGGTCAGCTTTTCTTGCGTGCCGTTTTGTGATAAACGTGAACGTAAGCTGCCAAATTCAACTTGGTCCAGCGGTTGGTCCTGATTGAAGCAGGAAAAAACTACTGTCTCTTTGCCTGTCGCTGGATCCTTGTGCATCTGCAGGCATTGGGCGCAGATCTCTTTCATCATGCACTGCATGGGCGAATTGATGCTGCCGATTGCATGATGATCCGGTTTCAGATAAGGCCGCAGTACGCCGTGGCGCGCTTGTTGGACGGCTCGCATCATGCCGTCTGAACCGATAACAATCAGGCGATCGACGGAACTGAGCGGAATCTCCACTTCGCCCAGATCGCCGCGCCCGTAGGCTGCCATCGCTTCGACAATGTTGCCCACGAAGGCGCTGTCGTGCACGCGGCTGGGAGTAAAGCCGGGCGGCTCGTCGCAGACCCAGACAACTGCATCCGCCGCCTTTTCGATCTCTTCAACTTTGTAGCGGTCTATGATT
>Ga0134125_10005868_pt1 | contig 13911 bp, 10 predicted proteins | sample KB31751_FD_96464 | JGI IMG/M metagenome (GOLD analysis project Ga0134125, IMG submission 96464) | Terrestrial soil microbial communities with excess Nitrogen fertilizer from Kellogg Biological Station, Michigan, USA - KB3-175-1 | ecosystem: Environmental > Terrestrial > Soil > Unclassified ... | reverse complement strand
CGGCCGTCGGGCAGGTGGACGCCGTAGAGGCCGCGGTCGGGGATCGTGCCGGCGTTGGTGACGACGAGCTGGCGGGCGCCTTTGCGGCCATGCATCGTGCCGCGCGTGCGGTCCCAGACGATCCGCGGGCGCAGCTCGGCGAAGCGATCGGAGGGATAGCGGCCGTCGAGCATGTCGAGGACGTTCTCCAGCTGCTCGCGGGAGAGGTCGTGGAAGGACTCGGTCGCGGTGACGACCCGCTCGACCTCGTCCACCTGCCACTCGTCCAGCGCCGCCATCGAGACCAGGTGCTGGGCGAGCACGTCGAGCGGGTTCTGGGGGATCGTGGTCTCCTCGATCTCCCCTTCGCGCATCCGCCGCGCGACCACCGCGCACTCGAGGAGGTCGCCGCGGTATTTGGGGAAGATCCGGCCTTTCGAGGTCTCGCCGATGCCGTGCCCGGCGCGGCCGATCCGCTGCAGGCCGCGGGTGACCGACTTCGGCGACTCGACCTGGATCACCAGGTCGACCGCCCCCATGTCGATGCCGAGCTCCAAGGATGAGGTCGCCACGAGGCAGGGCAGCTCCCCGGACTTGAGCAGCTCCTCGACCAGCGTCCGCTCCTCATGCGACAGCGACCCGTGGTGGGCGCGGGCGATTTCGACCTGCTCCAGGGGCTCGCCCGTGTCGGCGTGGCGCGCCCGCGCCGCCTCGTCGTGACCGCCGTGCTCGGTGGCCGGCAGCTCCCCTTCCCCTTCGCCGTTGGCCAGCTCGTTCAGGCGTTTGGCGAGCCGCTCTGAGGCGCGGCGATTATTCACGAAGATGATCGTGCTGGTGTGTTCCTGGACCAGCTCCAGCAGCTTCGGGTAGATCGCCGGCCAGATCGAGCGGACATGGGCGCTCGGCTCGATTTCCGAAGGCTGCGCGGTCCCGTCCTCGGACGGGTACGCGGGGGCGCCCGGGTCGGCCATGTCCTCGACCGGCACCACGATCTCGATGTCGAGGTCTTTCCTCGTCCCCGCGTCGACGATCCTGCACTCCCTCTTCGGACCGACGAGGAACTGAGCGATCCGCTCCAGAGGCCGCTGGGTGGCCGACAAGCCGATCCTCTGGATGCCCCTGCTGGAGGCACCTGAGGATGACCCGCCGGAACGTCCCCGCTGTTGTTCCGCCGGGTCATCCTCAGGTGCCTCCCCCGCGTTGCGAACCAAATGATCAAGCCGCTCCAAGGTCAGCGAGAGGTGCGACCCCCGCTTGGTCTGGGCGACGGCGTGGATCTCGTCGACGATCACCGCCTCGACTCCGGTGAGGATCTCCCGTACCGCCGAGCTCATCATCAGGTAGAGCGACTCGGGGGTGGTGATGAGGATGTCGGGCGGCGTTTTCGCCATCGCCCGGCGGTCTTTCTGCGGCGTGTCGCCGGTCCGCAGGCCGACCGCGATCTCGGCGCCGATCCCCCGCAGCGGCGCCCGCAGGTTGCGCTCGATGTCGTAGGAGAGCGCTTTCAGGGGCGAGATGTAGACCAGCTTCACCCCGGTGCCCAGCTCCGGCTCGCGGGAGAGGCGGTCGATCCCCCAGAGGAAGCTGGCGAGCGTCTTGCCGGAGCCGGTCGGCGCGCAGATCAGCGCGTTGTCGCCGCCGGAGATCGCCTCCCAGCCGCCCGCCTGGGCAGGGGTCGGCCCCTCGAAGGAGGCTTCGAACCAGCGTCGCACCGGCGCCGAGAACGGCGCCAGCGGATCAGATGCGATGGGTGGTTTCGACTTCGTCGCCAACCCATCGATCTTACGCAGGTGGCCTCCCGGCCCTCACCGCGGCCCTAGGTCGACGGGCCGAAAACTCAACTATGGCTTGAGTTTTCGGCCCATCAACACCGGGGCTACGGGGTGCCGCCGGTGAACTTGACGAATTCGGTCCAGGACTTCTTCGGCACGAAGCCCTTCTTGAAGAGGCCCGAGCCGTTGCAGAAATTGCAGGTTTCCGGGGCGTCGTCGACCGAGAACCAGTAGACGTGCTGGAGGCGGAATTTGGCCGCGTCGGCTTTCAACAGCGTGAACGCGCCTTTGAGTTCCCGCGCCTGGCCGGCCGGGCCGACCGCGAACACGTTGGACGGGCCCTGCGGCGGTTCGGAGCTCCAGCCGAGCTCGGTGACCCAGAGGCCCTTCGAGCCGTCACCGGCCTTGGCCAGGACACCGCGCACTTCTTCGATCTCGGCCGGCAACTGCCGGTAACGAGCCACGTAGGGATGCAGGGCGACGCCCTGGAATTTCGTCTTGATCCCCGGGTTCGTCTTGTACATCTGTTCGAGGAAGTAGGCGGCCCACCAGTTGGGGCTGGTCGGATTGGCGACCCGTTTGCCCGCCATGCGACGTCCACCGGCCGGCTTGGAGAAGAGGCCGGCGAGGATCACGTGAGCGCTCGGGTCGGCCGTCTTGATCGCCTTCGAGGAGAGCGTGACGAGCTTGCCGTATTCCGTCGGGTTCGGTTTGGTGACGAAGTACTTGAAGTTCGGCTCGTTCCAGACCTGCCAGTTGTGGATCGGCACTTTCGGCACCAGCGGGTTTTCGCTCCAGAAGGTGCCGGTCGGGCCGTAACGCGCGACCGCCGCCCCGAGGAAGGCCGACCAGCCGGTCCCGGCGGCGCCGCTGATCGGCAACCGCGACGGGGCTTTGACGCCACCGGCGCCGGGGACGTTCACCTGCGGGACCGCCCAGGTCGGAGGCCCGACCATGAACGGCAGGATTTCGATCCCGCTCTTCGCCGCCAGTTCGATCGTGCCGTCGACGGCGCTCCAGTTGAAGGCGCCGCCGCGCTTCGCCTGGACCGCCGACCAGGTCAGCGGCAGGCGCATGCTTTTCACGCCGCCCTGTTCGAGCGTCTTGAACTGTTCCTGGGTGAGGCCGGACTGCGGTACCACGCCCCAGAACCGGGCCGTGAGCGCCGAGGCGCTGCCGGCGAAGGCGGCGAGCGCGAGGACCGCGACCACGAAGGCCGTCAGGGCGCGCGTCTTCCTTGAGTTGTGACTCTGCATGATCTCCATCGGGTTGGGGTTCAGCTCGCGTTGGGCGAGGACACGCGACCGTCGCTGCCACCGGCGCCTTTGCGCTGCCGGTAGAGGACGATGCCGATCGAGATCGCGGCCAGAACCACGACGACGATCAGGATCGGGATCAGCGGCGAGGAGCCGCCACCTGAGCTGGAAGCGTTCTGGCCGGTGCTCGAGGGCTTGGCCCCACCGGAGCCGGCTTCGGCGACCTTCGCGCCACCGACTCCGGACTTGCCGGCCTGGCCGCCTTCCGGCTTGCCACCATGACCACCCTTGTCACCGCTACCGCCGCCCGCAGTAGAGTTTTCCTTGCCTTCGGAGTTTTCTTCCGATTCCGAATTGCCTTCGTGCGGTTTGGTCGCGCCTTCAGCTTCGGAACCCGTGGCGGGGGCATTTTCCTTCCCACCGGTCCCCTGCGAGGGAGTCTTTTCGACCTTGGTCGGGTTGACCTTCGTAGGGGTAGTCGGGACCGCCGGGTTATAGACCGTCCCGGGGGAAGATTCAGCCCGAGCGAGAATTGGAAAAGCAGCCAATGCCAGCAGAGCAAGCACTAACGGAAGCACGAAGAAGGAGCGGGCCGAGTTATGGGCCGGGGGGCAGGGGGCACCTTGCATTCCGGGCAAGGTTAGAGGAATCGGCGGCGTTACTCGCTCCGGTAGCTCTCGTGGTGGGGTTGGCGTTTGCCGAAGGAGGCTTCGGACTGGAGCAGCGGCACGTCGCGGGACTCGCGATCTGGCTGGTTGTGGTCGCCCTTCTCGCGCTCGGCCTCGGAGGCCGTGCCCTGCTCGAGAAGCCCTTTTTCTGGGCTGTGGGCCTGATCTTTGGTCTGGCGATTTGGTCTGCAATCTCTTCCCTCTGGTCCGGTTCTGTGGAGTTGAGCGTCGCCGAGGCGGATCGGGTCCTTGTGTACCTCGGGGTCTTCCTTGCCTCGTTCCTCATTGCCCAAACCGACCAGAGGCGCCAACGTTTCGCCGAAGGCATCGCAATCGGGCTGATCACGGTCTCGCTGGTGGCTCTGGCAAGCCGATTACTGCCCTTTGTGTTCAATCTTTCCCAGGAAACTGCGGGAGGTTCGCGACTGCGCTGGCCGCTCGGCTACTGGAACGCCCTCGGGCTGTTCATGGCGATGGCCGGCACCCTGAGCCTCTGGATGGCCCGGCGCTCGCTGATCGCCGCCTTGCGCTGGGCCGCCGCCGCCCTGCTGCCGGCGATCGTCGTCGGGCTCTACGTCACCTACTCGCGCGGCGGGATCGGCACCTTCGTGATCGGCGCGATCGTCGTGATGGTCCTCTCCCACGACCGCCTCTGGATCCTCGGCACCGTGCTGGCCGGCGCGATCGGCGCACTGCCGGCGATCTTCTACATCCACGGTCATTTCCAGATCGCCGAAGTCGCCCAGCGGGGCGACCTCGCCGGGCAGGGGGTGATGGCGCTGGTGCTGACCGTCGTCGGCATCGCCTTCGCGCTCGCCGTCGCCTGGGGCCTGCACCGGCTCGAGCGCGACGGCGGACGCCGCACCGCCCGGGCGCTGGCGATCTCACGCGACCCGCGGACCCTGCGCGGGATCGCGATCGCGGCCCTGATCGTCCTGGTCATCCTCGGGGCCATCTTCGGCAGCACCTTCTGGCACAAGTTCACGAGCACTTCGGAAATCCGCATCCCGAACGTCGCCAGCGAAAAGTTCGGCGAAGTCTCGAGCGGCGGTCGCACGCAGTTCTGGGAAGCGGCCTGGAAGGGATTCGAAGAAGAGCCGCTGGTCGGCCACGGCGCCGGCACCTACCAGTTCTCCTGGGACCAGCTGCGCACCTACGCCACCGGCAACACGCAGGCCCACTCGCTCTACCTGCAGGCGCTCGACGAGCTCGGCATCGTCGGCGGCGCCTTGGCGATCGGGATGGTCGGGCTCCTTCTCTGGACCGGCTTCGCCGCCTGGCGCGCCGCCAGCGGCCGCTCGCGCGAGCTCTACGGCGCCCTCTTCGCGGTCAGCGTGATCTTCGCGGTCGGCGCGCTCTACGACTGGTTCTGGCAGGTCACGGTGCTCGGCGCGATCTTCTTCCTCGCCACCGGCAGCCTGGTCGCGGCGCGCTGCGCGCAGCTGGCCCGGGCGCGCCAGGAGCGCGGTGCCGGGACCACCGAACGGCGGCGCTTCGGCCTCGCGGTGGTCGGCATCGGGGTCGCCTGGCTGACGATGCTGGCGCTGATCGGCCCGCTCCTCGTCAACCACGAGATCAAGGAATCGAACCACGCGATCGAACGGGAAGAATTCGACGACGCCCGCAACCACGCCGAAACGGCGAAGTCGATCGAGCCTTGGGCCGCCTCGCCCTACGTGCAGCTCGGGCTGCTGGCCCAGTTGCAGGGCCAATATCCGGAAGCGGTTAGTCGCTTCCAGCAGGCGATCGACCGCGAGGCCGACAACTGGACCCTCTACTACCTGCGGGCCAAGGCCGAGCACCAGGCCGGGCAGGAAGAAGCCGCCCACGAAAGCCTCGCCGAAGCAAAACGCCTGAATCCACTCGAAACTTGTCTTTCCGAAGGGTTTGAAGGCTGCGGATGACGCGCACTCCCGACACCGAGAAGATCGCCGCCGAGGTCGAGGCGGCCGCCGAGCGCCGGCCGGCGATGCCCTACCGTGCGGCCGACCGGCTCGGGCTGAGTGGCGCCGAGGGCGCGCGCCGGCGCGGCGCCCTGCTCCGCCGGCTGCTGGCGATGGGCGACTGGACGGCGCTGATCGCCTCCCTCTGCGTGGTCACCGCGACGACTTCCTCAACCGACGTCGCCGACCTTTTCTGGGCGGTCCTCTTCTCCCCCAGCTGGATCCTGGTGGTGAAGCTCCACGGCCTCTACGACCACGACCACCGGCGGATCCGCCACTCGACCCTCGACGAGGTGCCTTCGCTGGTCTCGGCCGGCGTGCTCGGGACGCTGGTGCTCGACGGCCTGCTGGCGATCAGCCCGGTCGGACCGCTCTCGCCGAAAAGCGCGATCGCGGTCGGCGTCGGGGCACTGCTCGGGAGCTTCGCCGCGCGCGGTGTCCTGCGCTGGGTCTGGCACCGGGCGACGCCGATGGCGATCGGCATCGCGATCGGCCCACCCGCCGCCGTCGACACCGTCGCGCGGCGGGTGATGACGCATCCGGAGACGCGGCTCCACCTGGTCGGCTACCTGTCCGTCTCGACCGAGGAGGGCGTCGCCGAACTGCCGCGGCTCGGCGGCCTCGCCGACATCTCCGAGGTCGCCCGGGCGGAGGGGATCGAGCGGGTCGTCGTCGCCGAACAGCAGATGTCGGAGCCGGCCGCCGAGCGGCTGATCGAGGAGTGCAAGGAGGCGGGCCTGGCGCTCACCTTCCTGCCCCAGCACTACGGCCTGCTCGGTCCGGGGATCGAGCTCAACCGCCTCGCCGAGCTGCCGGTGCTCGACTTCCGCTTCTCCGACCCGCCGCGCTCGACCCAGGCGATGAAGCGGGCGATGGACATCTTCGTCTCCGGCCTGGTCCTGATCCTCACCTCGCCGCTGCTGCTGCTCAGCGCGATCGCGATCCTGATCGACTCCGGCCGCCCCGTCTTCTTCCGCCAGAAACGCGCGGGCAAGGACGGCGTCCCCTTCACGATGCTGAAGTTCCGCACCATGGTCGCCGACGCCGAGGAACGGCTGGGCGAGCTGATCGACCTCTCGAAGCTCGACGAGCCCGCCTTCAAGATCCCCGACGATCCGCGCGTGACCCGGGTCGGCAAGCTCCTGCGGCGGACCTCGATCGACGAGCTGCCGCAGCTGATCAACGTGCTGCGCGGCCAGATGTCGCTGGTCGGGCCGCGGCCCGAGGAGGAGGCGATCGTCGCCCTCTACGACGAGCGGCAGCGCGGCCGGCTGGCGATCAAGCCCGGGCTGACCGGGCCGATGCAGGTCTACGGGCGCAGCGACCTCACCTTCGAGGAGCGCCTGGCGATGGAGCGCGACTACCTCGACAATCTCTCGCTGCTCACCGACCTGCAGATCCTGATGCGGACCCCCCGCGCGATCGTGCGCGGGGAGGGCGCCTAATACCGTCGCGGACATGCCCGCGGACCCAGCGCCCGACCCAGCGCCCCTCACGGCGCTCGAGGTCGTGATCGTCAGCCACGGTGCCGAAGCGCTGCTGCGCCGCTGCCTGGAGAGCCTCCGCGCGCACCCGCCGCGGACGGCGACGATGCGGGTGACCGTGGTCGACAGCGGCAGCACCGACGCGACCCCGGACATGGTCGAGCGCGAGTTCGCCGAGTTCCACCTCGAGCGGTGCGCCAACATCGGCTTCTCCGCCGCCAACAACCTGGTCCTGCGGAGGAGCCGCGCGGGCGCCGTCCTCCTCCTCAACCCCGACACCGAGGTCTACGACGGCACGCTCGACGCCTGCCTCCTCCGGCTCGCGTCCGATCCCGCGATCGGCATGGTCGGGGCGAAGCTGGTGCGCGAGGACGGCGAGCTCGACCACGCCGCCAAGCGCTCCTTCCCCACCCCGCTCGGGGCGCTCGCCCACTTCACCGGGATCGGCCGCGGTGCCGACGCGAGCGCGACCCTCGGCCAGTACCGGGCGACCCACCTGGACGAGAACGAGGCGGGCGAGGTCGACGCGGTGAACGGGGCCTTCATGCTCTGCCGCGCCGCGGCCGTCGCCCAGGTCGGGCTCCTCGACGAGGGCTACTGGCTCTACATGGAGGACCTCGACTGGTGCCACCGCTTCTGGGACGCGGGCTGGAAAGTCTTCTACGAACCGGCCGCGGTGGCGCTGCACGTGAAGGGTGGATCAAGCGGTCGACGCCGGGCGCCGCGCCAGGAGATCGCCTTCCACCGCGGCATGGGTCGCTTCTACCGTCGCTTCGACGCGCCCTCGTCCAACCCGGTGCTGAACCTCGCGGTCTACCTCGGGATCGGCGCCAAGCTGGCGGTCAGCCTGGCGATCACGGCGCTGCGCGGCCGCGGTTAGATGGTCGATTCCACGGAAGGGACGGCGGGGTTCGGGGACGGGCGGCCGTCCGAGATGCGTCCCGGGCGTCTCGTGGCGGCCCGGGCAGGCTGTGGCCGCCACGAGACGCCCGGGACGTGAGGGGGTTCAGGGAAGAGGGCACAGGTCGTGACGAAGTCCACGCTTCGGGGACGGGTCCGTGCGGAAGAGTCGCCCCGGACACCCGGTCGTCGACGAAGACGCCGGGAACGTCACGCTTTCCGGCCCTCTGGAGGCCGGGATCGGGGCCCCGAGGACGCGCTGTCGACTTTGACCCTCCTATAGGAGGGTCAAACCCGGGTCACGTGTTCGTGACGTCTGAAGAAGACGGGAGGAAGAGTCACGTTCCCGGCATCTTCGTGAGGAGACCGGACTTCGGTGACGGATCCGGCACGCCCTCGTGACGATCCCCCGCTCCCCGCACCCTCGGCCGTCCCTCCCCCGGCCGCCGGCTTCCCCGGGCGATCCCTTCCCGGCCGCCGGCCTCCCCGGGGCCGATCCCTTCCCGCGGGCCGCCTTCCGAGCCGATCCCTACCCCGGCCGCCGTCTTCCCGGGCCGATCCCTTCCCGGACGCCGAGCTCGTGGGATCAATGATCCAGCTACTGGTAGCGCTCGCGGAAGAAGAGCGAGCGGGTGGCGACGGCGGCGATCACCAGGGCGCCGACGATGATCACCCCGATCGAGATGTCGGAGACGGTCGAGGTGGCGACCCGCCAGGCGGCGTCGGCCGCTTCGCGGTCGGAGTCGGCGGCGAGCAGCTGGTCGACCACCGCGTGGCCGGCGACGGCACGGACGATCAGCGCCAGGGCGCCGGTGGCGAGCAGGGCGACGCCGACGCCGAGGAAGGCGCGCGCGAGCCACCAGCGGCCGAGGAAGAGCGCCAGGGCGTAGAAGGCGAGCGCCGCGAGCACCGCGGGCACGGTCAGGTCGCGGACGATCCCGACCACGTCCTGGGCCTGTTCGAGCTCTTCGGCTTCGAGGACCTCGATCCGCGCCGCGCCCGGTTCGACCAGGTCGCCGAGGTTTGCCACCCCGAGTTCTTCGGCCAGCCCTTCGCGGCCGAGCAGGTCGGCGACGCGGCGCAGCGCCGGGGTCAGGTCGACCGCCACCCCGCCTTCGCCGGTGCCGACTTCTTCTTCGTCGAGCACCTTCAGGAGGGCGGCGTGACCGGTGCGATTGGCGGTCTCCCAGATCGCCCGGAACCGCGGCGTCGCCATCACCCGTTCGGCCAACCTGACGTCGTCGCGACGCAGCCGCGGCATCACCCGGGCGGCGGTTTCACCTTCGCCGGCGGCGAGCAGCTGCGATTCGGTTTCTTCGACCAACGTGTCGCCGAGGAAGACCGCCACCCGGTGGCGCACTTCATCGCTCTTCAGCAGCTCGCGGCTGACCGAGGACCAGCCACCCGGATCGAGCACCTGTTGGTTCGCCCAGATCGCGAAGATCGCGAGCACGCCCGCAAGCGTGGCGAGGACGAGGGCAAGCGCCGACTTGCCCACCGCGGATGTCTAGGCGGCCGGGCGGAGCCCGTCGAGGGCGATCCCGACCAGGCGTTCGGCCTGGCCCGGCTCGGCGGTGCGGATGCCGGCGATTCCGCTGACCATCTTGGTGACGTCGGAGATGTCGACGTCGTCACGGACCGCGCCGGCCGCCTGGGCGCGCTTCAGCAGCGGCTCGGCGGCGTCGTAGATCGCCCCGGAGCAGGACTTGAAGACGGCGGCATCGCGATCGAGGTAGGCGAACATCTCGTCGGCGAGGACGCGCTTGGTGGCGGCGAAGCCGACCAGTTCGAGCAGCCAGCCCTTGAGCGCTTCCCAGGGCTCCTCATCCTCGTGACGACCGACCGCGGCGCAGATTTCCTCGACCCCGTCGAGGTAGGCGGCCTCGACCAGGTTCTCGCGGGCGGGGAAGTGGCGATAGAGGGTGCCGATGCCGACTCCGGCGCGGCGGCTGATCTCCTCCAGGGTCGCGTCCGAGCCCTGCTCGGCGAAGACCTCGCGCGCCGTCGTCACCAGCTTGTCGTAGTTGCGGCGCGCGTCGGCACGCTTCGGCCGCTCGGCGAGAGCGGTCGGCGCGGCAGTGGAGATGTCAGAGGTCGCGGCCATGTCTTGACAACTGGAGGCCCTCCAACCTACCCGGAGGATGGCTCCATTTTAACAGTCGTACCTTTCGCGATTTCGCCCGTGCACTTAGCCACACCCTGGTGTGGTCAATCGCACGCCGGTGCGATTGTGCCGGTCATAGGCGGCTCAATCACACCGGCGCAAGGGCGATGGCGGTGCTTGTGGTGGATCTGTCCCCCGGCTCGGCGCTAGCCGGTCGCGGATTCGCCCTGCTGCGGCGGCGGCCGGCGAGTGATCGCGGGCGAGCGGCCGGAGCTCGCGTAGATCCAACGGGAGCGGCGGGTGAAGACGCCCGCCGCTCTCGGTTTCAGCCGGTCGCGCTTGCGGACCAGGATGAAGCTCACCAGCGCGCCGAGCAGGGCGATCCCCCCGGAGGCGTAGAAGGTCACTTCGAAGGCGTGGACGTGGGAGGAGATCACGTCGGGCTTGATGATTTCCAGCAGCCCGCTGTGCCCGAGGTGATCGATCCCCTTTTCCTCCGCTTCGACGATCAGCTCGCGGGCGTGTTCGGTCTGCTGCGGGGTCGGATGGACACCCTGCGCCGCCAACTTCGCGTCGAGGTCGTGGAAGTTGATGCCGAGCTCGACCGCCGAGAGCACCGCGATCCCGAGCGCGCCGCCGAGCTGCTCGGAGGTGTTGATCATCCCGGCCCCCTCCCCCGCGTCTTTTTCCGGCACCGCCGTGAGGCCGGTCGGATCGTTCACGGTGAGGACGATGCCGAGGCCGAGGCCCTGCAGCAGCAGGCCGGGGATCAGGGCGACCGCCGACTCGCTGGAGACCGAGACCGCCAGCACGACCCCGGAGGCGGCGAGGACGAGGAAGCCGACGACCAGGGGCCAGCGGCCGCCGAAGCGATCGAACGCCTTGCCCGCCAACGGCCCGGCGAGGATCACCGGGATCGTCGCCGGGATCAGCGCGACCCCGGCCGCCGCAGGGGAGACGCCGACCACCAGGAGGAGGAAGAACGGGGTGAGGAAGCCGAGCCCGAGCTCGATCATCCCGGCCAGCAGCTGGCTCAGGTTGGAGGCGAGGAAGTTCTCGTGGCGGAAGAGCCTGAAGTCGATCATCGGATTCTTCGCCCGCCGCTCGACCGCGAGGAAGATCGGGATGAAGGCGAGCCCGACGGCGATCGGGATCAGCGTCTCCGCCTGCCCCCAGCCTTCCTCGGGGCCCTGGCTGAGGCCGAAGATCAGCGCCCCCACGGCGATCGCGAAGGTGACGACCCCCTCCAGGTCGAGATCCCGCGACGCTCCTTCCTGCGGCTTCAGTTCGGGGGTCGCCCGCAGGGTGAGAGCGATCGTGATCGCCGCCAACGGCACGTTGACGAGGAAGACCAGGCGCCAGTCGATCGCCGTCAGCGCCCCGCCGAGCACCGGGCCGAGGGCGGCGAAGAAGGCCGAGGCGCCCGCCAGGACGCCGAGCGCCGCGCCCTTCTCCTCGTCCGGGTAGACGGCGCTGACGATCGCCAGCGCGGTCGGCATCATCAGCGCCGCGCCGGCACCCTGCAGGGCGCGGGCGACGATCGCCATCGCGATGTCCTGGGAGGCGCCCATCGCGGTCGTCGCCAACCCGAAGATCACCGCCCCGACGAGGAACACCCGGCGCATGCCGAAGAGGTCGCCGAGCCGCCCGCCGAAGACCATCAGCGCCGCCAGCGGCAGGATGTTCGCGGTCATCAGCCACTGCGACTGGCTGATCTGGGCATGCAGCCCGGAGATCGCGTGCGGAGCCGCCAGCGGCACCGCGGTCTGGTCGACCAGGATCATCGAGCTGGCCAGCGTCATCGCGGCCAGGGTGAGCTTCATGTTCCGCCGCGAGGTAGCCATGCGCGGCGGCAGCCTAAATCAAGACCTGTGCATCACCAAGGGAGATTCGCGGCGATCTCGGAGAGCCGCGGCGCGGTCTTGTCGCGCTCGGAGAGCAGCGGCTCGGCGACCTGCCAGTCGACCCCGACCTCGGGGTCGTCCCAGGCGATCCCGGCCTCGGTCGCCGGGTCGTAGAGCGAGGACACCTGGTAGCAGACGTCGGCGACCTCGCTGAGGACGACGAAGCCGTGCGCGAAGCCGATCGGGACGTAGAGCTGATGACCCTTCTCGTCGTCCAGCTCGTGGCCCTCCCAGCGGCCGAAGGTCGGCGAGTCCTTGCGCAGGTCGACGGCGACGTCGAGGACCCGACCGCGGGCGCAGCGCAGCAGCTTCGCCTGGCCGGGCGAGGTCTGGAAGTGGAGCCCGCGCAGGGTTCCGTGCACCGAGCGCGAGTGGTTCTGCTGGACGAAGTCGGCGTCGACCCCGAGCGCCTTCCATTCGTCGCGGGCGTACGTCTCGAGGAAGAAGCCGCGCGAGTCGCCGTGGACCTGCGGTTCGACCAGGATCAACCCGTCGAGCTTCGTCTCGCCTCGCGTCGCCGCCATCGGCCGCCGGCTACCCGAGCGCCTTGCCGTACTGGCGTTCGTAGTACTCGCGGTACTCGCCGGAGCGGATCGGGCCCCACCAGTCCTCGTTGTCGCGGTACCAGGCGACGGTCTTCTCGATCCCCTCGTCGAAGTGGACCTGGGCCTCCCACCCGAGCTCGCGTTTCAGCTTCTCCGAGGAGAGCGAATAGCGGCGGTCGTGGCCGGGACGGTCGGTGACGTACTCGATCATCGACTCGTCGCCGCCCGCCAGGGCGATCACCCGTTTGACCACCTCGATGTTCTCGCACTCGTCGGGACCGCCGACGTTGTAGACCTCGCCCGCCTCGCCTTTGGCGAGCACGGTGTGGATGCCGCGGCAGAAGTCCTCGACGTAGAGCCAGTTGCGAACCTGCTTGCCGTCGCCGTAGACCGGCAGCTGGTCGCCGTGGATCGCGTTCAGCACCATCAGCGGGATCAGCTTCTCCGGGTACTGGCGCGGGCCGTAGTTGTTGGAGCCGCGGACGATCGAGGCGTCGAGCCCGTAGGTGTGGACGTGGGCGGAGACCAGCAGGTCGCCGGCCGCCTTGGTCGCCGAGTAGGGCGAGGAGGGGTCGAGCGGCGAGGTCTCGGTGAAGGAGCCGGAGTCGATCGAGCCGTAGACCTCGTCGGTGGAGACCTGGACGTAGCGCTGGATGCCGAGCTCGCGGGCGGCGTCGAGCAGCGTCCCGGTGCCGATCACATGGGTGCGGGCGAAGGCGTCCTGGTCGTCGATCGAGCGGTCGACGTGGGACTCGGCGGCGAAGTTGACCACCGCGTCGACCCCCTCCATCGCCTCGCGGACGATCTTCGGATCCTCGATCGCCCCCTCGATCAGCGGCGTGCCCGCGGGCAGGTTCTCGGGCCGACCGGCGTAGGTCAGCTTGTCGAGGACGACGATGTCGTGCTCCTGTCCGGCGATGCGGACGTAGGTCGAGCCGATGAATCCGGCGGCGCCGGTGACGAGCAGCTTCATCTGGTTCCTTCCCCTCTCGGCACTTATTTCTTCTCGGTCTCGCGCTGGGCGAGGTATCCGGCCAGGCCATCGTGCCAGGAGGGCAGCCGGATCGCATGCTCGCGCTGGCTCTGCATGACCGAGTAGGGCGGCCGGTGGGCGGCCTGCCCGAACATCTCGCTGGTGATCGAGAGCACTTTGCAGTCGACTTTCGCCTGCTCGAAGATCTCGCCCGCGAACTCGTACCAGGAGCAGCTCCCGGCGGCGGCCATGTGGTGGATGCCGTACTCGATCCCGTCGATCAGCCGGGTGAGGCCGAAGGCGAGGTGCCAGGTGTAGGTCGGCGCGGTGACCTGGTCGCGGACCACGGTCACCTCGCTCATGCTCTCGCCCAGCCGCAGCAT
>Ga0134125_10005867_pt1 | contig 13912 bp, 11 predicted proteins | sample KB31751_FD_96464 | JGI IMG/M metagenome (GOLD analysis project Ga0134125, IMG submission 96464) | Terrestrial soil microbial communities with excess Nitrogen fertilizer from Kellogg Biological Station, Michigan, USA - KB3-175-1 | ecosystem: Environmental > Terrestrial > Soil > Unclassified ... | reverse complement strand
CAAGTTGTGAGCCGTTGGCGGGGAACAGTCGCACCGACCAACGACGGCGACATCGCGGTGATCAGCCAGAGGTCATGCCCGCGGCGAGGGCAATCGGCACCAGGGTGCGCGTAGTGGCTGACTGACTGGTGGTCAAGCCGGCGACGAGGAAGATCGCGACCGCCAGCAACAGCGGATTGTTGGTCACGATCTTGCCGAGGGACTCGATGATCGCCGGGTTGCCGGCGATGAAGGTGTCGGCCATCCAGGCGATGCCGAACAACGCGATGGCCGCGACGATGCCGGCCGAGAGCAGTGGCCGCTCGAGTACCAGGCCGGGGTCGATGCGTCCGACCAGCAGATGATCAACGCGGCGGTGAACATCACCAGCTCGATCGCGATGGTCATGCTCAGGGGGCCGCGTCCTCCCCGGATCCCACAGTGGGGCGCAGGCTCTCGCACAGCCCCATCAGGACGATGACGGCCACGCCGGCCAGGAAGATAGCGCCGACCGGAGGTACCGGGGGAACGACGGAGTCAGGAGCTCGGTCGGCGCACTTGGTTGATCGACGACAGCAATGGTTGTCCCACCGGCGGCGGCCGATGCGGCCTGCCGGGCCGTCGCCGCGGCGATGGCCGCCGTGCGGGTGGCCTCCGGCAGTGTGGCCCGGATCTTGTCCGGAAGCTCCACCTCGCCCGCCTCGACGCGGCGCGGGTACTCCGGGACCGCCCACAGCTCTTTGCCGATCCGCTGCTGAACCAGCGCGGTCACGATGCACGAGACGATCCCCGCCGGGATGGTGATCTTGAGGATGTCCGCGAGCGTGTGGTCCTTCGGCCGCAACGTGAGATAGGCCGCCATCGCCGCCGACACCGGACTAGGGTGAGCCCCAGCGCAGAGGTGACAGTGGAGGAGGCCAGAGGCTTCTCGGGCCGTATCCAGTGGCGATAGGCCGTCTCGTGGATGACCGGGATCAGGGCGAAGTAGATCTTTCCGGTACCCGCGCCCACCGTGAACACCAACGAGACCAGCGGGGCCACGAGCGTGATGCGCCTCGGGTTGGCCTGGATGGTGCGCGGGGCGATGGTCACCAGCCAGTCGATACCCCCGCGGCTTGCATCGCTGCCGAAGCGGGTGATCACGGCGATGATGATGAAAAGACTTCGACCGGCGGAGATCCGGGATCGAGTTGGAAATACGAAGACCAGGATGGCGGTGCCGGCCGCCCCCGGAGTCCGAGGCCGATACCGCCCATGCGGACGCCCAGGAAAATGGCGCCCAGGAGCACGACTGCCTGGAGAACGACCGACACAGTGTGCAGCATGTCCTCCTGCTCGCAGCGCTGCGGTCCGCATCGAGCAGCGACCCGCAAATCGTACATACCGGCCGCAATCGGCACCGAGCACCCGATGGATACGGGCACGGGCGCCGAGGACTGGACGGGTGGGCGCCCGCGAGCTGTCCCATCCACGTAACTTCGCACTCCGGTCGACGACACGCCGCATCCGAGAATTTCGTGGTCGACGGAAAAGGTCATGCTGGTCGGGTGATGCCAGGGGCCCGGGCGAGGTCCAGCATTGCCGTCGACCCATTGGTCGCCGTTTCGATGCCACGCACGGCAGTTGGGGAGCGACATGGTCGGAAGGACGGGCCGAGTCGCCCCATTCTGGCTGTCACTGCCGCTCTGCGTGTTGGTCATGGGCGGCGCGAACGTCGCCACCAACCGCTTGCCGGCGGCCAACGTCGCCATCGGCTTGGCGTTCACCGGCGCGCTCGCGGCGATCGCACATGCCGCGCGGCTGCGCGCCGGTGACCTCGGTCTGGCCCGATCCACCTGGATGCGGGGACTGCGTTGGGGATCCGCGTGTGCCGGAATCGCTTGCGTCGGATACGGCATTGCCCTGCTCGTGCCGCCGATCCGTTCTCTGGTGGCGGGGTCGGCAACGGTCACCTGGGCGCACACCCTGGTTTCCGTGTTCCTGGTGATCCCGCTGGCGACGGTGATCCCTGAGGAGTTCGCGTTTCGTGGCGTGCTCCTTGCCGTGTTGAGCACCCGGACAACGCCGACGGCGGCGATGGCCATCTCGTCGGCCCTTTTCGGGTTGTGGCACACGTTGCCCTCGCTGGCCGGTGGTCCGGCGAATCACGCTGCTGATCAGCTGGTGGGCGCCGGTCCAGGCGGCCTTGTGCTCCGAGCGGTCGGCACCATCCTGTTCACCGCCGTCGCGGGCGTGTTGTTCTGCAAACTACGCACGCGTAGTGACAGTCTGCTCACGCCGATGCTTGCGCACTGGTCCGTCAACGGGCTTGGCACACTCTTCGTGAAACTCGCCGGATGACGCAACCACTACGGGCACGGGGATTGCTCCGGCAATCGCGCTCAAAGACAAGGGGGACCACCACATGGTGACGCCTTCGACCACGACCGACCCCACCGGGCCCGAGCGCGAAGACCTGGGTTCGCCGCCGCCCGATGGTTCGGCGGCGCTCGACCCATCCCCGTCTGCCGGTCGGGCTGCTGAGCCGGCCGAACCCCGCTGGAAGCGACACGTCGGGTTGTGGTTCCACTACAGCCTGCCCGGGGCCTGGGTGGCGGTGATCTTCGCGTGCCTGGCCTTCACTCCCTCGCTGCTGCCGCGGCCGGGAGTGTTCCAGGGTTTCGTCTGCGGGATCAACGCGGCGATCGGATATGGCCTCGGCGTGACCGGCGCGTTCGTGTGGCGGGAGTTCGCGGATCGGCCGCCGCGCGCCCCGCGGCCGTGGGCGTGGCGCGTCTTCCTGATCGTGGCGCTGGTCGTGCTGGCCATCTGCTACTTCCTGGGGGATCGCTGGCAGAGTTCACTGCGGGTACTGATGGATGCCGCGCCTGAGGAGCTTCTCCCCAAGGTGCTGCTTCCGGTCGTTGCCGCGGTGGTGTTCGTCGGCCTGGTTGCCGCGGGTCGGGGTGTCCGCAGGCTGTTCCGGTGGGCGGCTCACACGTTGGCCCGCTGGATGGGTCGGCGCGCCGCGCGGACATTGAGTTGGCTGTTGGCTGCCGTTGTGGTGGTCGGGCTGGTCAGCGGCGTGCTGGTGGACGGGATCCTCGGGCTGACCGATCGGATCTTCTCCATCCGGGACACCACGACCAGCGACACGGCCGTCCAACCGACCACGACGCTGCGCTCCGGTGGTCCGGGCTCGCTGGTGGCGTGGGACTCGCTTGGTTACCAAGGTCGAAACTTCATCGGGGAGGGTCCAACCGCGGCGGACATCTCCGCGTTCTCGGTCACCAAGGCCCTGGAGCCCATTCGGGCCTATGCCGGCATTGCTTCGGCCGGTGACGTCGAGGAACGGGCTCGTCTAGCGGTGGCCGATCTCGAAAGGGCCGGGGGCTTTCAACGGAAGTACCTGTTGGTGGCCGGTACGACCGGGACCGGCTGGGTCGACCCCGCCGCCATGAGCACCTTCGAGTACGAAACCGGCGGGGACTCGGCGGCCGTGGCGATGCAGTACTCCTACCTTCCCTCCTGGGCGTCATTCCTGGTGGACCAGTCCAAGGCCAGAGCGGCCGGGCGGGCGTTGTTCGACGCGGTCTACCAGAGGTGGTCCGTGCTGCCCGCAGCCGTCCGCCCGAAGCTGTTCGTGTTCGGGTTGAGCCTCGGATCCTTCGCGGCCGAGAGTCCTTTCAGTGGAGAAAGTGACCTGGCCAACCGCACCGACGGTGCGTTGCTGGCCGGGGCGCCGAGCTTCAACCTGCTGCACCGGGAGTTCAGCGTCGATCGCGACGCCGGCAGTCCGGAGGTTCAGCCGGTCTATCGCGACGGTCGGATCGTGCGCTTTGCCAACGATCCGGCGCAACCGATCGTGCCGGTGGGGCAGCCGTGGAGCGGGTCCCGCGTGCTGTATCTGCAGCACGCTTCCGATCCGATCGTCTGGCTGAGCCCGGATCTGATCCTGCACCGACCCGACTGGCTGGCCGAACCTCCCGGCCCGGACGTCCCCAGCGGGATGTTCTGGATCCCGTTCGTGACGTTCTGGCAGGTCGCCATGGACATGCTGGAACCCGTTGACGTGGAACCCGGCCACGGACATTCGTACACTCTCGAATTCGTCGACGGGTGGGCCGCGGTCATCCAGCCACCCGGGTGGACAACCCAGCGGGCAGACGCCTTGCGATCCATCATCGCGGGATGAGCAGATGAGCGAGGCGACTGGGACGTCGGCGTTGCGACGACTCGTGCCGATGGCCGGGTGGATCCGCTCCTACCAGCGTCGCTGGCTCCGGGCCGACCTGATCGCCGGGGTCGCCGTGGCCGCGATGATCGTGCCGAAGAATCTCGGCTACGCCGGGATCGCGGGGATCCCCGTGCAGAACGGTCTGTACGCCGCGGCCGCGGGCGCGATTCTGTATGCGATTTTCGGTACCAGTCGGCAGATCTCGACCGGCCCGAGTTCTGGACTGGCCGCCGTGGCGGCGAGCGCCGTGGCGGCGGCGGGCATTTCCGGGGCCGAGAACGTTGCGTCCTTCGTAGCAGCGATCACCCTTGCTTCCGGCGTGTTGTTCCTGGTTCTGGCCGTCCTCAGGATGGGGTGGATCGCGCAATTCCTCTCCCGCGCCGTGGTCACCGGCTTCCTGTTCGGTGCGGCGATCGACGTGGTGATCGGAGAGCTCGGAAAGCTCACGGGGACCGACGTCAGCGGCTCGAACTCGATCCGGGAACTGTGGTCCTGGATCGGGACGCTCGGCGATGCCGACCCGGCCACCGTCGTGGTCGGCGTCATCGCGCTCGTCGTGGTCTTCGGATTGCGCATGATCGCACCGAGGGTGCCCGGGGCCCTCGTTCTCGTGGTCGGCGGGCTGCTGGCCTCGTGGCTGCTCGATCTCGGCGCGCACGGCGTGGCTCTCGTCGGCGAGGTACCCCGAGGACTGCCCAGCCTGCAGGTTCCGGACATGCAATCGGTGCAAGATCACCCGGTGACCGTCGCCCTCGGAGCAGTGGCGTTGGTGCTCATCGGCTTCTCGCAGACCGCGGGCGACGCCCGAACTTTCGCGGCCAAACATCGCTATCGCATCGACATCAACCAGGAATCGGTCGCGCAGGGCATGGCGAATGCCGGTGCGGGTCTGTTCCAGGGCATGCCGGTGTCGACGAGCCTGTCGGCGAGTTCGCTGAACGACCACACCGGGGCGCGCACCGGCCTTGCGTCACTCACCACCGGCGTGACCGTGCTGCTCACCCTGGTGCTGCTGGCCCCGCTGTTCTCCGACCTTCCCAAGCCCATACTCGCAGCGGTGATCATCGAAGCAGTCGTCATGGGCATGATGGACCTCCCAGAGATGCGCCGGCTGGCCCGGGTGCAGCGGTTCGATTTCTGGATCGCCATGGCTGCCATCGCCGCGACGCTGCTGGCCGGGGTGCTCGCCGGCGTCGTCATCGGCATCGGGCTCTCGCTCATCTGGCTGGTCTCGGTGGCCACCCGCCCGGCCATGCCGCTCCTGGGCCGGCAGCCGGGCACGCACGCGTTCCGTGAGCTGACCGACCACCCGGACGACGAACAGTTCCCGGGCGTCGTGATCCTGCGCCTGGACGGCGGCTTGTTCTTCGCCACCTCGGACGCCCTGGAGGATCGGATCAGGGAGGTCTCCCTGGGGTCCCCGGGGACCACCGGCATCGTGCTTGATTGTGGCGGAATCGATTTCATCGACTCGCAGGGTTCGGCGAAACTCGATGAAATCGTCGAGCTGACCGGACAGGCCGGGGCGAGCCTGCGCTTGGCGCGGGTGAAGCCGGCCGTCCGGGAGCTCCTGATTCGTGACGGCGTGCTGGAGCGGATCGGCCAGGACCATATCCATCCGAACGTCGACGCGGCGGTCAGGGCGCAGATCGCGGCGGAGCGCCGCAACCCGGAGTGAGTCCCCAAGGCGGCCAACGGAGACGACGTCAGGACACGAGGTGCAACTCGCGGCTGGTGTTGTTCAGGCGGCGTCCGCCGGTTTCGGTGACAGCGACGATGTCCTCGATCCGGACGCCGAAGCGGCCGGCCAGATAGATACCGGGTTCGATCGAGAAGCACATGCCGGGAACGAGTTCGCGGGTCTCGCCCTCGACCATGTAGGGCGGTTCGTGAGTGGTCAGACCGATTCCGTGGCCCGTGCGGTGGATGAACTGGTCGCCGTAGCCGGCGTCCGTGATGACCTTGCGGGCGGCCCGGTCGATCTCCTGGCAGGCAAGGCCGGGGCGCATGGCCTCGAAAGCCGCCTGCTGCGCCTCGCGGACGATCTCGTAGACCCTCCGTTCCTCGGGAGTCGGCTCACCGACATGCACGGTGCGCGTCGTGTCCGACCCGTACCCCTCCTTGAGGCCACCGAAGTCGAGAACGACCATGTCGCCGTTCTGGATCACCCGATCGCTGACCTCGTGGTGCGGGTTGGCCCCGTTCGGCCCGGAGCCCACGACGGTGAAGTCGACCTGCGAATGTCCGTGCGCGCGCAACAGTCGGGCGAGATCCGCGCCCAGCTGCTGTTCGGTCCGACCGGCGAATTGAACGTCGACGATCTCCTCGAAGGTCGCATCGGCGGCGGCTCCGGCGGCGCTCAGTCGCGCCAATTCGTCGTCGTCCTTGATCGCGCGCAGCATCGGCAACGCCTCCGTCATGGACGTGTAGCGCGAGTGCCGCAGCTGCTGTTGAAGGCCGAGCAGATGCATCGCCCAGGCGCTGTCCGAAATCGCGTAGCGCCCCGCCGGATCGAGAAGCGCTGCGGTCGCAGCATACGGGTTGCTGCCGTCGCTCCAGTCGGTCAGTGACGTGACGGCGACGCCCGGGGCTCCCTCCGCGTCCGGCCGTTCCAGAACCGGCACGACGAGGGCCGGCTCGCGGGACGTCTGCAGGATGAGCATGGTGATGCGTTCGGTGATCGCGGTCGGTTGATAGCCGGTGAAGTAGACGAGGTCAGGACCGGGGGTGACCAGGACGCCGGTCAGCCCGGCGGCCGCCGCCGCACTGACGGCACGTTGCATGCGCTGCTCGAAGTCGGCCGGGGTGAAGGGCTGCATCACAAACCGGACCGTGCGTAGCGATCGAGGAAGAGCGCCTCGGCCAGCGCGGCGTGTTCGATCTCCGACGGGTCGACACTCTCGTTCGGAGCGTGGATCAGACACTGCGGTTCCTCGACGCCCATCAGGAAGATCTCGGCGTCGGGGAACGTCTCGGCGAAGACGTTGCACAGCGGTATCGAGCCGCCTTGGCCGGCACTGGCCAATGGACGGCCGTAAGCCTCCTCGAGCGATACTTTGAGTGCGTCGAACGCCGGTCCGTGCAGCGAACCGACGAACGGTTCTCCGACGGCGACCCGGCCGACGGTGCATCGCAGGTTCCACGGCACGCGCTTCTCCACATGAGTGACCATTGCGTCCTGTGCCGTCTTGCCGTCGGTCCCCGGCGGGATGCGCAGGCTGATCCGAGCCTTGGCCGATGCCTGCAACGCCGCCGTGGAGCCGATCACTGCCGGTATGTCGATGCCCAAAATGGTCACCGCCGGCCGGGCCCAGAGCTCGTCGGCGACCGACCCGCTGCCGAGGAGGTCGACACCGTCCAGCACGTTGGCATCGACCCGGAACTGATCAACCGGATAGTCGACACCGGTCCACCGCTGGGTGTTCTCCAACCCGTCGATGGTGGTGTTTCCCTCGGCATCCCGCAGCGAGGCCAGGACGGAGACCAGCCCGGCGACCGGATCGGGCGCTGGACCGCCGAACATGCCCGAGTGCATGGGGCTGGCCAGCGCCTCGAGTGTCACGTCGATGCTGGTCATGCCGCGGAGCGTGGTGGTGAGAGTGGGCACTCCCACGGCGAAGTTGCCGGTGTCGCAGACCAGGATGGTGTCCGCCCGGAGCAGCTCCGGGTTCCTGGGTACGAAGTCCTCGAGACCCCCGGTGCCCTGCTCCTCGGAGCCCTCGCTGATCAACTTGATGGCGCAACGGAAGTCGCCATAGACCTGTTTGAGCGCTCGCAAGGCCGTCAGGTGCATGACAATGTTGCCCTTGCAGTCGGCCGAGCCGCGGCCGTACCACCGGCCGTCCTTCTCGGTGAGCTCGAAGATCGGGGTGTGCCAGCGGTCCTCGCCGAGCGGGGGCTGGACGTCGTAGTGGCAGTAGAGCAGTACGGTCGGGACCTTCGACTCGGCCTCCGGGGCTGAGGCACTCCCGTGGACGGCCATGCTGCCGTCGGCGGTTTGCGACATGCCCATGTCGTGCAGGCCGACCTCGGCGAACGCATCGACGAGCCACTGCGCGGTGCGGGTGCACTCCTCCTGCGGGTACTGCTTCGGGTCCGCGACAGACTTGAACGCGACAAGCTGAGCCAGATCGTCGCGCGCCCGGCTCATCAGACCGGCGACTGCTTCGCGAAGTTCTGCCGACATCGGTCGTCCCTTCAGTGGGTCCCGGCCGAGCTCAACGGCGCGGTCGGGATCGTGTGGGTGGCCGCGGCGGCCGCCGCGGCCCGGTCGACGGGGCGCATCGGCGGCGGCCGGTGCCGGACCGCGGCCACCACAGCCAGCGCGATGCCACAGCCGCACATGATCGCCATCAGCAGGCAGGCCCGGGCGAGCCCGGACGCCAGCGCGTCCGCCGGTGGCGCCCCGTCGGTCAGGTGATTGTCGGTGACGCCGGCGTACACCGTGCCGACGGCGGCGACGGCGAGGGATCCGCCGACATAGCGGGCCATGTTGGAGATGCCGGAGGCTTGGCCGACCTGATCGGCGGATACCACCGAGGTGGAGGCGGCGGACGCCGGTCCGTTCGACAGGCCGAGCCCGGCCGCGGCAATCACCAGCGGAGCAACGAGAATCCCGTAGGTCCAGGTGGACTGGAGGAACGAGAGCACCACCAGCCCGAGGGCGGCGGCGACAAATCCCAAGGCGATCGCCCTTCTGGTCCCGATCCTGACCGCCAGCGGGGTGATCAGCGGGGTGATGGCTATGAGTGCCCCGGCCGCGGGCAGGGTCGCCAGTCCCGCCTCGAACGCGCTCATGCCGAACGCCGCCGGGTCCTGGAAGTACAAGCTCAGGACGTACATCAGCCCGTTGAGGACGCCGGCCACGATGAGGATGGCCAGCGTCGCCCCGACCAGTGCGCGGTTGGCGAAGAGCTTCAGGTCCACCAGCGGCGCAGCGACCCTGCGCTCGACCAAGATGAAACCGACGACGGCTGCCCCCGAAACGATCAAGCATCCGATCGTGGGCAAGGACGTCCAGCCCCAGTCGCTGCCTTCACTCAGGGCCAGCACGACGGGAACCAGAATTGCGGCAATCAGGATGGTCCCAGCGACATCGATGGAGCGCGGCCGCTCCGGGTCGCGCGACTCCCGCACCGTCAACATGGTCACCGGGATGCACGCAGCGGCGATCGCTGCGTCGATCCAGAACAGCCCCTGCCAACCGGTGGAATCGACCAGGATCCCACCGACCAGTGGGCCGATCGCGGCCCCGGCCGCCGAGGCCGCACCCCACAGCGTGATCGCCTTCATCTGGGCGGCGCCGGACGCGGCGACCGAGAGCAGGCTCATCCCGCAGGCGAGAATGGTCGAGCCGGCGGCGCCCTGGATCATCCGGCCGATGATCACCCCGGCCGCCTGCTGGGAAAGCGCGATGAGCACGCAGGACGCGACGAACAGGATCAGCCCATAGGTGAAGATACGGCGCCGGCCGAACACATCGCCCATCGCGCCCGCGGTGACGATCACCGCAGCGCCGACGAGCATGTAGCCGGTGACCGCCCACTGCAACTGCGAAATGGGGGCATTCAGATCGGCACTGATCGCCGGTAGCAAGATGGTCACCGCGGAGGTGTTCGCGTTGACGACCAGTGCCGAGACACAGGCGACCGTGAGGACTCCCCAACCGGCCGAACGACCGGTCACCGTATCCCCCTCTGTCGTCATCTGTCCCTGATCAGGTCGGCGGTCTTGAGCTTTGCGATCTGGTCCCGGTACCTGTCCACCTCCTCCGGGCAATATGTTTCGAGGACTGCTACCTCGCCCTGAAGAATGCTCCCGTCCGCGATGATGGGTCGCTGGCCGACGAATGACGCACCGTTGGAGAGCAGGCCGAGCATCGTCGCTCGTCCGAGCGCGTTGGCCGGGTTTGCACAGACGGCGCCGCCGTCGGTGCCGAAGGTCCTGACGAGCACCTCCTGGTGAGGCACCGACAGGCCGGCCGCCTGCAACTTCACCGTGAGCTCTTGAGCTTTGGCCTGCGCCTGTTGGTCGTTCTCGGCGCTGCGGTAGGCCACCAGGCCGATGACGACAAGAATCAGCACCACTGCGCCGACCGCCCAGTACAGCCAGCGGTTGCTGGTGTCGGACGTGGTGGGCGCCGCGGGCTCGGGTTCGATGGCGGTCATGACACCACCTCCGCATCTTCGCGCTTCCAGCTGGGCTTGCGCAGTCTGAGGAACAACCACGGTGGCAGGAGCCCGATCAGCACAGTTCCGGCCAGGATGATGGCCACGTAGATTGCGGGGCTTCCGCTCTCGAACTGTGAGGGGGGCACGAACCCGATCACGATGGCCGCTGCGGACGCGAGGAAACCGACCACACACAAGAAGGACAGCATCGGGGCGCGATACCCGCGGTCGACATCTGGCTGTGTGCGGCGGAGTCGGACCGCGGCCACAAACATGAGCAGATAGACGATGAGATAGACCTGCGTCGTCATGACGCTCAGGATCCAGTAGGCGCTCGACACCGAGGGGATCAATGCGTACATCAAGGCGATGACCGTGGTGACCCCACCCTGGGCGACGAGGATGTTGACCGGGATGCCGTTCTCGTTCGTGCGCTGGAACAGTGGCGGCAGGTACCCCTCGCGGTTGGCGATCAACACCAGGCCTTTGGAGGGGCCGGCCAACCAGGTCAGCATCCCGCCTACGGATGCGCACACCAGTGCGATCGCGACGATCGGCACCAGGCGGGTCAGGTTGAAATAGGCGAAGAACTCGGTGAACGCCTGCATGACCCCGGCAGTCAGGCTGAGTTGCTCCGCAGGAACCACCCAGCTGATGGCCAGCGCGGGAAGGATGAAGATGAGCAGGACCAGTCCGACCGCGAAGAACATGGCCTTCGGAAACTCCTTGCGGGGCTTGCGCAAGGAGGACACGTGCACCGCATTCATCTCCATGCCGGAGTACGACAGGAAGTTGTTGACGATCAGCACCAGGCTGGCAATGCCGGTCCACTTCGGGAACAGGCTGTCCGCGGTCATCGGCGCCACGGACGGGTTGCCCTGCAGGAGATAGATGATGCCGAGGATGACCAGCACCGCACCCGGGATCAGGGTGCCGATGATCAGGCCGCTCGAGGCCAGTTTCGCGATTCCGCCGGTGCCGCCGCGCGCGGACATGAAGACTCCGAGCCAGAAGACGACGAGGATCACGATGCCGGTGTAGACGCCGTTCGACGCCAGTTCCGGATTGAACACATAGGCCAGGGTGCTCGCCACGAACCCGAGCAGAGTCGGGTAGTAGAAGATGGTCATGGCGAACTGGCACCACACCGCCAGCAGACCCCAACGCGCCGAGAGGCCCTCGCTCACCCACCGGAAGACGCCGCCGGACCAACCCGAAGCGAGCTCGGCGGCGACCAGGGCCTGCGGCAACAGGAACACGATGGCCGGGACGAGATACAAGAACACGCAGGCCAATCCGTAGATGGCCATGGTAGGCGCCGATCGCAGACTCGCGACCGACGCCGTTGTCATGAACGCCAGGGACAGCCACGTGATGTACGTGGGCTTGGGAACAGCACGCGCGGTTGCGGCCCTCGGGACCGAACCCTCCGCCGGAACATCCATGGTCGCCATGCAAACCTCCCGGGTCCGATGGTGCACAGGTGGACCGCCGCGCATGTGAGCGATGACCCACAACGCGCAAACACTAATCCCATCGGGTAACAAATCGGTAATGAACACGCGTCCAGCAGGCAAAGTCATCGGCAGACGGTCCCCAGTTGCTCGATGAAGCGGCGCCAAACGGGCGGGCGTGGCCGAGCCGGGTAGCGCACACCCGGCAACTGAGCGATCGTCGACACGGCACACTTGGGCAAGGGTCGGAGGTGAGTGTCGATGCCGCTGCGCGGGCGGGGCAGCTCTGCTGATCCCGGGCGCGCCGGCGACCCGGACGAGCCGATGGGTCGGAACCCGCAGGGGCATCGGAGTTCCCACGATCCGGCTGGCTCTAGCCGGGGGGACTCGACCGCCTTGCAGGCGTTCGTCCTGGAGATCGGTCGCGCTCTGAGCCTGGCCGGCACCGCCGTCAGTGAAACCCAGGACCATCTCGTCCAGATCGCCGCGGCCAATGGGGTCAGGAATGCGCGGGTCGTCGTCCTGCCCACGACGGTGATCGTTGCCCTCGGGCGGAACAGACGCGCCACGGTAGAAGTGATCCCGCAGCGCACCGGCGCGTTGCGCCTCGATCAGATCTCCGCGCTCTACGAGGTCGTCAAGCAGGCGGAATCAGGACGGCTTACCTCCCAGGACGGCTTGGAGCAGCTGCGGGTGATCGGCGCCATGAGGCCACGGTTCGGCGTGGCCGTCACGATTCTTGGCCACGTCCTGATGACCGTTGCCCTCTGCCTGCTGCTGAAGCCCACCCTCGCCGACCTCGTCGCCGGCGCGGTCTTGGGTGTACTCGTCGGAGGCGTCGCGCTGGTCAGCCGCGGCCGACATACGCTGAACGTTCTGACGCCGGTCGTCGCCGCGGTGATGGTTTCGACGTTGACGTTCCTGGCTGTCAAGCATGGCATCGCCGACCTGGGCCTGCCTGTGTTGATCGCGCCGCTGGTCACCTTCCTGCCCGGGGCGGCGCTGACCACCGCCACCGTGGAACTTGCTTCCGGGGAGATGATCGCCGGGTCGAGCCGGGTGGTTTTCGGTGGTCTCCAGCTCCTGTTGCTGGCCTTCGGGATCGTCGCCGGCGCGGAGATCGCGGGTCCGGTCCGAGCTGATCTGTTGAACGATCCCGACCGTCAGCTGCTCGGTTGGTGGGCGCCCTGGCTCGGCGTGCTGGTGTTCGGCCTGGCCGCCGCGCTGTACTTCTCCGCGCCTCGAGGCGCCACCCGCTGGCTGCTGCTGGTGCTGTTCGTGGCCTGGGTCGGCCAGCTGGCCGGCGACCGCTTGGTCGGTGCCACTGCCAGCGGCTTTTGCGGCGCATTGGCAATGACTCCGGTCGCCCTGGCGATCGCCCGGCGGCCCGGCCGGCCTCCGTCGCAGGTCACATTCCTCCCGGCCTTCTGGATGCTCGTTCCCGGTGCCTTGGGCCTCATCGGTGTCACCGAACTGGTCGGCAAGGCTTCGACGCTGTCGTCCGATGACCTGGTGCAGCCGGTGGCAACCATCGTTGCGATCGCGCTCGGCGTTCTGTGCGGCGCATCGGTGTACCGAATCGGCGCTTCCGGTGTTGGCCGAGGTTGGCAGCGCGCCATGGCGAAGCGGCGTGGGAGAACGTTGCGCCGCAGCGGCAACCGAGCGGAGCCTTCGCCCGGTAGCACGGACGTGCCCTCAACCGACAGGGATTCGTAGCATTCGCTCGTGGGGTGCCGGAGCGGTCGCGTGTCGAGTCAGAATAGTGTCGGAATGAGGTTCAGTTGCCGGTTCTGCTCACGGTAGCCGCCGCGCGCCTGCCGCTTCGGGAGCTTGACGGCCGTGTGTGGTAGCGGCTCGTACGGGATCTGGCCGAGCAGGTGGCTGATGATGTTCAGTCGGCCGCGCCTCTTGTCGTCGGTGTGCGCGACAAACCAGGGCGCCCAAGCTGTGTCGGTTGCGGCGAACATGTCGTCCCGGGCCCGGGAATAGTCGTACCAGCGGCCGTAGGACTTGAGGTCCATGTCCGAGAGCTTCCAGATCTTGCGGGGGTCGTCCATCCGGCTGCGCAGCCTGCGGGTCTGCTCGTCCGCGCT
>Ga0134125_10005863_pt1 | contig 13916 bp, 10 predicted proteins | sample KB31751_FD_96464 | JGI IMG/M metagenome (GOLD analysis project Ga0134125, IMG submission 96464) | Terrestrial soil microbial communities with excess Nitrogen fertilizer from Kellogg Biological Station, Michigan, USA - KB3-175-1 | ecosystem: Environmental > Terrestrial > Soil > Unclassified ... | reverse complement strand
GGGATGCGCCTTGCCGGCGAAGATGAACACGACGGGTTTGCCCGCGGTATTCATGATCTCCTTCAGCCACTGGAGGTCGTCGAAAAGAAGCGTCGCGCGCTTGTAGGTGGCGAAGCGCCGCGCGGAGCCGATGGTGAGGACGTTGGGATTGGCGGGGTCGGCCAGGCGCAGCACCCGGTCCATGTGCGCCTCGCTTCCCTGGTTGCGCGCCGATTGCGCGCGCACGCGCTGGCCCACGAGCTTCAGCATCCTCGCCTTCAGGTACTGGCGGATGCTCCAGAAGAGGTGATCCGGCATGTCCATGATGCGCTCGAGGACGGCGGGGTCGTCGATGCGCCGGTTCCAGCCCGAGCCGATGAAACGGTCGAACGTGTCCACCCATTCCGGCGCGAGGAAGCTGGGCACGTGCACGCCGTTGGTCACGTACTGGACGGGGTTTTCCTGCTCGGGCACCTCGGGCCAGAGGTCGGCGAGAATCAACGCCTAGACATCGCCGTGGATGCGAGACACGCCGTTGATGAAGCGCGAGCCGCGCGCGGCGAGCGCCGTCATGTTGAAATCCGCGCTCTTGGGCGTGCGGCCGAGCGCCATGAACTCGTTGCGGTCGATCGGCAGGTCCTGGAAGTAGCGGTGGAAATAGCGGTCGATCTTCTCGGGCGCGAAGTGGTCGTGGCCCGCCGCGACCGCCGTGTGCGTCGTGAAGATGGTGTTGGCCGCCACCGCTTCCAGCGCCGAGGGGAAATCCATCCCCTTCTTCACGAGCATCCTCACGCGCTCCAGGATGAGGAACGCGGCGTGGCCCTCGTTGATGTGCCAGGCGGTGGGCTCGATGCCGAGCGCGGCCAGCGCGCGGGCGCCTCCCATGCCGAGCACGATCTCCTGCTGGATTCGCGTGTTGCGGTCCCCGCCGTAGAGGCGGTGGGCGGTGGCGCGGTCCTCGGGGCGGTTGGCTTCGAGGTCGGTGTCGAGGAGGTAGAGGGAGACGCGCCCGACCTGCGCTCGCCACACTTTCGCGTGCACGTCATGCTCGCCGAATTCCACGCTCACTTCGAGGGGCTTGCCGTCCTTCAGGACTTCGGAGATCGGGAGGTCGGAGAAATCGTTGTCCGCGTAGGCGGCGTGCTGCCAGCCCTCGCCGTCGATCGCCTGCTGGAAGTAGCCCTGCCGATAGAGGAGCCCCACCGCGACGAAGGGAAGCCCCATGTCGCTCGCGGTCTTGCAGTGGTCGCCCGCGAGGATTCCCAGGCCTCCCGAGTAGATCGGCAGGCTCTCGTGGAAGCCGAACTCGGCGCAGAAGTAGGCGATGAGCTCGCCTTCCCGAAGGCCGTGGTGGACCGTGTCGTGGTTCGGCGCGTGGTAGGAATCGTAGGCGGCGAGCGCGCGCGAATAATCGTGGAGGAATGCGGGATCCTGCGCCGCCTCCTCGAGGCGCCGCTGCGGCACGCTCTTCAGGAGCTGCTTCGGGTTCTGGCCGACCGCCTCCCAGAGCGCGGGGTCCAGGCGCGCGAAGAGCTCGCGGGCCTGGCGGTTCCAGCTGAACCAGAGGTTTCCGGCCAATTCCTCGAGCCGCGAGATTTCCGGCGGAACGCGCGGGTTGATCTCGAGGGGAAAGGCGGTGCCGGGGCGGGGTTCCATGGTCATACCAGCAGCATGTGACGCGAAAGGATAATCGAAGTTCTAGTGGCGCCTCTTCTCGAAGCGCTCGAGGGAACCCATGATCTCCTCGCAGAGCGCGGCGACGTCGCGCCCTGCGCTGGTGAGCTCGATGCGCCCGCCCTTCGCGGTGAGCACGGGCTCCCCCACGGTGTCGCGCAGTTTTCGGAGCAGGCCCGAGACGGTGGGCTGCGCCACGCAGAGCTCCTCGGCGGCGCGCGTGACGCCGCCCAGGCGCAGGCACGCCTCGAAGGCGATCAGCTGGGGAAGCAGGCCGTGACGGAAGTAGCGGCGAAACCGCGGTCGTGCCATCGCAAGACTCCTTGAACTCGTCGAGCTCAAAGGTCTCGCTAACGGGCTGGTGGGCCCGCCGATCGCTCCGGGGCCTGGCTGCCGGCCCGGATTGACGAAGGCGATCGTTAAAGCTACTCCCCCTTGAAGGGTAGGGCCATTGTAGCCCGCGGTGCGCGGGGCGGCAATGCGCCATTGCGATTCTCGATGGCGGCATCGCGAAACGCGATTCCGGCGCCTGCGATCCCCGCGACAATCGATCGCATGGAACCCGTGCTCGCATTCCTCTGGTCCTTCGCCGCGATCGTCGTCATCAACCTGATGCTCTCGGGCGACAACGCGATCGTGATCGCGCTCGCCGCGCGAAACCTCCCGCAGCGCCTGCAACGCCGCGCCATCATGTTCGGCACCGTGGGCGCCGTGGCGGTGAGGATCGCGATGACGCTCGCCGTCGTGTGGCTCCTCGAGATCCCGGGGCTCCTCTTCGTGGGCGGCGTGGCGCTCGTCTGGATCGGCTACAAGCTTCTTCTCCCCGACGGCGAGGGATCGCCCGAGGGGCACCTCGGCAAGGCGAAGGGCATCTGGGGCGCGATCCGCACCATCGTCGTGGCCGACATGGTGATGGGCGTGGACAACGTGCTGGGCGTGGCGGGCGCGGCGCACGGCTCGTACGCGCTCGTCGTGCTCGGGCTCGTGACGAGCGTGCCCATCGTCGTGTGGGGCTCGACGTGGCTGCTGAAGTGGGTCGAGCGCTACCCGGTGATCGTCTATGTGGGTTCGGCCGTGCTGCTCTGTACGGCGGCGAAGATGATCGCATCCGAGCCGCTGGCCCAGGAAGCGGCGAGCCACCCCGCGATCGTGGCGCTCCTCTATGGGTTCGTGGTCTTCGGCGTCCTCTGGGCCGGGTTCGTGCGCAACCACCGCCACCTCGAGTCCCGCATCCATGCCCGCCTGGCGCAGCTCGCCGCGCGGCTCTCTTCCCCCGATTCCCCCGAAGGAGATGGTTCCATGAACGTCGTGCTCGTCCCCGTGAGCGACCTGCCCAACTCGCACCCTGCGGTGCGCCGGGTGGTCGAGGAGTTCGTTTCCAACCCCGCCCTGCAGGTGCACCTGCTGAACGTGCGGCGGCCGCTTTCTTCGCGCGTCTCGCGATTCGTGCGCCGGTCGCTGCGCGAGGATTACCACCGCGAACGCGCCGACCTCGCCCTCGCGCCGGCGCGCGCGATCCTCGCGCGGCACAAGGTCCCCTTCAAGGTCCACATCCACGTGGGCGACGCGGCGACGGTCATCACCCATGAGGCGAAGGCCCTGGGCTGCGACCACATCCTCATGAGCACCGCGCGCAAGGGCTCGATCACGCGCATCCTCGAGGACTCCACCACCGAGCGCGTGCTCTCCCTCACCACGGTGCCCGTCGAGCTGGTGGTCGGCGACGCGGTCTCCCCGTGGGAACGCTACGGCGTCCCCGCCGCCGTCGGCGCGGCGCTCCTCGGCCTCGTCGCCTTGATCGTGACCGATTAACTGACTAAACCGGGGTCAGACCCCGGTTTCCCGCGGAGCGGAACGCGAGCGCCAGCGTGATCGCGAGAAGGACGGAGGCGACGCCGAACGTCGTGGCGATGCCCGTGGCGGCGAAGAGGCTGCCCATCGCCGAGGCGCCGGCCATGAGGCCCAGGTTGCGCGAAAGGTTGAGCATCCCAGAGACGACGCCGCGCTCGGCGGTCGCGATTGCCTTCATGACGGCGGTGTTGTTGGCGGCCTGGAAGAGGGCGTAGTGGGCGGTGAGGACGGCGAGCGGCACGGCGTAGCCGGCGACGCCCCACGAGACTGGCGCGGCGCACAGCGCGGCCGATCCGGCGACGAGCCCGGCGAGGCCGGCCTTCACCATGGCGGTCGGCCCGAATCGATCGACCAGGCGACCGGCGGGCAGGCCGGCGAGCGCCGCGACGATGGGCCCGATCGACATGACGACTCCCACGACGGGAAGGCCCAGTCCCAGCTCGCGCGTGAGGTGAAACGGTCCGACGACCAGCGTCGCCATCATGACGGCCGACACGACGGCGCTCATGGCGAGCCCGATGCCCAGCGACGTCGTGAGCGCCGCGCGCATGCTCGCCAGGCCCCCGCCTCCCGCCCTGGCCCGCGCCGCATCGCGCGGCAAGTATCTCCATGCGATGAACGCCGCGAGCGAGGCAACGGGCACTGCGGCCAGGAAAACGGCGCGCCAACCGAGCCATGAGACCAACGCGCCGCCGACCGCGGGCCCGGCAGCCGTGCCCACCGCGGACATCGTTCCGAGCAGCCCCATCGCGCCGCCCATGCGTTCCTTGGGCACCGTCTCTCCGACCATCGCCATGCTGAGGGCCAGCATGATTGCCGCTCCCCCGCCCTGCAGCGCGCGCGCGAGCACGAGCGTCCCGAGCGTGGGCGCGGCTCCGCAAAGAAGCCCGGCGGCGGCGAAAACGAGCATCCCGGCCACCAGCAAGCGGCGCCGGCCGAGCACGTCTCCCAGCCTTCCGGCGCCCACCACGAGGACCGTGTTCGCGAGGAGATAGGCCACGACGACCCACTGGATACGGGTGAAGGGGGCCTCGAACGCCGCGGAAAGCGCGGGCAATGCCACGTTGGCGATGCTCATGCCGAGGGATGGAAGGAGCACACCCACGCAGAGGGCGGCGATCGCGAAGCGCTGCGGGTTGGTGTTCATGGGACGAAGATACGGCTTTGCGACGCATGGCGGAAGGCGCATCATTTGCACTTCATCCATGCATGAAACGCCATCCATGTCCCGGCCCGACCTGAACCTGCTGGTCACGCTCGATGTCCTGCTCGCCGAGGCAAGCGTCGCGCGCGCGGCGCGCCGGCTCGCGCTGAGCCCGTCGGCCATGAGCCGCGCCCTCGCGAGGCTGCGCGCGGCTACCGGCGATCCCCTCCTCGTCCGCGCCGGCCGGGGGCTCGTCGCGTCACCGCGGGCGATGGAGCTGCGCGACCGGGTCCGCGACCTGGTCCAGGACGCCGAAGCGGCGCTGCGGCCGGCGAAGGCGCTCGAGCCGGGGAAGCTCTCGCGCACATTCGTCCTGCGAACCAGCGATGGCTTCGTGGAAAACTTCGGCGCTCGGTTGGTCGAACGGATCGCTCGTGACGCGCCCGGCGTGCGCCTGCGTTTCATGGCGAAGCTCGACCGCGAGAGCACCGGCTTGCGCGACGGCAGCGTCGATCTCGAGACCGGCGTCGTCGGCCCGAAGATGGGGCCGGAGATTCGCACCCAGGCCCTGTTCCGCGACCGGTTCGTGGGCGTCGTGCGCCGCGGCCATGCGCTCGCCAGGGGCAAGGTCACCGCGGCACGCTACGCGGCGGCGCGCCACGTCTCCATCTCGCGGCGAGGGCTCGATCGGGGTCCGCTGGACGAGGCGCTCGAGCCCCACGGTGTGAAGCGCGAGATCGTCGCGATGGTGAGCGGGTTCGCCGCGGCCCTCGCCCTCGCGCGGGATTCGGATCTCGTCGCGAGCGTCCCGGAGAAGCACACGGGGCGGTTGAGGGAAGGGATGGCCTCCTTCGCGCTGCCCATGGCCGCGCCGAGGATCACCGTCTCGCTGCTATGGCACCCGCGGATGGATGGCGACCCGGCGCACCGCTGGTTGCGCGAGTGCGTGCGCGAAGCCTGCGCAAGCTAGCGTTCCGCTATCCGGGAAACCGGGGTCTGACCCCGCATTAAAAAGAGGGGGAGGCGGTTCGCGCCTCCCCATTCCCTGATCACCTTCACCCAAAAACTATTGGCAGGCCTCGCACTCGGGGTTGTCGATGGAGCAGAACTTCGCTTCTTCCGCCGCCCCTTCGCCTGCCGCTGCAGCGCCCATCGCCGAGATGCCGCCGGTGGCGGGCACGGAGTTGAGCTCCCCGCCCTTGCCGGTGGACTTCTCGGCCGAGGTCGCGGCCAGCGTACGGAGGTAGTACGTGGTCTTCAGCCCGCGAAGCCACGCGAGCTTGTAGGTCTCGTCCAGCTTCTTGCCCGAGGCGCCGGCCATGTAGATGTTGAGCGACTGCGCCTGGTCGATCCACTTCTGCCGGCGCGCGCCCGCCTCCACCAGCCATTTGGCATCGACCTCGAAGGCCGTGGCGTACAACCCGCGAAGCTCCGCGGGCACGCGATCGATCTTGCCGATCGAGCCGTCGAAGTGCTTGAGGTCGTTCACCATCACGTTGTCCCAGAGGCCGAGCTTCTTGAGATCGCGCACCAGGTACTCGTTCACCACCGTGAACTCGCCCGACAGGTTCGACTTCACAAAGAGGTTCTGGTAGTTCGGCTCGATGGAGGCCGACACGCCCACGATGTTCGAGATGGTCGCGGTCGGCGCGATCGCCACGCAGTTGGAGTTGCGCATGCCGTGCTGCTTCACCTGCTTGCGAAGCGCGTTCCAGTCGAGCGACTCGGACATGTCCACTTCCACGTAGCCGCCGCGCTCGTCCAGGAGGAGCTTCAGCGAATCGTGGGGGAGGATGCCCTTGTCCCAGAGCGAGCCGCCGAAGCTCGAATACCGGCCGCGCTCGCGGGCGAGCTCGGTCGAGGCCCAGTACGCGTAGTAGCAGACGGCTTCCATCGAGCGGTCGGCGAACTCCATGGCCGCCTCGCTCGCGTACGGGATGCGAAGCTCGTGCAGCGCGTCCTGGAAGCCCATGATGCCCAGGCCCACGGGGCGATGGCGGATGTTGGAGTCGCGCGCCTTCTTCACCGCGTAGTAGTTGATGTCGATCACGTTGTCGAGCATCCGCATCGCGGTGGAGATCGTCTTCTTGAGCTTCACCTGGTCGAGCTTCCCGTCCTTCACGTGGGCGAGCAGGTTCACGCTCCCCAGGTTGCAGACGGCGATCTCTTCGCCATTGGTGTTCAGCGTGATCTCGGTGCAGAGGTTCGACGAGTGCACCACGCCCACGTGCTGCTGGGGGCTCCGGATGTTGGAGGCGTCCTTGAACGTGATCCACGGATGCCCCGTCTCGAAGAGCATCGTGAGCATCTTGCGCCAGAGGCTCTGGGCGGGAATCTTCTTGTGCAGCTTCAGCTCCCCGCGCGCGGCCTTCTTCTCGTAGACCGTGTAGGCCTCCTCGAACTCGCGGCCGAACTTGTCGTGGAGGTCCGGCACGTCGGAAGGCGAGAAGAGCGTCCACTCGCCGCCCTCCATCACGCGCTTCATGAAGAGGTCCGGGATCCAGTTGGCCGTGTTCATGTCGTGCGTGCGGCGCCGGTCGTCGCCCGTGTTCTTGCGAAGCTCGAGGAACTCCTCGATGTCGAGGTGCCACGTCTCGAGGTAGCAGCAGACCGCGCCCTTCCTCTTGCCGCCCTGGTTCACGGCGACCGCCGTATCCGAGACCACCTTCAGGAACGGAACGACGCCCTGGCTCTTGCCGTTGGTCCCCTTGATGTAGGAGCCCAGCGCGCGAACCGGCGTCCAGTCGTTGCCCAGGCCGCCCGCGAATTTCGAGAGGAGCGCGTTCTCCTTGATGGCTTCGTAGATCCCGTCGAGGTCGTCGGCCACCGTCGTGAGGTAGCACGACGAGAGCTGCGAGCGCTGCGTGCCGGCGTTGAAGAGCGTCGGCGTGGACGACATGAAGTCGAACGTCGAGAGCACGTTGTAGAACTCGATCGCGCGGTCCTCGCGGTTGATCTCGTTCAGCGCGAGGCCCATCGCCACCCGCATGTAGAAGGCCTGCGGCAGCTCGATGCGGCGGTCGCGGATGTGCAGGAAGTAGCGGTCGTAGAGCGTCTGCAGCCCGAGGTAGTTGAACTGCAGGTCGCGCACGGGCTTCAACGCCGCGCCCAGGCGCTTCAGGTCATAGGAGGCGAGCCGCTCGTCCAGGAGCTGCGCCTTCACGCCCTGGCTGATGAACGTGGGGAAATACTCGGCGTAGCGCGTGGCCATCTCGGCCTGCGTCACGTCCTCGCCCAGCACTTCGCGGCGGATCGTGTGCAGCAGCAGGCGGGCCGTGACGTAGCTGTAGTCCGGATCCTGCTCGATCAGCATGCGCGCCGCGAGGATGGCGCACTTGTAGACCTCCTCGATGGGCACGCCGTCGTAGAGGTCGCGCAGGGTCGCGTCGAAGATCTTGCGCGGGTCGACTTCCGCGCCGGAATGCAGGTGCTCGCACGCGGACTGGATGAGCGCCTCGAGCTTGCCGGTGTCGAGCGGCTCCTTGGCGTCGCCGATCATCACGTGGATGCTCGGCTTCTGGCTGTCGGCCGCCTCCTGGGCGCGCTTGGCGCGCTCGCGCGCCCGCTCCTCGCGGTAGAGCACGTAGGAACGCGCGACCTGGTGCTCGCCCGCGCGCATCATCGCGAGCTCGACCTGGTCCTGCACGTCCTCGATGTGGAACGTGCCGCCCGCCGGATGCCGGCGCATGAGCGATTGCACGACGGCCTCGGTGAGCGCGCCCACCTTCTCGCGCACGCCGGCCGATGCCGCGGCCGTGTTGCCCGATACCGCGAGGAACGCCTTGGTCATCGCCACCGCGATCTTGTCCGGCTCGAAACCCACCACCGCGCCATTGCGGCGGATGATCTTGTAGTCCGCGTATCTCTCCTGCGACGGACTCGCCTCCTCGCCAAGGATCGGATTCTGGAGGGGGGCCGCGGGGTGGATATCGGAAGCAAGACGCATGTGGGTGTCTCCTGAATACTGTTTTAGAAGCGCTCTGCAGGTTCTATGGCCTGCTAACCACCGGATTCCGTTGGGAAATTACCCGAATATCGCCCGGTTATGCACTGCTTTACCGCCGCCTGTCCACAAATCGATCCACAAGATGTAGTGCTTCGTGTCAGGGTGCGGCACAAACTATAGGGAGGCTCGCCCGTCTTCGCAAGGGGGTTTTCGAACGGAATTTTTCGCCAGGCTTTTCAGGGCCTTGCGTTGGCCAGCGCCCAAATTTCGAGCGGCACGAATCAGGCCAGCGCGGCGCGCAAACGCTCCCACTCGAACCACGGGCCCGGATCGGTCTTGCGGCCCGGGGCGACGTCGCTGTGGCCCGCGAGATCGAGGCGCCCGAAGCGCTCCGAGAGGCGCCGCGCGAGGGCGATGAGCGACTCGTATTGCGGCTCGGAGAAGGGCACGTCGTCGCTCCCCTCGAGCTCCACGCCGATGGAGAAATCGTTGCAGCGCTCGCGCCCCTTCCACGACGAGGCGCCCGCGTGCCACGCGCGTTTCTCCGGCGGGACGTACTCGATCACCGTCCCGTCGCGGCGGATCAAATAGTGGGACGACACGCGCAGCCCCTCGATCTGCCCGAAATAAGGATGCGCCTGCGGATCCAGGCGCCCCATGAAGAGATCGTCGATCCACGGACCGCCATACTCCCCCGGCGGCAGCGAGATGTTGTGGATCACGAGGAGCGAGATCCTCTCGCCATCGGGGCGCTCATCGAAGTTGGGGGAGGCCCGTTGCTCGATTTTCACGCTTCGCTTTGGCTAGAAAGATTGAACCACGGAGACCACGGAGACCACGGAGGAGTTTCGAACAGGGCACGGACCACTATCTTTCCTCTTGGATTTCCTCCGTGGTCTCCGTGGTCTCCGTGGTTCAACGCTTTAATCAATCCCCAACCGGTCCAGGCGATAGCGCAATGACCGGAAGGTGATCCCGAGCAGCTTCGCGGCGGCTGTCTTGTTGAAGCGCGTGGCTTCCAGCGCCTTGGTGATCGCCTCGCGCTCGATCTGGTCGAGGAAGTCGTGCAGCGGGAGGCCCCGCGTGCCGAGCGAGCCGTCGAGGGGCGCCACCTTGTCCCTGGGAGTCGCCTGCGTGAGGTAGAGGTCGCTCTCGGTGATCGTGTTGTCCGAGCAAAGCGCCATGGCGCGCTCGAGGATGTTCTCCAGCTCGCGCACGTTGCCGGGGAAGTCGTAGCGGCGAAGCGCGAGGAGCGCCTCCTCCGTGATGCGCGGCACGTCGGTCCCCGCCTGGCGCGCGAGGCGCTCGACAACGCTCTGCACCATCACCGGGATGTCCTCCGGGATCTCGCGCAGCGCCGGCATCTTCATCTCGATCACGTTCAGTCGGTAGAAGAGGTCCTGCCGGAATTCCCCCGCCTCCACCTGGTCGGAGAGGTTGCGGTGCGTGGCCGAGATGATGCGCGTGTCCACGTTGTCTTCCTGCGTGTCGCCCACGCGGCGCACCTTCTTCTCCTGGATCACGCGCAGCAGCTTCACCTGCATGGCGAGCGGCAGGTCGCCCACCTCGTCCAGGAAGAGCGTGCCCTTCTGCGCGGCCTGGAGGTAGCCGATCTTGTCGGAATCCGCGCCGGTGAAGGCGCCCTTCTTGTAGCCGAAGAACTCGCTCTCCATGAGGTTCTCGGGGATCGCGCCGCAGTTCACGGCGACGAAGGGCGAGTCGGTGCGCGCGCTGCCGATGTGGATGAGGCGCGCGGCCACTTCCTTTCCGCTGCCGGATTCCCCGGTGATGTACACGGGCGCCTGCGAGCGCGCGAGCTTGCCGATCATCTCGCGGGCGCGCTGGATCGGCGCCGATTCTCCGAGCAGGCGCGGCTGGCCGGCGCCCGTGGTCTCGCCGATCGCGGTGCGGCGCGCCTGCTGCGGGCGCGGCAATTTCAACGCGCTCATCACGAGCGGGCGAAGCTGCTCCACCTTGATGGGCTTGGCCAAATAGTCGAAGGCGCCCGCCTTCAGCGCCGCCACCGCGTTCTCGGTCGAGCCGTAGGCCGTGATCACCGCCACCGGCGTGTTGCCGTAGTTCTCGGCGATGTGGCGCAGCACCTGGAGGCCGTCGCCGTCCGGGAGCCGCATGTCGGTGAGCGCGAGGTCGTAGGTGCGGCTTTTCAGCGCCTCCTGCGCCTCCTTCACGGTCCCCACCGTGTCGGCATCCACGCCCATGCGCGAGAGCGTGAGCACCAGAAGCTCCCGGATGTCCGCCTCGTCGTCGACGATCAGCACGGCCTTTCGGTTCATCACGCTCCCTTCGGTGAGATGCGGAAGTGCCCGCCGCCGGTGGACTCGACGTATTCGATGCGCGCGCCGCTACCTTCACAGAGCTCGCGCGCGATGTACAGCCCCAGGCCCGTGCCGTGCGCTTCGGTGGTGAAGAACGGCTCGAAGAGGTGGGCCTGCACCTCCTTCGAGATCCCGGGGCCGTCGTCCATCACGTCGATCTGCATGCGGCCCGGGGCGGGCGACGGGGCGACCACGATTCGCACCGAGCCGGGGAGCTTGCGGCCGTGGCGCCAGGCGTTGCGCCCGAGGTTCCAGAGCACCTGGTCCAGGTGCTGGCGATCGAACCAGAGCCGCTGCATCGTGCGCACCTGCACGTCGAGGCAGCCATCGGGCACGCGCTCGGTGGCGCTGAACTCCTTGGCGAAATTCGAAAGGTACGGCACCGGGTCGATCGCCTCGGGCTGCGCGCGGTCGCGGCGGTTCAGCATCAGCACTTCCTGCACGATGCGATCGAGCCGCCCGACGTTGCCGCGGATGATCTCCAGGAGCCGCCGGCCGCCGTCGTCGATGGCCTTGTCCTCGTCCAGGAGGTCGGCGGCATGCCCGATGGAGGAGAGCGGGTTGCGGATCTCGTGCGCGATGGAAGCGGTGAGCCGTCCGAGGGCCACCAGCTTCATCTGGGTCGCCTGCGCGCGCATGCGGCCCACGTCCTCGATGAAGATCACGATGGGCGACGGGTCGCCCGTGCCGATGGGGACGAAGTGCACCTGCATCTCGCCCGCCACGCGCGGCGTGCGAAGCTGCATGAAGGTGGTCTCGGAGCCGCGCCGCCATCCTTCGAGGAGGTTCGCGATCTCCGGCGCGTAGTCCCTGAGGGATTCCTGCTTGCCGGGCGCGAGCGGCCCGAGGAGCTGCGTCGCACGCGGGTTGTGCTGGCGGATCCGCCCCCGGCCGTCCACCACGAGGATCCCGTCCTGCATGTCGCGGATCACGAGCTCGTTCACCTGCGAGAGGTTGGCGAGGTCGAGGCGGCGCTCCTCGGCGATCTCCTGGCTCGTGCGCGCGTAGCGGGCGAGCGTGGCGGCCGAGCCCGCCGTGGCGAAGAACGCGATGCTCGTGAGGCCGGAGAGGACGAAATCCTGCATGCCGGCGTCGTAGCGCCACACCTGGAAGGTCTGCTCGGCGAGCACGGCGAGCGCGGCGATGGCCGCGTGGAAGAAGGCAAGGCGCCCGCGGGTGATGAGGCCCGCCGCGGCGAGGGACACCAGCAGGATCACGCCCAGGCCCGAGCGCACGCCGCCGCTCGCGTACATGAGCATCACCACGGCGACCACGTCCACGATCACCCCGGCGGTCACCTGCAGCATGAGGCTCGGCTCGCGAAGGCGCGCCGGCACGAGGAGCGCCACCGAAGCGGCGATGTACGAGCCCACGGTCGGCACCACCGCCTGCGGCGTCACGATCCCGAAGTTGAAGAACCGGTTCAGGTAGCCGAACGCGACCGCCACGAAGAGGGCGAGGACGAGCCGATACGCGCAGAACACCCAGAGCGTGCGCCACGTGGTCTCGTCCGCCTCGACGATGAGGGGCGCCTGGGTGGCCGCGGCGAGGCGCCCGGCGACGGTGTTCATCGGGGGGCGACGCAGCGCGGGTTGTCGCGGCAGAAGAAGGAGCCCGATTCGACGTTGGCCTCGCTGCGCGGCATGTGCACGCCGCAGCGCGCGCACGCCACCATGTCCTCGCCGGCCGGGGCGCGCGTGGCGCCCTCGTCGCGGGTCACGCGCGAGCGCGTGAAGCCGCGCAGGAGCCCCCACACGATGAAGCCGATGATCACGAAAAGGACGAGCCGGGCCAGGATGGGCGTTCTCCCTCGAATGCAGGAGAAAATTTTACGGCAAAAGCACCGTCACTTCGAATCTCACGCCGCGGCCGCCGGGAAGGTTCAGCGCGCGAACCACCCCGCGATGGTGCTGCGCGACGAGCCGGACGATGAAAAGGCCCAGCCCCAGGTGGGCTTCGCCGTGCGGCTCGTCGGGCGTGCGAAGCGACACCATCGAGTCGAAGAGCCGGGTCGCGGCCTCGGGAATCGGCGGCCCGTCGTTCTCCACGGCGAGCCGCGCCTGCCCGGTCAGCGCCTCGAGCGAGATGCGCACGGGCGTGCCCGCGGGCGCGAAATCGTTGGCGTTCTCGACCAGCTTGTCCAGGAGCTCGGCGACGGCATCCGGGACGCCCTCGATCGTGATCGGCCGCGCCGGCGGCGCGTACTCGATCGCGCGCCCGGGATAGGCCGCGCGGTAGCCCTCGACGCAGCCGGCGACGACCGCGGCGAGGTCGAAGCGCTCCCGCTCGGAGGCTTCGAGCATGCGCTCGAGCCGCGTGGCCTGCGAAAGCCGCGAGATGAGGCGCGCGAGGCGCTCCACGCCCTCGCCGGCGCGCTCCACGTACACGCGAGCGCCTTCGGGAAGCGATTGCGCCTTCAGGTTGTCGAGCGAGGAACGCACCACCGCCACGGGCGTGCGCAGCTCGTGCGAAAGGCGCCCGGCCATGGCCTCGAGGTACGCGTTGTAGTCCTTGAGGCGCGAGAGCATCGCGGCGGTGGTTCGCGTGAGGTCGCCGATCTCGTCCTTCGCCGCGGTGGGCGTGATGGCGCCCGTGACGCGCCCCTGCGGGTCGATGGCGCCCTCGGCCTCGGCGTGGAGCCTGCGGATGCGGGCGGCGAGGCGCGTCGCGAAGAGGAGGAGGATCGCGAGCGCGGCGGCCACGACCGCGAGCGTCAACGCGAGCAGGTTTTCGAGCGCGCTTTCCTTCAGGATCTGGATGGAGCCCGTGGTCTCCTCGACCACGACAGCGCCCACGATGTCGTCGCCCACGAAGATGGGCTGCGCCGCCGAGAGGATCGCGACGTCGCGATCGGGGGTGGCGCGCCACTCGCTGGAGGAGACGCCGATCAGCGCGCGATCGACCTGGCTGCGCACGGGCCGCGACTGGTCGCCCGCCGCGGGAACGCGCGGGGCCGGCACGACGAGCGCCGCCAGCGGCTTCAGCC
>Ga0134125_10005861_pt1 | contig 13924 bp, 11 predicted proteins | sample KB31751_FD_96464 | JGI IMG/M metagenome (GOLD analysis project Ga0134125, IMG submission 96464) | Terrestrial soil microbial communities with excess Nitrogen fertilizer from Kellogg Biological Station, Michigan, USA - KB3-175-1 | ecosystem: Environmental > Terrestrial > Soil > Unclassified ... | reverse complement strand
TCGAGGCGCGCCTGGTCGACGATGATCTCGGCGGTGGTGATGCGGCCGCCGCCGAAGCCGAAGCGCAGCGCGCTCTGCAACTTCCGTCCGCGCACCAGGATCAGCCCGGCCGCGCCGTCGATGAGCGCGGGCTGCACGAAGGCCGCCTGGGCCGCGAAGGCGATGGCGCCCTTGGCCCAGTTGGCCGCTCCCCGGAACTCGACGCCGTCGCTCCGGCGCACCTTGACCTCCGGATCGAGCACGGCGATGAGGCCCGCCATGTCGCCCGCCCGGAGCGCGGCCAGGAACCTGGCCACCACGGCGCGCTCGCCGGCGAGCTGGGCCGCGGGGTGCTCGGGCTCGCCGCGCACGCGACGCCGCCCCCGGCTGGCCAGCTGGCGCGTGGCCGTCGGCGTCCGCCCGACGATGGCGGCGATCTCGTCGAACGGCACGGCGAAGATGTCGTGCAGCACGAACGCCAGTCGCTCGGCCGGGTCCAGCTTCTCCAGCACCAGGAGCAGCGCCAGCCCGACCGAGTCGGCCAGCGCGGCCTCCTGCTCGGGTCCGGGCGTCGCCGGCGCGGGCGCGCCCGGGTCGAGCGGCTCCTCCCGGCGGGACTTGCGCGCGCGCAGCATGTCCAGACAGATGCGCGCCACCACGGTGGTCAGCCAGCCGCGCAGGTTGGTGACGTCTTCCGGCTCGGCGCGGTGGAGGCGCAGCCAGGCCTCCTGGACCGCGTCGTCCGCCTCGCTCGGCGAGCCGAGCATGTGAAAGGCGACGCCCCGCAGGTGGGCCCGGTGCTGTTCGAACGCGTCGGTCACATTCATCGCCATCGCTCCGTCATACCAGTGACGAATCAATTGACGAATCAATCGTCGCCAACGTGACCGAGGAGGACGCCATGCAATCCCGAATGAAGAACGTCGCCACCATCTTGCCCGCCGCCATGCACGCGCTGCAGGCGCTGTCGAAGGTGAGCCGCGAGGTCGACCTGCCGCCCAAGACGCTGGGCCTGGTCCACCTGCGGGCCAGCCAGATCAACGGCTGCAGCGTCTGCCTCGACATGCACCCCCGCATGGCCAAGGAGATCGGCGAGACCGAGCAGCGGATGTTCACCGTGGCCGGCTGGCGCGACGCCCCCCACTTCACCGAAGCCGAGCGCGCCGCCCTGGCCCTGACCGAAGCCGTCACCCGCCTGGCCGACGCCTCCGACCCGGTGCCCGACGCCGTCTGGACCGAGGCGGCGCGGCACTACGACGAGCGCCAGCTGGCCGGGTTGCTGGTGGCGATCGTGGCGATCAACTGCTGGAACCGACTGAACGTCGCCACCCGTCAGATCGCCGGCGCCCAGTCCTGGTGAGCTCGGCTCAGGGCGCGCGGCGAGCGCCCGGGCGTCTTCCGGGCGCCGGGCGCCCGCCGGCGAGGAGCCGGCCGGCTTCTTCCGCGGGCAGCGGCTTCGAGAACAAGAACCCCTGCCCGCGCTGGCAACGAAGCGCCCGCAGGGCCTCCGCCTGCGCGGGCGTCTCGACCCCCTCGGCGATCACCTCCATCCCCAGGTTGTGCGCCAGCGACACGATCGCCTTGACGATCGTCGACTGCTGGGGGCCGCTGTCCATCCGGTTGACGAACGATCGATCGACCTTGAGCGCGTGGACCGGGAAGCTGTGCAGGTAGGCGAGCGACGAATAGCCGGTGCCGAAGTCGTCGAGGTGCAGGCCGACGGACATGGCGTGCAGCCGCTGGATCACGCCCGCCCCGGCGTTGAGGTTGTGCATGAGCGCGCTCTCGGTGATTTCGAGCATCAGGCAGCCGGGGGCCAGGCCGGTCGCGGCGAGCACGCGCTCGACCTCGGCGGGGACGCTGCCCTGAGAGAGCTGCCGGGCCGAGATGTTGACGCTCATCTCGAGGTCGGACCAGGCCGGGTACTGGCGCTGCCATTCGCGCGCCTGCCGGCAAGCTTCGGCGAGCATCAGTTCGCCGATCAGCCCCACCAACCCCGTCTCTTCAGCGACCGGGATGAAGAGATCGGGCGGAACCATGCCCCGGGTCGGGTGACGCCAGCGCGCGAGCGCCTCGAACCCGACCACCCCGCCGGTCTCGAGATCCACGATCGGCTGGTAGTGGGGGAAGATCTCGCGGCGCTCGATCGCGCGTCGCAGATCGGTCTCGAGCTGCAGCGACGACACCGCGCGCTGGTGCATGTCGTCGCCGAAGACCTGATGGCGGGCCCGGCCGGCCGCCTTGGCGCGGTACATCGCCGTGTCGGCGTCCCGCAACATGTCCTCCGGGCGTTCGTAATCGGCGCTCGACAAGGCGATGCCGACGCTGACGCTGGTGAACACCTCGTACCCGCCGACCTCGATCGGGGCGACCAGCTCCTGGTGGATCCTCTCGGCGACGCCGATGGCGTCGGCCTCGCAGCCGATCTCGTCGAGCACCACGGTGAACTCGTCGCCGCCGAGCCGGGCCAGCGTGTCGCCGGGACGCAGGCAGCGCTCGAGCCGGCGCGCCGCCCGGACGAGGAGCTCGTCGCCCGCCTGGTGTCCGAGGCTGTCGTTGACCGACTTGAAGCGATCGAGGTCGAGATAGAGGAGCGCGAACAGCGGACTGCCCAACGCCCGCCGCCCACGCTGAAACAGGTGTTTGAGGCGGTCGAGGAACAGCGCGCGGTTGGGGAGGCGGGTGAGCGGGTCGTAGAAGGCCTGTCGCTGGAGCTGCTCCTCGACCTTCTTGCGCTCGGTGATGTCGCGCGAGATCCCGAAGGTCCCCACGATGTTCCCTTCCCGATCGCGCAGGGGCAGCTTCGTCGTCGACACCCAACGGTCCTCGCCGCCGGCCTGGGTCTCCTTCTCCTCGATGTTCACCAGCGGCTGTCCGCTGCGGATGATCTCCTGCTCGTCGCGGAACGCCTGCGCGGCGTGCTCCTCGGTGAAGAAATCGAAGTCGGTCCGACCCACGGCGAGCGCCGGGCTGGCCACGCCGAACCGCGCCGCCGCGTAGTGGTTGATGCGCGTGAAGCGGCTTTCCCGGTCCTTGAAATAGATGCTGTCGGGGACGTTGTCCATCAACGTCTCCAGCAGAAAATTCTCGTCCTGGAGCCCGGAGATCTGCGCCCAGATCCCGTCGCTCCCGAGCTCGTCCTCCGCAGTCTTCGGCCCCGCTCTCCGTGGCATCGAGACCTTGTCTGGGCGCGCTCCCAGAACTAACTGCTATTACAACTTTCGTTAGCGCCCAAACACTATATTACACATAAAATATTCGAGGTCAGTAGAAAATCGAGTGCCTGCAATTACGTACAAGACTCAAGCCTGTCGTCAAACAGCGCGACGCGTTGCGCAGAACCGATCGGCGCCCGGCGAGACCCCGGACCTCACTTGGCGGCGACGTTGGCCGGGGGCGCGAGCAGCGCGCTGCACGCCTCCGGAACCTCGGGGCCTGCCTCTGGTCCGTGCTTTCGCTTGGCGAGCGTCGCCTGCGCGTCGGAGCTGAACCACCAGGCCAGCGACGGGCCGCAGCCGTCGTCCGGCGGCGCCTCCTGCGCGACGCAGGCAGGGCTCCCTGCCGGGCACTTGAGCCGGACGTGAAAGTGGTCGTGGTGCCCCCACCAGGGGCGAAGGCGCGCCGCCCAGGGCGCTCCGCGCGCCGGCCCCTCGCACAGCATCCGCTTGATGGCCGGGTTGACGAAGATCCGGTCGACGGCCGGATCGCTGGCCGCCGTCTCGAGCAAGGTGACCGTCTTCGCCGTCCAGGCCGCTGTCGCGGTGTGCGTGGGCAGATCGATCACCGGCGGCGGCCGCAGGCGCTCGCGCTCGGCCGCCGAGACGTGCCCCGCGCGCAGGCCCGCCGGCGCCACGTAGCCGACGTCGACGTCGAGCCCGGTCTGGTGGCTCCGATGCCCGTTGGGGGTGGGACCGCCGCGCGGCTGCGACAGGTCGCCCACCACCAGCAAGCCGAGCTTCTTCGCCTTGGCCGCCGCGCCGAGACGCCGGACGAAGGCGATGAGGTCCGGGTGACCGTAGCGGCGGTTGCGCTCGAGGTGCAGGACCTCGTAGCCCGGCCCGCTCACCGGCAAGGTCGCCGCGCCCTGCAGGCAGCCGCTGCTGGTGCCGCCGATCGCCTGGGCGGGTCCGGGCGCGGGGACGCGCTGCGCGTTCCATTCCTTGGCCGACGCCGGGACGAGGGACGCCGCCAGCCAGAGTCCGACGATGGCGGGCGCGCTCACGGCTGCAACGATAGCAGGTGCCGGATCTGAGGCCGGCCCCTCGGCCGGTCAGGCGAGGTCGAAGCGATCGAGGTTCAGGACCTTGGTCCAGGCCTCCGAGAGCGTTATTAGGGCGACCCCCTATTGCCAAAGATGGTCGGACGACCCAGGGTCCGGCGATGGCTGATATCTCCATTCACCCCGCGGTCGACGGCGGCCTCAAGCCCGCGGGCAAGGACTTCGCCGGCGGCACGCTCCGGTGCCTCTGCACCGACCGGCCGGTCGAAGTGAAGATCAACGCCCAGGTGCTGCACAACCACGTCTGCGGCTGCACGCAGTGCTGGAAGCCGGCCGGGGCGACGTTCTCGATGGTCGGCGTGGTGCCGAAGGCGAACGTCCAGGTGACCCAGAACGGCGACAAGCTGAAGGTCGTCAACCCGAGCGCGCTCATCCAGCGCCACGCCTGCACCGGCTGCGGCGCTCACCTCTACGGGCCGGTCGAGCGCCCCAAGCACGCGTTCGAGGGGCTGGTCTTCATTCACCCCGAGCTGTCGCGCGAGTCGGGCTGGGCACCGCCCGGGTTCGCCGCCTTCGTTTCGTCGATCATCGAGGCGGGAACGCCGCCCAGCAGGATGGGGGCGATCCGCGGCCGCCTCAAGGAGCTCAAGCTCGAGCCGTACGACTGCCTGTCGCCGCCGCTCATGGACGCGGTCGCGACCGCGTCGGCCAAGGCCTCGGGGGCGCTGCGGGAATAGCGGAGGCGATCTTCACGGCGCGAGCGCCCGCGCGTGGTGCGCGAGGTGCTCGTCGACGAAGCTGGCGATGAAGTAGTAGCTGTGGTCGTAGCCAGCGTGCCGCCGGAGTCGAAGCTCCTGCCCGCTCTCGGCGCACGCCGCTTCGAGGAGCTCCGGTTTGAGCTGCACGTCGAGGAACTTGTCCGCCGTCCCCTGATCGACGAGCAGCGGGAGGGGGAGCGGCCGCGCCCGCACCAGCGCGCAGGCGTCGTAGGCGGCCCAGGTCGCCTCGTCCGGGCCGAGGTAGCCGGCGAAGGCCTGGCGCCCCCAGGGGACGCGCGACGGGGCGACGATCGGCGCCAAGGCGGAGACGCTGCGGTAGCGGCCCGGGTTGCGCAGCGCCAAGGCCAGCGCGCCGTGGCCGCCCATGGAGTGGCCGAAGATCCCGCGTGCCTCGGGGAGCACCGGGAAGCTCGCCTCGACGACCGCGGGGAGCTCGCGGGTGACGTAGGTCTCCATCCGATACGACTGCCGCCAGGGCTCGGCAGTCGCGTCGAGATAGAAGCTCGCGCTCTGGCCAAAGTCCCAGCTCGCGTCGTCGCCGGGATAGCGCGCGGCGCGCGGGCTCGTGTCGCAGGTGACGAGCACGAGCCCCAGTTGCGCGGCGACGCGCTGGGCCCCGGCCTTGATGGCGAAGGTCTGCTCGTTGCACTCGAGGCCAGCCAGGAAATAGAGCGCGGGAAGGGGCGTCCGGGCGGCCGCGGCTGGAACGAACACGCCGAAGCGCATCGGGCCCCCAACCGCGGTCGACGCCTGGCGATAGAAGCCCTGCACGCCGCCGAAGCAACGCTGCTCCGAGATCGTTTCGATGGCGGCCGTCACGAGAACTCGACCACCGTCCGGATCGACTTCCCCTCGTGCATCAGCTCGAACGCCTCGTTGATTCGCGCCAGCGGCAGCTTGTGCGTGATCAGGCTGTCGATGTCGATCTTGCCGTTCATGTACCAGTCGACGATGCGCGGCACGTCGGTGCGGCCGCGCGCACCGCCGAACGCGGTCCCGCGCCAGACCCGCCCGGTGACCAGCTGGAACGGACGGGTCTTGATCTCCTGCCCCGCCCCGGCCACGCCGATGATCGTCGACTCGCCCCAGCCGCGGTGGCAACACTCGAGCGCCTGGCGCATCAGATCGACGTTGCCGACGCACTCGAAGCTGTAGTCGGCGCCGCCGCCGGTCAGCTCGACGAGGTGCGCGACCAGATCTGCCTTGTCACCCGAGACCTGCTGGGGGTTCACGAAGTGGGTGAGGCCGAACTTGCGCGCCAGCGGCTCGCGGCCGGGGTTGGTGTCGACGCCGATGATCTTGTCGGCGCCCGCGATCCGCGCCCCCTGCACGACGTTGAGGCCGATGCCCCCCAGACCGAAGACGACCACGTTCGCGCCCGGTGTCACCTTCGCCGTCCAGAACACCGCGCCGAGGCCGGTCGTCACGCCGCAGCCGATGTAGCACACCTTGTCGAAGGGTGCGTCGGGGCGGATCTTGGCGACCGCGATCTCCGGCAGCACGGTGTGGTTCGCGAACGTCGAGCAACCCATGTAGTGGTGGATCTTCTGACCGCCGATGGAGAACCGGCTGGTGCCATCGGGCATGACGCCCTTGCCCTGGGTCGCGCGGATCGCCGTGCAGAGGTTGGTCTTGCGCGACAGGCACGACTTGCAGTTGCGGCATTCGGGCGTGTAGAGCGGGATGACGTGGTCGCCCTTCTGCACCGACGTCACGCCGGGGCCGACGTCGACCACGATGCCGGCCCCTTCGTGCCCGAAGATCACCGGGAACAGCCCCTCGGGGTCGGCGCCCGAGCGCGTGAACTCGTCGGTGTGGCAGACGCCGGTCGCCTTGATCTCGACCAGCACCTCGCCCGCCTGGGGTCCCTCCAGGTCGACCTCTTCGATCACCAGCGGCTTGCCCGCCGCGTAAGCCACCGCCGCACGTGTTTTCATGGGTCGCAAAGTAGCGCCGGGGGGGACCGGTGACCAGCGCCCACACATCTGGGAAATCATCGGCTCAGGCCCCGGCGTCGACACGATTGATGGCCAGGCGCACCCAGACGCCGTCGCGCGTTACCGGACGAAATGGTGACGACGCCGCGACTTCGCTCCGGGCGGAGCGTCTTCATCGTGGGAGGTCACCGATGAGGTCTCGTACGAAGAAGCTTTTGCAGTCCTCGATCCTGATGTGTTTGGCCAACGTGCTCGCGTCGCTCGCCTTGGTTTCCTGTTCCAGCAACGCAGGAAAGCCGACTGGATCGGACGCCGGAGATTGTCCGACCGGCGCCGAAGCCTGCCCGTGCTACGGCAACAAGACCTGCGACGTCGGTCTGACATGCGCCTCGAATCTGTGTGTGGCTCTGACCGGAGCCGGCGGTAGCACCGGGACCGGCGGCTCGGCCTCCAGCACCGGCGGGGCCACCGGCGCGGGCGGGTCGGCGTTCAGCACCGGCGGGGCCACCGGCGCCGGCGGCTCGGTCAGCACCGGCGCGGGTGGCGCGATCAGCACCGGGGGGGCCACCGGCGCCGGCGGCTCACCGTCGTGCAGCTGTCAGAGCGGTCAGCAGTGCACAACCGACGGCCACTGCACGAACCCCGACGTCATCGACGACTTCTGGGACTGCAACATGCTGATCGACACCGTCGCCGGCCGGATGGGGAACTGGTACGCGGCGGCTGACGTGGGCATCAACCTGTCGTTCGCCGTCTCGGTGCCGCCGTCGGGATTCTCCGACAAGGCCTGCGGCGCCTGGAGCACCGGCGGACCGACCGGAAACGGGACCACCAATTACGGAATCATGGGCTGCACCCTGGTCGGCGGAGCGCTTCCGTACAGCCTGATGGGGCACAGCGGGCTGACGGTCAACATCGAATCCGGGCAGTCCATCGGCTTCGTCGTCAAGACGAGCGGCAACGGCTACTTCCAGAAGACCATCGGTCCCACCACCGGCGCCCAGACCTACACCGTTCCCTTCAGCGAGTTCGCCGTGCGCGGCGACTCGCAGGTGGGGACGCTCGATCTCACCCAGGTCACCGACATTCAGTTCAACGTGCTCGACCCGACCATGGGCTACGGCTTCGCCGTCCACGCGCTGTCACTTTACTGACCGCCGAGGTCCTCGATGACGAGCGCCCCTGCCCACCGCCGTTGTAAACTGCGAGCTTCGATGCAAGGCCGTAGCACCACGCCAGCATTGCGGTCCGCGCTGGCCGGTGTTTTGGCCGTGCTCGCCGGATGCCACGGCCCGACGGTCGGAGAGGCCCCCGCTGGCGCTGGCGGATCGGCGCTGGGGGGCAAGGCGGGAACTGCAGGCGCAGGTGGGTCGGGGTCTGGAGGGACCGCCGGGCACGGCACCGGTGGCGTCGGCGGGACGGCCGGCGCCGGGGCCGCCGCGGGCCGCGGAGGGGGAGCCGGCGGCGCGCAGGGTGGAAACGGTGGCGCAGCCGGGGCGAGCGCCGGCAGCGGCGGGTCGAGTGGCGGAGCGGGGACATCGAGCGGTGGAGCAGCCGGTTCGGCGGCCGGCGCGGGGGGGACGGCCGGCGGACCCGTGGATGCGGGCCCTGACGGCGGCAATTCCGACATCGTCTGGCAGTACCTCGGGCCTCCCGGGCAATTGTGCGGCGCCGTGGCGGTCGACTCCAAACGCGTGATCCACGTGGCGGGAGCCGAAGGCACCGCCGGCCTGCATCTTCGCTTCGATGAGAACGGAAACCTCCTCGGTTCGGACGACGATCCGCTGGCCGGCGGCACATCCTTCGGCGGCGTGGCCATCGACCCGGCCGACAACGTTTACTTCGCCGGCACTGCCGGCTCTGGAACCAGCGCCCAAGGCTACCTGCGTTGGGCCGGTGTAGGCGGAACCACCTGGGGTCATACCGAGACCAACGGCGTGAGCAACTCCGCATGGGGCGGCGCGATGATCGATTCGCAGGGGCGCATCGTCGTCATCGGCAGCGAGGGCGTTTCCGGCGAACCCAGCAACCACTTCATGTTCCGCCGTTACCTTCCGAACGGAACGTACGACCTCGACAAGGTAGACTCCACAGTGGCCGACTGGGCGACGGGGGCCGCCGTCGACGACCAGGACAACATCTATCTCTCGGGTCGGAACCACCTCTTCGACAGCGGGGGCAACTCGGTGGGCAGCACCGCGTTCCTCACCAGCTGGACCGCCGCCGGCGCGAGCGGGTTCACGGACACGATCGCAAGCAAGTCGAGTTGCGGGGGCAACGCTCCTTTTACCAACGGCTATGCCGTCACCTTCGACGGCGCGGGCGAACTGTGGTTCCTGGGTATCCACTGCGACCACGAGATCATCCTCAGGCAATACAACTCGGCCACCGGATCACTCGTGCTCAATGCCGATTCCCCCCCCACGAACGGCTTTTTCCCCACAGTGATGGCCAGCGACGGGACGACGCTCAGCCTCCTCGGCTACGGCGCCTGGGGGACCGGTGGGGTTGCATTCGAGCTGGTCGACACCGATCTCCAGGGGAAGCCGCTTCGAACCTTCGTCCTGGGGTTGAGCCCGACCGACAACGACCGCCTCACGGGCGTTGCCTTCATCGGTCGGGACCGCATCGTGGTCGGAACGAGCTTTCTCAGCGGCACGCAGAGAACCTGGATCGCTCGATTGCGCGCCCCGTAGGCGGCGTCAACCGGTCGGGGCAGGAGGATTCGACCCTCCGCATCGAGCTGTTCGTGGCGAAAAACGCCACCGCGCGTCAGCCGAACGGATTGCGGCGCGCGCGACATTGGGCGCCGGGGAGCGTCTTCGTGGAGGGAGGCCAGCTGGCCTTCGATTCGGTAACCGCCCACGTCTCCACGAACTAGAGGTCTCACATGATGAGTGGCTCCGTTCTCCTGTCGCGATGCACGGCGGAAAGCAGAACGAGGTCGTCGATGACGAGCGCCATCCCTGCCCACCACCGTTGTAAAATGCGCGCTTCGATGCAAAGCCGCAGCACCACGCCAACGTTTCGGCTCGCGCTGGCCGGATGCCACGGTCCGACGGCCGGCGAGGCCCCGGAAGGCGCTGGCGGACAGGGATCGTCGTGGGAAGTACCACGGGCGGCGCATATGCCACGAGCCAAACCTGGGTCGCTCGGATCCGCGCTCCCTGAGGTCTCGTCCTACGGCCCCAGCATTCGACCGACGCTGAGGTGCAAGCGGCTCTCGAGGAGGCGGAAGACGCTGTCGAGCTCGCGGCTCTTGAGCGCCAGCTTCTCGGTGAGGCGCCGGCGCGTCTCGGCGAGCAGCCGGTCGCGCGCGCCGTTCACCCGCCGCGCGGCCGTGGCGCGGTGGATGCCGAACGCCGTCGCGATCTCGTCGATGGTCATCCCCCGCCCGTAATAGCTGCGGAGCGCGTTGCGGTCCTCGGGCCCGAGCGCGCGCGTCGCCTCCTCGAACGCGGCGCCGACCGCCTTCCCGTAGGTGCGCTTGAGGTGCTCGAGCTCCGGGTCGGGCGCGCCCGACGGGGCGCCCAGCACGACGTCCTCGTCGAGGACTTCGACGCTGCGCCGGTCGCCGCGGGCGTCGTCGAGGAGCATGCGGAGCGCCGTGACCCGGAACCAAGCGCGGAGCCGGCCACGCCCCGAGTAGTCGAGAATGCGTGGCCGCGGACCGATGAACAGCTTCTCCCACAGCTCCTGGCGGGCATCGTCACGCCGGGCCGGCGGGACGCGCATCCGCGCGAAGGCCGCGTCGAGGTCCCGCTTCATCTCCCGGTCGAACGCCTCCAGCGCGCCGCGATCGCCGCGGCTGCAGCCGAAGGCCAGGTAGAGGTCCTCGATCGCGAGCGACGCCTCGTCGGCGCCGCCGGCCAGCTTGCCCGTCAGGAAGTCGGCGAACGCGGCGCGATCCACCTTCAGGCGGGGCCAGGCCGCGCTCAAGCGCTCCTCCACCACGCGCGTCAGGACGGCCGCCACCGGCGCTTTCTACCCCGTGGGCCCCCGTGATTCCAGGCGACCGGAGGGCGATCCCGACGTCGCTCCGCGCCCGCGGGCGGCGAAAAGCACAAACGTGGCCAGTGGTGTGAGCGCGACCGACGGGAGCGCGAGCACGGCGTGGACCAGGGCCACCGCGCGACCGCCGGGCCATCTCCGCCGCAGCGCGAGCGCCGCGAAGAGCGCCGCCCCGACGCCCAGGGGGCCGCAGATTGCGGCGTAGATCTGGTAGGCGGCGGCGAGGCCGGCCGGCGCGAGCGCCGCGAGCGCCGGCGGGACGCGCGCGACGACGACGGCCCAGGCCGCGTGCAGAACGGCCGAGGCGACCAGTGCCGGCACCAGCAGCTGGCCGCCGTCGTCGGCCCCCGCTCCGGTCGAGCGCGGCGCGTAGAGGCGCCCGAACGCGGCCACCAGATCGGCGCACGGCGTGCAGCCGTCGACGTGGGCTTCGATCGCCGCCGCCTCGTGCGCCGGGAGCAATCCTTCGACGAGGCGGGCGAAGGTATCCTCGTCAGGGCAGGCGGGTCGCGGACCCGGCTCTAGAATCGCACGCTCCAAGCGACCGCCATCGTGGGGCGTCCCGCGCTGTCGGGAGCGAGCAGCGCGGTGAGGCGCGGCGCTCCGCCGCCGCCGAGCTTCAGCACCAACCCGGTGACCGCCGCCGCCGCCCCGGCGCCGAGCCCGATCCAGGCGCCCAGGCGCGCGGCCTTCCAGGTCGCGATCGCGTCCTCGCTCGACTGGGCCGCGTCGCGCTTGCCGCCGAGCGCGGTCATGCAGACGTCATCGACCGGCGGCGCGGCGCAGGTGGCCGCCAGCGCGCTCCGGTTGTCGTCGATCCGTCCCTGGCTGATCGGAACGAGCACCGCCGCCGCGACGGCGACCGCCAGGCCGCCCACGATGAGCGGCCACGCCGCCGAGGACGTCGTCCGCCCGACCGCCGGAGGCGCCGGGGGCGCGAGCGCCGCCGCCACCTCCTTCGACGGTCCCGCCGCGAGGTCGAGGACGTCGGTCTTCCCGGCCTGGAGGCGCACGGTGACCGTCGACGCGGACCCGCGTGCGTCGAGGATCTCGATCTCCGTCTCGGCGGGGAACAAGACGAGCGGCCGTGGCAGCGGGAGCCGCCCCCGGTCCACGCCCGCGACGCGCAACCCGGTGCCCGCGGGGCCGCGTACCTCGAGCCGCGCCAGAGCCCGGGCGTGCGCGGCGACGAACGCCGCCCCGCGCGCCGCCGGCGGCCCCGCCAGACCGAGATCGATCGCGGCCTGGTAGCTCTCGACCGCGAGGTCGGTCCGGGACAGCCGCTCCGCCGCAAACCCGATCTCGTACGCCGCTTCGCGCGTCTGGCGCAACGCCGCCGCCTCCTGGAACAGGCGCAACGCCTCCTCCCAGCGGGGCGGCTCGTTGACGTCGAGGGCCCGCTCCTTGGCGGCGATGGCGCGCGTGAGCGCGGCGCCGTACGCGTCCTGCTCGGCGTCCGCGGCCACGGCCAGCCGAGCTCCCAGCAGCGCGGCCAGCCCGATCACCGCGCCGGCGTGGAGGCGGCGCGGTCTCACAAGCAGGTCTCGGCCGCGCAAAGCCCGCTCGCGCACTCGGCCGAGCGCTGGCACGAAGCTCCCTTGGCCTTTCCCCTGACCGTCGCCTCGGCGGGCGGATGGACCGGTGGCGCGGCGGCCGCACGGGCAGGCGGCGCGGCGGCAACGGGTGCTGCCGCGTGCGGCACCTCCGTGCGCGCCGGCGCCTCCGTACGGGCCGTCGCCTCCGGGCGCAGCGCCGCCGCGACGCGGATGTGGGCGCCGTCGTGCGGGCGATGCGCCCGCTTCTCCTTCACGACGGCGACCGGCGTTTCCGCAATCGGGGTCGACGGGGCGTCCGCGCCCGGCGGGGACCCGGTCGCGGGAGCCGTCTGCGGCGGTAGCGCCGACGGGCCCGGCACCGCGGGCGAAGCCGCGAGGCCCGGGGGCGGCGGGGCCGCGAGCACCGGTCTGGCGCGCGAGCGGCCCTCGATCCAGGAGGCAGCGGCAAGCGCAGCGACGGCCCAGACGACGCTGGTCACGAGGAAGAGACGGGCGCGCGCGCGCCTGGGGACAGGCAGCCGCTCCGCGTGGAGCGGCTGTCCCGCCGGGGCCGCGGCGGGCGGCGGCGGGCTCGCCATCCGCTCGGCGGCCGCTTCGGGCTCAGCGGCACCGGCCCGGCGAGCGGCCGCGCGCGGCGCGATCGGCAGCGCCACCGGATTGCCGAGCGCGGCGGCAAGCGCGGCCACCTGCGCGGCGACGTCCGGAAAGCGCAGCGCCGGCTCCCGCGCGCACGATCGCAGGAACCAGGCGTCGAACGCAGCCGGGAGCGACGGTGCGCGTGCGGACGGCGCGAGCATCGGATCGCTGGCGATGGCCAGCACGAGGCCGGCGAAGCCGCGGGCGTGGCCGAAGTATTCCATCCCCGCCAGGGCACGAAACGCCAGCAGCCCGAGCGCCCACTGGTCGGTGGCCAGAACGGCGTCCCCGGCGCCGCGAAGCAGCTCGGGCGCGAGGTACATGGGCGTCCCCAGAACGGCCCCCGTGTATGTCTCCAGGCTCCCCTCGCCCGGGCGATCGATCAACTTCGCGATGCCGAAGTCGCACAGCTTGATCGTGGGCTGACCCTCGTCGTCCTCGGCGATGAACACGTTGCTGGGCTTGAGGTCGCGGTGGACGATTCCGTGCCGATGCGCCGCCTCCAGCGCGCGCCCGAGCATCCCGGCCAACCAGCCGAGCTCGCCGGCCTGCAGCCGGCCGCGCCGGTCGAGCACCTCGAGCAACGTCTCTCCTTCCAGCAGCTCCATGACCAGAAACGGGAGAGGCTGTTCGTTGTGCGTGTAGTCCATCTGCGCGTCCACGATCTTCACGACGTGGCGCGTCCGCAGCGCCGCCGCCGCGCGCGCTTCGCGCACGAATCGGCGCGTCGCCTCGGGATGGGCCGCGTGGCTCGGGTCCAAGGTCTTGAGCGCGAATCGCTGCAGCGAGACCGCGTGCTGAACGCGC
>Ga0134125_10005860_pt1 | contig 13929 bp, 14 predicted proteins | sample KB31751_FD_96464 | JGI IMG/M metagenome (GOLD analysis project Ga0134125, IMG submission 96464) | Terrestrial soil microbial communities with excess Nitrogen fertilizer from Kellogg Biological Station, Michigan, USA - KB3-175-1 | ecosystem: Environmental > Terrestrial > Soil > Unclassified ... | reverse complement strand
GCTCAGATAGCCGGAGGGACGGCCCTCGACAAACGGCGAATTGGCGAACAGCGCGACCGCGATCGGCTGCAACGCAAGGCTGGCGCGGAACTTGCGCACCATGTCGGTCTCGTCGCGGTAATCGAGATTGGTCTGCACGGTGCAGGTGCGGAACATCATGTCCAGGCCATAGCCGCCCACTTTTGGCATGTAACGGCGCATGATCTGGTAGCGTCCCTTGGGCATCACCGGCACTTCGTCCAGCCGCCAACTGGGCGCGAAGCCCAGGCCCAGAATGCCGGCGCCGATCTCGTTCGCCACTTCGCGGACTTGCGCCAGATGGGTGTTCACTTCGGCGCAGGTCTCATGAACGGTCTTGAGCGCCGCGCCCGAGAGCTCGAACTGGCCGCCCGGCTCCAGCGACAGCGATGCGCCGTCCAGGCTGTGGCCGATGATATTGTCCCCTTCTTTGACCGGCTTCCAGCCGAAACGGCTCATGCCTTCCAGCAATTGGCGGATGCCGGGCTGGCCTTCATAGGCAAGGGGCTTCAGGGTCTCCGGGCAATAAGCGAATTTCTCGTGCTCGGTCCCGATCCGCCAGGCGCTCGCCGGCTTGGCGCCCTTGGAGAGGTGGCGCACCAGATCGTCGCGGCCCTGGATGGGTCCGCCGGCAGATTGCGGAATGGACATGCTCTTCCTTGAGCGGGCCTAAGGCCCTTAAGTGATTATGGAAATTGACCCCGGCTGTTCTCAAGAGTTAGGCGCGACAAGTCGTCAGTGCAAGGTTGGGCTCATTATTTTCTTATTGACTTAATTAAGTTGATTATGAAATATGTAGGCATGTCCAATCCGCGCTTCGCCGCTTTGGCTGACCCGACCCGGCAACGCATCGTCGAGATGCTGGCGGCGGGCGCCTTGTGCGCGGGCGACATCGCGGGGCGGTTCGAACTTTCACCGCCGGCCATTTCCCAGCACCTCAAGACGCTCAAAGCGGCGAAGCTGGTGAAGGTCAGGGCCGAGGCGCAGAAGCGCATCTACGAACTCGACGCACAAGGACTGGCCGATATCTCCGATTGGGTGGCCAAAATCCGCGCCTTCTGGAATCCCAGACTGGATGCATTGGAGCAGGCGTTGAAGAAGGACAAGCCATGAACAAGGGCCACGTGATCGAGGAAGCGGCGATCGTATTCCAGCGTGAACTCCCCGCCCCACCGCAAAACGTCTGGGCCTTCCTTACCGAGCCGTCCCGCCTTTCCGGTTGGTATGGCGACGCCGTGATCGAACCCCGCGAAGGCGGCAAGGTCGAAATGATGGGCGGCCATATTCGCGGCGTGATCACCGGCTGGCAGCCGGGAAAATTCCTGGCCCACACTTGGAACGTGTTCCAGCCCGGAGAAAGTGTTTCGGGCTGGCCTGTCACCTATTTGGAATTTGCGCTGGCCGGACAAGGTGCCGCCACGCGCCTCACGCTCACACATCGCCCGATTCCGGTGCGCATGCAGCCCCAGACCATGATGGGCTGGCACACTTTTTTAGACATGCTGGAAGAGGGCCTGGACATGCCGGAGACGGGCGCACGCGGCGGCGAAGTCCAGCCACGGGGCCATTACATGCAAAAGAACGCCGCCTTGTACGGCGTCGATCTCAACAATCTTCAGAGGTGATGACGATGGGAGACACCATGACGACCGAGCAATTCGGCAAGCGCATCGACGATCATACCGTGCGGTTCGAGCGCGTCCTGCCGGGGCCGGTGGAAAAAATCTGGGCCTATCTCACCGATGGCGAGAAACGCGGCGAGTGGTTCGCCTCGGGCGCAATTCCCTCCAAAGTGGGCGATGAGTTCGAGTTGCGCTTCAAACACCGCGACCTCTCGCCCAACAAGGCGGCGCCGCCGGACAAATTCAGGGAGATGGATGCGAACGGCTTCATGTCCAAGGAAAGACTGCTGGCGCTGGAGCCGATGCGCCGCCTGGTCCACACCTTCGGCGAGGAACGTCCGCCGGCCTCGGAAGTGGAGTTCCTGCTCACCCCGGAAGGGGGCAAGGTCCGCCTCACCCTCACCCATCGCAAGATTCCCGACCGCGCCTATGCGGTGAACATCTCCGGCGGCTGGCACGCGCATCTGGCGATTTTGCAATACAAGGCGGAAGGTCAGGTGCCGCCGCCTTTCTGGGATGTATGGCGCAAGACCGAGCACACTTACGAACAGCGCTACGAATAGCGATGGCGAAAGAGATCAATCCCTTCCTGATGTTTGTGGGAGAGGCGGAAGCAGCGATGCAATTTTATGTTTCGCTGTTCCCCGGCTCCAGGATCGAAACTTTGACGCATTGGGGCAGCGAGGGTCCCGGCGCGGAAGGCAAGGTGAAACAGGCAACGCTGATGCTTCTGGACCGCAAGCTGGAATTCTTCGACAGTCCGCCAGTCCACGCCTTCACCTTTACGCCGGCCATTTCCTTTGCCGTCACTTGCGATGATGCCGCCGAAGTGGATCATCTGTTCGCGAGATTGTCGGACGGCGCCCAGGTGTTGATGGGCTTGGATCAATATCCCTTCGCCAAGCGCTTCGGCTGGGTGAGCGACAAGTTCGGCATAAGTTGGTAGTTGCGCGCGCTTTAAGCGAAGTCCCCTTTTACCGATTGCCAGATCGCCAGCGCTGCCAGCGCCGCGGTATCGGCGCGCAGAATGCGGGGACCAAGCGTCACCGGTGTCACGAACGCGCGCGCGCGAAGATTTTCCCGCTCCGCCGGATCAAACCCGCCTTCCGGGCCCGTGAGGATGGCGCAGGGACCGCCGGCTTCGTGCGCGGCATCCGCCAATGGTTTGGCGCCACCGCCCTCGTCGCAGAAAAAGATGCGGCGCTCGCGCGGCCAGACATCCAATAATTTTTCCAGCGTCACCGCTTCTCCGATCTCCGGCACGGTCAACCGCGCCGATTGTTCCGCCGCTTCCACCGCATTGGCCTTGAGCCGTTCCCGATTGAGGCGGCTGACGATGGTGCGGCGGGTGAAAACCGGCTGCAATTTGCTCACGCCCAGTTCGGTCGCCTTCTGCACCAGATAGTCCGATGGCGTCTTCTTCACGGGCGCGAATACCAGCCAAACATCCGGAACATCTTTTTGTTGTTCTGTTTGCGTGTGGATTGTGACCACGACCCCGCGTTTCGACGCCGTGGCGATTTCGCCTTGCCATTCGCCGTCATGGCCGTTGAACAGCAGGGCACGGTCGCCCGCCTTGGCGCGCAAGACGTGCAGCAGGTAATGGCTCTGGCTTTCGTCCAGAGTCACTGCGCCGCCGGGTTCCAGGGGCTGAACCACGAATAGACGTGTGCGACCGCCCGCTTCTTTCACATCCGAAGCCATGCCACACTCAAAACCGCATGAGCCTTTCTTCGCAAGCCCCCGCCGACGCCGTGGCCCAAAGCTGGGTCGAAAGCGCGCCCCGCTCCCTGCGGCCCTATCTGCAATTGATGCGGCTGGACCGGCCGATCGGCTCCTGGCTTCTGTTCTGGCCCTGCGTCTGCGGCCTGGTCTTGGGCGCGTTTGCCGATGAACGCAGCTTCACGGAATGGCGTGATCTTTATTACGTCGCGCTGTTCGGGATCGGCACGGTGGTGATGCGGGGCGCGGGTTGCGCCTTCAACGACATCGTGGACCGCAAATTCGACGCCCAGGTGGCGCGCACAAGCGGCCGGCCGATCCCTTCGGGGCGGGTCAGCGTCATTGCGGCCGCGATCTTCACCTCCCTCCTGGCGCTGATTGGCCTCGCCGTCCTTCTCCAGTTCAATCGCTTCACGGTGATCCTGGGCGCGGGTTCGCTGGTTCTGGTCGCCGCCTATCCTTTCATGAAGCGCATCACCTGGTGGCCGCAAGCCTGGCTGGGCCTTACTTTCAACTGGGGCGCGCTGTTGGGTTTTGCCGCCGAGACCGGACGCATCGATTTGCCGGACCTTCTGTTTTATGCCGGACTGTTCTTCTGGACCTTGGGCTACGACACCATCTACGCCCACCAGGACAAGGAGGATGACGCGCTGATCGGCGTCAAATCCACCGCCCGCCTTTTGATGACTCAGAGCGGCACATGGATCCTGCGTTTCTACGCGGTCTGTTTCACCCTGGTGCTGGCGGCGGGCTTCGCCGAGCATGCCGGCTGGCCTTTCGCCCTGGTGATGCTGGCGGCTGGTGCGCATCTTCTTTGGCAGGTGCGCCGGCTCGACATCAACAATGCCGCAATGTGCCTCGCCCTATTCCGCGCCAATGCCACCACCGGCGCGCTGTTCGCGGCGAGTTTTGCTCTCGCCGCTTGGTTCGGATGAATCCGGACCAATTCATCCGCGACAATACTGAGTTGCTTCATCCGCCTTTGGTGCCGGAAATCCATTTGCATCTGGCCACAGAGGTTGTGCCGCTCTGGCGCAAGACGGAAGAGGAACTCGCCCGGATCGGCGTGCCGCCGCCTTATTGGGCGTTCGCCTGGGCAGGCGGTCAGGCCCTGGCGCGTTACATCCTGGATCATCCCGATATCGCCGCCGGAAAACGCGTGCTGGATTTCGGCGCCGGTTCCGGGTTGGTGGCACTGGCGGCGGCGAAGGTCGGCGCACATCACGTGATTGCCGCCGACATCGATCCATTTGCCGTGGCGGCAATCTCCCGCAACGCAAAAGCCAATGCGCTCAGTGTCGAAGCTGTGGACAAAGACATGATCGGTGCCCACGACCGTTTCGATCTGATTCTGATCGGCGACATGTGCTACGAGCGGCCTTTGGCGGAAAAGCTGATGGCCTGGCTGAAAGGGACGCAGACTGACATTCTGTTGGGCGATCCCGGCCGCAGCTATTTTCCCAAGACCGGCCTTACCCGGCTTGCCACTTATAGTGTGCCCACCACGCGGGAGCTGGAGGATCGCGAGATTCGCGAGACCAGTGTTTGGCGGCTGGACCAGGACTGACCGCTCTGCCATGGTGCCCCGGTCGACAAGGGGACATCGCATGGTGGACATTCCGGAAGATCCTCTGGTGGAAGAAACGGAAACCGAGCTCAAGCGATCCTTGGGGCCGATTCATCTGGTCGCGCTGGGCATTGGCTGCATCATCGGCGCCGGCATCTTCGTTCTGACCGGCCAGGCCGCCGCCATCTATGCCGGACCGGGCGTGGTGTACTCTTTCGCGATTGCCGGTCTGGGCTGCCTCTTCGCCGGGCTTTGCTATTCCGAATTCGCCAGCATGATCCCGGTGGCGGGCAGCGCCTATACCTATACTTACGCCACCCTGGGCAAATTCCTGGGCTGGTTCATCGGCTGGAATCTGGTGCTGGAATATCTGGCCGCCTCATCCACCGTGGCGGTGGGCTGGGCCGGCTATTTCAACGACTTCATGCTGCATCTCGGCCTGCCCATCCCCGCCATGTTCAACGGCGCGCCGATCGCACTCAAGGGCTTCAACACCATCGTGGCGACCGGTTCAATCATCAACCTGCCGGCTGTGGTGCTGGTCGGGCTCATCACCACGGTCCTGGTGATCGGCGTCACCACCTCGGCCAATTTCAACAACGTCATGGTGGCGATCAAGCTCACCATCGTCTTGGTGGTGATCTTCGCCTGCTTTTCCTTCATCGTTCCCGCCAATCATCATCCTTTTGTGCCGCCCTCGACCGGCGCCGTGGGCAATTTCGGCTGGACCGGCGTGTTTCGCGCCACCGGCGTCCTGTTCTTCTCCTATATCGGCTTCGATGCGGTGAGCGTGGCGGCGCAGGAGGCAAGAAACCCCCAGCGCGATATTCCCATCGGCATGCTGGGCTCGCTGGTGATCTGCACCGTGCTTTACATGTTCATGTCCTATGTGCTGACCGGCATTGCCAATTATCACACCCTGAACGTCGCCCATCCGGTGAGCCAGGCGGTCGAGGCGCTGCCCGGCACGCGGTGGCTCACGCAATGGGTGAATGTCGGCGCGGTGGTGGGCCTGGCCTCAGTCGTGCTGGTGCTGCTCCTGGCGCAATCGCGCATCTTCTATGCCATGGGGCGCGACGGCATGATCCCGTCCATCTTCCACGAGGTCCATCCGCGTTTCCGCACCCCGGCGAAAAGCTCGATTATCACCGGAATCTTTTCGGCCATCCTGGCCGGGTTCCTGCCGCTGGACATTCTGGGCCAATTGGTTTCGATCGGCACGTTGCTCGCCTTCGCCATTGTCTGCGTCGGCGTGATGGTGCTGAGGGTGCGCGCGCCCAATGTGCACCGGCCCTTCCGCACGCCCTTTGTCTGGGTCACGGCGCCGCTCGGCATCATCATGTGCGTGTTCATGATCTCCTTCCTGCCGTTCGACACCTTTCTCAGGCTGGTGGGTTGGACGGTGATCGGGCTTTTGATCTATTTCCTCTATTCCGCCAAGCGCGCCAAACCCAGTCCCTATGCGATAAAGAGTGCCCCGGCGGAGTGACGGTGTGACCGACATGCCGGCCGATCTCATTGCCGATCCGGTACTGGCTGACGAAGTCCAGCTTCACCGTGCGCTGGGGCCGGTGCACCTCACCCTGATCGGGGTGGGCGCCACCATCGGCGCGGGCATTTTCGTGATCGCGGGCAATGTCGCGGCGGAACACGCCGGACCGGCGGTGTTGCTGTCGTTCCTGGTCGCGGCCACGGGCTGTTTCTTCGCCGCACTCTGTTATGCCGAACTGGCAGCGATGATCCCCCAGGCCGGCAGCGCCTATACCTATACCTATGCCACCATGGGGCGGACCATGGCCTGGTTCATCGGCTGGAACATGGTGCTGGAGTTCGGCGTCTCGGCTTCCACGGTGGCGGCGGGCTGGTCGGGCTATTTCCTCAACCTGCTGCATCAGTTCGGAATCGATTATCCGCCTGCCTGGGCCAACGCCCCCATCGCCGGCACGGGCGTCACCGACCTGCACTGGACAGGCGCGGTGATCAATCTGCCGGCCGGCATCATGATGCTTCTGATCACCATCGTGCTGGTTGTGGGCATCACCGAAACTGCTCGCTTCAACGCCCTTATGGTGGCAGTGAAGATCGGCATCATCGCCCTGGTGATCCTGTTTGGATTGCCGCACATCCATCCGGGGAATTTCCATCCCTTCATTCCCCCCAACACCGGCGAGAAGGGACATTTCGGCTATTCCGGGATCATGGCCGCATCGGCCACCATCTTCTTCGCCTATGTGGGATTCGAAACCGTTTCGGTGGGCGCGCAGGAAACCCGCAACCCCGAGCGCGACGTTTCCATCTCCATCCTGGCGGCGCTGGCGATCTGCACCCTGCTTTACGTGCTGATGTCGGCGGTGCTGTTGGGGATCATCGACTGGCACAAACTGGACGTGCCCGATCCCGTCTCCTTCGCGCTGGCGCGCGATCCGTCGCTCAAATGGCTGGTCTTCCCCGTCAATATCGCTGCCATTGCCGGCCTGATCTCGGTGGCGTTCGGTTCGATGTACGGCCAGAGCCGGGTGTTCTATGGCATGGCGCGCGACGGTTTCCTGCCGCCCGCTTTCGCCAAGGTGCATCCGCGCTTCCGCACTCCCCATCTCTGCACCATCATCATCGGCGTGGTGGGCGCGGCCATCGCCGCCATCTTCCCGCTCGACATTTTGGCTGACCTGGTCTCGATCGGCACCTTGCTGGCCTTCATCTCGGTCTGCGTCGGGATCATGATCCTGCGCATCACCGCGCCGAAGAAACCGCGCAAATTCCGCACGCCCTATGTCTGGTTTGTGGCGCCCGCCGGCGTCTTCGTTTGCGGGCTGATGATGTTCTTCCTCTCCAACGGCACCTGGGTGCGCCTGGTGGTGTGGACCATCCTGGGTTTTCTGATCTATTTCAGCTATGGCATCCGCCACGCGGCGCCATCGAAATGGTCCGTCTCTGACGAAGGCTGAAGTGTGATGGCCTACCAGTCCCTCAGGGATTTCATCGCCCGGCTTGAAGAAGCGGGTGAACTGGTGCGGGTGAAAGAGCCGGTTTCCACCGTCCTGGAAATGACCGAGATCCAGACCAGATTGATCGCCGAAGGCGGCCCCGCGGTCCTGTTCGAGAAGTCGGTCAGGGAAGACGGCACGCCTTCGTCCATGCCGGTGCTGGTCAATCTATTCGGCACGGTCAAGCGCGTGGCGATGGGCGTCACCATGGGTGGGCGCGAGCGGACCAACGCGCTCGACCTGCGCGAAGTGGGCGAGCTTCTGGCCCAATTGCGCCAGCCCGAGCCGCCGCGCTCCTTGCGCGAGGCCGCCTCGCTTCTGCCGCTGGTCAAGACCGTGCTGGCGATGAAGCCCGGCACACAATCGCGGCCACCGTGTCAGGAGATTGTCTGGCGCGGCGATGACATCGACCTCGGCAAGCTTCCCGTCCAGACCTGCTGGCCGGGCGAGCCCGCGCCCCTGATCACCTGGCCGCTGGTGGTGACCAAAGGTCCCAGCGGCGCGCGCGAGGACAATTACAATCTCGGCATCTATCGCATGCAGGTCTTGAACAAGAACCAGACTGTCATGCGCTGGTTGAAGCATCGCGGCGGGGCGCAACATCACCAGCGCTGGGCCAGGGAAAAGACCGCACCGCTTCCCGCCGCGGCGGTATTGGGCGCCGATCCCGGCATCATCCTGGCGGCGGTAACGCCCGTGCCAGAGACCTTGTCGGAATACGAGTTCGCGGGATTGCTGCGCGGCCAGGCCGTGGCGCTGGCCGATTGCGTGTCGCAGCCGCTCAAGGTGCCGGCGCAAGCCGAGATCGTGATCGAAGGCGAGGTTTCGCTGTCGGATTACCGCGATGAAGGTCCTTATGGCGACCACACCGGCTATTACAATTCGGTGGAGCAATTCCCCGTCTTCACCGTGACCGCCATCACCATGCGGAAGGACCCGATTTATCTTTCCACCTACACCGGCCGGCCGCCGGACGAACCCTCGATCCTGGGCGAGGCGCTGAACGAAGTCTTCGTGCCGCTGATCCGCCAGCAATTTCCCGAGATCGTGGATTTCTGGCTGCCGCCGGAAGGCTGCTCCTATCGAATCGCCGTGGTGAGCATGAAGAAGGCGTTCCCCGGCCACGCCAAGCGGGTGATGATGGCGGTGTGGTCCTATTTGCGCCAATTCATGTACACCAAATGGGTGATCGTTGTGGATGACGATATCGATGCGCGTGACTGGAAAGATGTGATGTGGGCAGTCTCGACCCGCATGGATCCCGCGCGCGACATCACCATCATCGAGAACACGCCGATCGATTACCTGGACTTTGCCTCTCCCGAGTCGGGCCTGGGTTCCAAGATCGGCCTGGACGCCACCAACAAGCTTCCGCCCGAAACTCATCGCGAATGGGGCAGGAAGATCGCGATGGATGAAAATGTCATCCGCACCGTCAGCGAGAAATGGCCCAGATTGGGGCTTCCCGGCAGCGGCAAGCCGGTCTGGCCGCGATAGATTTAAGACAATATGAGCCTAGATTCCCTTCCGGCAATTTGGGGGCTTTCATGCGCACACTTCTCGCTTCGGTTGCGTTGGTCATTGGCACGGGGTTTCCGGCCATCGCACAGGCGGCGGACTGCGCGCCGCTGCAGATTGAAAATTCCGTCAAGATGATTCCCGGCCATCCTGCCCGAATATTGCTGCCAATTATCCTGAACGGCGTACAAAAGACTTTTCTACTCGATACCGGGGGCGCCCTCAGCACGATCTCCAGCGCGGCCGTCAAGGAATTGAACCTTCCCGCGTATCACAGCAACCATCGCCTCTCTTTCCTGCAGGGGCAGGACTCCACAGATTTCGTCCAAGTCCATGAAGTCATTCTGGGCAACGCCAAGAACAGTGGGGTGCAGTTCCAGGTGGTTGATCGCTTCGGCCCACCGGGAACGCCGCAACCGCCATTCGACGGCATCTTGGCCACCGGCATCTTCCTGCATGACGATCTCGACCTGGATTTCGGCGCAGGACGGGTCAACTTCTTTTCTCCCGATCACTGCGAAGGCAAAGTCGTCTATTGGCCGCATCAGGCTTTGGCCGTCGTTCCAGTCAAGGAGGAGCAAAGCCATATCGATGTGCCGGTGACGCTGGATGGTCATCCCTTGCGGGCAATGATCGACACAGGTGCTCAATTCACCACCATGGACCTTTCGCGCGCGCAACAGGCGATCAATTTCTCGCCAGATGCGCCTTCTGCCGGAAATGCGCCAAAGGACAATCCGCAAAAGCAGATCTATCCGCGGCGCCTTTCCAATCTTTCCTTTGACGGCGTGACGATCCAGAACCCGCTGGTCATCATCCAACCCTTGCAGTTTGGCGGTGGAAAGACCGACGACCAAGTGCTGGGGAGCCGCGCAGAACGCAAGGACGACGCGGGCAACCGGTTGAATGCCGACATCACCATCGGCATGGACATATTGCGGCACCTGCACATCTATTTCGCCAGCCGGGAATCCCGGCTCTATATCACCGAGGCAGAACCCGGAGAATCCGTGCTGTTCAAGAGCAGTGCGCCGGCTCAAGCCGCGGCGCCAGCCCAATAGCTTACGCCGTTCCGCCTTTGCGTGGACAGGCGGGCCTGCTTAAGATGGCGCAATGAACGAGAACAAGTCAGGCGTCGTCGCTTTCTTGTCTGCCGCTGTCGTGTTGGTGTTGGGAACCTTTGGTGCCCAGGCCGACGACTGCACGCCGAACCTGCGCATCCTGAATTCGGTCCAGATGCAAGCCACCACCGACCGCACCGTGATGGTGGTGCCGGTCAAAATGGACAATATCGACAAGAAGCTGCTGCTCGACACCGGGGGCGTGGTCAGCCAGATCTCGCGCTCCGCCGCGGAAGGGCTGGACCTGCCCCAGCGCTACCGCGAGCAGCGGCTGTTCGACCTGGCCGGGAACAGTTCCAACGGCCAGGCGACCGTGCCGCGCCTGACGCTGGGCGCCCGCAGTCAAAGCGAAGTGACCATGGCGATCGCTCCCAATCCCGATCTCAGCACCTCGCTGCCCTATGACGGCTTGCTGGCGACCGACCTTTTCCCCGGCGACGATATCGACATGGATTTCGGGGCCCGGCGCCTCACCACCTTTTCGCCCGATCATTGCGCAGGACGGGTGATCTATTGGCCCGCCGACCGCATCGCCATCGTGCCGATCACCGAGGATCACAACCTCATCATCATACCCGTGATGGTGGACGGCCACCCCCTGAACGCCGTGATGGATACGGGCTCGCAATATACGGTGATGAACATGGAGGTGGCGAACAGATTGTTTGGACTGAGCCCCTCATCGTCGGCGATGGCGCCGCTGACCGAGTCCAACGGCGGCAGGAGCATCACGCTTTACCGCCATCTCTTCGACAAGATCACCTTCGAAGGGGTGGAGGTCTCGAACCTGCAGGTCTATCTCCTGCCCAATCAGGTGGCCGTGCATGACCGCCCCCGCTCGCTGTTTCTTCTGGGAGGGGACCATCTGCAACGCTCGGACAGCCATCTCTTCGAATCCTCAGGCCCCTTGACCGAGCCGGAATCCACCGTTGTTTCCGTGCCCGACGTGATCATCGGCATGGACGTTCTTCGCCATCTCCACGTTTATTTCGCGGCCAAGGAAAAGCGGCTCTATATCACCGACGCCGTGTCGGGCGAGTCCGCCTTGTTCCATTACAAGGAATGATGGGCCCAGCTTAAGTGTCTTGACGGCCCGTCTTGACGATGAGGGCTCTTTGCGGCATCGGAAAGCCATGCCCCACGCTCCCAATCCAAAGCCTCGCGATCCCCAGAAAATCCTTGATGCCGTCCTCGCCGCGGCCCGGCGCCAGGGCGCCGATGCGGCCGATGCGCTGCTGGTGGAAAATATCTCCGCCAGCGTCTCCTATCGCCTGGGGAAATTGGAGGATGTGGAGCGCAGCGAAAGCAGCGATCTGGGCTTGCGCGTCTTCATCGGTAATCGCGTTGCGATGATCTCGTCCAGCGATTTCTCCGATGAATCCCTCGCCCGATTGCCCGAACGGGCCATCGCCATGGCGAGATTGGCGCCCGAAGACCGCTTCGCGGGCCTGGCGCCCAGCGAGTTTTTGGCGACGGCCATTCCCGACCTCGATCTGGAGGACAAGGGCGAGCCGGCCGCCGAGAGTCTGGTCGAACGCGCCCGCACGGCCGAACAGGCAGGCCTCGCCGTTCCCGGCGTCACCAATTCCGAAGGCGGCGGCGCCGGTTTCTCGCGCATGGCCATCGCGCTGGCCACCAGTGAAGGCTTTTTCGGCCGCTATGCCGGCACCAGCCACAATATCGGCGTCGCCGTGTTGGCCGGCGAGGGCACCGGCATGGAGCGCGATTATGATCACGCCAGTGCCCGTCACGCCAAGGATTTGCCGGGCGCTGAAGCGATCGGCAGAAGCGCCGGCGAAAAGGCGGTGCGGCGGCTCAATCCCCGCAAAGTGAAATCCCAAAGCGCGCCGGTGGTGTTCGATCCGCGCGAGGCGGGCGGCCTGGTCGGCCATTTCGCCAGCGCCATTTCCGGCGCCAGCGTGGCGCGGGGCACCTCTTTCCTCAAGGACCGGATGGGCAGCGAGCTATTCGCGCCTCACATCCGCATCATCGACGATCCCCACCGGCCGCGGGGCTTGCGCTCCAAGCCGTTCGACGGCGAAGGCGTGGCCAATGGCGCACGCGCCCTGATCGACAAGGGCGTTCTCACCTCCTGGCTGTTGGACTGCGCCAGCGCCAGGCAATTGGGTCTCACCACCACCGGCCATGCCGCGCGCGGCACCGGCGGACCGCCCATGCCATCCGCCACCAATCTTTACATGGAAGCCGGCACCCTCACCGCCAAGGCGCTGATCGCCGATATCAAACAGGGTTTCTACGTCACCGAGCTGATGGGTATGGGTGTGAACGGCGTCACCGGCGATTACAGCCGCGGCGCCGCCGGCTTCTGGATCGAGAATGGCGAAATCGCGTTTCCGGTCTCGGAAGTCACCATCGCGGGCAATCTCAAGGACATGTTCCGCCAGCTTACGCCCGCCGACGATCTGGAATTCCGCTATGGCACCAACGCGCCCACCTGCCGCATCGAAGGCATGACGATTGCCGGCGCATGACCGACAATCAGGGGAACAAAACGGCTTGGTCCCGCCCGCCGCGTCGAGTCATGCGCCAAAAACAAACAAAGAGCATGACGAGGACCTAACCCTTCTCGAAAGCCGCGTGCGTGCGGCGGGCAAGATCGCGCTCACCTATTTCTGCGGCAGCTACAAAAAGTGGAGCAAGGAAGGCGGAAGTCCCGTCACCGAAGCCGACCTGGCGATCGACGCATTCCTGAAAACGGAACTGCGGCAGGCGCGGCCCGATTATGGCTGGCTGTCGGAGGAAAGCGTGGACGATCCGGCGCGGCTGGAACGGCCGCGCACGTTCGTGGTGGACCCGATCGACGGCACCGTCGCCTTTATGAAGGGCCGCCCCCATTTCACCATCTGCGCCGGCATTGTCGAACAGGGTCACGCGATCGCGGGCGTGGTGTTCAATCCGGCCCGGGACGAATGTTTCACGGCCCGCGCGGGCGGGGGCGCGCGTCTCAATGGCGAACCCATTCGTGTGGGCACGACCCGTGAACTCGCCGGCTTGCGGCTTCTGGGCGACCGCAAGCTGTTTCAGGATTGGCCGCCCATGCAGATCGAAAGCTTCAGCTCGATCGCCTATCGCGTGGTGCTGGTGGCGGCCGCCCGCTTCGACGCCATGATCAGCCTGACGGCCAAGCGCGACTGGGATCTCGCGGCGGCAGATATCATCCTGGCCGAAGCCGGAGGCCAACTGGTCGGCGCGGATGGCGCTCGCCTCAGGTACAACCGGGCCCAGGCGATGCAGGGGGCAACCATCGCCGCCGGACCCAGCCTGATTGCGCCCCTTCTGGCCGAGCTTGCGGCAAAGAATTCGCTTAAAGCGGTGGCGAAATCCCATTAAAGGGACGCCGCCATTTCACTCTGGAG
>Ga0134125_10005859_pt1 | contig 13930 bp, 11 predicted proteins | sample KB31751_FD_96464 | JGI IMG/M metagenome (GOLD analysis project Ga0134125, IMG submission 96464) | Terrestrial soil microbial communities with excess Nitrogen fertilizer from Kellogg Biological Station, Michigan, USA - KB3-175-1 | ecosystem: Environmental > Terrestrial > Soil > Unclassified ... | reverse complement strand
TTGTTGCAGGCATTGAACAGGATCGGGCAGTTCGAGATGGCGACGATCTGCGGCATCAGCGCCCGCATTACCATGTAGTCGCCGGGCTTGCCCTTGGGCGGGCGGATTTCCCACACGCCGTTGGCGTCGTATGCCACCGTCATGAAAATGTTGAAGCAGGCATCGACGTTGAAATTCCAGCGGTCCATGCTGTAGCCGCGGATTGCGGCTTCGAGATTGTTCTGGCAATTGGCGGCCCCCTTCGCGCGGTCGCCGTAGCGCACGATATTCATGTGCTCGCTGCAATAGCCGCCGCCGCAATAGTTCTCGCCGGTGAGGTCCTCCTCGATCTGCCACATCGGCCGCGTGCAATTGCTGTAGAGCACGTGCGGTGCGGTGAATTTCCAGCTCAGATTGACCGCGCGGCTCGACAGCATCGACAACAGCTCGCGCACGTCGTCTCTGTTGAACGAGATCAGATCGGCGACCTGCTCGCCCTCGGGCTGGGTGAGCCTAAGCTTCTGGCCCGGTTCAATCTCGAAACTGATGTTGCCGGCCGGCGGCAGCGTGACGGGTTTCCCCGGCTCAAGCACGGCAGTCGGGCGGTCCATGATCCGCACTCTCCATCATTGTGGATCGAACGATGAACCGCCGGCCGCGCGCGCGGCGGCCGCCTCCTCCGATCCCGGCGGCACGCGCTCAGCGGCCGAATTTGCGGCCGATAATCTCTTCGCAGCGCACGCCTTCCGGCGGCTGTTCGCCGAGATGGAGCCCGCCCGACATGGCGAACTGCATGAGGTTCGACGGCGGGCCGGCGGTGCCCCAGCGGTCGCCGCGCTGCGGCATGACCTTGTCCCAATAGGCGGCGTCCTGCGGGACGTGGGTCGCTTCGTCGATCTGATCGAGCTCGGTGGTGTATTCGGCGACGAAGCCATCCGGCTCAATGAAATACGAGAATACATTGTTGCCGGGGCCGTGGCGGCCGACGCCCCATTCGGTACCGAAGCCGTTTTTCTTCAGGCGTCCGGTGCCGCGCATCAGCCCGTCAATATTGGGCACCTCATAGGCGACATGATTGAGCGAAGGTCCATTGGCGCGGACCGTCGCGATGCTGTGATGGTCGGCCGAACAGCGCAGGAAATCCATCATGTGTGTGCTGTCGGAGTGTTTGAAGCCGAGCACGTCGATGAAGAATTTCATCTGCTCGCCGGTGTCGCCGCTGTTGAGCACGACGTGGCTGATCTTGGTCGGACGCGAACGATCAAGGCCGACGTTCGGGTGCTGCGCGCCTTCCGAGGAGACGCTCATCGTGAAGCCTTCCGGGCTCTGGAAGCGGAAGCCGTAGCCGCCCCCCGCCGCCCCAGGAAGCGCCGCCGGCTCGCTCAGGACCTTGATGCCGTAGCTCTTGGCCTTGGCGCAGAGCTGATCGACCGAGGCTCGGTCCTGCGTGGCGAAGTTGACATTGAGCAGCCCCGGCTTCGGCCGCTCGCGGAGCGTCAGCACATGGTGCTCGCTGCCGGTGCCGCGCAGATGAATCGCGTCGCCGTCGGCGCCCACCTCTTCGAGCGCCCAGACCTTGGTGTAAAAGTCCGCCGATTGCTGCAGATCGCGCACGCCGAGCTCGATGCTGCGCACGCCCGTTACCTTGCCGTTCATCATTGTATATCTCCGACAGCCGCCAAATTCGGATGGTGCCTGCGATCCGCACCCGGCTTTACGCGGACAATCGCGGATCGTTTCACCGCCAGCATAGAGCCGGCGTCCGAGACGAGCAACGTTCAAACCGGACGGTCAGTAGACTTTGCCATGCGTTCAATGGCGCCGCCGCGGCAAATGTGCGCAAACTTTTCCAAGCGAAAGTTCCCATTCCGTTCTAAAGTGCAGCCGGGGTAGGAGCGATCGGCAACTTTGCCGTCGTTTTGCAGGAGGCATCAGATGACGCCGTCGCGGCGAGGCTTGCTTGAGCTCATAGCGGGATCGGCTGCGCTGTCCGCGTTGCCGCGCTCCGCCGCAGCGCTCGATTACCCGGCACGGCCGGTGCATATGATTGTCGACATTCCGGCCGGCCTTGCGCCCGATGTTGTGGCACGGCTGGTCGCACCGCCATTATCGGCGCAGCTCGGACAGCAATTCATCGTCGAGAACAAGCCCGGTGCCGGCGGCAATGTCGGTGCCGAGTACGTGATCCGCGCGGCGCCGGACGGCTACACGCTGCTGGTGATGATTTCGGGCAACGCTGCCAGCGCCGCCCTCTACCCGCATCTCGATTTTAATTTCGTCCGCGACATAACCCCAATCGCGTTCATGGGTTACACGCCCTTCGTCGTCGTGGTGAACCCTTCAATCCCCGCCAAGACACTTCCGGAACTGATCGCGTACGCCAAAGCTAATCCGGGCAAGCTCAACCTTGCCTCGCCCGGCGCCGGCACCGCGCCGCACCTCGCTTTCGAACTGTTCCGGATGATGACCGGCGTCGATATCGTCCACGTGCCCTATCGCGCCCCCTACATGCCCGATCTGCTGGGCGGCCAAGTACAAGTCGCTTTTGTGGCGGCGCCGCCGGTGCTTGGCTTTTTCAAATCCGGCAAGCTGCGCGCACTCGCGGTGACGAGCGCGGCGCGGATGGACGCTCTGCCCGACGTGCCGCCTGTGGGCGACACTGTGCCCGGATATGAGGGCAGCGGCTGGCTTGGCCTCGGCGCGCCCAAGGCCGTGCCGGCCGAGACCGTCGGCAAGCTCAACAAACAGATCAACGCCGTCATGGCCGAACAAGCCATGAAAGAGCGGCTCATCGGACTCGGTGTCGAGTGGACGGCGATGACGCCCGCGCAATTCGGCAAGCTCATCGCGGAGGCTGCCGACAAATGGGCCAAGGTGATAAAGTTCGCGGACATCAAGGCCGGTTGAACCAGCGCGTCGTACATTTGATGGGGGCATCGAATGAACCAGCACCGCCGCAATTTTCTGCATCTCGCCGCCGGCGCCGCCGCTCTGCCGGCACTGTCAGGCATCGCACGGGCGGACAGCTACCCGTCCCGCGCGGTCCATATCATTGTCGGCTTCGCGGCCGGCGGCCCTAACGACATTTCGGCCCGGCTGATCGGCCAGTGGCTGTCGCAGCGGCTCAGCCAACAATTCGTCGTCGAAAACCGGACCGGCGCCGGCGGCAATATCGCCACCGAACTCGTCGTGCGATCACCCGCCGACGGCTACACGCTGCTCCTCGTCCCGGCGCCGGCGGCGATCAACGCGACGCTCTATCGCAGCCTCAATTTCAATTTCATCCGCGACATCGCCCCAATCGGCGGCATCGTCAGCGTTCCGGAAGTGCTGGTGGTCAATCCCGCGGTCCCGGCCAAAACGGTCCCGGAATTGATCGCCTATGCCAAGGCCAATCCCGGTAAGATCAACATGGCCTCGGCCGGCGTCGGCAGCGTGCCGCATGTCGCCGGCGAACTGTTCAAATTCATGACCGGGCTGAACCTGATTACGGTCGGCTACCGCGGTGGCGGCCCTGCACTGGTCGATCTCCTGGCAGGGCAGGTCCAGATGATGTTCGAGCCGACGTTGTCGACGCTACCGCATATCAGGGCGGGCAAGCTGCGCGCGCTGGCGGTCACCTCGGCAAAGCGCTCCGCAGCGCTGCCCGATGTCCCCACCGTCGGCGAATTCGTGGCGGGATACGAGGCCACCGCATGGTTCGGCCTTGGGGCGCCAAAAGGCACCCCGGCGGAAATCCTCGACAAGCTCAACCGAGAGGTCAACGCTGGGCTGGCCGATGCCAAGATCAAGGCGCAGCTCGCCGATCTCGGCGGGGCACCGATGCCGATGACACGGGCCGAATTCGGCACGTTCATCGCCACGGAAACCGAAAAGTGGGCCAAGGTCATCAAATTCGCGAACATCAAGGCGGATTGATCGGACGGCTGACTGCAGCGCATGAAGCCGGGGGAGCAAATGAAACTGCAACGCCGAAAATTCCTGCGCCTCGCAGCCGGCGCAGCTGCGCTGCCGGCTCTGCCGCGCCATGCGCGCGCGGACACTTATCCGTCGCGGCCGGTCCGCGTCATTGTTGGCTATTCCGCCGGCAGTGCGTCGGACATTATTGCACGCCTGATGGCGCAGTATCTGTCACAAAAGCTCGGCCAGCAATTCGTCGTCGAAAATCATCCGGGCGCCGCCACCAACCTGGCCGCCGAATATGTGGCTCGCGTTGCGCCCGACGGTCACACGCTGTTGCTCTTGACATCAGCCAACACCGTCAACGCCACGCTCTATACCAAACTAAATTTCAACCTGCGCACGGACATCACCCCCATCGCGAGCATCGATCTCGTGCCTTACGTCATGGAAGTGACGAACGCGCTGCCGGTAAAGACCGTCGCGGAATTCATCGCCTACGCCAAGGCCGCTCCCGACAAGATCAACATGGCATCGAACGGCGTGGGCTCCGGCCCTCACGTCGCTGGCGAGCTGTTCCAAATGATGGCGGGCGTCAAACTCGTGCACGTGCCCTATACCGGCAATCCTTACTCCGATCTGATCGCCGGGCAGGTGCAAATGATGTTCTCGCCGATCCCGGCATCGATCGCCTACGTACGATCCAAGCAATTGCGGCCACTGGCGGTCGGAACTCCGACCCGTCTGCAGATACTGCCAGATCTGCCGACAGTCGCCGAAACCCTGCCGGGTTACGACGCCAGTGGCTGGCACGCACTCGCTGCGCCAAAGGGAGTGCCCGCCGATGCCGTCGCGCTCATCAGCAAAACCGTTACGGCGAGCCTCGACGATCCTGCATTCAAGAAAAAGCTTGGCGACCTGGGCAGCCTCCCGATGCCGATGACATCGACCGAATTCGGCAAATACGTCGTCGACGACATCGCCAAATGGGCGAAGGTGATCAAGTTTGCGAACATCAAGGCCGACTGAACGCAGCGCCGGCGGCGTATCAACGCCGACCGCCGAGTGCAACAGCGGCCGGCTGCGTCGTGCCGATCGCGTGGTTCACGCGCGGCATGACTTCTGTTGCCATGAGTTCCATGGAGCGCCGCGCCAGTCCAGGGTCGAGCCAATCCATTCCGGCATAGACCAGCTCGCCGAAATCGCCGATTGCGTCACGCAGCGAAAGGATGTGATCGACGATGCGATCGACCGTCCCATGCCAGATCAGCCGGTCAGCAACATAATCGAGCGTAATTGTATGATCCGGCTGCGCCTGATCTTCCTTGAAGATGCTGGTACGGCCGGTCTTGAAGAATTTCGCCATCAGTTGCTGAAAATAAAACATGTACGGACTGTCGGCTTCGCGCGCGTAACGCGCCGCAACGGTTTCGTCGTCGGCGACGAAGATCGAACGCGCCACGCGCCAGTCACCGGGGTCCGCGGCGACACCCGCCGCCGTCTTGCCTTCCTGGTAATTCGCCCAATGCGACGGGAGCCACTGCGGCATCAGAAAATTGGCCGACAGCGGATGAAAGTCGCGGCGCCCCATCGCGATCACCCCTTTGGAAAACGGCGCGACGACCGTGCCGACGATCTCGGGACGGGGCTGCTGATAGGGTTGTGCTAGATACCCGAGACCAAGTTTCAGGTCCGCCGAGCGCGCCGTCGATACTTTGAAGCGGTTGCCCGGCAGATCGATCTCATAGGGCGGGTCGCGGCTCCAGATTTCCAGAATCGCATCGATGCACTCGGCGAACAGCTTGCCGCGATCTTCATCAAAGGTGCCGAGCGCTTCCGCATCGGTCCGCAGATTCCCCGGGCTGATGCCCAGGATAAAGCGGCCTTTCGACAGATGATCGAACATCGCCGCATGCGAGGCGATCAGCACAGGATGCATCTGCGACAGATTGGTGGTGCCAGTCGCGAGCTTGATGGTGCGGGTGCTGTGGATCAGTGTCGCTTGAAACAAAAGGCTGTTGGTGATGTTCTCCACTTTGTCTGTGAGGTGCTCACCAATGAATGCGTCATAAAATCCCAGCTTGTCGGCGAGAATGACTGCCTCACGGTCCTCGTCCAGCGTTTCCGCCCAATCGCGATGCAGCGGATGCATCGGCATGGTGAAATAGCCGAGCCTCATGTCGTGTGCTCCGTTGCCTGCCCGCGCTGTCCGCCGGTTCGGTGCTCGCCCGGCCAGGCAGACGTTGCCCGAACCTAAAGTCGCGCTACCCGCACGGCAACGCCGGATTCGGGCAATACATCCTTTCCAATTTGTCTGAAATCGGCGCTGGTTCGCCGCGTCGCTCGGCATGAGTAACAGCCGTCAAGTCGAGCGACTTCCCTCGTGCGGCCGTTCCGCCTTGGTAATTTCGACCAGGAAGTCCACCGTTGCCCGAACCTTTGCCGGCACATAGCGGCTGGCCGGGTAAACAACTGAAACGGGGCGCCCTTCGATCGCATAGTCTGTCAGTATCTGCACCAGCCGGCCGGCGGCGAGTTCATGGCGCAGCGCCCACCACGACGCGTGGACGATGCCAAGCCCCGCGACTGCCGCCTCCCGCAGCGCATCGCCGCTGAATACCTTGAGGTTGCCGTTGACGCGCACCGTGCGCTTGCCGCCCGAAGGCGTTCCGAACGTCCAGTCCGGACCAAATCTCCCCCAGATGCAGTTGTGACCGGCCAAATCGTCCGGAGTTTCAGGGGCTCCGAACTTCTTGATGTAGCGCGGCGATGCGGCCGTGACCTCAAGTCCGCCGGTCAGCTTGCGGCGAGTCAATCCCGGCGTCGAAATCTCACCCGTATGCACGCCGAGATCGACGCCAGCTTCGATCAGATCGATCGCCCCATCGCTGAAATTAAGCTGCAAATCGACGTCCGGATAGCGCTGAAAGAACAGCGGCAACGCGGGCAGCAGCGTGCAGCGGCCGAACAGATACGGCAGCACCATGCGGACTTGGCCACGGATCGACAAGTTCGACTTTCTGACCGATGTTTCCGCGTCGTCCACTGCGGACAGAATAGTCCGGCAGCGCTCATAGAATTCCTGGCCTTGCTCGGTGACGACCAGCCGCCGAGTCGTGCGGTTGAGCAGACGGGTCGCGAGCTCCGCCTCGAGATGCGCGACCAGCTTGGTGGCCGAAGAAACGGAAACGCCAAGTTTGCGCGCGGACGCGGTAAAACTGCCGTGGTCGACCACCGATACAAACGCCCTCATGGCGTTCAGTTTGTTCATTGTGCCCGGGTTCCTTGTCTCGGCCATTATTCTTTCTGAAATGGAAAAAGTCCATTTCGACGGACGGCTATTGTCGCCGCGGGCTGGCTTGCCTAGTGTCGCGCCGCATGCGGACAATTCGTATTCTTGCCGGCACGATAATCGCGGCAGCTCTGGCGGCGCCGGCAGTCGCGTCAGCCCAAGGATGGCCGTCACGGCCGGTCGAGTGGATCGTTCCATTCGCGCCCGGTGGCAGCACCGACATGGTCGCGCGCATCGTGGCCGATAAGCTCGGTGCTATTCTTAAGCAGCCGGTTTTCGTTGTGAACCGTCCCGGCGCCGAGTCCGAAATCGGTTACAAGGCGGCAGCCCGAGCGAACCCGGACGGCTACACAATGGTCCTGACGGTGCCGTCGGTCGTGACGAATCCGCTCTACTTCAAGGAGAGCCTCGATCCAAGCGAACTGAGCCCCGTCATCTATCTTGCCCAGGGCCCTTACATCCTGCTCGGCTCGGCCAAGACCGCACCGAAGACCGTCCCCGAACTGATTGCCGCCATGAAGGCGCATCCCGGCAAGATCAGCTGCGCGATGACGGGCGGTGTCGGCTCCATCGGCTGCGAGATGCTGCAAGCCATGACCAGCTCCGCACTTCTCAAGGTCCCCTACCGCGGCAGCAATCCGGGCACGCTTGCGGTGATGTCCGGGCAAGTCGATCTGGTGTTCAGTTTCTCGATCGCGGCACGGTCCGCGGCGCAGTCCGACCAGATTCGCGCGCTGGCCACGACGGCGCCAAAGCGCGGCTCTGCCCCGATGCCGGAACTGCCGGCGATCGCGGAATTCATTCCCGGGTTCGAGCTTGAGGGCTGGGACGGCGTCATGGTGCCACGTGGCACGCCGCGCGACGTCATCGGCCGCTTGAACAAGGCGATGAATGCCGCGCTGAACCTGCCCGATGTCCGTGCCAAACTGCAAAAGGGCGGCCTCGATACTATCGGCGGCACTCCGGATGAGTTTGCGCTTCGTCTGCGCACAGTGCAGCAGACCTTCAAGCGCGTGCTCGATGCAGCGGGAGTGAAGCCGCAATGAGCGCTTTGAAAAAAGCGCCGCAGGTTGCCATCGTGGGCGCGGGAATTGGCGGGCTTGCCGGCGCGTCTGCGCTGCTCACCCAAGACGCCGAGGTCAAAGTCTATGAGCAGGCCTCCGCGTTCGCTCGCGTCGGCGCCGGCATCCAGATGACGCCCAACGCAATGAAAGTGCTGCGCGGCCTCGGGCTGGAGGAAAAGCTTCGCGGCATCGGGTTCGAGCCGATTTCGGGCCTGAACCGCGAGCATGCCAGCGGCACGCTGACCAACGAACTGCCACTCGCCGGACGCAGCGAGCAGCACTACGGCGCGCCATTGCTGCTCATGCACCGCGGCGACTTGCACACGGCTTTGGCCGAAAACCTGCCGGCAGGCCTCATCCATTTCAACAAGAAGCTGACCAGCGTGCGGCAGCGCAGCGGCAAGGTCGTGCTCGAATTCGCCGACGGTTCGCAGGATGAAGCCGACGTGCTGATCGGCGCCGACGGCGTTCACTCGCGTGTCCGCGAACTGATGCTGGGCGCCGAGCAACCGCGATATACCGGCAAGGTGGCCTACCGCACCACTTTCCCGGCGAAGCTGATGACAGGCGTCACGCTCGAACCATACCGTACCAAATGGTGGGGACTCGACCGGCACATCGTGATCTATTTCGTCACGCGACAGCGCGACGAAATCTATTTCGTCACCAGCCAGCCGGAACCGGCGGAATGGATGACAACGGAGTCATGGTCGGCCAAGGGCGATGTCGGCGAATTGCGCCAGGCGTTTGCCGATTTCCATCCCGAAGTCCGCGCAGTGCTCGATGCGTGCCCTGATGTGCACCGCTGGGCCCTGCTGGAGCGCGATCCGCTGCCGACCTGGGTCGACGGCCATGTCGCGCTCCTGGGCGACGCCTGTCACCCGATGACTCCCTACATGGCGCAGGGTGCCGCGTCGGCTCTCGAAGACGCAGCCGTCCTGGCACGCTGTCTCGCGGGCACAGCGACGGTAACACTTAATGAGAGCCTGAAACGCTACGAGGCCGTCCGCAAACCGCGTGCGTCGAAAATCCAGTCGGTGTCCGGCACGAACACCTGGATGCGGCAGCCTACTGATGCCAACTGGGTCTACGGCTACGACGCGTGGACTGCGCCGCTGGATTAGAGGAACCGCATGCCAAGGGTCGCACTGCCGGCCGCCGGTGAACTCACACCCGAACAGCGCCGCGTCTATGATTCCATTGGCGCGCTGCGACGCGGTCACGTACCCGTTCACTATCATGCGGCTTTGTGCAATCCGGAGCTGGCCGACAAGTGGCAGCAGATCGGCGAGCTCCTGCGTTACCGTACCAGCCTTCCGCTGCGATTAAGCGAGCTCGCGATCCTCGTAACCGCCTGCGATCAGCGCTGCGACTATCAGTGGGCCGCCCACCAGCCGATCGCCGCCAAGGCTGGACTGGCGCCAGACGTTGTTTCGGCGATCAGGACGGGACGGCGGCCGGCCTTTACGGCGTCGGATGAGGCGGCCGTCTACGACTATTGCACGATGTTGCTTCAGACAAAGTTCGTCGATGACGATACCCACTCGCGGGCAACGGCGGCCGTCGGAGCGCGCGGCATCGTCGAGTTGACGGCCCTGCTGGGCTATTACGTGATGGTCGCGATGTCGATAAACGCCCACGACCTGGCGGCGGCGCCGGACACCACGAAACGATAGCGCGGTCACTGCGTCTTGATTTGCGACTCAATGCCGTCGCTGGCCACGACCGCCCTAACGGCGTCAATGACGGCTTGGGCCCCAGGTGACGGATCGCCCAATGTCACCAGGTTAAGTTCCCGCTCGATCGGATAGTCAGTGCTTAACTCTACGGCGCGGCTGCCCCGCAGATTCTCAATCTGAGCCAGACCAAAGGCCGCCGGCAATTGTTCTACGATCTTATTGACCTGCGAGCTGATCTGAACACGAATGGCCTTTGTGGTCGCGATTTTGAGCTGAAGCAGGCTCATCTGCCGCGGACAAGGCCAAGACCTGCGCCGGAATGCATGGTATATTTTGTTGCGTGTAAGCAAATAGCGCATTGTCCGGGGAGAAGACATGGCGGCACACTCGTCTCAATCGGAACCGTCCGGCGCGCGGCCGCGCCAGGAAATGATCAGCGGATCTTATCTGCGCAACGCCTGGTACGTGGCGGCGTGGTCCGACGACATTGGCGACGAGGCGCTCGTTGCCCGCACAGTCATGAATGAGCCGATCGTGCTCTACCGCAAGGCGGACGGCTCGGTGGCGGCGATCGCGGATCGCTGCGCCCACCGCTTTGCGCCGCTGTCCATGGGCAAGGTCGTCAACGGTGACCGCATCCAGTGCCCGTATCATGGTCTCGAATTCGACGGCACCGGCGCCTGCGTTCACAACCCGCATGGCGCCAAGAACATTCCATCACGGGCGCGGGTCAAAAGTTATCCCGTCATCGAGAAGCACAAGGCGGTCTGGCTCTGGATGGGCGACGCGCCCGCCGACGAAGCGAAGGTGCCGGATTTCGGCGTGCTCGACAACGTGCCGGAACTGCACACCACCAAGCGCGACTCCATCACCATCAAGGCCAATTACCAGCTGATCATCGATAACCTGCTCGACCTCAGCCACACGTCGTATCTACACGAGGGAATTCTGGGCAACGCCGACACGGTCGAATCCGAAATCATGGCCGAACAGGACGGCGACGACGTGGTGATCAGCCGCTATGCCACCAATTCGGCACCGCCCGGCATGTTCGCGCAGTTCTGGCCGAACCACCCGTCGCGCGTCGACAAATTCACCAAGATGCGCTGGATGGCGCCGTCGGCGCTGCGGCTCGTCACCGGCATTTGCAAGATGGGTGCGGCACCGGAGACCGGAACCGGCTATAACGCCATCCATATGCTGACGCCCGAGAATGAGAGTTCGACGCTTTATCATTTCACCGCGGTTCGCTTTGGCGTGATGACGACCGACGAAAAGCTCAACCGTGATCTGCAGAAGAAGATTGCCGAGATGCGCCGCTTCGCCTTCGCCGAGCAAGACGCGCCGGTGATCGAGGCCCAGCAGCGCGTTATCGAGAATGCCACGGTGTCGCTCGATCCGATTATCCTCGCCGTCGATGTCGGCCCGGTGCGCTATAAGCGCATCCTCGACAAGATGCTGCAGGCCGAGCGGCAGTAAGTCCAGCGTGGGCGGCCGGTTGCGGTCAGGCCGCCAGCACCATGCGCCCGTTGCGCTCCTGAAGGACCTGTTCGAAGCTCTCGATCGGGGCCGGCTTGCTGAAAAAGAAGCCCTGCATTTCGGTGCAGCCTTCAGCGACCAGATGATTGAGCTGATCGACCGTCTCCACACCCTCGGCGACGACCTCGATCTTGAGCGCGCGCGCCAGATCGATGATCGCGCGCACGATAGCGATCGAGTCGCCGCCCTTCGACACGTCGTGAACGAACGACTTGTCGATCTTGATCTTGTCGAAGGGAAAACTGCGCAGATAGTTGAGCGAGGAAAATCCGGTGCCGAAATCGTCCATGACGATGCGGATCCCGAGTGCATGCAGCTCGTGCAGGACGGCAAGCGTCTTGGAATCGGCTTCGAGCAGCACGGATTCGGTGATCTCGAGCTCGAGGCGCGACGCCGGCAGGCCAGACGCGGCCAGCGCTCCGAGAATGACCTTCACCAGATTCAGGTTCTTGAACTGGATCGGCGACAGATTGATGGCGACGCGGAACTGCGACGGCCATTTGGCCGCTTCGGCACAGGCGGCGCGCAGGACCCATTGGCCCAGCGGGCCGATCAGTCCGGATTCTTCCGCGAGCGGCACGAACTCCGCCGGCGGCACCGCACCTAGCCGCGGATGGAACCAACGCAACAGCGCTTCGAAGCAGCGCACCTCGCCGGTCTTGGCATTGACCAGCGGCTGGTAATAGAGCTGCAGCTGGCCCGAGGCCAGCGCCGACCGCAGATCGAGTTCGAGCGCACGGCGCGCCTGAATTCGCGCGTCCATCTCCGGCTCAAAGAAACAATAGGAGCCGCGGCCGTCAGCCTTGGCGCGATACATCGCAAGGTCGGCATTCTTGAGGAGTTGATCAGCATTCTTTCCGTCGGCGGGCGCGATCGCAATACCGATGCTGACGCCGATGTCGAGTTGCTGGCTCTCGATTTCGTAGGGCTCGTTGAGGCGCTCGATGATGCGCGACCCCAAAGTGCTGGCATCCTCGGGGCGGCCGATATTGGCCTGCACAACGGCGAATTCGTCACCACCGAGGCGGGCCACGAAGTCGCGCTCGTCGATGCAGCCGGCGAGGCGGCTCGCAACCGCCCTCAGGAGCTTGTCGCCGATCGAATGACCGAGCGTGTCGTTGACGCTCTTGAACCGGTCGAGATCGAGGCACAGCACGGCGAACCTTTCGCCGTGACGCAGCCGCCGCAGATTTTTGTCCAATTCCTCGCGGAAGAAAACGCGGTTCGGCAGGTCGGTGAGCTGATCGTGCCGCGCCAGGTGGGCGATGTGCGCCTCGGCCTTCTGCCGCTCGGTAATGTCCTCGTGAATAGCGACCCAGCCGCCATCGGCGGTGCTTTGGTGTGAGATCGCCACCATGCGACCGTCGGTGAGCGTCTTGACGATGCGAAAATCCTGGATTGGCGTCGGCGCAACAGCGGCGAACGTCTCCCCCGAATTTTCGGCAAAAACCTTTCGTTCGACCAGGTATTGCAAAATGGATTGAATCGGCGTTCCCGGCGTGGTCAACGCCTCCGGCAAACCGTACATCGCGCCGTAGCGGCCGTTGCAGATGATCAACCTGCGCTTAGCGTCGAACATGCACAGGCCGTGCGCCATGTTGTTGAGCGCGAGGTCGAGCTGCACATTGACCTGTTCGAGCTGCAGCTTGCGCTCGAGCAATTCCTCGCCGTTCTCCTTGAACACCTGGACGGCGCGGGCCATGTCGCCGAGTTCATCGCGGTCGTTTCGCGACGGTACCGCTTCGGTGGTTGGCTCCCGGGCCAGCCGGCTCATGTAGATGGTGATGCGCTTGAGCCGGCCGAGCACGCCGCGTATGACGGTCAAGCCGAACGGTCCGATCAGCATCAGCGCGGCAAACGCGCTGGTCGATACCCAAAACAGCAGAGACCGCGCACTGTCGAGCAGCGTCTTGACCGCGGCATCGGCGACATCGATCTGATGCTCGCGATACTGGTGGATCTTGTCTTCCAGATCGTCGGCAATCTTGCCGTACACGACCGCCTGCTCCAGCGCCTTGTCCTGCGCAAAATTATAGGCGTAGAACATCACCCGCTGGCCGGCCTTCATCAGATCGGGCAACTCGCTCGTGATCTGCGCTTCAAGACCGTCGGCGACATCATCCGATTTTTCATCGTTCAGCTTTCCGAGCAGCGCCGAGAGTTCCGAGCTCTTGGCGATGAACGCCCGCTCGCTGAGTTCGAGGCGCGACCGCACGACCTGGGCGGGCGCGCTTTCGACAATCTGGCGATGCTGGGCCAACAGCGATTGCAGACGGGCCGAATTTTCGACTGTGGCGAACGCCCGCTGACTGAGCCTCGCAGCTGCGGTCTCGGTAATGTGGGCGAAGTGGATCGACGCCGCGGCGAGAACCGCGACCGCCAGCGTCGACAGCGCCGCCAGCCAATACAGCTTGGCGGCAACGCCCAGATATCGGCCCAACGGCTGGCCACGCCACTTAGCAAACATCATAGCGGTG
>Ga0134125_10005858_pt1 | contig 13932 bp, 9 predicted proteins | sample KB31751_FD_96464 | JGI IMG/M metagenome (GOLD analysis project Ga0134125, IMG submission 96464) | Terrestrial soil microbial communities with excess Nitrogen fertilizer from Kellogg Biological Station, Michigan, USA - KB3-175-1 | ecosystem: Environmental > Terrestrial > Soil > Unclassified ... | reverse complement strand
GAGGGGTGGTGGTTTCTCCTGGTCACCCTGTTCGTCGGCGCGGTGGCGGTCGACGCCGGGATCAACCTCTTCTTCCTGACGTTCGGGATGATGGCCTGCCTGCTGGTGGCCAACGGGCTCCTCTCGACGCTGGGGCTCTCGGGGCTCCGCGTGCAGCGGATCCTGCCCCCCTCGGTCCATGCGGGGACGCCGTACTTGATGGGGATCGCGCTCGAGAACCAGAAGCGGCGGCTCCCTTCTTTCTCCGTCGAGGTCGAGGATCTCGTCGAAGGGCGCCCCCTCGAAAAGCGCTGTTACTTCTTGAAGCTGCCGGCCGGGCGCCGCCAGGAGACCTCCTACCGCCACGTCATCAGCCGGCGCGGGCGCCACAAGCTGTCGGGCTTCCGGCTGGCCACCAAGTTCCCGTTCGGGCTGATGGCGCGCACGCGCGAGGTGACCGACGCGAAGGAGATGGTCGTCTACCCCGCGCTGGCCGCGCTCCCCCCCGGCATCTTGCGCGCGCTCCCCGCGCCGGCGGCGCCGGGGCGCGACAAGGGACCCAGCCGGGAGGGCGAGCTGGCGGGGTTGCGCGCTTTTCGTGAAGGCGACGATCCGCGCGGCATCCACTGGCGCTCGAGCGCGCGGCGCGGAATGTTGCTGGTGCGCGAGCACGAGGACGACGAGGGGCGCGAGGCGACGATCGTCTTCGACAACGACGCGCGCGCCGGCGCCGAGGCGTTCGAGCTCGCCGTCTCGCGCGCCGCCGCGCTGTGCGTGGAGCTGGCCCGGCGCGGGATGGCGGTGGGCCTCGCCACGCGCGGCGGCGAGATCCCGCCTTCCGTCGGGCCGGCGCACCTCGGCCGCCTGCTCGGGCGGCTCGCCTTCATCGCCCCCGAGGCGGGTCCGCCGCCGCGCGCGCGCCGCCGCCCCGTGGTGCGCGTCGCACCCGACGGCGAGCTCGTCGTAGCCAAGAGTGACCGCCTGGGCGGAGCCGGGCTTTGCCCGGCGGAGCCCGTCGCGGGGGGGCACGGGGACCCTCCCAGGGTCCCCGAGTAGACGACAATGAGATTCCAGGCCGCACACAAGTTGGTCACCTACCTGCTGGTGCTGGCGGCGCTGGCGGCGCTCGCCACCACGCAAGCGCTCTCCCCCCGCAGCGCCGTCGTCTTCCTGGCGGTCTGTCTGGTGTCGTTCGGCGTCGACGGCGGCGGCCGCCTCGCCGCCGCCCTCGACCGGGCAACCGGGCTCGTGCGCGCGGCGACCGGCCTGGTGCTCGTCTTCATCGTGTGGCGAATCTGGCGGCCGATGGGGGACGCCGACCTGGTGCCGGCGTTCGACCTGGTGCTGGCGCTGCTCGGCTACAAGCTGCTTTACCGGCGGACCCACCGCGACTACGTCCACATCTACGCGCTGTCGTTCCTGCTGGTGCTGGTCGCCGCGACGATCGCCGCCACGTTTCTGTTCGTGGCCACCTTCGCCGTCTACGTCGTGCTCGGGACCTGGGCGCTCATCCTGTTTCACCTGCGGCGAGAGATGGAGGAGAACTACCTGGTCCGCCATTCGGCGCAGGCGCCCAGCCAGAAGGTCGGCATCGGGCGGATCCTGGGCTCGCGGCGGGTGGTGGGGCGGGCCTTCTTCGGCGCCACGTTCGGCGTGGCGGCGGCGGTGTTCGTCGGCGCGCTCGCGGTGTTCGCCTTCGTCCCCCGCCTGGGCGCCGGGTTCGTGCTGGGGGCGCGCGGCGAGAGCAACGTCAGCGGGCTCTCCGACGAGGTGACGCTGGGGCGCTACGGCACGGCCGGGGGCGCCAGCCACGCCGTCGTGCTGCGGGCGACGCTGCCGGCGCTGCGCGAGCTGGCGAGCGACGCCGCCCGGCGGGACGCGGCCGAGCGGCTCTACTTCCGGGGCGCCGTCTACGACGCCTATGACCGCGGCCGCTGGACGCACAGCCGGCGTCCCGAGCTGCGCACGATCCTGGACGAGAATGGCGGCCGCTCGTTCATCCACGAGCTCGGCGAGGCCCCGGGCCCGGGCACGCTGGCCGGCGCCGAACGGCAGGAGATCGACGCGCTCGGCGTCCCGGCCGCAGTGCTGTTCGCGGTCGATCGACCGGTGGCGATCGAGCTTCCGGCGACGCGCCTGGGAGCGGGCGGCACCGTCGGCGTGGTGCCGCGCTGGTCCGGCGAGGCGGCCCTGCGGGTCGGTGGCGGCGATGGTCCGAGCGGCTTCGGTGACGGCTTCGTCACCTTGGCCCACGCCCACTACGTGGCTTACTCGCGCGAGCGCGCGCTCGTCGCGCCGGCGGCGGCACCCACTCTCGACGGCCGCGCGCGCCTGGACGACCTGGCGCTCCCCGACGGTCTCCCGGCGCTGCGCGAGCTGGGGGCGCGCCTCGCCGCGGGACGCGACGACGCCGGCAAGGTCGCCGCCGTCACCGAATGGCTGCGTTCCGGGCACGCCTACACCACCAGCCCACCGGCCCGCCCCACCGGCGTCGATCCGGTGGAGGACTTCCTGTTCCGGCAACCGGTCGGCCACTGCGAGTTCTTCGCCTCGGGCGCGGTGCTGCTCCTTCGCGCGACGGGCGTCCCGGCCCGGTACGTGACCGGCTTCCGAGGCGGTGAGTGGAACCCGATCGGCGGCTACGTCGCCGTTCGCGGCGAGCGCGCACACGCTTGGGCCGAGGCCTTCGTGGCCGGTTCTGGCTGGACCCGCGTCGACGCCACCCCGCCGGCCGACGCGCCGGCCCCCGCCGGCCGGCTCGCCGCGACGAGCGACGCGCTCGACTTCTTCTGGAGCCGCTGGATCGTCGGCTACGACCTCGGCCGGCAGCGGGATCTGGCGCATCACGCCTGGCGGGGGCTGGGGCACTTCGGGCCCACCGCGCCGCTCGGGCAAGTCCTCCTCGCGCTCCTGGCAGCCGCGGCCCTGGCCGCGCTGGTGCTCGCCCTGCGCCGCGCGCGGCGGCGGCCGAGCCGGATCGCCCGCGCAACCGCCGTCGCCGACGGCGCTCCCCTCGCGGAGCGCCCGGACGGCGCGATCGATCGCCTCTACCGCCGGACGGTGGGCCGGCTGGGAAGGCTCGGCTGGCCGCGCCGCCCGAACGAGACCCCCCACGAGTACGCCGCGCGCCTGCGCCACGGTGGGCCCTTCTCCCGCGGCGGCGGCGCCTTCGACAACCTCACCGAGAGGTACGCGGCGGCGCGCTTCGGCGGCCGGGAATCACCTGACGAAGCGGTGGCGGCGCTCGGGCGAAACGTGCTGGAGGACCTTTCGGGGTAAAAGGCGCGCCCAGGTAAAACTGGCCCGTCTCGCTGACAAAATGGCAGAGTCTCCTCCCAGGCTCCCGCCAGAGCGGCACCGATGCCTCCCCACGCCCACCTAACCCGCGCCCAGCGAAGGGCATCTTCCTTGCACGGCACCCCCGGGCGGGGAAAACGACTTTCCATGCGTCACCTAACATCGACGAGGTCACGGGCGGTCATTGCCGCCTTCGTGGGGCTGCTCGTGCTGGCCGCCGCCGGCCGAGCCGAGGCGCAGACGGGGACAGGTGGAAGCATCCTCACGGGGTCCGGCGGGACGAGCGGGAACTCCGTGCTGCAATCGAGCGACTTCTTCCTGGGCATCGAACAGACGCCCCCGGTCTCGCTGACGACCTTCGAGCTGGCGCGCTTCTTCAACAAGGCGCGCTGCGATTGCTCGGCGCCGGTCAGCATCTTCATCTCGCTCCTCCCGAGCGGCGTCGCCAAGCGCTCGCAGGTCACCGCTCAAACCGGGACCGTTTCGGTGATTCTGGGCCCGGGGTGCTCGACGCTCCTCAACCAGCAGATCGGGAACTGCGTTCCGGTGCCGGGCGGCAGTGAGCAAGTGCTCACTTTCCTCAACCAGGGCAAGTTCGAGGTCCCGACCAACGCGCGTTTCCTGAGCAACTATCTGAACGCCTCGACCACCTTTGACGGCGGCGCCTCGGTCACCGGCTGCCAGGCGAACAACATCGGGCAGTTCACCCAGACAGCGAACATCCTGTTCGACTACGATGGCGACGGCATCGTCGATCTCGCGCTGACGATGTCGCTGCTCATCGATTTGACGCCGCCGCCGGCGCCGACCGGCGTCACCGTCCGCGGGGGAGACGAGGCCCTCATCATGAACTGGGATCCCATCAGCACCGCGGTCGTACCCGACTTGCTCGGCTACCAGATCCTCTGCAGCCGCGCCGACCAGTTCCAGGTGTTCAAGGGGACGGACAACGACGGTGGCGGCGTCAACGGCGGCCCGTTCGCTCCTGCCTTCCAGACCTGCCCGAGCACCCGAACAGGGACGGGCGTGGAGAATCTCGATCCGGCGTTCGTCTGCTCGGGGCAGCTGACGGCGCAGGCCACCTCCGACCGGGTGGAGATCCTGCAGAACGACATCACCTATGCGGCGGCGGTCGTGGCCGTCGACAACAGCGGGAACGCGAGCGAGCCAAGGGTCCTATTCGGGACGCCGATCAAGACGCTCAGCTTCTACGACGTCTATCGCGGCCAGACGCCCCAGGGGGAGGCGACCGGCGGTTTCTGCGCGCTGTCGACGGCTCCGGCCGGCGCCAAGGGCACCGGCGCGGCGCTGGGGTTGTTCGCGGTCGGCTCGGTCGTCCTGGCCGTCCGGCGGCGCCGGCGACGAAAAGGACGCCGATGAGGCGCCCGCTCACGCTCGGCGCCACGCTGCTGGCTGCGCTCGTCGGGGCGTCGCCGACGGCGCGCGCGCAGGACTTCGCCACCGAGGCGTCGCTCGTCGAGAGCGATAACCCGGCGCTGAACCCCTACCGGACGCCGCAGCGTTTCGCGTTCGAGCTGACCTTCGGCCCCTATCAGCCCGACATCGACGGCGAGTTCAACGGCGCGCGCACGCCGTACAAGGATTACTTCGGGTCGGGCCAGCACCTCCTGACGCGGGCTGAGCTCGACTACCAGTTCTGGCACCGCTACGGCTCCGTCGCGGCGGGATTGGGCGTCGGCTACTTCTCCGTCACCGGAACCGCTCCGGTGGCCAACGGCACCGGCCTGCCGAGCGGCGACAAGTCGGAGCTCAAGGTCGTCCCCTTGAGCCTCTCCGCCGTCTACCGGTTCGATTACTTCCTCGAGACCCGCAAGTTCCCGCTGGTTCCCTTCGGCAAGATCGGGTTCGACTGGGCCTACTGGCAGATCACCGACGGCAACGGCAACATCGCCGAGGGGGACGGCGGCCACGGCCGGGGGGCCACCTGGGGGTGGCACGTGGCCGGCGGCGTGGCGCTGATGCTCGACTTCGTCGACCCGGACGCCGCGCGCGACTTCGACACCGACCTCGGCGTCAACCACACCGGGATCACCTTCGAGTACTACCACGCCGACATCTCGGGCCTCGGCGAGGCGAACCGGCTGCACGTCGGCGACACGAACTGGACGCTCGGGCTCGTGCTCGAGTTCTAGGTGGCGCGGCGGTACAAGGTCGTCGTCGAGTACGACGGCACCGACTTCGCGGGGTGGCAGCGCCAGCCGGGGCAGCGGACCGTGCAAGGGGTGCTGGAGGAGGCCATCCGCGAGATGACCGGCGAGAGCGTGTTCGTGCGCGCCGCCGGCCGCACCGACGCCGGCGTCCACGCCGACGGCCAGGTGGCGACCTTCGACCTGGAGCTGAACATCCCGCCGCACGGCTTTCTGCGGGGGCTGAACTCGATCCTTCCGGCCGACGTCGCGCTGGTGGACGTCGCCCTGGCCGCGCCCGACTTCGACGCCCGCTTCTCGGCGCGCGGCAAGGTCTACCGCTACACCGTCTGGGCCCACTTCGTCCGCTCGCCGCTGCACGCGCGGCGCACCTGGCACGTGCGCCAGCCGCTGGACCTGGAGGCGATCCGCACCGCCGCCGCCGGGCTGGTCGGCGAGCACGACTTCCGCGCTTTTCGGGCCTCCGACTGCGAGCGGCGCACCACGCGCCGGATCGTCCGCCGCATCGAGGTCGACCGCCAGGGGGCTCGGCTGACCATCGAGGTCGAGGCGACGGCGTTCCTGAAGAACATGGTCCGCATCCTGGTCGGCACCTTGATCGATGTAGGCCGCGGCCGGCTGACGCCGGAGGCGGTGTCCCGGATGCTGGAGACCGGAGACCGCGCCGCCGGCGGCATGACCGCGCCCCCGCAGGGCCTCACGCTCTTGCGCGTGATTTACTGAGCCGCGTTCTCCGCCGAGGGAGGCGCCGGCGTGGCGGGCTCGCCCAGCATCTCGGCGACCCGCTCGCGGACCAACTTGAGCGTCCGCTCCCGGTCGGCAGTGCCGAGCCCCTCGGTCGGGACCGGCTCCCCGAATTGCAGGCGCACCTCGCCGGCCTGGATCAGCATCGCCTTGCGCGGCATCAGCGCCCGGCTGCCGCTGATGGCCATGGGGACGATCGCGGCGCCCGAATCGATCGCCAGGTGGAAGCCCCCCTTCTTGAACGGCATCAGCTTGCCATCGCGGGTGCGGGTCCCCTCCGGGAAGATCACCACCGATTGACCCGCGCGGATCCGGCGGGCCGCCTCCTCGATGCTGCGGCGGGCCGCCACCGCGTTCTGGCGATCGATGAAGATCATACGTCCAGCCGCCATGGCCCAGCCGAAGAGCGGGATCCGCGCGAGCTGCTTCTTGGCGATGAAGCGGAACGAGACCGGCACCGCGATGAAGGCCGCCCAGACGTCGATCGTCGAGGCGTGGTTGCACATGAAGACGTAGGGGCGGCTCGGGTCGAGCTCGGCGTGATGCTCGATCTTCAGCTTCACGCCCGAGGCGGCGAGAACCTGGCGCGACCAGAAGCGGCCGATCCGCAACACCGTTTCGCCGCTCCGGTCCCAAAGGCCGCTCAGGGCCGCGACCGCCGCCAGCACCAAGGTGTAGACCACAAATGTAACGAGAGCGATGACCGCACGAATCATGGGGAACCCCGAGCCATGGTATCTTTGCGCCGTGGACTTCCGGAAGACCTACTACATTCTTCCGAACCTGTTCACGCTCTCCAGCGTCTTCTGCGGGTTCATCTCCATCTCGCTGTCGGCGTCGTCCGGAACGACGGGCAGCGACCTCTACCAGGCCGCGCTGGCCATCTGCTTCGGCTTCTTCTTCGACACCGCCGACGGCCGCGTCGCGCGGCTGACCAAGACCCAGACCGACCTCGGCCGCGACCTCGACTCCCTGGCCGACGCCATCACCTTCGGGGTCGCGCCGGCGATCATGGTCTACAAGTGGGGTCTGACCAGCTTCGGGCGGCTCGGCATCTTCTTCGCCGGGCTGTTCGTCTGCGCCGGCGTCATGCGGCTGGCCCGCTTCAACGTGCTGTCGCGCCGTGAGGCGGCTTCGGGCCAGAAGGCCCCCGGCAAGTACACGCTCGGCCTCTCCATCCCCGCCGCCGCCAGCGTGCTCGTGCTGATGGTGGTGGTCGCCCACCACGTCCAGCCCTACCGCATCGCCAGCGACGGCGTGGTGGCCGCGGTCGTGCTCGTGCTGTCGTACCTGATGGTCTCGCGCGTCCGCTTCCGCTCGTTCAAGGACCTGCGGCTCACCCGCCGGACGATCGAGTTGGCGGTCCTGATCGCCGCCTGCTGGATCCTGGTGGCGATGAACGGCGTCGACAAGGCGCTCATCTTCCTGGTGCTGATCATGGCCTACATCGCGCTCGGCCTGACCGAGACGGTGCTGCTCATGCGGCGCCAGTTCATCGAGCAACGCCGGGAGAAGGCCGCCGGCGACGAGGGCCCCGGCGACGAGGAGGTCCTCCGCGAGCTCGGCGCCTTCGACGAGACGACTTAGCTCGAGAGCCTCGCCGAGAGTCGGGACCGGATCCTGGACCGAACCTACTTCGCGAGCTTCTTGGGCGCTTTGGCCTTGTCGGCGGAGCCGCCGTCGTCGAGCTCGACGAAGGCGCCCCAGGCGGCGCCGATGAGGGGGCCGATGAGGACCGGGAGATCCATCAGCGGGCGGTCGGGGGCGCCGAGCTTGGCGGCCAAACCGACGTGCAGGCCGCCGAACAGCTTGCCGGCGCCCCAGTAGAGGGCACAGCCGACGGCGGCGCCGAAGATCCCCTTGAGGGCGGTGGTCCAGACGGTGTCCTGGCGCCAGGGGGGCTTGCCGCACAGGATGCCGACCAGCCCGCCGACGACCGCGTAGGTCACGATCGCCAGCACGCCGCCCCCGATGCCCAACTTGAACGCGCCGGCGCCGATCGCGGCTCCGACGACGCCGCCTTTGAGGAGGCCGAGAATTACGCGACCCATGGATCAACTATAGCAGGCGAAAATTGCGCCGGGTCCTCCGAGCGACGTTAAGCTTAGGTCATCGATGCGCCTGCCCAAGCTCATCGATCGCTCGAGCGGCGTGCTCCTGCACCCCACCAGCCTGCCCGGAGAAGACCTCGGGTCGACCGCGCGCGAGATGGTCGATTTTCTGGCCGCCGCCGGCCAGCGCTGGTGGCAGATGCTGCCGGTTGGCCCGACCGGCTACGGTAATTCCCCCTATAGCGCCCAGTCGGCCTTTGCCGGAAACCCCAGCCTGGTCAGCGTCGAACGGCTGGTCGCCGACGGCCTCCTCGGCCCCGGCGATCGCCGCCCCGTCTCGGACGACCGCCTGGAGAAGGCGTTTCACGCCGTCCTCGAGGCGGGGGGCCTCGACGACCCCGACTTTGTTCGGTTCGCCGGGGAGGCCAGCGATTGGCTGGACGACTTCGCCCTCTACCGCGCGATCAAGTCGGCCCACGGAAAGGTCCAGTGGACCCGCTGGCCGGCGCCGCTGCGCGATCGGCACCCGGACGCGCTCGCCAAGTTCCGCGCCGACCATCGTGAGGAGATCGACTTCCAGCGGTTCGTGCAGTGGCGGTTTTTCCGCGACTGGCAGATGTTGCGCGCCTACGCGCACGAGCGCGGCGTCGCGCTCATCGGCGACCTGCCGATTTTTCTCGCCCACGACAGCGCCGATGTCTGGCTGAACCGCGGGCAGTTCTACCTCGACGAGGCGGGGGAGCCGACGCTGGTGGCGGGCGTGCCGCCCGACTACTTCAGCGCCACCGGGCAGCGGTGGGGGAACCCGCTCTACCGCTGGGCCGAGATGCGCGCCACCGGGTACGCCTGGTGGATCGCCCGCTTCCGCTCGACGCTGGCGCTGTTCGACGCCGTTCGGCTCGACCACTTCATCGGCTACACGCGTTATTGGGCCATCCCGGCGCGCGAGCCGACCGCTATGAAAGGCCGCTGGCGGCCGGCGCCTGGGGCGCGCTTCTTCCGCGCGGTCGGCGACGCCCTGGGCGAGCTGCCGCTCATCGCCGAGGATCTCGGCCTGGTCACGCCGGCCGTCGAGTCGCTGCGGAGGCGGTTCGCGTTTCCGGGGATCAAGCTCCTGCAATTCGCCTTCGGGACCGATCCGCAGGGGCCGAGCTTCCTGCCGCACAATTACCCGCGCGACGCGGTCGCCTATACTGGCACGCACGACAACGACACCACCTGCGGCTGGTTCTTCGACCCGGGCAGCGGCACCCGCAGCCCCGAGCAGACCGCGCGCGAGCGGCGGGCGGCGCTGCGCTACCTGGGCGCGCCTGACGACGACGACGCAAGAGACGACGGAAGAGAGATCCACTGGCGCATGATCCGCGCCATCATGGCCTCGGTGGCCAACGTGGCGGTCGTCCCCGCGCAGGATCTCCTGGGCCTCGGCTCCGAGGCGCGGATGAACCATCCCGGCACCACCACCGGGAACTGGTCGTTTCGCCTCCAGCCGGGCGCGCTGACGCCCACCATCGCCGCTCGCCTGCGCGACCTCACCGAGACCTACGGCCGCGGGAGGCCCCCGGCGTGAAACGGCATCTCATTTCGTCGCCGCGGCGGCCGGCGGCGCTGGGGGCGAACCCGCTCTGGTACAAGGACGCCATCATCTACGAGGTGCGCGTTCGCTCGTTCTACGACAGCAACGGCGACGGCATCGGCGACTTCCGCGGGCTCGCCGAGAAGCTCGACTACCTGCAGGACCTGGGCGTCACCGCGATCTGGCTGCTGCCGTTCTATCCGTCGCCGTTGCGCGACGACGGCTACGACATCGCCGACTACACCGACGTCCACCCCGACTGCGGCACGCTGGCGGACTTCGACTTCCTGCTCGAGGAGGCGCACCGGCGCGGGCTGCGCGTCATCACCGAGCTGGTTTTGAACCACACCTCGGACCAGCATCCTTGGTTCAGGCGCGCGCGCGCGGCGCCGGCCGGCTCCGTCGAGCGCGACTTCTACGTCTGGAACGACTCGCCCGAGCGGTACCGCGAGGCGCGCATCATCTTCAAGGACTTCGAGACCTCGAACTGGGCCTGGGATCCCCTGGCCCGGGCCTACTACTGGCACCGGTTCTACGCGCACCAGCCCGATCTCAACTTCGCCAATCCGGCGGTGCACGAGGCGCTGCTCGGCGCCGTCGACTTCTGGTTCGGCAAGGGGGTCGACGGCCTGCGGCTCGACGCCGTGCCCTACCTCTACGAAGCGGAGGGGACCAACTGCGAGAACCTCCCCGAGACCCACAAGTTCATCAAGAAGCTGCGCGCGCACATCGACGCGCGCTTCACCGACCGGATGCTGCTCGCCGAGGCGAACCAGTGGCCCGAGGACGCGGCGGCGTACTTCGCCGACGGCGACGAGTGCCACATGAACTTCCACTTCCCGATCATGCCGCGCCTCTTCATGTCCATTCACATGGAGGACCGCTTCCCCATCCTCGACATCCTGGCGCAGACGCCGGCCATCCCCGCCAACTGCCAGTGGGCGCTGTTCCTGCGCAACCACGACGAGCTGACGCTGGAGATGGTGACCGACGAGGAGCGCGACTACATGTACCGCGCCTACGCGCACGCCAACGAGATGCGCATCAACCTCGGCATCCGGCGGCGCCTGGCGCCCCTGGTCGGCAACGACCGGCGCAAGATGGAGCTGCTGCACGCGCTGCTCTTCTCGCTGCCGGGGACGCCGGTCCTCTACTACGGCGACGAGATCGGCATGGGGGACAACGTCTTCCTGGGCGACCGCAACGGCGTCCGCACGCCGATGCAGTGGAGCGCCGACCGCAACGCCGGCTTCTCGCGCGCCAACCCGCAGCGCCTCATCCTGCCGATCAACATCGACCCCGAGTACCACTACGAGGCGATCAACGTCGAGCTGCAGCAGAACAACCCCAACTCGCTGCTCTGGTGGACCAAGCGGCTCGTCACCCTGCGCAAGCAGTTCCAGGCCTTCGGGCGCGGCTCGATGGAGCTCCTCAGCCCCGGCAACTTCCGGGTGCTGGCCTTCATGCGCCAGTTTCAAGACGAGACGATCCTGGTGGTCGCCAACCTCTCGCGCTTCCCGCAGTACGTCGAGCTCGACCTCGGCAAGTGGAAGGGGATGCGCCCGGTGGAGCTGTTCGGCCACACGGAGTTCCCGCTCATCGGCGAGCTGCCGTACCTGCTGACGCTGGGCAGCCACGCCTTCCACTGGTTCTCGATCGAGGCGCCCGCCACGACGACCGCCGCCGACCTGGCCGCCACCTACCTGCCGCCCACCATCGCCTGCGCCAGCGCCGAGAGCCTGCTGCTCGGAGAGGATCGCGTCGCGCTGGAAGACACCCTCCCCGCTTTTCTCGACACGCGCCACTGGTTCGCCGGCCGCGCCTTTCGCGTCAGCGGCGTCCGGGTCGAGGAGGCGGTCGCGCTCGGCGGCGCCTATCTCGTCGTGGCGCGCGTCGAATATGCCGACCGCGATCCCGATCGCTATCTCATCCCGCTGGCGGTGCTTCCGATCGTCGACGAGCGCCCGATTCCGCCCCTGGCGATGGTCGCCGCGCTCAAGCTCGGCAGCGGCGACGCCGCGCTGGTCGACGCCGCCGAGGCCCCCGATGCCGCCCGGGCCATCCTGACCGCGGTCGCCGGCCGCCAGCGCGCGGTCGGCGTCGGCGGCACCGTCGAGGCGACGCCCTACGTCACGCTGGAGCCGCCGGGGGCCGAGCCGGCCAACATCAGCGCCGGGCACGCCGCCGCCGCCATCCGCTACGGCGATCGCTACCTGCTCAAGATGTTCCGCCGGCTCGAGGAGGGGATGAACCCCGAGCTCGAAATCCCACGTTTCCTCGAGACGCGCGCCCCTGGCCTGGTCCCGGCGGTCGTCGGCAGCATCGAGTACCGGCGCCGCGGCGGCGAGCCGAGCACGCTGGCGGTGCTGCAGGCGTTCGTGGCCAACGAGGCGACCGCCTGGGCGCACGCCCGCGAGGAGCTCCGCCGCTACTTCGAGCGCACGCTGACCCGACACCGCCAGGATCCCCCGCCCGAACGGGCGCCGCACGCGCCGCTCGCGCTGGCCGAGACCGAGGCGCCGCCCGCGGTGGTCGAGGCGATCGGCGCCTATCTCGACCTGGCGGCCTTGCTCGGGCGCCGCACCGCCGAGATGCACGTCGCGCTCGCCTCCCCCGTCGACGACCCCAGCTTCGCGCCCGAGCCCTACACCGCGCTCGACCGCCGCTCCAAGTACCAGTCGATGCGCAACCTGGTGGGGCGCACCCTCCGGCTCCTGCGCGGCACCCTCCCCCACCTGCCGCCGACGGCCGCCGCGCTCGGACAACGCCTGGCCGACGGGCAGGACCACCTGCTCAAGATCTTCGAACCTTTTCTCCACCGGCGCTGGAGCGGCCTGCGGATCCGGACCCACGGCGACCTCCACCTCGAGCAGGTCCTCTACACCGGCAACGACTTCGTCATCATCGACTTCGAGGGACCGCCCGCCGAGACGCTGGCCGAGCGCCGGCGCAAGCACGAGTGCCTGCGCGACGTGGCGGGGATGATCCGCTCTTTTCACTACGCCGCCTTCACGGCGCTGCTCGAGAGCACCGTCGTCCGCCCCGAAGATCGCCAGGTCGCCGAGCCGTGGGCCGACGCTTGGTACCGCTGGGTCTCGGCGGCGTTCCTGCGCGCCTACCTGGAGGCGACCGCCGGAATGCCGTTCCTCGCTTCGCCCGAGGACCAGCCTCTGATCCTCGATACCCACCTCATTCGCCGCGCGCTCTACGAGCTGCGCGACGAGCTCGATCGCAACGCCGAGACCGCCGCCATTCCCCTGGCGGCCCTCATCGAGCTCGCGGGCCTCTGACCGCCTCCCATCCCCCACGCCGACTACCCGGTCGGTCCTGCTCGGGGACCGGGATTCACTCCGCGGGGGACGCGGGCCTAAGTGGCCGCAGACGGCCACATGGCCGCTCGTCTTGGTCGCTGGCATCCTCGCCGCGGACGGCGAGGAGCGCGACCAAACGCCCCCTCTGCGTGAATCCCGGTCCCCTCGCACGGACCTCCCCGCTCCCCGGACCAGTACCTCCCCATGTCAGGAGCTCCTTAAAAAACCGGGGTCTGACGGGAGCAGGGAGGGGCCCCGCGAGGGGCAGGGTGTTGTCTGGCGGGGACGTGTGAGCGCGCTCCGGCCGCCAGGCCGGACGCCAGCGCGAACCCGAGCGGCCACGTGGCCGTCCGCGGCCACTTAGGCCGCGTTCCCCGCCAGGCAACACCCCGCCCCGAAGCAGGCCCCGACCGGGACGCGGCGCTTAGATCGCGTGGGGGAGCGACGGTTTCGCCGGCCCGAGCTCGTCGCGGGGGGCGCGGGACCCTCCCAGCGTCCCGACTAGATCGCGTGAGGGAGCGACGGCTTTTGCCGGCGCGAGCTCGTCGCGGGGGGCGCGGGACCCTCCCAGCGTCCCGACTAGATCGCGTGGGGGAGCGACGGCTTTGCCGGCGCGAGCTCGTCGCGGGCGCGCGGGACCCTCCCAGCGTCCCGACTAGATCGCGTGAGGGAGCGACGGCTTTGCCGGCGCGAGCTCGTCGCGGGGGGGCGCGGGACCCTCCCAGGGTCCCGATCAAAACTGGTAGGCGACGCCGACGTTGATGTCGAGGTTGAAGGTGAAGTCCCAGAAGCCGAGGACGGCGTTG
>Ga0134125_10005857_pt1 | contig 13934 bp, 10 predicted proteins | sample KB31751_FD_96464 | JGI IMG/M metagenome (GOLD analysis project Ga0134125, IMG submission 96464) | Terrestrial soil microbial communities with excess Nitrogen fertilizer from Kellogg Biological Station, Michigan, USA - KB3-175-1 | ecosystem: Environmental > Terrestrial > Soil > Unclassified ... | reverse complement strand
TCGCGCGCGGCGGCCCCCAAGTTCCTCCACGACCTGACCGGTTCGGGGACCACGCTCATCCGCGCCACCTACGAACGCCTGCTGCCCCTGGCCGACCACCGCATCATGGTCGTCACCGGCCAGGCGCACCGCGAAGCCGTCCAGGCCCAACTGCCCGAACTCGAGGATTCGAGCCTGGTGCTGGAATCCGAGCCGAAGGACTCCGGTGCCGCCATCGGGCTGGCCGCCGCCATCCTCCACCGCCGGAACCCCGACATCATCATGGGATCCTTCGCCGCGGACCAGGTCATCGGACCGGTGGAGGTCTTCCAGGAAACCGTGCGAGAGGCCATCCATACGGCCGCCACGGGCAAGATCGTCACCATCGGGATCAAGCCGGTCTCCCCGTCGACCGCCTTCGGCTACATCCGGGCCGGGAAGGCGCTCCACGTCGAGGGGGCGCCGAGTGCGACCTCGGTACTCGAGTTCGTGGAGAAGCCGGACGAGGAGGTCGCCCAGGGCTACGTGGACAGCGGGGACTACCTGTGGAACGCGGGCATGTTCGTGGCCCCGGTGTCGCTGATGCTCGAGCACCTCGAGCGCAACGAGCCGGAGCTGCACGCGGGTCTGGTGGAGATCGCCGCCGCCTGGGACACGGACGAGCGCGATGCCGTCAAGCAGCGGGTCTGGCCGGACCTGCCCAAGATCGCCATCGACTACGCCGTCGCCGAGCCGGCCGCCGCGGTCGGGGACGTGGCCATGATCCCCGGCGACTTCACCTGGGACGACGTGGGCGACTTCGCGGCCCTCGGCCGCCTCAACCCCGCCAGCGAGGCCACGAACCTCACCGTCCTGGGCGACGGGGCACGGGTCTACGCCGACCAGGCCTCCGGCGTCGTCGTCTCCGATACCCACCGGATGATCGCACTCATCGGGATCGAGAACGTGGTCGTCGTCGACACCGGCGATGCCCTCCTGGTGACCACCAGCGACCACGCGCAGTCGGTGAAGAAGGCCGTGGAGGCGCTCAAGGCCTCCGGCGACGTCGACGTCCTGTAGGCTCCCCGCCACGCCGGCACCGGCTGGCCCGCGCGGCCCGGCGGGCAGCGCAACAACCGCGTTGCGAACTCGGATCTGCCTGCCGATCGTCGTAGGGTCGTGCATGTGACCCCAGAACCAGCGCAGCAACCGTCCCCTCCCGCCATCGGGCCCTGGCTGGCACCGCTGCTGCCCCAGCTGATCGACTTCCGCCGCGACGTGCACGCGAACCCGGAATTGTCCTTCCAGGAGTACCGGACCACCGAGCGCATCTCCTCGGCGTTGCGGGCGGCCGGGCTCGAGCCCCGCCACCTCGAGGGCACGGGACTCTTCGTGGACATCGGCGACGGGGACATCCGCCTGGGCCTGCGCGCCGACATCGATGCGCTGCCGATCCTGGAGGAAACCGGCCTCGACTACGCCTCCACCCGCAACGGCGTCTGCCACGCCTGCGGTCACGACATCCACACCACCGTCATGCTGGGTGTGGCCCTGACGCTGGGGCGGATGCACGACGCCGGGGAGCTGGCCGGGCGCGTCCGCATCATCTTCCAGCCCGCCGAGGAGACCATGCCCGGCGGCGCGCTCAGCGTCATCGAACAGGGCGTTCTTGACGGGGTCCCGCGCATCTTGGCGCTGCATTGCGAACCCCGCGTGGATGCCGGCATGATCGGCACCCGCATCGGCGCGATCACCAGTGCCAGCGACACGATCAAGATCGAACTCACCGGCCGCGGCGGGCACACCTCACGCCCGCACCTGACCGAGGACCTGGTCTTCGCGCTGGCCGAGATCGCCGTGAACGTCCCGGCGGTCCTGAACCGGCGCATCGACGTGCGCAGCGCCGTCTCGGTGGTCTGGGGCCAGATCCACGCCGGCTCGGCCCCCAACGCCATCCCGGCCGCCGGCTACATGGCCGGGACCATGCGCTGCCTCGACGGCCAGGCGTGGGAGGCGGCGGGGACGCTCCTGGACGAGGTGGTCCGGCAGGTCGCCGTGCCCTATGGCGTCGACGTCAAGCTCGAGCACACCCGCGGGGTGCCGCCGGTCGTCAATGCGGAGGCCGAGACGGACCTGATCGAACGCGCGGCGCGGGCCGAGATCGGCTCGACGTCGATCGTGCTCACCCCGCAGTCCATGGGAGGGGAGGACTTCGCGTGGATGACGCACAAGATCCCCGGCGCCATGATGCGCCTGGGGACCCGCGCACCGGGCGGGGAGACCTACGACCTGCACCGTGGTGACTACATCCCCGACGAGCGGGCGATCGACACCGGCATCCGGGTCATGGCCGCCGCGGCGCTGCGGGCCATCGATGCTGGACGGGAAGTCTGAAGCGCCTACTTCTTGGTAACAAATAGTCAACAATATTGACCTCCCGCAGGCATGTGGTGGCTCGTCCGCCGTCGGCGACGCTACTGTATTGCCCGTCACGTCTTCCTGCCTTGGGACGGCGGACGCGGTTGGCTCCCTTTCGTGGCAGGATGTATCGCCCGGGCCCGGAGGGACGGACCCGATGCACCACTCGTCACTGGAGGAAACTTGAAGAAGCCACAGCGCACCCTGAAGCGCTCCACCGGCCAGCTCGCCGCCGTCCTGGGCGTCTCCGCCTTGGTCCTGACCGCCTGCGGCACCGCCCCCGAAGCCAGCGAGACGGCTGCCGCCTCGACCCACCCCGGCGCCGCCGACTACACCGGATGCATCGTCTCGGACTCCGGCGGCTTCGACGACCGCTCGTTCAACCAGTCCTCCTACGAGGGGCTGATGAAGGCCAAGAAGGAACTGGGCATCAAGACCAAGGAAGCCGAATCCCAGGCCGCCACCGACTTCGAGCCGAACCTCAGCTCCATGGTCAAGGGCGGCTGCGACCTGACGGTCACCGTCGGGTTCCTCCTGGCCGACGCCACGAAGAAGCTGGCCCAGGCCAACCCCGACTCGCACTTCGCGATCATCGACGACAACTCGATCGACGCCAAGAACGTCAAGCCGATCATCTACGACACGGCCCAGGCGGCGTTCATGGCCGGCTATCTGGCGGCCGGGACGACCGAGACCGGCAAGGTCGCCACGTACGGCGGCATGAACATCCCGACCGTCACCATCTTCATGGACGGCTTCTACGAGGGCGTGCAGTACTACAACGAGCAGAAGGACAAGGACGTCAAGGTCCTGGGCTGGAACGCCGACAAGCAGAACGGCACGTTCACCGGGGACTTCGAGAACCAGGGCAAGGGCAAGACGAACACGACGAACTTCATCAACGAAGGCGCCGACATCATCATGCCCGTCGCCGGCCCCGTGGGCCTGGGCACCATCGACGCCGTGACCGAGGCCAACAACAACGGCAAGGACGCCAAGATCATCTGGGTCGACTCCGACGGCTACAACACCGTGCCCAACGGCAAGGAATTCATCCTCAGCTCGGTCGTGAAGCTCATGGGCGAGGCCGTCGACAAGGTCGTCACCGAGGATGTCGACGGGAAGTTCGACAGCTCCCCGTACGTCGGCACCCTGGAGAACGAGGGCGTTGCCCTGGCACCGTTCCACGACTTCGACTCCAAGGTCTCCGACGACATGAAGTCCGAACTCGACCAGATCAAGGCCGACATCGTCTCCGGCAAGATCAAGGTCGATTCCCCGTCCAGCCCGAAGTAACCGGCACGAGGTTGCCGCCGGCGGCCCACGGGCTCCGGCCGGCACCTTCCGGGCAGCACGCGCCGTCCAGCTCCCGCACCCGATGCGGTGGGCTGGGCGGCGCGTGCCTGCCCACCGTCAGCCTTTGGCGGCTACGCTGGGTCCGACGGTCCCCACGACCTGTGATATCCGCGGCCACGGCGAGCCCGGACAAGAAGGGAAACAAGGTAACGGCGTGAAACTGGAACTCCGCGGAATTACCAAGAAATTCGGGAACTTCACGGCCAACGACGACATCACCGTTGTCGTCGAGCCCGGTCAGGTCCACTCCCTGCTGGGCGAGAACGGGGCCGGCAAGTCGACGTTGATGAACGTGCTCTTCGGCCTGTACGAGGCCACGGCCGGCGAGGTGCTCATCGATGATTCCCCGGTCCGGTTCAACGGCCCCGGCGACGCCATGGCCGCCGGCATCGGCATGGTCCACCAGCATTTCATGCTGGTCCCGGTATTCACCGTCGCCGAGAACGTCGCCCTGGGCGACGAGGCCACCCGCGCCGCCGGCGTGCTGGACATGGAGGCGACCCGGCGCAAGATCCGGGAGATCTCCGACCGGTTCGGCTTCCACGTCGACCCCGATGCCCTCGTCGAGGACCTTCCGGTGGGCGTCCAGCAGCGGGTGGAGATCATCAAGGCACTGGTGCGTGAAGCCAAGGTCCTGATCCTGGACGAGCCCACCGCCGTGCTCACCCCGCAGGAAACCGACGAGCTGCTGAACATCATCCGCCAGCTGCGTGATGCGGGCACCTCCGTCGTCTTCATCTCCCACAAGCTGCGCGAGGTCAAGGAGATCTCCGACGTGATCACGGTGATCCGCCGCGGCAAGGTCGTCGGAAACGCCGAACCGAGCGCCTCGGCGGCGGAACTGGCGTCGCTGATGGTCGGCCGGTCCGTCAGCCTGAGCCTGGACAAGGAACCGGCCACCCCGGGCGAGAAGACCTTCACCGTCGAGGACCTCACCGTGCTGGCCGACAATGGCCAGGTCCTGCTCGACCGGGTCGGGTTCTCGATCGCGAAGGGCGAGATCCTCGCCGTCGCCGGCGTGCAGGGCAACGGGCAAACCGAGCTCACCGAGGCCATCATGGGCCTGTTGGACCACACCTCCGGCCGGGTCAGGCTCGAAGGGCAGGACCTGCTGGGACGCAGCGTCAAGTCGATCATCAACGCCGGCGTCGGGTTCGTCCCCGAGGACCGCAGCACCGACGGGCTGGTGGGGACCTTCACGGTCGCCGAGAACCTCGTCCTGAACCAGTACGACCGGCCCCCGTTCGCCCGCGGGATGAACATGCGCGGCACCGTGATCGCGGAGAACGCCGATGCAAAGATCGCCGAGTACGACATCCGCACCCAGGGCGCCCAGGCCGACGCCGGCACGCTCTCGGGCGGCAACCAGCAAAAGGTCGTCATGGCCCGCGAGCTGTCCCGGCCGCTGAAGCTGTTCATCGCGTCCCAGCCCACCCGCGGCGTCGACGTCGGGTCCATCGAGTTCCTGCACCGACGCATCATCGCCGAACGCGACGCGGGGACGCCCGTCCTCATCGTCTCCACCGAACTGGACGAGGTCGTCGAACTGGCGGACCGCATCGCCGTGCTCTACAAGGGCCAGCTGGTCGGCATCGTCCCGGGGGACACCCCACGCGACGTCCTGGGCCTGATGATGGCGGGGGCCTCCGCCGACGAGGCCGGAGCCACGTCCGTCGATCCCGCCCCGCCCGCTGCCACCGCCGTCGACACCCCCGCGGCCAACCAAGAAGAGGAGCCCGGGAATGAGTGATCCCGCGAACCTGCCGGACCGAGATCCAGTGTCCGCAGATACCCCGCCCCAGCAGCCGCCACAGGACTCGGTCCCCGGCGGCGCCGCGGCCGGGAACACCCCGGCCCAGTTGGCCGAGTCCTCTGCGCGGGAACCGGGCGCATCGCTCATGCGGCGGATCACCACCGGCAACGGGCTGGTCTCCGTCCTGGCCATCGTGCTCTCCCTGATCGTCGGCGCCATCCTGATCGCGGCCACCGACGAGCGGGTCACGACCACGGCCAGCTACTTCTTCGCCCGCCCCACGGACATGCTCTCGGCCATCTGGACCTCGGTCTCGGAGGCCTACGGCGCGTTGTTCCGCAGCGCCATCTTCAACACCCAGGCCGACGGGTTCGCCAACGCGATCTACCCGCTGACCGAGACCCTGACGGTCTCCACGCCGCTGATCCTGGCCGGCCTCGGCGTCGCCCTGGCCTTCCGGGTCGGTCTGTTCAACATCGGCGGCCAGGGGCAGATCATCCTCGGCGCGATGCTGGCCGGCTGGGTCGGGTTCACCCTGGACCTGCCGGCCGCGATCCACCTGGTGCTGGCGGTTGTCGCCGGCATCGTCGGCGGGGCCATCTGGGGCGGCATCGCCGGTGTCCTGAAGGCCAAGCGCGGAGCCCACGAGGTCATCGTGACCATCATGCTCAACTACATCGCGCTGTACCTGCTGCTCTATGTGCTGACCACCCCGGGCTTCCAACGCCCGGGCTCGAACAACCCGATCAGCCCCGAGATCCACCAGTCGGCCGCCTATCCGCTGCTGTTCGGCAGCGGATTCCGGCTGCACCTGGGCTTCGTGGTCGCACTGCTGGCGGTCGCGTTCGTCTGGTGGCTGCTGAACCGCTCCACCACCGGCTTCGAACTGCGCGCGGTCGGGGCCAACCCGCAGGCCGCCCGGACGGCCGGCATCAACGTCCCGCGCGCCTACATCACCGCCATGGTCCTCGCCGGTGCCCTGGCCGGACTGGCCGGAACCGCGCAGATCTCCGGCACCGAACGCTCCCTCTCCGGGGACATCGCCGCCAGTTTCGGCTTCGATGCCATCACCGTGGCCTTGCTGGGCCGCTCGAACCCGATCGGGACCTTCTTCGCCGGCCTGCTCTTCGGTGCGCTGCGCGCCGGAGGCGTCGGCATGCAGTCCAACACCGGCATCCCCATCGACATCGTCCTGGTCGTGCAGTCGTTCATCGTGCTGTTCATCGCCGCGCCACCGCTGGTGCGTTCGATCTTCCGCATCCACACCGGCCAGAAGAAGAGCAGGAAAGCCACGGCGCGCCCCGCCAAGGCGGGAGGAGCAGCGTGAGCACCGCAACCACCACACCGTCATCCATGGCCCGCGCGGCCGCCCCCGCCATCCGCAGCTGGGGCGGGCCGGTCACCCTGGCCGTCCTGGCCGTCATCGCGCTGCTCGGCTTCGCCATCGGCAGCCCGCACGAGACGGCCCGCTTCCGGATCTCCCGCGACTCCGACGCCCTGAAGGTCCCCGACGTCGTGCTGGGCACCACCGTGGTCGGCTGGATCACCGCCGTCGTGCTCCTGCTCCTGGCCGCCTACGCCTTCCTGCTCACCTCCCGCGGCCGGCGGATGCCGCGCTGGCTCGTCCCGGCCTTCGCCGCCGTGTGGGTCATCGCGTTCCTCGTCTGGGTCATCGGCAGCGCCAACAACCCCAGCGTCTACTTCTCCGGCCTCATCGCCGGGTCGTTCACGCTGGCGATCCCGCTGATCTTCGGCTCGCTCTCCGGCGTGCTCTGCGAACGCTCCGGCGTCATCAACATCGCCATCGAAGGCCAGCTGCTCGCCGGTGCCTTCGGCGCCGCGATTGTCGGGTCCATCACGAAGAGCCTGATCGCCGGTGTCCTGGCTGCCGTCGTGGCCAGCGTGCTCGTCTCGATGGTGCTCGCCGTGTTCAGCATCAAGTACATGGTCAACCAGGTGATCGTCGGCGTCGTGCTCAACGTGCTCGTCGCGGGCCTGACCAGCTTCCTGTTCTCCACCGTGATGAAGAGCGATTCGGCCCTGTTCAACGCACCGCCGAGCTTCCACAACATCCGCATCCCCGGCCTGGCCGAGATCCCGATCTTCGGCCCGATCCTCTTCGACCAGACCATCCTCGGCTACGGCATGTACGTGGCCGTGTTCCTGGTGTGGTTCGGCCTGTTCAAGACCCGCTGGGGCCTGCGCGTGCGCGCCGTCGGCGAACACCCCAAGGCCGCCGACACCGTGGGCATCCGGGTGAACGCGATCCGGTTCTGGAACGTCACCCTGGCCGGCGTCGTCGCCGGCGTCGGCGGTGCCTTCTTCACCCTGGTGACCTCGTCGTCGTTCAACAAGGAGATGACGGCCGGGCAGGGGTTCATCGCCCTGGCCGCGCTGATCTTCGGGCGCTGGAACCCGATCGGGGCGTTCTTCGCCGCCCTGCTGTTCGGGTTCTCGCTGAACCTCTCGTTCGTGCTGACCATCCTGGGCACCCCGGTCCCGAGCCAGTTCATGCAGATGCTGCCCTACGTGGTCACCGTCTTCGCCGTCGCCGGCCTGGCCGGCAAGTCCCGGCCGCCGGCCTCCAACGGCATCCCCTACGTGAAGGAGTAACCGGGCATGAGCACAGGCATGGCCCCGGCACCGTTGTCCGAGGCGGACTGGGAACGGCTGCGTGCCGCGGCCACCGAGGCCATGGCGCATGCCTACGCCCCGTATTCGAAATACCCCGTCGGGGCCGCGGCGCTGACCGAGGACGGGCGGCTGGTCACTGGTTGCAACGTGGAGAACGCCGCCTACGGGGTGGTCCTCTGCGCCGAATGCACGCTCATCGGCGCACTGCACATGGGCGGCGGCGGGCGGTTGCGGGCGTTCTACTGCGTGGACGGGCAGGGGGCGGTCCTCATGCCCTGCGGGCGCTGCCGGCAGCTGCTGCACGAACACCGCGGCCCCGACCTGGAACTGATGACCACCAGCGGGATCAAGACCATGGAGCAGGTCCTGCCCGACGCCTTCGGGCCGGAGAACCTGCTCCACTAGCCGGCACCCCGGCACCGCCACCCTCGACGAAAGGCCCAGCATGAGCACCGAGAACTTCGACGCGGTCGACATCATCCGCATCAAGCGCGACCGCGGCACGCTCACGTCCGAGCAGATCGACTGGACCATCGACGCCTACACCCGCGGCGTGATCGCCGAGGAGCAGATGGCGGCGCTGAACATGGCGATCCTGCTCAACGGGATGGACCGCGCCGAGATCTCCCGGTGGACGACGGCGATGATCAACTCGGGCGAGCGCATGGACTTCTCCGCGCTGCGCACCCCCGGCGGGGCCGTGAAGCCGACCGCCGACAAGCACTCGACCGGGGGAGTGGGCGACAAGATCACCCTGCCGCTGGCGCCGCTGGTGGCCGTGTTCGGGGTGGCCGTGCCGCAGCTGTCCGGCCGCGGTCTCGGGCACACCGGCGGGACCCTGGACAAGCTCGAGTCCATCCCCGGCTGGCAGGCCTCCCTGTCCAACGCGGCCCTGATGGACCAGCTGGCCGACTGCGGTGCGGTGATCTGCGCCGCCGGCTCCGGGCTGGCCCCGGCCGACAAGAAGCTCTACGCGCTGCGCGACGTCACCGGGACGGTGGAGGCCATCCCGCTGATCGCCTCCTCGATCATGTCCAAGAAGATCGCCGAGGGCACGGGCACCCTGGTCCTGGACGTCAAGGTCGGCTCCGGCGCCTTCATGAAGGACGAGGCCGACGCCCGCGAACTGGCCCGCACCATGGTGGGCCTGGGCACCGACGCCGGGGTGCGCACCGTGGCCCTGCTGACGAACATGCAGACCCCGCTCGGGCGCACCGCCGGCAACGCGATCGAGGTGGAGGAATCGGTGGAGGTCCTCGCCGGCGGCGGGCCCGCCGACGTCGTGGAGCTGACGGTCAAGCTGGCCGGGGAAATGCTCGCCGGGGCCGGCATCCACGACGCGGACCCGGCGGCCGCGCTGGCCGACGGCCGTGCCATGGACGTCTGGAACCGGATGATCTCCGCCCAAGGCGGCGACCCGGCGGCGGCGCTGCCCGTGGCCCGCGAGTCGGAGACCGTCTACGCGCAGGCCGACGGGGTGCTGGCCGAGCTCGATGCCCTCTCCGTGGGCGTCGCCGCCTGGCGCCTCGGTGCCGGCCGGGCCCGCCGGGAGGACCAGGTCCAGGCCGGCGCCGGGGTGAGGATGCACGCCAAGCCCGGGGAGGTGGTGCGGCGCGGGCAGCCCCTGATGACACTGCTCACCGACACCCCGGACCGGTTCGGCCGTGCCCTCGAGGCGCTCGAGGGCGCCACGACGATCACCGCCGAGGGCAGCCGCAGCGGCCAACGGCTCATCCTGGACCGCATCGCCGAATGACTACGCCGGCGGCGTTCCCTCAGGGATGACCCCCGCCTGTCCCTGAATCATCCCCTGGTCGGACGGCAAACCGTCGGCCCAGGGGTGAGAATGGAACCATCGCCCCGCTGCTGCCGGGCGGGACCCTGCCGACCCGGCCCCGGTACGGTGCCACCCCAGCCGAGGGAAGTGCCCATGGAGATCATCAACGAGGCCCTGCTCCACGCCTCCACCGCCTGGTGGATCCTGCCCGTGCTCTTCCTCTTCTGCACCGTCGACGGGCTGCTCCCGCTGCTGCCCAGCGAGACCCTGATCGTCGCACTGGCCAGCGTGGCGGTGGCCTCGGGCATCCCGAACATCTTCCTGCTGGGCCTGGTGGGCTCGGCCGGGGCCATCCTGGGGGACCAGATCGCCTACCGTGTCGGGCGCCGCATCGGACTGGAGCGCTTCCGCTGGATGCGCGGACCCCGCGCCCGGAAGTCCTTTGCCTTTGCCCGGCGTGAACTCGAGCGGCGCGGGGCACTGCTGATCTTCACCGCCCGCTACATCCCGGTCGGCCGCGTCGCCGTGAACTTCACCGCCGGGGCCACCCACTTCTCGCTGCGCCGCTTCACGCTGCTGGACGTCATGGGGTGCCTGACCTGGGGCGCCTACTCGGCGACGATCGGCGCGGTCGGCGGGCACTGGATGAGCGACAACCCGCTGCTGGGAATCGGGCTGTCCATCGCCATTGCCCTGGTCCTGGGGTTCATCGTCGACCGCGTCGTCAACGTCGTCCTGCGCCGGCTCGGCCGCGAGGAACCGGTCCCCGGACTCGATCTGGTCGCGGCCACGGCCCCGGTTCCCGTCCCGGAGACGGCCCCGGCCACCGTCGACGCCGACCATTAGGCGGAACCGGTAGGCCGGGACGGTCCGGTGCGCCCGGCCGGCGGTGGAGCGCAGCCCGCCGGGTCCCGGTTCCGCTGCCCCCGGGCGCCCAGTACGCTGGGGTACGTGACTGAAGAGCTGATCCACACCGCATACGACCCTGACTTCGACTTCCGCAGCCTGCCCAAGGTCTCGCTGCACGACCACCTCGACGGCGGGCTGCGCCCCGCCACCATCATCGAACTCGCCGCCGAGGCCGGGCACGAACTGCCGGCCACCGAACCGGCCGCCCTGGCCGAGTGGTTCCGCGAATCCGCGGACTCCGGTTCGCTGCCGCGCTACCTCGAGACGTTCGACCACACCATCGCCGTGATGCAGACCCGCGCCAACCTCGCCCGCGTGGCCCGCGAATTCGTCGAGGACCTCGCCGACGACGGCGTCGTCTACGGAGAGGTGCGCTGGGCCCCCGAACAGCACCTGGCCGGCGGCCTGACCCTGGACGAGGCCGTCGAGGCCGTCCAGGAGGGCCTGGAGGCCGGCGTCGAGGCCGTCGAGGCCAGCGGCCGGGCCATCCAGGTCGGGCAGCTCATCACCGCCATGCGCCACGCCGACCGCGGCGTTGAGATCGCCGAGCTCGCCCTGCGCCACCGCAACCGCGGGGCCGTCGGCTTCGACATTGCCGGGGCCGAGGACGGCTTCCCGCCCTCCCGCCTGGCCGCGGCCTTCGACCTGCTGGCCGAGAACTTCTTCCCCGCGACCGTGCATGCCGGCGAGGCCGCCGGGGTCGAGTCCATCGCCGACGCACTGCTCACCGGCCGGGCCCAGCGCCTGGGCCACGGCGTGCGCATCGCCGAGGACATCGAGGTGCAGTTCGGCGGCACGGACGACGACGGCTCCGAGGTCGCCGAGGACACCGGCCTGGTCACCCTCGGCCCGGTGGCCAACTGGGTGCGCGACCGCGGCATCGCACTGGAGGTCTGCCCGTCCTCGAACCTCCAGACCGGCGCCACCGCCGAATTCGGCGAGGGCATCGAGTCCCACCCGATCGACCTGCTCTACCAGACGGGGTTCACCGTCACCATCAGCCCGGACAACCGGCTCATGAGCGGCACCAGCCTCTCGGACGAGTTCGAGCTGCTGGTCGAGGCCTTCGACTACGACCTCGACGATCTGCTCGAGCTCACGCTCAACGCCGCCGAGGCGGCCTTCCTGCCGCTCGAGGAGCGCGAGGCGCTGGTGGAGTACATCAACTCCGCCTACAACGGCCTCGCCTCCGAGGACGCGGACCCGGACGACGACGAGTCCTGATCCGCGCATGGGCCAGCGCCACGAGCCGCCGTCCACCGGCACGCCGTCCGTCGGGGCACCATCCGTCGGCACGCCGGGGGAGCCGCAACGCCTGCTGGGCATCATCGCGGACCTCCGGCGGCACTGCCGGTGGACGGGGGCGCTGACCCACGCCTCGCTGGTGCAGTACCTCGTCGAGGAGTCCTACGAGCTGCTCGAGGCCATCGAGACCGGCCGGGACGACGCCGAACTGCGCGGCGAACTGGCCGACGTGCTGTACCAGCTGGTGCTGCATTCGGCGCTCGCCGCCGAACGCGGTGCCTTCGACTTCACCGACGTCGCCGCGCACCTGAGCGAGAAGATGATCCGGCGCAACACCCACATCTTCCATCCCGACGGCACCTTGCGCGATTCCTTCCCCGAATCCACCGCGGAGATCATCGCCTCCTGGGATGCTGCCAAGCGGGCCGAAACGCCCGCCCGCACCGACCCGTTCGCCTCGCTGCCGCGGCACCTGCCCGCGCTGGCCCTGGCCGGCAAGGCCCTCGAACGGGCCTCACGCTGGCCCGGGAACATGCCCGGGAACGACGGCGATGCCCCCGGCGCCGCGCAGGCACCGGACACCGGGCAGGCACCCGGCACCGCACGGGTACCAGATACCGCCCCGGCGACCGAGGAGGAGCTCGGCGCCCTGCTGTTCGGCATCGTCGCGGAAGCCCGGTCCCGCGGACTCGACGCCGAGCGCTCGCTGCGCACCGCCGTCGTGCAGTACATGACGCCCCCACGACCCACATCCCCCGGGGGAACCGGCACACGCTAGGCTGGGGGCGAGGCAACGTGCCCGCGCTTCCCGTGCCGGGCCCGGCCCCCCACCCACCGACGAAGGAGCACCTTCCATGGCCCTGATCGACGCCATCCACGCCCGCGAGATCCTCGACTCGCGCGGCAACCCCACCGTTGAAGTCGAAGTCCTGCTCTCCGACGGCTCGCTCGGCCGCGCCGCGGTGCCCTCCGGCGCCTCCACCGGTGCGTTCGAGGCCGTCGAGCTGCGCGACGGCGACAAGAACCGCTACCTGGGCAAGGGCGTCACCAAGGCGATCGACGCGGTCATCGACACGATCCAGCCGGCCCTGGTCGGCCAGGACGCCACCGACCAGCGCGCCATCGACCAGATCATGGGCGACCTGGACGGCACCCCGAACAAGGCCACCCTGGGCGCCAATGCCATCCTCGGCGTTTCCCTGGCCGTGGCCTCGGCCGCCGCGGAGTCCTCGAACCTGCCGCTCTACCGCTACCTGGGCGGCCCCAACGCCCATGTGCTGCCGGTGCCGCTGATGAACATCCTCAACGGCGGCTCCCACGCCGACTCCGACGTGGACATCCAGGAGTTCATGGTCGTGCCCGTAGGCGCCTCCACGTTCTCCGAGGGCCTGCGCATGGGCGTGGAGGTCTACCACGCGCTGAAGTCGGTGCTCAAGGAGCAGGGCCTGTCCACCGGGCTGGGCGACGAGGGCGGCTTCGCCCCGAACCTGCCCAGCAACCGCGCCGCGCTGGAACTGATCACCGAGGCCATCAAGAAGGCCGGCTTCCTGCCGGGCGAGGACGTCGCCCTGGCCCTGGACGTGGCCTCCTCCGAGTTCTTCGAGAACGGCACCTACCAGTTCGAGGGCGAGCAGCGCACGGCCGCGCAGATGAGCGACTACTACGCCCAGCTGGTCGCCGACTTCCCGCTGGTCTCGATCGAGGACCCGCTGGACGAGGACGACTGGGAGGGCTGGAAGACCCTCACCGACGCGATCGGCGGCAAGGTCCAGCTGGTGGGCGACGACCTCTTCGTCACCAACCCCGAGCGCCTGCAGCAGGGCATCGATGCCGGCACGGCGAACTCGCTGCTGGTCAAGGTCAACCAGATCGGCTCGCTGACCG
>Ga0134125_10005855_pt1 | contig 13934 bp, 16 predicted proteins | sample KB31751_FD_96464 | JGI IMG/M metagenome (GOLD analysis project Ga0134125, IMG submission 96464) | Terrestrial soil microbial communities with excess Nitrogen fertilizer from Kellogg Biological Station, Michigan, USA - KB3-175-1 | ecosystem: Environmental > Terrestrial > Soil > Unclassified ... | reverse complement strand
TGCCCTTTTCGGGAACGGGGGTTATACTCCCAGTCATGAAGCTCGCGCTGGCGGCCAAGATCAAGTGCGATCCCAAGCGGGTCCTGGAGAACCGCTGGGTCCACGATACCGCCCACGTCTTCCTGCACTCCGTGCTGAAGGCGCAGCGTGCGGCCGCCGCGAAAGGAAAGATCCGAAAAGGCTGATCTTTCGGACCCACCGGAAGAGAAGGCGCCCGGGGCGAGAATAAGCCTCGGGCGCCGCGTCTTTCCGGCCCGCCTCAGGGCACGGAATTGAGGGCCACGGAAAGACCCGCTTTGATGTTCAGGAAGGTGGTCTGCTTCGGGTCGAGGGAGCCTGGCCGGTCGATCATCGAGGCGTTTCCGAACCAGGTCTCCCCTGGAACCCTCTCATAGGTGAAACCGACTCCACGGGACCGCGACATGTCCCCCGTGCCCCCGGCTTCGCGGTAGGAGGCGTTGATCTTCAGGCCCTTCACCAAGCCCGCCACTTCTCCCTTGTACATGGGATTTCCGAGGTTCGAGAACGAGACGGAGCCCGACATTTGGGGAAGGCCGGTGTAGCTGAACGATCCTCCGGCCGTCACGATCTGCACGGCTTTCGCCTTGGCAGAGACAGGAAGGATTCCGTCGACGCTCTGGGGCTCGATCGTCGTTCCGGCGAAAGTGGCCGAGACTTTTGTGTTCGCGGGGGTCGGGACGGGCGTCTGGAACCCGAAAGTCTTGACCGAAACGGGCGCCGCGTAGGGCTGATTGAGAGCGCGGAAGTCCGTGATATACGCCGGCACGTCCACGTGCGTCAAGAAGCTCTCCGCGGCATACGCGGAAGCCTGCGCGACATGGGGAAGAACGTTCCCCGGCAGGCCCGGGGGCTTTATCTGTAAGAAGCGCTCCATATAAACCGCCGCGGACTCGTAGGGGGAATAGGACCTCGAGTCGAAGGCTTCGGCGAAGATCTGGAGGCCGGACTGCGTCTTCACGACCGACGGCATCGGGCCGGGGACGGCGATGCCGAGGTCGCTGGTCCCGTGCATGGCGCCCGCGGGGAGATACGAGACGCCTCCTGCCGTCGCGACGTTCGGCGAGACCAAAGTGGGTCCGACGGCGGCGAGCACCGCGGGCGACGCCTTCACGTTGAAGCCGCCGTTCATGACCTTGAGGGCGCGAGCTTGCACGTCCTTGGGCAAAGTCGCCGCGAGCTGCTGGTCGGTCTGCGGATAGAAGCGCCGCGCGACCTGGCTCGCCGGCGAGCCGCCCTCCAGCGCCGCGAGGAGCTCGTCGCCGCGCGCGTTGACGTCCTTGAGCTTTCCGGGGAGGTCCTTGGCCGGAGCGGACGTCGCGGCGGCGACGGCGCTCTTGAGCCGCGTCAGCGCGGCGACGGCGGGCGCCTGGGCGGGCTTCAGCTTCGCGGCGGAACCCGACAAAGCGGCGAGAGCGGCCTTGGCCTTCTCGGGGGCGGCGTCCGGCGTCTTCAGCGCCGCCAGGGACGAGCGCACCTCGCCCAGAGAGGCGTCAGCGTCTTCGTTCGCGCGCGATGAAACGGCGCCGGAGAGGAAGACGGCGGCGAGGAGGACGGCCGCGAGAGGGGGCCTCATGGGGGGTTACCACGGATATAACCCCGGTAATCCCGAGTGTCAAGGCTGATTTCGCGCCATCGACCCCATGCACGAATCCGGGCCGATGGGGGTCGTGACCGTGAAGCGCACGACGGCCTTCGTCTTCTTCTTGTCGAGCCGGGCGGTGCCCGCGAAGCGGACCGTCGCGGCCGAGCCGTCCGCCCGGGCCGCGGGCGCGAAGACGAGGACCTGGCCTTTCTCCGCGAGGCTGATCTTGACGGCGACGCCGTTGGAGGTCGCGGTGAACTCTCCGGTCTTGGCCCGCGGCACGACGCCGACGTCGCCCTTGGCCCCCATCGGGATGGGGCCGGTCGAGGACGCGTCGTAGCGCGCGAAGAGGCCGCCCTCCGCCTCTTCGATGGAGACGTTCGCGTCGTAACTGCCGGTCTTGCAGTTGAACGAGCCCGACCACGCCCCGACGATCGCCCGCAAAGGCTTCATCCGATCCGGCGCGGCGGCGATCGCGGGCAGCGCGAGGCACAGGCACAAGGCGGCGAGGCTTCTGCTCATGGGGACTCCTTCGTCCATTTCAACTCGCCCCAGACCGCCCCCGCCACGGCTTTCTCGCGATAATCGAAGAACGCGCGCTGTTCCTGGGCGGTCACGGCGTCGAACGCGGCCAGCGTCTCGCGGCAGCGGAAGCCCTCGAGCAGGGGCAGGAGTTCGTCGAGAGCGGCTTTCTGCTCCCGCAGGGCTTTCGATACCGTCGCCGCGGTCGCGCCGATCCCGGCGAGCTTGGCGCGCGCCTCGGCGGGCAGGCCCGGAGCTTCGGGCGCGTACAGCGCGTCGTCCAGCTCGGGCGCGCGGCAGGCGGCGGCGTAGCGCGCGTCGGGCCGCGGCGCGCCGGCGTCTTTGAGCAGGGAGACCGGCGTCCAGGCGAGCGGCTGGTCGGGCGGCAGCCAGGGCTGGAGGGAGGCGGCGACGAGGCCCCGGGCGGCGGCCTGCGCCGTCGAGCTCAGCACGGACAGGCTCTCCGAGAGCTCCGGGCCGCATTCGTTGGTCGCGGCGACGACCGTCGCGGCCCCGTCGTCGATCCGCGTCGTGAGGCGCGCGACGGCGATCAGCCGCGCGCGACCGTCGCGCGTCGCGTCGCGGACGTGGTCTTTCCAGTTCCGGGGGATGGACGGATCGTCCGGAACCTTGACCTCGGGGACTTCGACGGCGGCCGACGTCGCGCTGATGGCGCAGAGACCGTCGGTGTAATGAAGCCCTTTGGCTTCGTCCTCGGGCAGCGGCCGCCCGGGGGCGGCGGCGAGGGCGGAAACGGCGAGGAGGAGCAGAACGGCGGCGAGGGGCGAGGGGCGCATGCCGCAGGATAACGGACCGAGGCTCGCGGGGCAAGCCCCATTTTCGCGGCGGAGCGTAAAATTGCGGCTAAAGCTTGACGCCCTGCTTCTCGGCGGCGATGACGATCTGGGCGCAGGCCAGGGCGTCGGAGAGCGCCTCGTGGTGGTTGAGCGTGATGCCCAGATGCGAGCAGACGTTGGGCAGCTTCGTGGGATACAGATTCCAGGTGTTGCGCGCGAGGCGCACGGTGCAGACGAAGCGATGGGCCGGCTTCGGAAGGCGCGCGGCCTCGCAGCAGGCGGTCAGCACGCCGTTGTCGAAAGGCGCGTTGTGAGCGGCCATGAACTGCGCGCCCTTGAGCAGGCGCTCGAGCTTGGGCCACGCCTGCGCGAAGGTCGGCGCGGAGGCGACCATCTCGGGCTTGATGCCGTGGATGTAGGTGAACTCGAAGTCGGGCGCGGGGTTGAACAGGTCGCCCTCGGCGAAGCGCGGGGGCTTGATCAGCTGCACGACCTTCTCGACGATGCGGCCGTCCTCGACGCGCACGAGGCCGACGGAGCACGCCGAGTCCGCGCCTTTGTCCGCGGTCTCGAAGTCGATGGCGACGAACGTGGACATGGCTATTTCCTTCCCTTCGACAGACCGTAGGCCTTGTGCAGGGCGCGCAGGGCGGCCTCGCCGGAGCCGAGGTCGACGATGCAGGAGACGCGCAGGTCGGAGGCCGAGATCATGTGGATGTTGATCTTGTGCGCCGCGAGCGCCGAGAACATCGTCGCCGCGATCTTGGGCGAGTGCCGGAAGCCGGTGCCGACCGCGGAGACCTTGGCGACCTGGTCGTTGAGGTCCACGCGCTCGGCGCGCAGCTTGCGCGCGACGGCCTCGAGCGCCTTCTTCGCCTTGAGCGCGAAGGCCTTCGGCGTCATGAACGACATGTCGTTGACGCCGAGGTGGCTCGGCGCGGACTGGATGATCATGTCGACCGGGATGCCGTCCGCGGCGAGCGCGCCGAGCACGCTGGCGGCCACGCCGGGCTGGTCGGGCACGCCGACGACGGTCAGGCGCACCTCGCTCTTGTCGAGCGCCAGGCTGGAAACGAACGCTTTCTCCAACATCAAGTCCTCCTGAGCGACGATCCAGGTGCCGGCCTGGGGGTGGAAGGCGGAGCGCACGTGGATCTTCACCTTGAAGCGCTCCGCGACCTCCATCGAGCGCGCCTGCATGACCTGCGCGCCGGCGCCGGCCAGCTCGAGCATCTCCTCGAACGAGATGCGCGGCAGCTTGCGCGCGTCGTAGACGATGCGCGGGTCGGCGGTGTAGACGCCCTTCACGTCCGAGAAGATCTCGCAGCGCCCGGTCTTGAGCGCCGAGGCCAGCGCGACGGCCGTGAGGTCGGAGCCGCCGCGGCCGAGCGTCGCGGTGTCGCCGTTGGGCGCGAGGCCCTGAAAGCCGGCGACCGCGACGATGCGGCCGGCCTTCAGGTGCTTGAGGATGTTCCGCGTGCGGATGCGGCTCACCTGCGCGCGCCCCGCCCCGCCGACGGCGTCGATGCCGGCCTGCGGGCCGGTCAGCGAGACGGCGGGCGCGCCGCGCGCGATGCAGGCCATCGCGAACAGCGAGATGCCGACCTGCTCGCCGGTCGTCACGAGCTGGTCGAGCTCGCGGTCGTCGGGCGTCTCGGTCACGCGCTCGGCCAAGGCGATGAGCTCGTCGGTCATCTCGCCCGGCGCGGAGACCACGACGACGACGGCGTAGCCCTTGCGGCGCTCGGCGATGGCGCGCTCGGCGGCGCGCTGGATCTTTTCGGGATCCGCGACGGAGGTGCCGCCGAACTTCATGACCGTGATTTTCATAAACGTCCCCGTCTCAGCGTGCCGGCGCACGAGGTTCCGCCCTGCATCAGGGACACCGAGACGGTGCGCCACCGGGCGTCGAAGGTCATCCGGACCTGCGTGCGGTTGGACAGTCCCGACAGCCCGGCGCTCATCGGAGGGTGGCCGACGAGGATGCGCCCGCTCACGTCGAACTCGAGGGGCGGGATCTTGCCGCCGCCGTCGTGGGAGAGGTAGACGCCCTTCTTCGCCTGCGGCGTGAGCGTGAGGCCGGACATGTAGCCGCCGTACGAGGGCCCCTTGAAGGTGTAGATGATGAAGGCCCGGCGCTCGTACTTGGGATCATCGACGTCGAACTTGAGGGTGACGTCGTTCAACTCGCCGCCGCACGGGACGCGGCCGTTCCACGTACCGACCATCGGCTTGAACTCGTCGGCCTTCGGGTACCGCGCGTCCGTGTCGGCCTGGTCCTCGGTTTTCTCTTCGGCCTCGGTCTTCACCTGGTCGGCCTTGCCGTGGATCGGGATGGTCAGGTCGGCGCGCGCCGGCGCGGCGAGGACGGCGAGCAGCAGGAGGAGCTTCATCTCTCGATGCGGACTCCCTGTCGGTCGACCTCGAGGTGCAGCCAGCGCGAGGCGACGTCCTGGGTCTCGAAGGCGCGTTTCATCGCCGAGCCGACGTGCGGGGCGCGGCTGGCCTCGACGAAGGCGAACACCGTCGGGCCCGAGCCCGACAGCGCGGCGCCCGCGGCGCCGGCCGAGACCGCGGCCTCGACGGCCTCGCGCAGGCCGGGGACGAGCTTGGCGCGATAGGGCTGGTGCAGGCGGTCGTCCATGAGCGCGGCGAGACGGTTCGTGCGGCCGACCTCGAGGGCGCGCGTGAGCAGGAGCGCGCGCGAGAGGTTGAACACCGCGTCGGCCATCGGAACCTTCTCGGGCAGGGCGGCGCGCGCCTTTTTCGTCGCGAGCTCGAACTCCGGGATGCACACCACGGCCGACAGCGAGGGGTGGATGTTGAGCCGGTTGGCGCGCGACTTGCCTTCGTCCATGTAGCTCGCGGTGAGGCCGCCGTGCACGCACGGGGCGACGTTGTCGGGGTGGCCTTCGAGCTCGACGGCCATCGCCTCGAGCTTGTCCTCGGACGTGCGCAAGGTGCCGAACAGGTGAGAGCTGGCCCAGAGGCCGGCGACGGCGGCCGCGGCCGAGGAGCCGAGCCCGCGCGCCAGCGGGATGCGGTTGACGCACTTGAAATGCAGGCGGCCGGGCAAGGTCTTGGGCAGTATGAGACGAGCGGCCTTCACCAGCACGTTGTGCTCGTCGCGCGGCAAGGTCTCCGCGCCCTCGCCCGAGATCTCGACGGTGGCGTGGCCTTCCTCGTCGCGCAGCTCGAGCGTGAGCTCGTTGCGCAGGCTCAGCGCGAGGCCGAGGCAGTCGAAGCCGGGGCCGAGGTTGCTCGTCGTCGCGGGGACGGTCACGGTCACGCGCGCCAGGATCTTGCTCACAGCTTGAAGGCTCCTCCCGCCTTGACGCGGCGGAGGACCGGCTTGAAGCGCTCGGTCGTGCCCGGGTCCTTGAGGCCGTGGCCGGTCAGCACGCAGACCGTAAGCCCCTTGGGGACGCGCTTGGCCTTGGCGAGCTTGAACAGGCCGGCGACGGGCGAGGCCGAGGCGGGCTCGCAGAACACGCCTTCCTCGCGCGCGAGGAACTTGTACGCGGCCAGGATCTCGGCGTCGGTCACCTTGTCGATGGCGCCGCCGGACTCGTCGCGCGCGGCGAGCGCGGTCTTCCACGACACGGGGCTGCCGATGCGGATGGCGGTGGCGATCGTCGTCGGATTCTTGACGACCTTTCCGAGGACGATGGGCGCCGCTCCCGCGGCCTGCCAGCCGAACATCTTGGGCTTGAGGCCGAGCTCCGTAAAGCCTTTCCAGTAAGCGGTGATGTTGCCGGCGTTGCCGACGGGCATGAAGTGGTTGTCGGGAGCGCGGCCGAGGTCGGCGGCGATCTCGAAGGCCGCGGTCTTCTGTCCCTCGATGCGGAACGGGTTCGACGAGTTGACGAGGGCGAAGCCCTTGGCCTTGGCCGCCTCGTTGGCCATGCGCAGGGCCTCGTCGAAGTTGCCCGAGACCTCGACGATCTCGGCGCCGTGCATGACGGCCTGGGAGAGCTTGCCGGCGGCGACCTTGCCCGCGGGCAGGAACACGACGCAGCGCAGGCCCGCGCGCGCGGCGTAGGCGGCCGCGGACGCGGACGTGTTGCCCGTCGACGCGCAAAGCACGCCGGTGGCGCCGGCCTCGGCGGCCTTGGAGATCGCGAGCGTCATGCCTCGGTCCTTGAACGAGCCCGTCGGGTTCATGCCCTCGAGCTTGAGCCGCACGGAGCCTTTCGGCAATCCGACGGCCTCGGCGACGCGGTCGGCGATCACGAGCGGGGTGTTGCCCTCGCCCAGCGTGATGAAAGGCGTGCGCGGCGTGACGGGCAGGCGGTCGCGCCAGCGCTCGATGAGGCCGATCATGCGAGGATGCGCATCGCGCAGTGGCGCGGCGAGACGGCGTCCAAGGCCAGGATGCGCCGGCGCGCGGTCTCGAAGTCGCCGCGGCGGGCGGCGTGCGTGGTGATCATGACGGGCACGGCGGCCTTGCCCTCGGCGAGGTCCTGGTGGATCGCGGCGATGGACACGCCCTCCTGGCCCAGCGCGCCGGCGATGCGCGCGAGCGCTCCGGGGCGGTCCTTCACCTCGAGGCGCAGGTAGAAGCCCGAGACGGCGTCGTCGGAAGAGACGAGCTTGAGGGGGCGCGGCCCGGGCCGCGGCGCGCCGAGGCCGCCCAGCAGGTCGCGCGCGGTCACGAACACGTCGGCGAGCACGGCCGACGCGGTGGGGCCGGCGCCGGCGCCCTTGCCGTAGAACATCAGGTCGCCGGCGGACTCGGCGTGCACGAGCAGGGCGTTGTACTGCCGGCGCACGGCGGCGAGCGGGTGCCCGAGAGGCACCATGGTCGGGAACACCCCGGCCTCGACTCTTGGTTCGGCGGCGGAGCCGCCGAAGCGGAGGGAGGCGACGAGGCGCACGGCCTTGCCCAGGCGCTCGCGGGCGTACGCGACGTCGCGCGCGGTCACGGCCTCGATGCCGGTGACGGGAAAGGACTTGGGCTTGAGCCAGCCGCCGGTGACGAGGCCGGCCAGCACGGAGAGCTTCTGCGCGGCGTCCTGTCCGGAGACGTCGAGCGTTGGGTCCTTCTCGGCGAAGCCCTTCTCCTGGGCTTCCTTGAGCGCCGCGTCGGCGGCGAGGCCTTCCTCGCAGCGGGTGAGGATGTAGTTGGTCGTGCCGTTGAGGATCCCGTCGACGCCGAGGATGCGGTCGCCGGAGAAGGAGAGCTCGAGGGCGCGCAGGACGGGGATGCCGCCGGCGACGCTGCCCTCGAACGAGAGCCGCGCGCCGTTCTTCTTGGCCGCGGCCGTGAGCTCAGGCCAGGCGTGGGCGAGCAGGCGCTTGTTGGCGGTGACGAGCGCGCGTCCGCGCCCGAGGACTTCCTTGGCGAAGGCGCGGGGGGCGTCGTAGCCGCCGAGCAGCTCGACGTAGACGTCGGCGCCGGTGTTCTTCGCGAGCTTGAGCGGATCGTCGTAGCGCACGACGTTCGCCGGCAGACCGAGCGCGCGGGCCTCTTTCCTGGAGTCGTTGTCGGCCACCGCGACGAGCTCGAGCTCCGCGCCGAGCCGCTCGCGCAGCTCGGCCTTGCGCGTGCGCAGGAGGCGGACGGTCTCGCGGCCGACGTTGCCCAGTCCCGCGACGGCGACGGTGATCTTCTTCAAGAGGAGGCTATTCTACAAAATCGCCCTCGGGGGCGGGCTGAGCACCGATTTTGGTCCGCGGCTTTTGAAGCATCATGCGAGCCGTATAACGCGCTTAACGCCGCGGATGTTGCTTCAAAAGCCGCGGACCAGGAAAGGTTCAATTCGCCCGATGGACGAGTTTGAAGTGCTCGGTGATCACTTCGGCCTCGTCGAGGTCGTCGATGCCCCACTTCTTGAGGAAGGGGAGATAAAACCGGCGGTGAGTGCGCTTCCAGTACGCGACCGACAAGTCGCCCTCGCCTTCCGCGACGGCGATCCGCTTGGGGATATTCTTCCAGAGGTTGATCTCGACGCGGAGCGTCCTCAGCAGGAGTCGCGGCCGTCTCCGGCCGTCGAGGACGATCCAATAATTCCCGGCTTTGGGGAGAGGATCGCCCATCGTCAGATAATCGCGGACGAGGCCGCTGCCGGCGCTCTTCTTGCCGGCGAGATAGAGCGCGATGAGGGAGTCGGTGATCATCCGGTTCCCGGCGAATGCCGCCTCGACTCGAGGCCGGCGGGGCCGCCGATTCGCCGGGAGACGGGCGATGAATTCGCCCCAGAATTTCCGCTCGGCCGGCTTCAAATCGCGTCGGACTCGAGGACGAGGGTGCCCGGCACGCGTCCGCGCGTCGCGGCGATGAGCGAGGCGGCGACGGCGGCGGCGTTCACGGCGCGCCAGCGGCGGGGGATCAGCGGCTCAAGGAGCTGGAAGGCGGCGATCATGAAGCGCTCCCCGGATCGGTGCTCGGCGCGCTCGCCCGCGAGGAAGGACGGTCGCGCGATCGTCACGCTCTCGAAGCCCATGCCGGCGACGGCCGCCTCGGCCTCGCCTTTCGTACGCGGATAGAGAAAGCGCGAGCGGGAATCGGCGCCGATCGAGGAGACCAGGCCGAAGCGCCGGGCGCCGGCCTGCTTCGCCGCGCGCGCGAAGGAGCGCGTGAGCTCGAGGTCGACGGCGCGGAAGGCCTCGTCGCTGCCCGCGGTCTTGCGCGTCGTGCCGAGGCAGCCGTAGGCCTCGTCGAGCGCCGGCAAAGCGGGCCAGCTCTTCCCGTCGAAGGACGGGTTGACCAGCTTGGGATGCGCGGCCAGCGGGCGGCGCGTCGGGGCGATCACGCGCGCGACCTCGGAATCTTCGAGAAGGCGCTTGAGCAGGAGGCCGCCGACGAGGCCGGTGGACCCCGCGACCGCCGCGGTGAGCCCGCTCACGGGACGATCCGCAGGACGTTGATGCCCTTGATCGTCGTGCTGTCGAGGTACTGGCGCAGGTAGTCCGCCAGCGGCACCATGGAGACCTTTCCGTAGACCTCGGAGGCCTCGAGGAAGTAGAGGACGCCGTCCTGGCGTACCGCGAAGCCCTGGTGCGAGATGTTGAGGTGGGTGCCGATCTCCTTGGTCAGGTCCCAGTTCGGCCGCACGATGTCGATCACCGCGCCCGACGGAATCGCGTCGAAGAGCTTGCCGCCGCCGGGAGCGAACAGCGTCGTCAGCGGGATGTAAGGAACCGTCGCCTCTTGAGGCGAGTAGCGCGCGCCTTCGCCGTGCAGCTCGGCCAAGAGCTTCTTCTTGTCGGCCGCGGAGAGGTCGGGCCTCTGGATGCGCGAGTCCGGCATCTTCTCGTACCAGGCCCGCTTGTCGATCAGCGCGCTGGCGACCAGCGTCCTGCCGGGCGCGACGGACTCGGTGACGTCGCGGTAGAAGCCGGCGCGCACGTTGTTGGGGATCCAGTCCAGGTCCGTGAAGTGGTTGCGGGACGTGAACTGGACGTCCCCGTCCTTGTAGCGGATGCGGTTCAGCGTGGTCTGGAAGTCGCCGCCCGTGGACTCCGAGACGGCCAGCGCGGTGACCGTCTCGACGAAGGTCGTGCAGTCGAAGCCGTCGAAGCGCGAGAGCGGATTGCGGTCGTACTTGCCCGTCGGCCCCTCGCCGAACGGGCCGACGAGGTACGGCACGCCGAGATACTGCCGGCCGAGGGCGAGCACCTTGTCTCCGGCCGTCTGCGCGAGCGCCGGCGCGGCGCAGAGCAGTCCGGCGGCCAACAGGGCGAGCGAGGTCCTCATCGCGGGGCGGTGGAGACCGCGATGGGGGGCGTCGAGACGACGACGGCCGGCGTCGTCCCGGAAATGACCGGCGTCGAGACGGCGACGGTCGGCGTCGAGAGCGCCACGTTGGGCGTTCCGGTGGACAGATTCTGGAAGAAGCTCATCGGCACGAGGCCGCCGCCGCCCGCGCCCGAGGCGACGGGCGCCGCGGCCGGAGCGGCCTTGATGTCGAAGGCCTTGAGGAACGAGGCGGCCACGGTCTTGCCGAGAGTCGGCGCGATCCGCTGGAGCGCGTCGGTCAGCAGCCAGGGCTGGACCTGGAAGTCGGTCAAAGTCGCGCTCGACACCTGGTCGGCGACGACGTCCTCGTGCTCCCAGATCAGGTGCGACGTGTCGCCGCGGTAGGCGCGCGAGGCCGCCGACATCGTCGGGTGCAGGGCGCCGTCCTCCGACGCGTCGGTGCCGAAGGAGACGTTGACGTCGAGGATCAGCGCGTCGTCGAGCGTCAGGATCTTGGCGTAGTCGCGCGGCGCGGGCTGGTCCGGGTCGGGCATGTAGTAATGCAGACGCCAGTCGAGCTGATCCTTGGCCTTGTTCCAGTCGGCCATCTGCGCGGGGAAGATGCCCGCCTGCAGGGCCGTCTGCACCGTCGTGGACGAGCGCGCCGCGATCAAGGTCTCGAGCAGGGCGTTCTGCGCCATCTCGCCCAGGCGCGGGCGCGGCAGGTACTGCTGGAGGTTCTTGGAGACCGCGTTGGTGTGGTCGTTCTCCGCCGACTGCACGAGGAAGCCCAGCGGCGAGATCTTCGCCGCCGCCTCGGCCTTCGAGTCGCTGGAGCCGATGATCCAGGGACCCGGCGACGGATAGACCGCGACGACCAGCCGCTGGGTCCGCCCCAGCGCTCCGCGCGGGTCCGGCATCTGCTCGACCGACACGCAGCCCGCGACGAGGGCGGCGGCGCACGCGGCGAGCAGGAACAGGCGTTTCATCGCTGCTTCAAGGATATATAATCCGGCGATGCCGCTCCACGCCCTCCTGGCCGTCCTGCTCAGCGCGACGCCCGCCTCCGCCGCGCCGACCTTGCGCGAGAGAGCGCGCGCGCAGGACTTTAAGTCCCTGCCGGTCCTGCGCGACGCCCTCCAGGATCCCGACGCCGCCGTGCGCGCCGAGGCCGCCTTCGCGCTGGGCCAGCTAGGCATGGTCGAGGTGCAGGGCGACACCGAGCCCGCGATCGCCGGCTTCACCCGGACCGCCGCCGCGCAGGCGCTGTTCCCCGCGGTCTCCGACCCGGACCGGGCCGCGCGCCGCGCCACCGTCGAAGCCCTGGGCAAGGTCGGCGGCGCCGGCGCCGAGTCGTTCCTGCTGTCGGCCGCGACCGACGCCGATCCCGGCGTGCGCGGAGAGGCCGCGCTGGCGCTGTTCCGCCAGCGCCTGCTCAAGCGCGTGCCCGAGTACTCGACCGCGGCCGTCACGCGGCTCGCTTTGCTCTCGGCCGACGCCGACCCCGAGGTGCGCTGGCGCGCCGACTACGCCTTCTCGCGCTGGCCGGAGCCGCGCGCGGCCGCCCCCTTGGCGGCGGCGCAGAACGACGCCGACGCGCGCGCCCGCCTGTTCGCGGTCCGCGGGCTGGCCAAGCTCTCGACGGCGCCCGTCGCGGCGCGCCTCAACGACCCGGACGTCTACGTCCGCGCCGAGGCCGTCGCCGCGTATTCCGCGGCGTAGGCCTGGGACAAGATCCCCGACGCCGCTTTCTCGGACCCGTCCCCGCACGTGCGCGCGGCCGCGGCCGACGCCGCCGCGGCGTCCGGCGACCCGGCGCGCTTCGCTCCGCTCGTCGAGTCGGTCCTGACCAGCTCCGGCACCCTCGCGCCGGCTCGCGCGCTGATCGCGCTCGCCCGCCTTCGCGGCGAGGCCGCCGTGCCGGACCTCGTCAACGGCCGCAAGGATCCCCGCTGGTGGATCCGGGCCTCCGCCTACGAGGCCTCCGGGCTCCTGCCGGGCGCCTTCGAGATCCTCAACGACGGCATCCAGGACCGCGACCCGCGCGTGGCCGCGCAGGCGCTCGAGACGCTCGCCGCCTCGACCGCTCCCGTCGACGCGGTCGTCGACCGCGTCCTGCTCGACCCGAAGGCTCCGCTCGAGCTGCTGGGCACCGCCGTCGACGCGGCCACGGTGCGCGCGTCGCCGCAGCTCCTCGACGGCCTGCTCGCGACCCTCGAGCGCGTGCGCAAGTCGGACCTCGCGGAGCTGCGCGAGGACGTGCGCAAGGCGTTGGAAGCCGCGGCGGCCAAGAACCCGGACCGCGCTCCCGAGATCAAGAAGGCTCTCGCGCGCCTGCCCGAGTTCAACGACAAGCCGCGCGCGTTCCGCGCCCTGAAGACCTCGCCCGAGGTCGTCTTCGCGACCGAGAAGGGGAGCTTCACGATCGCGCTCGCCTCGGCCGCCGACGCCGGCAACCACGTCGCGGCCTTCGTCGACAGCGTGAAGCGCAAGCTGTACGACGGGCTGACGTGGCACCGCGTGGTCACGGCCTTCGTGATCCAGGGCGGCGACCCGCGCGGCTCCGGCTGGGGCGACGACGGCTGGCGCCTGGCCGACGAGATCAACCGCATCCCGTTCGAACGCGGCACGGTGGGCATGCCCAAGGCCGGCAAGGACACCGGCGGCTGTCAGCTGTTCGTGAGCCTGGTCCCGACCCCGCACCTCGACGGCCGCTACACGGCCTTCGGCCATGTCGTCGAAGGTCAGGACGTCCTCGACCTGATCGAGCCCGGCGACAAGATTATTTCTGCTAAACTGAAGCCATGACCCGGTTCCTGGACGCCGCCCTGCGCTTCGGCTTCGGCGTCCTTTTGGCCTGCGCCGGCCTCTCCGCCGCCGGCGCGACCGCCGACGCGCCGCGCGCGCCGGAAGTCCTGGACGCCTCCGCCGGGATCGTCCGCTTCAATCCGTCCGCGCCGGCCGCGCTGGCGCTGGTGCGCGCCGGCCTCGTCCGCTTCGAGGCGCGCCGCTCCGTCCCGCCGCCGGCCGCGGTGCCGGGCTCGGGCTTCGCGTCCCCTTCTCTCGCGTTCTTCATCATTCCGGCGGCTCCCGCCGCCGTCCGCCTTTCCGGCGCCGCCCCCGGCGCCCTTTCCCGCGGTCCTCCCGCCGCCTCGGCGTAGCAGCGTCGTCCAGCCGTCGCCGTCAAAATTGCTACCCTGAGGTTTCCCCATGATTAAGAAGACTTTTGAGATGTTTTTCGGCACCCCCAGCCAGCGGACCTTGAAGCGCTACCGCCCCATGCTCGAGCGCATCAACGCGCTCGACGAAACGATCAAGACGTGGCCGGACG
>Ga0134125_10005854_pt1 | contig 13934 bp, 22 predicted proteins | sample KB31751_FD_96464 | JGI IMG/M metagenome (GOLD analysis project Ga0134125, IMG submission 96464) | Terrestrial soil microbial communities with excess Nitrogen fertilizer from Kellogg Biological Station, Michigan, USA - KB3-175-1 | ecosystem: Environmental > Terrestrial > Soil > Unclassified ... | reverse complement strand
TGCGCGATCCCCGGCAGCTCGAGCTGTTCGGCACGCTGCTCACCGAGCTCCAGGGCATGAAGGGGAAGGGCACGAGCGCCGGCGAGGTGCACCGGGTGAGCACCATGTCCGGATCGACCTATGTCGGGACCTGGGAAGACATCGTGCGGCAGATGAAGGACGATGCCGCCGAGTGGGCCGCGGGCTCGCTGGAACAGTACATGGAGGCGAGCGCGAAGCGCTGGCGCAAACAGACGGGCGCCGCGATTCCCGCGACCGATCCCGAGAGCTTCCTGCGCGCGGGCGCGGACGCGGGCTTCTTAAGAATCCTGCACTAAGTCGGGCTGTGCTTGAACTTCACGGCGACGGACAGCGGTCCGTCGCCGAGCGCGACGAGTGTCACCGCGCCGGCGAGCAGCAGCGCTTCCAGCTCGAAGTTCTGATGGCCGGGCAACGTCACCGCCAGAATCGCGACCACCATCTCGACGGCCATCACGGCCGCCCACGCCCGCGTCAGGATGCCGAGCAGCACGCAGATCGCGCCGACGGTTTCAATCGTGATCAGGATGACGGCGAAGATCGTGGCGAAGGGGATGTGGTGCGCGGAGAGGAAGCCCGCCGTCGCGCCGATCCCTCGTTGAAACTTGGCGATGCCGTGCAGCAGGAACACGCCGCCGACCGCCAGGCGCATGAAGAAAGCCGCATACGGCGTGAGTGCGTTCACAGTGTCTCCGTCAGAACATGGACATCGCGAGGAACGACCGCAGATTGTCGTTCGTCACGCGGAGCCGCGCGGACAGGAGCCGCACGACCGACCAGAGAACCTTGTAGGCGATGTCGCGGTTGAAGTCGAGCAGCAGTTCGAAGTCGGAGCGGGAGATCGTGATCAGCGTGCAGCTGGTATTGGCGATGGCGTCGGTGGAGCGCTCGGAGCGGTCGAAAATCGACATCTCGCCGAAGCACGCGCCGGGCTTGAGCACCGCCAGCGCCTCCTCGCCCGACCCGGGAATCGTCCGGGAGATCCGGACTTCCCCTTCCGAGATGAGGAAGAGGCGGTTTCCCGGCTCGCCTTCCTTGAAGACGAACTGGCCGACGGTGAACTTCTGCTCGCGGCAGACTTCCGCGACTCGCGCGAGCTCGCCGTCGTCCAGATCCTGGAAGATGGCCGCTTGTTTCAGCAGCTTGACGTCCACGGAGGCTAAGGTACGGTGAAACCGCTTTTTGCGGTAGCCGATATCCTCACCGCGGTGCGGTTTCCGCTCGCCGTTCTGTTTCCGCTCGCGGCGTCGCCCATGTGGCAGCTGGCGATCGTCGCGGCCGCGGCCGCGACCGACGTGGCCGACGGCATCGTGGCCCGCCGGTCCGGCTCGTCGCGCGCCGGTGCGGTGCTGGATCCCATCGCCGACAAGGCGTTCATGATCACGGCCTTCGTAACGATCGCGCGGCGCGGGTTGCTGGAGTGGTACGAGCTCGTGGGGGTGCTGCTGCGCGATCTCCTGGCCGTGCTCGGCTTCGTCGCGACCTGGCTGCTGCGCCGCCCCGTGGCCGTGCCGGCGCGCGCCGGCGGGAAAGCGGTCACGATTGCGCAGGTGCTGACGCTCGTCGCGGCGATTGCGGAATCGCCACATGCCCGAAAGCTGGCGTGGGCCACCGCGGCGATTTCGGTGTACGCTTTGTGGGACTACGGCCGTACCGCCGCGCGCAAAGTCGAGGAGCGAGTCTGAGAATACGCTTGGTGATGCTGCTGCTCAGCACCGTGTGCGCCGCGCGGGTCGCGACGGCGCAGGACTTTGTCCCCCCGAAGAACTCCACGCACAAAGGGACGCGGTTCGGCTTGTTCGGATTCGGCGTGCGCGGCGGCCTCGATCTCGCCGGCGACGGGCAGTTTCTGCTCGGGACGACGCTGGATATGGGAAACCTGTTCACCGATCGCGTGCGGATGCGTCCGGCGTTCGAGCTCGGCGTGTTCAACGGAGCCAATACGTACGCCGGCAGCTTCGATGCGCTGTGGCGCTTCACGGCGGAGGAAGAGGTCGCCACCCCGTACCTCGGCGCCGGATTCTCGCTCGCGGGGCACGACGGCTGCGGCAACGATGCGCAGTGCCCCGATCTCTGGCTCAACCTGACGTTCGGGTTCGAGCTGCACTATCGCTCCACGTTCAACTGGATCGTCGAGTACCGCGCGGTGGACGCGTTCGACAAGCACCGTTTGTTCGTCGGGCTGACGACGCGCCGGGGAAACTGATGGCGCGCCTCTCGGCTCCCATCACGGAAGCGACGATGCGCTGGGTCAAAGATCTCCAGTTCGAAGGGAGCGGCCCGGGGCAGCCGAAGATTCTCGTGGACGGTGATACGAAGGTCGCGACGTCGCCGGTGCAGCTGCTGCTGCTCGCCGCGGCGAGCTGCACCGCCTCCGACATCGTCATCATTCTTCAAAAGCAGCGCATCGAGCTCGAGTCCCTGGAGATTGCCGTGCGCGGCACGCGCCGCGAAGAGCCGCCGCGGCGCATCATGGCGATGGCGCTTCACGTCTCGGTCCAGGGCCAAGGGGCCGACGAGGTGAAGGTGCGCCGCGCGATCGACCTCTCGATCGAGAAGTACTGCTCGGTGATCGCCTCGCTCGCGCCCGACATTCCCGTCACCTACGACGTCACCATTGCCTAGCCCGCTGTGGCTTTTGCCGATTCTGGCCATGCAGTCCCAGGAGTTGAAGACCACCGAGCTGAGTCTCGGCGCCGCGGCCGCCTTCTCGCACGAGACGTTCGCCGGCGGCGAGCTGGGCATCGCGCACCGGCCGAGCAACGACAGCCGGATCGCGCTCGCGGTAGCCGGGGGCGTCCTGTCGCCCGATCAAGCGGCGGCGGTGCGCGCGCAGCTCACGATCCAGCTGCTGCTGAATTCGATCGCGCGCTCGGGGGCCGGAGTGTATGCGGGTGTGGGCGCCGCCTATCTCGGCGCCCGGGGCGCGCCGGGGCGGGGGTTCGTGGCGCTCGTCATCGGCGCAGAGCAGGCGCCGGGACGGCGGCGCGGCTGGTTCGTCGAAACCGGCTTTGCGGGCGGCGTGCGCGTCGCCCTCGGATGGCGGGCTCGCTGGTTCCCGAGCTGGTGGCGCGCCGGCTAGAAACAACAAGGGCGCCCGATGATCAGGCGCCCTCCTACCGAAGCACGAAGCCCTGGGTCAGGCGTTGGCGCCGACGGGGGCGCGCGGCACGACGGGGCGGCAATAACGCTCGCCCAGCACTCGCAGCTCGCCCAGCTCGGTCTCGGTCAGGTCAGTGAAGCGATCCGCAAGATACAGCAGCGTGTCGTCGAACCATTCCTTCTGATGCTCGGGTGCCGCTTCCAGCACTCCGCAGCGGAGAATATGGGAAAACAGCTCGTCACGTGCCTGCTCGAAACTCGTGGGAATCGCGTACTTCCGGGGCTCACCACGCTTTTTGGCCATGCAGGAGGATTCCTTTCGGGTTGAGACTTCTCAAAAACGCGCCGCAAGATAATTGGTTAGGTGGTATAATGCCACAGCGGGAGCATGAGTTCCCGGTTCCAGGAGGGAAAATGGATGAGGAAGTCTATGGACCGGAACGCGCGGAACGCCTCGTCGCACTGTTGAGAGCCCTGGCCGAGCGGATTCAGGAATTAGACCAGGCGAACGGCCTGTTGAATGCCGCACCGGAGCTGCAGAAGTTGTTCGGCAATGCGCGCAGCGAGCTCTTTCACTACGAAGTGCGGAGCACCTACGACACGCCGGAGATCGCGGATAATCGCCGCATCGTCGAGGAAGCGATGCGCGAGCTCTCGCTCGATCCGGAAGACGATGAGCCATGGAGACGAGACAACCAAGAATGAATCGATTCTATGTCGTGTTGGCAGGAGTCGCCGTCGTGCTCGCGGTCGGAACGTTCACGATGCTGAAGTCCGGCGGCAGCGCGCCGGCCGCCGCGACCGGCGCGCCCCCGACGGTCGTCGATGACGGGTTCCGCGGCTACTCGCAGGGCTCCGGTGACGCGCCGGTCGAGATCACGGAGTACCTCGATTTCGAGTGCCCGGTGTGCGCGTCGTTCGCCGTCATTCAGATGCCGACGATCAAGGAGCAGCTGATCAACACCGGGAAAGTGCACTGGCGCTACCGCGACTTCCCGCTGCCCATTCACCGCTATTCCCGCTTCGCGGCGCACGCGGCGCAGTGCGCGGGCGCGCAGGGGCATTACTTCGAAATGCAGGATCAGCTGTTCCTGAACCACCAGTGGGCGCAGACCGGCAAGGATCCGTCGAAACTGTTCCGCGAGCTCGCGAAGGCCTCGGGTGTCGAGCTCACCGCATACGATCAGTGCATGGAGGCGGGCCGCTACGCGCAGCGGATCGAGTTTTCCCGGCAAGAGGGCGATCAGATGCTGGTGGACGGCACGCCGACATTCTATCTGAACGGGAAGAAGCTGAACTTCCGGCGCCTGCCCACGTCGGACGATTTCAAGGCGGTCGTCGATAGCGCGATCGCGGCTCTGCCTCCAAAGCCGCGCCCGTCACCGAATCATCATTGATGCGGTCGCGCCAGGCGATCGCGCTGCTCGCGCTCGTCGGTTTCTTCATCGCGGTCTATCTCTGGCTGCACGCGCTCGGCTACGGCGGGCCGCTCAAGTGCGGCACCGGCGAGTGCGAGACGGTGCAGTCGAGCCCGCAGGCGGTCCAGCTCGGCATCCCGGTCGCGTTCTACGGCGTGGTGGGATATCTCGCGCTCTTCGTCGTGGCGCTCATCGGGCTGCGACCCGCGGCGCTGGCCGACCGCAAATGGAGTCTGCTGCTGGCGGGAATCTCGACGGTGGGGGTGGTGTTCACCGGCTACCTCACCTATCTCGAGCTGTTCGTGATCCACGCGATCTGCCGCTGGTGCGTGGGCAGCGCCCTCGTCATCACGGCGATCTGGATCGTGTCGCTGCTTTCGCTCAGGTCTCCTGCGCTTCGTACAGATCGCGGAGCTTCGCGACCACTGCCGGATCGGCCAGCGTAGTCGTGTCGCCGAGGGCCCGGCCCTCGGCGATGTCCTTCAGCAGGCGCCGCATGATTTTCCCGCTGCGGGTCTTGGGCAGATCGGCTGAAAACAGAATGTCGTCCGGCTTCGCGAGCGCGCCGATTTTTTTCGAGACGTGCTGCTTCAGCTCTTCGCGCAGCGCCTCGGTGCCCTGCCTTCCTTCTTTCAGCGTGACGAACGCGGCCAGCGCCTGGCCCTTCAGGTCGTGCGCGCGCCCCACGACGGCGGCTTCCGCCACGGCGGAGTGGTCCACGAGCGCGCTCTCGACTTCCATCGTGCCGATGCGATGGCCCGCAACGTTGAGCACGTCGTCGACTCGGCCGAGAATCCAGAAGTAGCCATCGTCGTCGCGCTTGGCGCCGTCGCCCGGAAAATAGATGTTCTTCCATTTGCTCCAGTAGACGGTGCGGTAGCGCTCGTCGTCTCCCCAGATCGTGCGCAGCATGCCGGGCCACGGCTTGGGAATCGCGAGGTACCCGCCGCCCACCTTCACTTCTTTCCCTTCGCCGTCGAGCAACACGGCTTCGATCCCGGGGAAAGGGACCGTTCCTGAGCCCGGTTTCGTCTCGGTCACACCGGGAAGCGGCGTGATCATGATTCCGCCGGTTTCCGTCTGCCACCAGGTGTCGACGATGGGGCAGCGCTTGCCGCCGATGTTTTCGTGGTACCAGATCCACGCCTCGGGATTGATCGGCTCACCCACGGAGCCGAGCAGGCGGAGCTTGGAGAGATCGTGTCGTTTGGGGAGCTCGGTCCCCCACTTCATGAATGCGCGAATCGCGGTGGGCGCCGTATAGAACACGGTGACGCCGTGTTTGGCGCAAATCGACCAGAAGCGATCCTTGGCAGGATAGTCCGGCGCGCCTTCATACATCACTTCCGTAACGCCGAGGGCCAGCGGTCCGTACACCACGTAGGAATGGCCCGTCACCCAACCCACATCCGCCGTGCACCAGAACACGTCGGAGTCCTTGAGATCGAAGACCCACTTGGTGGTGGCGTACACCTGCGTCAGATACCCGCCCGTCGTGTGCAGAATGCCCTTCGGCTTCCCGGTCGTCCCCGACGTGTACAGGATGTACAGCGGATCCTCCGCGTCCATCGCCTCGGGAGGGCAATCGGCGGCGGCCTTGGACATCAAGTCCGTCCACCATTTGTCGCGCTTGGTGTTGAACGACACCGTTTGTCCGGTGCGCCGCAGCACCACGACATGCTCGATCGACGGCGTGTCGCTCAGCGCGTCATCCGCATTCTGTTTGAGCGGCACGATCGCGCCGCGCCGGTAGCCGCCGTCCGCGGTGATCAACACTTTCGCGCCCGCGTCGTTGATCCGGTCGCGCAGCGACTCCGCCGAGAAGCCGCCGAACACGACGGTGTGCACCGCGCCGATGCGCGCGCACGCGAGCATGGCGACCGCCACTTCCGGAATCATGGGGAGATAGATCGCCACCCGGTCGCCTTTGCGGACGCCCAGTTCTTTCAACACGTTCCCGAACTTGTTGACGTCCTGGTGCAGCTCGCCGTAGGTGATGTGCCGGGTCTGGCCCTCAGGTTCGCCTTCCCAGATGAGAGCGACCCGCCCCCCTCTGCCGGCTCGCACGTGCCGATCGAGGCAATTCACCGAGGCGTTGAGCTGGCCACCGAGAAACCATTTGGCGTGGGGCGGCTTCCATTCCAGCACCTGGGTCCAGGGCTTCATCCATTCGAGTTGCCTAGCCCAGTCCGCCCAATAACCTTCCGGGTCGCGCCTCGCGCGCTCGTGAGGCGAGGTGTCCCGCACATGCGCCTGGGCTTTGAAAGCGGCCGGGGGAGGGAAGCGCCGCTGCTCGTCGAGGAGAGTTTCGATCCGGTCAGTCGCCATGATTCGGGATATTAAGGAAGAGGGTGACTCTAGCAAGTTGCACCGGGCCATTCGGTATGCGGCAACGCGGTGACGTGAGCGCGCTCACCTGTTTGTGCCAAGCGCTTGAGTTAGCGCGTCTTAGAGGACATGGCATTGGAGTCGCATAAGAGGAGGTCGTGGAGAACACACTGATGTCTACACGACCTGTAGAGAAAACGATCGCTGCGCCGGAGCGGCTCGACCTGGACTCCCGCACCGCGTTCCGCCGTGCCGCCGGGGACATCCTGGACGGCCTCGCCGAAGGCGCGGGCCGTCTGGTGATCGACCTGTCCGGTACCCGCTCAGTCGACAGTGCCGGTCTCGGCGCCCTGATGCTGATCCAGCGCAAGGCCGCGGAACGCCGGCAGACCGTGTGCCTGCGCGGCGCAAACGAGGAGCTGCGTTTCCTCCTCGTCCTCACCAAACTGGACGACCTCTTCGAATTGGAGACCGGCGTTTCGTGACGTAGATTGGCCCGATGCCGCCGAGGAAGGTGCTGTTCGTAGAAGATGAGGCCGCGCTGCATTACTCCTATGCGCGCTTCTTCAAAGGAAAGTATGCGATGGCGTACGCGCCAAGCGGGGCCGAGGCGATGCGCCAACTCGACGCGTTCAAGCCGGATGTGCTGGTCCTCGACATGCGGCTCCCCGATACCGACGGCATCGCCCTGCTGCAGCGCATTCGTGAGACGCGGCCCACGCTCCCCGTGGTGGTCACGACGGCGTACGTGAGCATGCAGCCGCTGATGGAGGTGCTCGATCTGGGGCACAGTCGCTACCTCGTCAAACCGTATGAACTGAGCGAGCTCGCGGCCGCGATCGATGCTGCTGGCTGAGCAGCTGCACCACAGCTTCGGTGCCGTCAGAGCTCTGGACGGCATTTCCTTCAGTGTGCGGCCGGGACAAACTCTCGCAATCTTCGGGCCCAATGGCGCCGGCAAGACCACGCTGCTCAAGGTGCTCGCCGGGTTGATCCGCCCCCAAAAGGGACGCGCGCATGTCGAAGGCGGACGCCGCGCGATCGGCTGGATCGGACACCAGGCACAACTCTACAACCAGCTCACCGTGCGCGAGAACCTCAGGTTCTGGGCGTCGCTCTACGACGTCGTGCCGCCCCCGGAGCTGCTCGCGCGTCTCGGGCTCGAGGAGCACGCCGATCGTCCGGTCCGGGCACTGTCGCGCGGGCTGGTGCAGCGTGTCGCGATTGCGCGCGCGCTCGTACACGACCCCGCGGTGCTGCTGCTCGACGAGCCGTTCACCGGGCTCGATCGCACGGCGGCCGAGACGCTCGGCCGGCTGCTGGCGCAGCACGCCGACGCGGGAGGGGGCCGCGCGACGGTGCTGGTCACGCACAACGTCGAAGAAGGCACGGGCCTCGCGACCGATGTCGCCTTCATGCGCGCCGGCCGGTTCGTGCACTTCGGTCCGCGCGCGGGCCGCGGCGCGCAGCAGGTGAGTGAGGAGTATCGCAATGCGATTGCCTGAGCCGCTGCGCCACACGTGGGCGGTGGCCTCCAAGGATCTGCTGATCGAGTTCCGCTCCCGCACCGCAATCATCTCCGCCGCCATGTTCGTCGTGCTGGTGCTGCTCGTATTCACGTTCGCGCGCGATCCGACCGCGGTCGCCGCGATCGACCTCGCGCCCAGTATCCTGTGGGTGACGCTCACATTCGCCGCGGTGCTCGCGCTCAATCGCGCGTTCCAGCTCGAGCTCGAGAATCAGGCGCTGGACGGACTGCTGCTCGCGCCGATCGGCCGCAGCAGCATCTACCTCGGCAAGCTGATCGCGAATCTGCTGTTCGTGGGGACCGTCGAGCTCATCGGCGTGCCGCTGCTCGCGCTCTTCTTCAACATCAGCGTGTGGCCCTACGCCGCGCCGCTCGCGCTCGTCATCGTGCTCGCGACGGTCGGGTTCGTGTCGGTCGGCACGCTGTTCAGCGCGATGACGGTGCGCACGCGGGTGTCCGAGCTGCTGCTCGCGGTGCTCGTGCTCCCGTTCATGATTCCGCCGCTGATGTGGGCGGCGCGCGCCACCGGCCCCTTGCTCGCGGGCCGTCCCTTGAGCGACATCACGGGGTGGCTTAAAATGCTTGCCGCCTATGACATCGTCTTCGTCGGCCTCGCCCTGCTGCTCTTCCCCGCGACGGTGAACGAATGAGACTGCTGCGCGCGGGACGCTGGATCACGGGGATCGCGCTGCTGCTGCTCGCGGGCGTGTACGTCCGCGCGCTCGCCTATACGCCGATGGAGCGGATGCAGGGCATGGCGCAGAAGATTTTCTACCTTCACGTGCCGGCGGCGATCTGGGCCGAGACGGCGATGATCCTCGTGGGACTCGCGAGCGTGTTTTATCTGTTTCTCAAGGACCCACGGCTCGATCGATTCGCCGCCGCCTCCGCGGAAGTCGGAACGGTGTTCGCCTGTGTGATCCTGACGACGGGCCCGATCTGGGGAAAGCCGATCTGGGGGACGTGGTGGTCCTGGGACGCACGGCTGACGCTGACGCTGTTCCTCTTCCTTCTATATATGGGCTACATGCTGCTGCGCGGCGCGGTGAGCGATCCCGGCGAGCGCGCCCGGTTTGCGGCGGTGCTGGGAATCTGCGGCATGGTGCTGGTGCCCTTCATTCACTTCAGCGTCTACATGTTTCGGACCCTGCACCCCATGCCGATCGTCCTCAAACCCAGCACGCCATCGCTGCCTCCCGTGATGCTCGCCACGTGGCTCATGTCGCTGGGCGTCTTCAGTCTGCTGTATGTCGGATTCGTGATTCAGCGCTATGCACTGAGTTATCTGCGGGAGCAGCTGGAGACGCTGGGGGAAGTGGGACGAGGGAAGGGGGAAGGGTAATGCAACCCGTTCCGCAGAACGCGGGCTACATGATCGCCGCCTACATCGTCACCGGCGTGATCGTGGTCGGCTACGCCGTGTCACTGTACCTGCGGGCGCGCCGAGCTTTTCGCCCGTAGCTCCGCCCGCGCCGCGGGCAGCTTGTCGTGCCCGTCCGGTACCTGCGTCGCCCACAGATTCAGCGCTTCATCGGCCGCACTGTGATCGCCCGCGTCGTAGAGGGCCTGGGCGTTGTTCCATAGCGCCGCCGCTCCGCCGCCCGCCGCGTAGGCGCGCGCGAAGCGCGCGGCGGCTTCCGGAAAACGCCCCATGCGCTGGTACAATCCGCCCGCGGCCATCGCCGCATCGGCGCGCTCCTCCAGCGCGAGCGCCTGCTCGAACGCGCTGAGCGCGTCATCCTGACGAAACACCATCTGCAAGGCTTCGCCCAGCAGCATCCACGCGTCCGCATTGTTGGGAAAGCGCGTGGCCGCGCCGCGCGCCGCCTCGACCGCGCCCCAGCGATCTTCCAGCGCGCGCGAAAGGTGCACGAGCGCCGGGTACGCGTCGGCGAAACCGGGGGCGAAGCGGCAGGCGAGCCGCAGCCAGGCGAGCGCGCGCTTCGGCGCTTCGCGCTGAGCCGCGGCGGCGCGCCGCACGCAGAAGCGGCCGATCGCCGCGCGCATGGAACGGATCATTGCTTGATAATGGGTAGGGCCACGGTGAGATTGCAACGGCTCATGACACGCGTTGGCACGCTGAGCGGGCGCCGCATCGTGGTTACGCGGGCGCGTGAACAGGCCGCCGATCTGGTCCGCGCGCTCGAAGACCGCGGTGCCGAGGCGATCGTGGCGCCGGTGATCCGCATCGAGCCTCTCGATGACCTCGCATCCCTGCGCCGGGCACTGGGCAGTCTGGACGCGTACCGCTGGGTCGTCTTCACCAGTCAGAATGCCGTGCAGATCGTGCTCGACCGTGTGGCGGTCTGGGGCCTCAGTGCACGGGCATTCGCGGCGACGTCGATCGCCGCCATCGGCAGCGTCACGGCTGAGGCGCTGCGCAAGCGAGGATTGAATCCTGCACTCGTCCCCGACGAATTCGTCGCCGAATCGCTCGTCGCCGCGCTCAGCGGCGCAAGTGGTGGCGCACTCGCCGGCGCGCGCGTGCTCGTGCCGAGCGCCGAGGACGCGCGGGAAGTACTGGGCGTGGAGCTCCGGGGTCACGGCGCGACGGTCGAGAACATCCCTGTCTACCGCACCGTCCCCGTGCAGGACGACTTCGCCGAGCTGGCTTCGCAGATCGGCGCCGGCCGCATCGATGCCGTGACGTTCACCTCGTCGTCCACGGTCCGAAGCTTCGTGCAGCTGGTGGGTCGGGAGACGGCGACATCGGGCCGCTTCGCGTCGGCCACCATCGGGCCGATCACCGCGGGCACGGCGCGCGAGCTGGGACTGCGCGAAATCCTCGAGGCCGCGCCGCACACCGTGCCGGGCCTGGTCGAAAGTCTCGAGCGGCGGTTCGCGTGAAGATCGGGACGCGCGGCAGCCAGCTCGCGCGCTGGCAGGCGGAGTGGGTTCGCAGCCGGCTGGGCACGGCGGCTGAGATCGTCGTCATCAAGACGCAGGGCGACGCAGAGGTCGACCGACCGCTGCATGAGCTCGAGGGCAAGGGTTTCTTCACGAAGGAGATCGAAGAGGCGCTGCTCGACGGCCGCATCGACGTCGCGGTGCACTCGCTCAAGGATCTTCCCACCAGCCTTCCCAACGGCCTGGCGCTCGCCGCGATTCCCACGCGTCACGACCCCAGGGAGTCGCTGGTCGGCGGCCAATCGCTCACGGCACTGGCGCCGGGGACGCGCATCGGAACCTCGAGCCTGCGCCGCATTGCGCAGGTGCGGTTCATGCGCCCCGATCTCGAGGTTGTGCCGCTGCGTGGCAACGTCCCGACGCGGGTGCGCAAAGTGGAGAATGGCGAAGGTCTGGACGCGGCACTGCTCGCGATCGCCGGACTCGAGCGCCTCGAGCTCGGCGCCAAAGCCACGGTCATCGATCCGTTCGACGTGATGCCCGCGCCGGGGCAAGGGGCGCTGGGGATCGAGATTCGGGCAACGGACGGGGCGACGCGGAGAGCGCTGCAGCCGCTTCACGATCCATCGAGTGCGAGCGATGTGGCCGCCGAGCGTTCTCTGCTGGCGGCCCTCGGCGGGGGGTGTCAGGCACCGGTCGCGGCGTGGGTTGGGACGCGGGAAACGGGAAACGGAAAACGGCTATACGGTCGCGTTACCGAACAGGATGGGGGCGTCCAGCTGACCGCCTCCAGCGATCTCGATGAATCCGCGCCCGAGAAAGCCGGTGAAGCGGTCGCGCGCTTGCTCGAGCACCAGGGCGCCGCGAGCTTACTCGCCCGATGAGCGCTCAGTTCCCGGTACGTCGCATGCGGCGCCTGCGCCGGACTCCTGCACTGCGCCGCCTGGTGCAAGAGACGCACGTGGTGCCCTCGCAGCTCATCTGGCCGCAGTTCGTGCTGCACGGCGAGGGGGTGCGCCGCCCGATTGCCGCGCTGCCCGGGGTGTCCCAGCTCTCGGTGGACGAGCTGGTCAAAGACGCCGAGCGCGCGCACGCACTCGGAGTCGGCGGCATCATCCTGTTCGGCATTCCGGCCACGAAGGACGCAACCGGTTCGGAAGCCTACGATGATCAGGGGATCGTGCAGCAGGCGATTCGCGCCGTGAAGCGCGCGGTGCCGGAGCTGCTCGTCGTCGGCGACGTGTGCCTGTGCGAGTACACCGACCACGGTCACTGCGGCGTGATCCGCGATGGCGACGTCGACAACGACTCGTCCGTCTATCTGCTGGGCAAGGTGGCGGTCATGCAGGCGCGTGCCGGGGTCGATCTGGTCGCGCCGAGCGACATGATGGACGGCCGCGTCGCCGGCATTCGCAGGGCACTCGATGCGGGCGGCTACGCGCACATACCGATCATGTCGTACGCCGCCAAGTTCGCGTCCGCCTTCTATGGTCCATTCCGCGAGGCGGCCGGCTCGACGCCGCAATTTGGAGATCGCCAGAGCTACCAGATGGCTGTCGGCAACGGCGACGAGGCGATGAAGGAGATTCAGCTCGATCTCGACGAAGGCGCCGACATCGTCATGGTGAAGCCCGCGGGGCCGTGTCTCGATCTGATCCGCCGCGCCAAGGACCGCTTCGGCGGACCGCTCGGCGCCTATCAGGTGAGCGGCGAGTACGCGATGATCAAGGCGGCGGCAGAGCGGGGAATGGTCGACGAACGGCGTGCGATGTGGGAGTCGGTCACGGCGATGCGGCGGGCCGGCGCGGATATCATCCTGACGTATTTCGCGCCGGCCCTCGCCGAACAACTCTAGCGGATATCGGTCGCGCTCTTCGGCAGGAACAGGAACTTCCACGCCAGCGCGGCGAGCGCGGCGCCGATCAACGGCCCGACCCAGTACGCGGCCTGCGTGTGCCAATCGCCCGACACCAGCGCCGGGCCAAACGCGCGCGCCGGATTCATCACGGCGCCGGTGAGGTTGCCACCGCCCAGCGCCACCACCAGCACCGTCAATCCGATCGCGAATCCGCCCACGCGCGGCGCCTCGGGATTCACGCAGGTGCCGAAGACCGCGCTCACCAGGAAAAAGGTGAACAGGGCTTCGAGCGAGATGCCCGCGAGCATTCCCATCGCACCCGACATCTGCGGCGTGCCGAGCGACGTGATGCGCGCCATCGAGGCGGGAAAGAGCGCTTTGATCAGCAAGGCGGCGACGATCGCGCCGAGCAGCTGCGCCGCGACGTACTTGCCGAGTGTCTTCGCGTCGATCTGATCGCCGATCCACAACGCGACGCTGACGGCGGGATTCAGATGCCCGCCCGAGATCGGCAACATGATCGTGACGAGGATCGCGAGGCCCAGGCCGTGCGCGAGCGCGATCCCCAGCGATCCGGCCGCGCCATTGACGTTTGCGACGATGCTGCCGGCGCCGACGAGGACGAACAGCATGGTGCCGACGAATTCGGCCGCGGGAGCGCGGAGTGTCCGGTAATTCACAGTGTTCCTCTTGGGTGTGAAAGCCGGGCCAATCTACCGGCCGCCGCTATCAGGCCGCAACACCAGCGCGGCGTTGATTCCTCCAAAACCGAACGAATTTGAAACGACCGCCGCCGGCGTCGCCGTCCGCCCGCCGCCCGGCAGGCAGTCGAGAT
>Ga0134125_10005853_pt1 | contig 13935 bp, 10 predicted proteins | sample KB31751_FD_96464 | JGI IMG/M metagenome (GOLD analysis project Ga0134125, IMG submission 96464) | Terrestrial soil microbial communities with excess Nitrogen fertilizer from Kellogg Biological Station, Michigan, USA - KB3-175-1 | ecosystem: Environmental > Terrestrial > Soil > Unclassified ... | reverse complement strand
CGACGAAAACTATTCCTCGCGCATGTCGAATTTCCTGAATAACTACAACGAAATCAGGATGAAACGGCCCGATTCGACCACCTTCGACTTGCGCGTGGATAACTTGATCACAGTGGTAGGAGATCCCAAAAATGTCCAATAATAAGGTCCGGCTTGCCGTAGGGCTCGATCTCGGCAGTACCAATACTCGAATGGTAATTTGCGTTCTCGAGAATGACGGCATCCGTTTTCTCGGGCACGGTGAAGCGCCATCGACCGGCTGGAGCCGCGGCCGTCTCAACGATCAGGAGGCGCTTACCGAGAGCATCCGGTTTGCGACGCAGGAAGCCGAGCGGCGCGCCCAGGTTTCTCCGGAAGCCGTGGTTCTTGGCATCGGGGGCCCGAACGTATCGGGCATTAACAGCCGGGGATTATATGAATTCGGCCGCAAACGGCAGATCGAAATCGACGATTTGCGGTATGCGGTTGAACTCGCCGCCAAAGTGCGCCTTGAAGACGACCGGCTCGTATTGCAAGTCTGCCCGCAGGACTTCACGCTGGACGGCCGCGCCGGGTACAGGAATCCGCGCGGAATCGCTTGCGCCCGCCTGGAGGCGAACGTACACGTGGTCACGGCATCGGCGCAAGAGCACCAGGCTCTACTGACTGCCGTACACGAGGCGCATCTGGCGGCCGAGGAATCCGTCTTCGAGGCCGTTGCCGGAGCGTATGCGTCGGTGCTGCCCGAGGATCGCGCGCGCGGCGTCTGCGTTGTGGACATCGGAGCGCAGTCCACCCACATCGCCATCTACGAAGGCGACGCGCTCATGCTTGCCACTACGCTGCCGATTGCGGGCGACCATTTCACGCGGGACATCTCCTACATCCTCAAAGCCAATTACGACGACGCTGAACACTTGAAGCGCGAGTACGGTTGGGCATTGAGCGGACTTACGTCCGACCACAGCGTGATTGAGCTGCCTTCTCCCGAAGGCAGAGCCCCGCGCGAGGTTTTCCGCAGCACGCTCAACGAGATTCTGGAGGCGCGTGCGGAGGAGTTGCTGGGCCACGTGTATGACGAGATCCGCCGGGTGGGCATGGAGCAATCACTGCTTGAAGGAGTGGTTTTGACGGGCGGCGGCGCGCTTCTGAACGGCATGTGCGATATCGCCGAGCGCGTCCTGAATTGCCAGGTTCGCAACGGGCTGGCGATTGGCATCGAGGATTGGCCGGAAGAACTGGACACGCCGATCTGGGCGACGGCTGCCGGATTGGCGATGTATTCCGGACGTTTGAAGTTGAAGTCGGAGTGGAAGCGCAGTGTTGGCGGTCTTTCTGCCCTGATGCGGTAGCAGAGGAGCAGCGGGGGCTTTCCGCGGGCGCGGAGATACGAAAGTAGGTAAATCATGAGCGACGATTTGAAATTCCTGATTGAAGAAGAAGTGCTCTTCGGCACGCGCATCAAGGTGGTAGGCGTTGGTGGCGGAGGGTCGAATGCCGTTGCCCGCATGATGCAGGACGGCCTTACCGGGCCTGAGTTTTACGTGCTCAACACGGATAAGCAGGCCCTTAGCCACTCGCCGGTATCCAATAAGCTGGCGCTCGGGACAAAACTGACGAGTGGGCTCGGGGCGGGAGCCGATCCATCGGTCGGCCGGCAAGCCGCCTTGGAAGACACTGAACGGATCATCGAGATACTGGAAGGCGCCGACATGGTATTTGTCACGGCGGGTCTCGGCGGAGGCACCGGCACAGGCGCCGCTCCGGTCGTAGCCTCGCTTGCCAAAGAACTAAACGCGCTGACCGTGGCGGTGATTACGAAACCGTTTTCGTTTGAGGGAAATCGCAGGATGAAACAGGCTGAGCGCGGCCTCTCCGAGTTGGCGTCGTCCTGCGATACCGTCATTACGATTCCGAATGAAAAGCTTCTAACGCTCGCTCCCAAGGGCACCGGCTTCTTCGAAGCGTTCCGCATGGCGGACGATGTGCTCCGGCAGGCCGTGCAGGGCATCGCGGACATTATCCTGACGCCTGGGCTGATCAATCGCGATTTTTCGGATATACGCACGATCATGCTGGGCATGGGTTACGCGATGATGGGCACGGCAAGCGCCACCGGCGAGAGCGCCTCTATCGAAGCGGCCCGGAAAGCGATCAACAGCCCGCTTATGGAAGAAGGCGGCATTTTCGGCGCGCGTGGAGTGCTGATCAACATTACGGCGTCAAGCAAACTGGGTATCCACGATGTGAATGAGGCCTGTAATTTGATCCGTACCGCCACACAAAACGACGACGTACAAATCAATTTCGGCGTGGTGATGGACGAGGGGATGGACGACGAGGTTAAGATCACGGTCATCGCGACTGGCTTCCAGCGAGATGGTCTGCCCGATGGCGCGCGCGCTTCGTCCTCTGCCACGGCCTCCATTTTCGACCGGCCGTCAGCTGACTCCACGCAGAATGCCGAGCAGGATGGAAATTCGGGCGATTCCGAACAGCAACCGGAATATGGCGCCGAAGAGGCTCCAAACGACTTCGATACTCCGGCATTCCTGCGCAAAAAGCGCCAACTGGTGCAATAGCACGTGGATAGCGGCGTTCGCGGCGGCGAACGCCGCCAACTCCGCGATCTCTAAGGACGACGCCTCGGTTTCACCCCTTCTGATATCCTGCTTGTGCGTTCTGGAGGTGCTACTTGTTTCGCAAGTATTTTGTTCTGTTGGCGTTGTCCTTCGTTTATCTAATTACGGCGACATCCGCGCCGGCCCAGACCTCAATCACTTGCTCTTCGAATGATGGTCGCCGGAATTATTGCGCGGCCGACACGCGCGGCGGCGTGCAAATGGTCCGGCAGCGCAGCGGTTCGGCTTGTACCCAAGGCTCTACATGGGGATACGATCAGCGGGGGATTTGGGTCGACCGCGGGTGCCGTGCCGACTTTGTCGTCGGACGTGGTCGTCCCGGTGGTGGCGGTTATCGTCCTGGAGGAAGCACAATCACCTGCTCCTCCGACGATGGGAGGCGGCACTATTGCGATACCGATACGCGCGGCGGTGTGGCGCTCGCTAACCAGCGTAGCGGCTCTCCTTGTACACAGGGCTATAGCTGGGGATACGATCGGCAAGGGATTTGGGTGGACCGCGGCTGCCGTGCCGACTTTGTTGTCGGACGCGGCCGTCCGGGTGGGGACTATCGTCCTCCAGTAAACGGCGGCACGATTACCTGCTCATCTGACGACGGAAAACGGCATTATTGCACCGCCGATACCCGCCGGGGCGTGACGTTGCTAAACCAGCGTAGCGGATCTCCCTGCCGTCAGGGCTCTACCTGGGGATACGATCAGCGAGGCATTTGGGTCGACCGCGGGTGCCGTGCGGATTTCAGCCTGGGTCGCGGGAGATAATCTCAGTACACTCCGGCGTTTCTGAAATGCCTGAGCACTCGCTGATCGGACTGTGAACGAGCTTTTCTTCTCCTTGGTGCTGTCGTCCAATACAGCTTTGACCGCGGTCCTCTGATCGAAATGTCCGAAGTCACGGAGCCACATAGCGCGCCGTTAACGCGCTCAAGCATCTGCATCGAGTCCAGTTAAATTGTAAAGAAATTGGCCGAATGAGGGTCTCCATTTGCGGAGGGGCAGTTGTATGCTCTTATCGGGTGCAATTAAAGATGCCGCATTTGATTACCCAAGGCAACATCCCAGCGGTTTGAGATTTGTCAAAAGCCGTTGAGGGAATTCCAGTGCGGCGACAAGGACTTGACCTGGGGACAGTCGTGCTATTGACTGGAATTGCCCGGCTGAAGTGATGAACCAAACCAACAGTCCGGAGGCGCAAGATATCGCCAGGCGGCTTGTTGCGTATGAAGCCGGCGCGGGCAGTGCTCCCGGAGCCAATACGCCCGCGGCGTTTCGCGTCTCCGAGAAGTTACGCCGTCCTCTTAGCACGCTCGCGGGAGCCACGGGTTTCCGGGCGCTCCTGGCTCGTGCTCTGATGCTCGCAAAGCGCGAAGATCATAGCCTTAGCGCAGTCTGTGTCAAGCCGGACGGCTCCTTAGAAGGTTTAAAAGAACCGAACGACGACGATGCGGAGGAACCAGGTGTGGCGCTCATAGCCCAATTGCTCCGATTGCTTGTTGCCTTCATTGGCGAAGCTCTAACGACGCGTCTGGTGCAAGATATATGGTCCGATTTGTCCTTCAACTTAACAAATCCCGGGGAAGCAAATCGACATGACCCGACAAGATAAAGTGATCATCCAAAAACTGCCGACCGGGGTCCCGGGCCTCGATGAGATTCTGGGCGGCGGTCTTCCGCAATTCTCCTTCAACATCATTGCAGGCGCTCCGGGATGCGGCAAGACCACGCTTGCGCACCAATTCGTGTTCGCGAATGCAACGCCGGAACGCCCGGCGCTCTATTTCACCGTCCTCGGTGAACCCGCTTTGAAAATGCTGCGCTACCAGCAGCAGTATACGTTCTTCAATGTTTCCAAGTTAAACAGCTCCGTCCGTTTTATCGATTTGAGCGAGATTCTGATCCATCGGGGCTTCGCGGGCATTCTGGATGAAATCGCGAAAGATGTGGAAGCGGCCAGCCCCAGCATCGTAGTCGTGGACTCCTTTCGCACGGTAGTGCGCGGAGCGCACGACAATGAAATGGAGATCCAGGTGTTCGTGCAGCGTCTGGGGCTTCTGCTGACCGCCTTGGAAGCGACGACATTTCTGATCGGTGAATACGCCGAGTCGGAGTTGCGCGATAATCCCGTGTTTACCGTCGCCGATGGTCTCTTTTGGCTTTATCAAATTGTTGAGCGAAATTCGATTGTGCGCAAGTTGCAGATCATGAAACTCCGCGGGCAGACATCTGTGCCGGGGATGCACACCTTCCGCATTACGGATGCCGGAGTGCAGGCCTTCTCGCGTACTCTCGGGCTAACCGGACGTCCGAGGAAGATGCCCGGTCAGAAGCGGCTTTCCATCGGTATCCCGCAGTTGGATGATATGCTCGGCGGCGGCATTCCCGAAGGCGATAGCCTCTTGATTGCAGGTTCTTCGGGGACTGGAAAGTCGCTTTTGGCAGCGCAATTCATCGCTGCGGGCATACGCCAGGGGGAGCCGGGCATTGTGGCGGTATTCGAAGAACGTCCTGACGAGTATGCCGGGCGCGCCAGCAGTTTTGGTCTCGATCTGGATACGCCGCTCCACGATGGCAGCCTGCAAGTGATCTATCTCCGTCCGCTCGACCTCTCTGTGGACGAAACAATGCAGGAGATACTCGATGCAATCAGGAAAACAGGCGCCAGGCGCTTGGTGATCGATTCGCTGGCGGGTTTTGAGATGGCGCTCGCCCCCGGTTTCCGCACCGATTTCCGCGAATTTCTGTATTGGATGATCTTCGCCCTAACCGGAATTGGCATTACCATTCTGAGCACGTTAGAGATGGAGGAAACGTTCACGGAGTTCCCCGTTAGCAGTTACTCCATATCGTTTCTCACCGATGACATTATCCGGCTTCGCTACGTGGAGATCGAAGGGCAGCTTCGCAAGATACCGACGATCATCAAAATGCGTGGGGGCGCCCACAGCAAAGACATTCGTGAGTACGAAATCACCTCCAAGGGAGTGATCATCGGCGAACGCCTCACGGATTACGATCACCTGATCACTGGAATCCCCAGGCGGTCGGACCGGTCCGAGCCAAAAGAATAGACCTCCCGTCAGAAGGCCAGGAGCTAGAAACCGCGAGAGGAGGACGTCGATGGATGGCAGATCAACCGGCAGCGCAAAACAGAACAGCGATATCGAGGGTATCTGCCGCCCAATCGGCGAGACTTCGCCCATGCCAATCGCAGCGGTGGCGGGAGTTCGCCATGTTGTGTGCTATGCCAATCCCGCTTTTTGCGGGCTCGTCGGTAGACCTAAAGAAGAACTGATCGGGAGCGCGTTCTGTGATGTTGTGGCAGCAGGGGACGAATGCCGGCCGCTTCTCGACCGGGTTTACCGAACCGGACAGGCCGAAACCCATACCGATCAGGAGGATTCGGCTTCCCATCCCTTCTACCGGTCGTATACCATGTGGCCGCTGATTGGCGCGGATGGCCTTTCGGTTGGAATTATTGTCCAGATCCTAGAGACTGCATCGTCCTATCGGCAGACGGCAGCCATGAACCAGGCGCTGCTCCTCGGATCGCTACGCCAGCATGAACTCACGGAAACGACGGAGGAGAACGTACGTGAGACTGCCAACCGGTTTCGCTTTCTGGCCGAATCGATGCCGCAGAAAATCTTCACAGCCAAGCCTGACGGCGACCTGGATTATCTTAACCTGCAATGGATGACCTTCACGGGGCTGTCTCTTGAGCAGATCCAACATGGGGGGTGGACGCAACTTGTACATCCTGATGACCTCGAAGAGAACGCCCGGCGTTGGCGCCACTCGGTAAATACCGGCGAGCCATTTCAATTTGTCCATCGCCTTCGCCGCGCTGACGGCGTATACCGGTGGCATCTCACCCGTATTCAGGCGATGCGGAATGAAGACGGGCAGATCTCGATGTGGATCGGCTCTAGCACGGATATATCCGAGCAGAAAGAAATGGAAGAAGCGCTTATATTGGCGAACGATAGCCTTCGCCGCGCAAATTCGGACCTGGAGCAGTTTGCTTATTCGGCAAGTCATGACCTTCAGGAACCAATTCGGAATATAGCGATTTATGGCGAGATCATTAACAAGCGCTACTCTGAACTGCTCGATGCGAAAGGAAAGGAATCACTTGGCTTCGTGGTAGGCGGCGCTCAGCGGATGGGCTTACTTGTTAAGGGTCTCCTCGACTATACGCATGTCTCCGGGGCGCCGGATGAAAATGAGGCAGAAAGCGACGCGGCCACGGCGCTTGCCGGCGCTCTTTCCAATCTATCGACGTCAATCCGCGAGACAGACGCGCAGATCACGCATGACATTCTGCCGAAATTGCGAGTGCAGGAAGTCGCCTTGCAGCAGTTACTCCAGAATTTAATCGACAATTCGATCAAGTACCGGCGGGATGAAACGGCGCCCCGTGTCCACGTAACTGCCCGCCGCGAAGGCCCAATGTGGCTGCTCTCGGTTCGAGATAACGGGATCGGCATTGCGCCGGAGTACCAAAAGAAAGTTTTCGGCATCTTCAAGCGCCTCCATACCGGACCCAAGTACCCGGGCACCGGGATTGGCCTGGCAATTTGCCAAAGGATTGTGGAACGCTACGGCGGGCGCATTTGGGTCGAGCCGGAGGCAGGGCCGGGAGCGACATTCTCCTTTACCCTTCCCGCGCTGGACGAACGATAAAAGAATTGCAACGGCAGACCGGAGCGGCGGGATGGCCGTCAGGCCGAGCGCCTCGTCCTTAAGGTCGAACAAGCGTCGAAGCAAAATAAGAGCCCTCTAAGAACCGCAATCGGCTGAAAGTGAAGTATCCTGCTTCTAGTCGGAGGTCAGATCTGTGCGCGCGTCCCAACTCATTCTCGCCGGCTTCGCGTGTGTATTCATAACGAAGGCAGGTATAGCGGCTCCCAATCCTCCTCTGTTGTTGCAAGCGCCAACCGTCAGTAAAACGCAAATTGCATTTGTGTACGGCGGGGATATCTGGATTGTGGGCCGCGATGGAGGAGCCGCGCACCGCCTCGTGACGGGCTTCGGTCTCGGGAACGGACCATTCTTTTCACCGGACGGGTCGTTGGTCGCGTTCAGCGGAGATTATGACAGCAATGTGGATGTGTACGTTGTATCCTCGGCCGGCGGCGAGCCCAAACGGTTGACGTATCATCCGAGCCCCGATGTTGCCGTAGGCTGGACTCCCGACGGCAAAAGCGTCCTGTTCCGTTCGAAGCGCGACAGCTATGCCGATTCGGACCGCCTGTTTACCGCGCCGCTAAGCGGAGGTTTGCCGCAGCCTCTTCCGCTGGCAATGGCCGAAGAAGGTTCCTATTCGCCGGACGGTTCTCATCTCGCGTACGTACCAATTTTTCGATGGGAGCCGTTCTGGAAGCAGTATCACGGCGGCCAAACGACGCCGGTCTGGATCGCGAATCTGGCGGATTCGAGCATTGTGAAAGTGCCGCGCGTGAATTCGAACGATAGCAACCCAATGTGGGCCGGCGACTCGGTCTATTTTTTATCGGACCGAGCCGGACCTATCTCTTTGTTTCGTTACGACACGAAAACCGAGAAGGTCGTCCAGGCCCTTACGAATGACGGATTCGATATTATTTCGGCCTCGGCCGGCCCGGACGCCATCGTTTACGCAAAGTTTGGCTCGCTTTATCTGTACGATTTGAAGTCGCACAAATCCAAAGAAGTTTGGGTGACGGTAGATGCGGACATGCCTCAGGTCCGGCCGCACTGGAAGAAGATTGCGAAGGAGATCCTGAATTCAAACATCTCGCCGACCGGACAGCGCGCCATCTTTGAAGCCCATGGCGAGATTCTGACAGTTCCGGCGCAGAAGGGAGATATTCGGAATGTCACGAACAGCCCGAGCGTAGAGGACCGCGATCCAGCATGGTCTCCCGACGGCAAATCGATCGCCTATTTTTCCGATGAATCCGGCGAATACGCCCTGCACATTCGCGGTCAGAATGGAATTGGCCCGGTCACCAAAATCAAGCTCGGTCAACCGGCCTTCTATTACGGTCCTACGTGGTCACCGGACAGCAAGCTGATCGCGTACACGGACAACAAGCTGAACGAATGGTACGTGGACCTTGCCCATCCGACGCCGGTGAAGGTGGATACGGACCGGTTCGATACGCCGCTTCATGAATTTGACGAAGCATGGTCTCCGGATAGCAAATGGCTGGCGTATACCAAGCAGCTTCCGAATCACATGCGCGCGGTTTTCGTGTATTCGCTCGATACGCATAAAGCGGCGCAGATTACCGATGGCATGAGCGATGCGTTGTACCCGGTCTTCGATAAGAACGGCAACTATCTCTATTTCACGGCCAGCACAAACATGGGTTTGACGACTGGCTGGCTCGATATGACCAGCGACGAGCATCCCGTCACGCGTAACGTTTACATTACCGTGCTGCGGAAAGACTTGCCATCTCCGATCGCTCCGGAAAGCGATGACGAAAAGCCGTCGGAGCCCAGCAAAGCTGCCGATTTGCAGAAGAGCAAGCCAGGCTCCGATTCGGGCGATAAGGCGAAGGATTCGTCGAAGCCGCCGCCTAAGGTCACGATCGACTTGGATGGGATCTCGCAACGAATCCTGGCCTTACCGGCGCCTGCGGCAAACTATATCGCGCTGATGGGCGGTAAAGAAGGACAGATCTATCTGGCCGAAGCGCCGCTTGTGGGCACGGCGCCGGGGCCGCCGAACCTTTCTCTACAACAATTCGACCTGAAGACGCGCAAGATGCAAAAGCTGGTGGACGGCATCTCCGCCGCCTCGCTATCGGCAAACGGAGAAAAGTTCCTCTACGAGAAGGCGAAGCATTGGTACATTGCCGATGCGAGCAAACCCGTTAAGCCGGGAGACGGCCTGCTCAAGACCGACGACATGGAAGTGTATGTAGATCCGCCGGCGCAATGGAAGCAGATGTATCGCGAAGTCTGGCGGATTGAGCGCGATTTCTTCTATGCTCCGAATTTCCATGGCTTGGATTTGCAACAGGCCGAGAAGGAGTTTGAACCTTATCTCTCCGGCATCTCGAGCCGCGACGACCTGAGCTTTTTGTTTCGCGAAATGCTGAGCTATATGTCCGTTGGACACATGTTTGTCGGAGGTGGAAGCGTACCGGACGTGCCGAAAGTTCAAGTCGGTTTGCTCGGCGCTGATTATGCGGTTGAGAATGGGCGGTACCGGCTCACGAAGATCTATAGCGGAGAGAACTGGAATCCCGAACTGCACGCTCCTCTGACGGAACCCGGCGTGAACGTAAAGCCAGGCGAGTATCTGCTCGCCGTGAATGGGCGTGAAGTGCTTGGGACGGATAATGTTTACAGCTTTTTCGACGAGGCCGCAGGTAAGCAAGTTGTGCTGCGAGTGGGGCCGAACCCAACTGCCGCGGGTTCGCGCGAAGTAACCGTAGTTCCTGTCGCCGACGATCACGCTCTACGGAATCTCGACTGGATTGAAAGCAACCGGAGAAAAGTCGACCAACTCAGCGGAGGCAAACTGGCGTACGTTTACCTGCCGGATACAGCAAGCGGCGGATATACGAACTTCAACCGTTATTATTTCGCGCAAGTAGGCAAACAAGGAGTAATTGTCGACGAGCGATTCAATCACGGGGGTCAACTAGCGGATTATATTATCGACTATCTTCGGCGGTCGCCGATGAGCATGGTAATGACGCGTGAGGGGCAAGACTATCTGGAGCCCACGGAAGCGATTTTCGGCCCCAAAGTAATGATCATCAATCAGTTCGCCGGATCGGGTGGCGACGCCATGCCCTGGTATTTCAAAAAAGCGGGAGTGGGGCCGCTGGTCGGCGAAAGGACATGGGGCGGACTGGTTGGCATCGGCGGTTACCCCGATCTTATGGATGGTGGACATGTCATGGCGCCCCGCTGGGCAATTTCCGGACTTCGCGGCAAATGGGAGGTTGAGAACGAGGGAATTTCTCCCGATGTGGAGGTTTGGCAGAATCCTAAGCTTGTTCGGGAAGGTCACGATCCGCAGCTTGAAAGGGCCGTTGCCGTTGGAATGGATCTACTGAAGAAGAACCCACCTGAAAAGTATGCAAAGCCGCCGTATCCCGACTATCACCCGCATCTGCCGGCGGTACCCTAACGGACGAACGAGCGGGTTAGACCCCCATGACCTGTAACACGACGCTTCGCCGGTGGGGCGTGCGCCTGTGTTCGAACAGATAGAGGCCCTGCCAGGTTCCAAGGGACATGTGGCCGTCGATGATCGGAATCGTCAGGCTTGTCTGGGTCAGTGTCGATCGAATGTGGGACGTCATATCGTCGGGCCCTTCCAGCGTGTGCCGGTAATCGCGCACGCGCTCGGGAACCAAACGTTCGAAGAAATCTTTCAGATCCAGAGTGACGTCGGGGTCCACGCTCTCCTGAATTACGAGCGAGCAGGAGGTGTGCTGGACAAACAATGTTAAAACGCCGTTCAGCACGGGCTGGTCTCGGAGCCAGTTCGCCACGGTAGTGGTGAACGGATACAGACCCTTGCCTTTAGTTGTTATAGCCAGCGTCGTGTGGGCGGCAGTCAATCTACTCCACAGTAACGCTCTTTGCCAGATTTCGAGGCTGATCCACGTCGCACCCGCGGCGGACGGCAATATGATAGGCCAGCAACTGCAACGGAATCATTTCGACGAGCGGGAAAAGCAGTTCGCGCGTGTGCGGAACGGTGATGAGGTAATCCGCCATTTTCGCGACTTCCTCGTCGCCCTCGCACGCAATCGCCACGACAATGCCGCTCCGCGCCTTCACTTCCTGGATGTTCGAGAGCGTTTTTTCGTAGTGCACCTGGCTCTCCTGCGAGGCCGGGTCGCGGGTGGCCAGCACAACGACGGGCAAATTCTCGTCGATTAATGCGTTGGGGCCATGCTTCATCTCGCCCGCGGGATAACCTTCCGCATGAATATAGCTGATTTCTTTAAGCTTCAATGCGCCTTCAAGAGCAATTGGAAAGTGGATTCCGCGGCCAAGGTAGAGGAAATCCGACGCGCGAAACAGGGCGCGAACAATCGATTCATAGATGGATGTATCCGAGAGAACGTGCTCCAGCTTTGCCGGAATGTGCGCCAGTTCCTGCACCAGATCCCGGGAAGATGCCGGATCCAGCGTGCCCCTGACCTGCCCTAGGTACATACCCAGGATGACTAGAGCCGTAATCTGGGCAGTAAAGGCCTTTGTCGACGCCACTCCGATCTCGGGCCCGGCATGAGTCATCAATGTGCCGTTCGACTCGCGGGTGATCATGGATCCGACGACGTTGCAGATCGCGAGCGTTCTCGATCCTTTCTGTCTCGCTTCGCGTTGTGCGGCGAGCGTGTCGGCGGTCTCACCCGATTGCGAAATGACGATGGTCAGCGTCTTTGGCTGGATGATCGGGTCGCGGTAACGGAACTCGCTGCCGTAGTCGACTTCGACCGGTAGGCGCGCCAGCCGCTCGATAATGAACTTGCCGGTCAGCCCGGCATGCCAGCTTGTCCCGCACGCCACGATCTTTACCTGTTGAAATTCACGAAAATCGGACTCGGCGATGCTGATTTCATCCAGAAAAACGCGGCCACTTTCGAGTCCGATACGGCCGAGCATCGTGTCCTTAATGGCTCGGGGCTGCTCAAAGATCTCTTTGAGCATGAAGTGCTTATAGCCGCCCTTTTCCGCCATGATCGGGTCCCACAGAATGTGGGAGACCTGACGCGTAACAGACTTGCCGTCGAAGTCTGTCAGGTGGACGCCATCGGGCGTCAGCACCGCTACGTCGCCATCGTTCAAAAAGAACATGTCGCGCGTGTGGCTCAGAATCGCAGGCACATCCGAGGCTACGAAGAACTCGTTGTCACCCAAGCCGATTACCACGGGCGGCCCCTGACGCGCCGCTACAATCTTGTCGGGATCGCGGCTGGAGATCACGCTTAAGGCGAAAACGCCGTGTAATTGCCTTACGGCGGCGCGGACGGCGTCTTCGAGTTTGCCATCGAGATGCTTTTCGATGAGATGCGCGATGACCTCGGTATCGGTTTCGGTCAGAAATCTATGCCCTTCAGCCGTTAGTTGCTTTCGCAAGGCGAGGTAGTTCTCCACGATGCCGTTATGAACGACGACAATTTCGCCCTTACAGTCGCGATGCGGATGGGCGTTCTCCTCCGTCGGGCGTCCGTGCGTCGCCCAGCGGGTATGGCCTATGCCGTAAGAGCCTGCGATCGGGCTGCCGCGAACGACCTCTTCCAGGTTCCGCAGCTTGCCGGACGCCCGCCGCACATCCAGGCAGTTATTTCCATTGAATACGGCAATGCCGGCTGAATCGTACCCTCGATATTCCAGGCGGCGCAGGCCGTCCAGAATCAGAGGCGCCGCCTCCCGGCCGCCGATATACCCAACAATTCCACACATGCTCGCGTTCCCCCTTGTCCGCGGAGTGCATCCTCAGTCGAGGATCTCGACCCGGTAATCCTCAATCACGGGATTCGATAGCACGTCCCGAGCGATCTCGTCCAGCGCAATCGCCGTCTTTTCCTTAGGCAACCCGTCCGCCAGCGCGATCTCAAAAAATTTACCCTGCCGTACCGAGGTGATTTCTTTATGGCCAAGACTGTTCAGGGCATGGCACACGGTCTGGCCCTGCGGATCGAGGACTGTCGTCTTCATAGACACGTAAACGCGCGCTTTCATGAACTTCCATTGTAGGAGGATGCCGGACTGTCATGGTGGGCGTGGCGGCCGCGGGATTTGTTCAACAATCTTTGAGTCGCCCCAGCTCGCGGCACACGTCCTGTATTCATGCGGGTTCGCGCTACGATTAAGTGAAAGCGTCGATTGATTTACCAGCCCATTTTCATTACGCGGCGGCTGTTGCCGCAAAGCGCGACGAGGGAGTTACGCGGAATGGCGGCGCTCCCCCGTGCGGACCAGTTTTCTGTGCAAGTGAACCGGATCGGCAATGCGCATTCTTAGCCGCGCGACTTTTCGCGAAATCTTCACTTCAGCCGCGCTTGGCGGATTGCTGTTTACTTTTGTGCTGTTTCTGCACACCATGGAGCGGCTTTTCGCACTGCTGGTTCGTAGTTCAGCGCCTCCATTGGACGTAACCAAGCTGCTATTGTTCGCGCTTCCGGCCACCATCCCCTTTTCGCTCCCGCTTGGCGTGCTGGTCGGCGTTCTCATTGCGCTGAGCCGGATGTCGGCGGATGGCGAGATTACCGCGATGCGCGCCTCCGGGGCTCCGAGCGCCAGCCTTATTAAGCCGGTCCTGCTCTTTTCCGTGCTGGCGCTGATAATTACGG
>Ga0134125_10005852_pt1 | contig 13935 bp, 10 predicted proteins | sample KB31751_FD_96464 | JGI IMG/M metagenome (GOLD analysis project Ga0134125, IMG submission 96464) | Terrestrial soil microbial communities with excess Nitrogen fertilizer from Kellogg Biological Station, Michigan, USA - KB3-175-1 | ecosystem: Environmental > Terrestrial > Soil > Unclassified ... | reverse complement strand
GCGCGGTAATGATCGATCCGGGATTCTCGGCCGCCGCGTCGCGGATGCAGTCGGTGTCGGTGTCGAGCGCACACCAGCCTAACGCGAGGGCAGCCGGGGTTGCCGGGCCGGTGACGCCCGGTTCGGTGATCGACGCCCTCAATCCGAGCCCGGCCGGTTCACTTGGCTCGTTCCGCGACCGGGGCGACGCGACGCTGCGCGCCACCACGGAGGCCAAGGTGCCGGGCTCGGTCACGATCCCGGTGGCGATTCCATGAGCGCGGTCCTGCGCCGTGCATGGGTGACGGCGGCGGTCCTCGCGTTCGCCCTCACCGTGCCCGCCGCCCGCGCGCAGGCTCCGTTAGGCGGCATCTGGGGAGCGCAGACAGGCGCCACGTTCGAGCAGTGGCACTTCGCGTGCTGCACCGACGCGACCAACACCGCCACGAGCATCAAGAGCGCGAGCGAATGGACCGTGCCCATCACGGCCTACGTGCCGGTCGGGCCCGTGGCGCTGGACGTCTACACGGCGTACATGCACGGCACCGTCACGCTGCGCGGCGCCGGCGCGCCCACCCAGACGCTCGACGGCTTCACCGATACCTACGTGCGCGGCGCCATCCGCCTGGCCGGCGATGCGCTCCTCGCCACCGCGGGCGTCAACGTGCCCACCGGCCGCACGACGCTCAACACCGAGCAGTTAGGCGTGCTGGAAGTGCTCGGCACCCCGGCGCTGCGCTATCAAACGCCGGTGTTGGGCACCGGGTGGGGCGGGACGACGGGCCTCGTGTACACGATGCGCGCGGGCACGTGGTCGTGGGGATTCGGCGCATCGTACGAGTACCGCGGCCAGTATTCGCCGGCGCAGGCCCAGGCGTTAGGCCTGGGGTCCGGCGACTTCGACCTGCGGCCGGGCCAGGCCATTCGCCTGTCCGTGGGCACCGATGGCCTCGTCGGCCAGAGCGCGATGAGCGCGAGCCTCGCATCGACGTTCTACACGCAGGATCGCGTCGCCCTCACCGCCGGCGGCACGCCGCCCGAACCGATCACGTTAGGCCCGATGGTGACCGGCGAGTGGCAGCTGCGCGCGGCGGCCGGCCCGTTCCGCGAGCTGACGGTGTTCGCCTTCGACCGCTACCGCACCAAATACTCGCGCGGCGGCGCGCGCGTGGACGGCACCGACGGCAACGAGCTCGACCTCGGCGCCACCGGCAGCATCCCGTTAGGCGCACGGACGGCGTTCGTGGCCGGCCTGCGCGGCCGCTGGCACACCGGTCTCTCCGTGGACACGTCGCTCCCCACCGCCGGCATCGTGAGCGGAGGCGCCGACGTCGGATTCACCTGGCACACCGGACCGCTCGAGCTGCACCCCGCGGTCGGCGGCGAGTTGGGCCGCCTCGACACCGGGCCAAGTACGATTTCCGTCAACAAACTCGAGGCTTCGTTCACCATCAGCGCGCGCTGAGCCACCAACTCCTGCCCGTGGACATATCCGGCTTTCTCGCTTCCATTCCGCTGCTGAGCGGCCTCGACCGCGCGGAGCTCGCGCGCTTCGCCGACATGACGCGCGAGCGCTCGTATCCCAAGGGCAGCGTCATCCTGTTCGAAGACGACCCCGGCGATTCGCTCTTTCTCGTCAAGAATGGACGCGTCAAAGTCGTGCTCATTGGCGAGGACGGCCGTGAGGTCATCCTCGGCATTCTCACCGTGGGCGACCACTTCGGCGAGCTGTCGCTCATCGACGGGCACCCGCGCTCGGCGCACGTGATCGCAATGGATGATGCCCAACTCATCGTGCTGCGCCGCGAAGATTTTCGCCGCCGCGTCGAAGAATCGCCGCGGGTGGCGTGGGCGCTGCTTGTCGAGATTTCGCGGCGCCTTCGCCGAGCCGACGAGCAGATCGGGAGTCTGGTGCTGCTGGACGTGGACGGGCGCATCGCGCGCCTTCTCCTCGACGCCGCCGCCGAGAGCGGCAGTGCGACGATCGAGAAGCGCCTCACGCACCAGACCATTGCGCAAATGATCGGGGCCAGCCGCGAGACCGTCTCGCGCGCCATGCGGGAGTTCCAGGACAACGGGCTCATCTCGGTCCAGCGCCGACAAATCAGCATCGCCAACCGAGCCGGCCTCGAACGATTGGCGCAACTCCGGGTGTGACGCGCATCACGCATCGCGGGTGACCGCGCCCCTCCGCCCGCGCCTCCGTGGCGCGCGACATTGTCGCATCGTCTAACGCAACACAATGAGTCTCACACTCCGGTTCTGGGGCACGCGCGGATCCATTCCGACGCCCGGCGGCGCGACGGTGCGCTACGGCGGCAACACGCCGTGCGTCGAGGTGCGTACCGCATCGGGCGCGCTCGTGATCCTCGACGCCGGCACCGGCATCCGCCCGTTAGGCAACTGCCTGGTCGAGCAGGCGCGCGGTGCGCGCATCACGGGCGACATCTTCCTGAGCCACGCCCACTGGGATCACATCCAGGGCCTGCCCTTCTTCACGCCGATTTTCCTGCCGGGCAACCACTTCCGGATCTGGAGCGCCGCCTCGGAGGCCGAGCACGTCGCGCGCGCCGTGCGCGAGCAGATGTCGCCCACCGTCTTCCCCGTCACGTTCGACAAACTTCAGGCGACCGTCGAGTTTCGCGCGCTCGCCGCCGGACATTCGGACGCGGACTATTCGCTCGACGTTTATTCGGTACGCCACCCCGGTGGTGCACTCGCCTACCGCATGCGCACGGGAAACTCGCGGCAGGCCGGACTCGTCTACATCTCGGACAACGAGCTGGGCGATGCGGCCGCGTACGATTCGCCGGCCGACTGGCGTTCGCGGCTCGTGGCCTTCGCGCGCGGCGCGGCGATTCTGGTGCACGACGCCATGTACACGCGCGAGGAATACGAGCAGCACCGCGGGTGGGGACACTCGCACTACCACGACGTCGTCCAGTTGGCCCTCGATGCAGGCGTCGGCCGCCTGGTGCTGTATCATCACAACCCCGAGCGGTCTGACGCCGAAATCGACGAGCGCGTCGCCGAATGCCGCGCACTCGTTGCCCAACGGCACGCCGCGCTCGAGGTGCTGGCGGCCGCGGAAGGACTCACCCTGACGACTTAGGCTCCCGGGAGGGACGATGACGCAGCTCAACGCCCTGGCGGCGACGCTGGCCGCGCTCACGATGGCGGGCTCGCTTCACGCGCAGGACTCGACCGACACGCGCCCAACGGTGGCCGTGATGTATTTCACCGACGGTGCGATCGGCAAGGACCACGAGACGCTCGCGCCGCTGTCGGGCGGCATCTCCGACATGCTCATCACCGATCTGTCGGTGAACGAGAAGATCCGTGTCGTCGAGCGCGACAACCTCAAGAAGTTGATGGACGAGCAGAACCTGAGCACCAGCGGGCGCGTCGATCAGGAAACCGCGGTCAAGGTCGGCAAGCTGTTAGGCGTGCACCACATGATCTTCGGCGGATTCGTGACCGACGGGCGCGGCAAAATGCGATTGGACGCGCGCGCCGTGAACGTGGAGACGTCGGCGATCGAGCACGTGGAGACCGTGCAGGGCAAGGAAGACGACCTCATGTCGTTGATCGACCAGCTCGCGATGAAGATGAGCAACGGGATGCACCTGCCCGATCTGCCGAAAACGCTGCGCGAGGCGAGCGCGGCCGAGGCGAAGCGCGTGCCGTTCGAGACGGCGATGCTCTACTCGCGGGCGTTGGCGGCCAAGGACGCGGGCAACACGAACCAGGCGGTGGAGCTCCTGCAGCGGTCGCTCAAGTCGTTCCCGGACTACGCGCCGGCGCAGCGCGAGCTGTCGAAGCTGAACGGCGGCCAGTGAGCCGCGGGTTGCGTTAGGCCGATCCCCAGGCGCCCCCGCCGGGCGTCTCGATCTCGACGACATCTCCGGGCGCGAGCTCCACGCGACATTTCGCGGGGAGCTCGCGCCCGTTGAGCGTGTTTAGGCCCGCTAAGCCCGCGGCTCCGCCGCGGGCGCCCGGGGGCCCAAGCCGGCGGCGTTCCGTGAGCAGCGTGAGCGTGCACCGCTCGAGCACCCGGTAGCGCCGCACCACACCATCCCCACCGCGGTGCGCGCCTGTGCCGCCGCTTCCGCGCCGCACCCGATACGCATCGATGCGCATCGGGTATGCCCACTCGAGGGATTCGATGGGCGTGTTGCGCGTGTTGCTCATGCCGACGTGCACCGCGTCGGGCCCGGGGCCGCGGCTCGACGCGCCCTGCCCGCCGCCCAGCGTCTCGTAGAACGTCCAGCCCGCGCCGCCGAACGTGATGTTGTTCATGGTACCCTGGCCGCAGGCCGGCACGTCCACGCCCGCGTCGCCTAACGCGGCGAACATCGTGTCCACGATGCGCTGCGACATCTCGACGTTGCCGGCGGCCACCGCCGCCGGCCACCGCGCGTTGACCGCGCTGCCCGGAGCCGCCACGATCTCGATCGCGCGGGCGATGCCGTCGTTGGTGGGCACGTCATCGTCGAGCAGCGTGCGCAGCACGAACACGGCGGCCGCGCGCGTGACCGCGAGCGGACAGTTCACGTTCCCGCGCACCTGCGGCGATGTGCCCGTGAAGTCGAAGCGCAGGCGCCCGTCGCGCACGTCCACGGCCACCGCGACCACCACGTCGTCGGCGGTCACGCCGTCGCCCTCGAGCGCGTCGCGCGCGTGGCCGCGACGCGTGCCTAACGAAAGCGCGGCGGCGCGGGCCCGCGCGGCGGTGTAGTCGAGGAGCGCGTCCGCTGCGGCGCCCAGTCGCGCCGCGCCGTGCCGAGCCACCAGCGCACGCCAGCCGTGCGCGCCGGCCGCGCACGCCGCACGCTGCGCGCGGAGATCGCCGCGCCGCTCCTCGGGCGTCCGCACGTTCGCCAGCACCAGCTCGAGCATGTCGTCGTCCAACCGGCCGGCGCGCACGAGCCGCACCGGCGGGAGCACGATCCCCTCCTGCACGAGCTCCGTCGCGCCTTGCGGCATGCTGCCGGGGCTCATGCCGCCCACGTCGGCGTGGTGGGCGCGCACCGCGGCGTAGCCCGCGATCGCACCATCATCGTGTCCGATCGCCTCCACGAGCGTGAGATCGGGCAGGTGCGAGCCGCCGCGGTACGGGTCGTTGAGCAGAAACACGTCGCCGGCTGCCGGACCGCGTTCGCGCACCGCACGCACGCTTTCGGGCATGGCGCCCAGGTGTACGGGGATGTGCGCCGCCTGCGCGATCATGCGGCCCTGCGCGTCGAAGAGCGCCGCCGACGAATCGCGCCGCTCGCGGATGTTGGGCGAGAGCGCGCCACGCACCAGCACGGCGCCCATCTCCTCGGCGACGGCAGCGAAGGCGTGCGCCATCACCTCGAGCTCGAGGGGATCGAACGCCGTCACGCGTCGCGCTCCAGCATCCAGCCGCCGATGTCTAACGGAGCGGCGCGCCAGCCGTCGCCCACCAGCAGCGTGGCGTGCGGGAGCGCGAGCACGGCCGGCCCGCGCATCGCGCCGTGCGACGGCTCCTCCGCGCCGGCCAGGCGGGCGTCGCGCGCGTCGCCTAACACGGTGTGCCGCGCCGCCACGACTTCCACGGCGCGGTCGAGCACGAAGCCGTACCGCGCGTCGTGCGCCGTCGCAAACCGCGATGCGAGCGCCGAGCCGGGATCGCCCGGCGAGAACGGCACCTCGAGCTCGTGCCCCTGCCCCGCGTAGCGCGCGCGAGCCCACCACTGGCGCGCCGACACGCCGGCGACACCCGCGGCACCGCGCGCGAGCCGGTCGGCGAGCGCACGTGTGTCGGCTTCCGACAGATGATGGGCGTGCCGCATCACACTCGCCAGCACGTCGCGCCGCTCGGCCGCGACGCCCAAGCCTAACGCAGACAGCACCCCCGCCAACGGCGGCACGAGCGCGCGGCGGATCGCGAGGTGGTCGGCCAGCGCACAGGCGTGGAGCGGTCCGCCGCCGCCGAAGGCGATGAGCGTGCAGCGGCGCGGATCGATGCCCCGCTCCACGCTCACGCGGCGCAGCGCGCGCGCCATCGCCGCGTCGGCCGCTCGGATCATGGCTGCGGCCACGCGCTCGGGCGGCGCGCCCGCGCGCGCGGCGAGTCGCGCGATGGCGGCGCGGGCCAGGTCCGCGCGCAATGCGACACCGCCGCTCAAGGACGTCTCGCGCACGTTGCCTAACACCATGTGCGCGTCGGTGAGCGTGGCCTCGGTGCCGCCGCGTCCGAACGCGGCGGGTCCCGGTTGGACGCCCGCACTGCGCGGCCCAACGCGCAGCGCGCCGCCATCGTCCACCCATCCGATGCTCCCGCCGCCGGCCGACACGGTGTCGACGAGCACGCGCGGCAACGCGATGGGCACGCCGGCCACGTCACCGCCGGCATCCACCATGGCCTGGCCATCGAGGATCATGCCCGCGTCGGCGCTGGTGCCGCCGATGTCGATGGTGAGCGCGTCGCCCACGCCGGCAAGGCGGGCGACGAACGCCGCGCCGACCACGCCACCGGCCGGCCCCGAGAGCGCCAGCGATGCCGCGCCGCGTGACGCCTCAGACGCCGGCCGCATGCCGCCGGCCGAGGTCATCACCGCGAGCGCGGGGTAGCCGCGCGTGCCTAACGCATCGGCGAGGCGCCGCACGTAGCCGGCGACGGCGGGCCGCAAGTACGCCTCCGCCACCGTGGTCGCGGTACGCTCGTACTCGCGGATCTCGGGCAGCACGTCGGCGGAGCATACGACGTCCAGCTCGGGCGCGAGGTGCGACAATGCAGCCGCCATCGCGCGCTCGTGCGCGGGATTGCCGTACGAATGGAGCAGCGACACCGCCACGATGGCCGGCGACGTCTCGACCGCCGCGCGCGCCGCCGCCAGCGCTCCCGCTTCATCCAACGCACGCACCACGCCCTGCGGCTCGATGCGCTCCGCCACCGCGACGCACCGCTCGGGCGGCACCAGCGGCTCGGGATGCTGGCGCGCCAGGTCGTAGAGCGACGCACGCTCCTGACGCCGCAGCGTGAGGAGGTCCGTTGCACCGAGCGTTGCGCACAGCGTCACGCGCGCGCCGGTACGCTCGAGGAGCGTGTTGGTGGCTACAGTCGTGCCGTGCACCAGGCGCGCCACAGCCGACGGTTGTTCGCCTAACGCATCGAGCGCGTCGAGGACGCCGCGGCTCTGGTCCGCCGGCGTGCTCGGCACCTTGCGCGCCGTCACCGTCCCGTCGTCGCCGATCGCCACGAGGTCGGTGAACGTCCCGCCGACGTCGATGCCGACCGATGCGCCCCGCATCACGCGTGCGTCTTGACGATGGCGACGCCGACCAGCGCCACCGTCGCCAGCACGCTCAGCATCCCCACCCAATCGCCGAGGTGGTCGTACAGGGTGATGACGTCCGTGGTCTGCGCCTGATACGTCCGCACCGCCGGCACGAACAAGGCCGTCTGGCCGTGCGATCTGCCTAACGGATCGACGTACTCGGAGATCCCGGTGTTGGCGTCGCGCACGATGCCGACGCGGTTTTCGATCGCCCGGAGCGCCAGGTGCGCCTCGTGCTGGTACACCGCGATGCTGCGGCCGAACCACGCGTCGTTCGTGATGTTAACGAGCATCGTGGCGCCCTCGCGCCGGTAGAGCCGCGCGCGCTGCAAAAAGATCGACTCGTAGCAGATCAGCACGCCCACTTTGCCGAACCGGAACGAGAACGGCTGCGGTGTGCCGCCCCGCCCCATGCCGCCGAAGAACTTGAGGCTCGCGAACCAATCCGGATTCACGAACGGCACGCGCTCGACGATCGGCACCAGGTACGTTTTGTGGTACGTCGACCGCACGTCCACTCGGCCTAACGAGTCGGCCACCATGGCCGAGTTGTAATAGTCGTAGGCGGTCGGCGTGCGCCAGACGACGTCGATCGTGCCGAACAGGATGGGCGTGTGCGTGGCGGCGGCGAGCACGTGCATCGTGTCCGCCCAATCGCGGTGCGCGAGGAAGTTGTCGGGGAGCGCCGCCTCCGGCCACAGCATGAGCTGCGGGTCGTCCTGCGCGAGACCCTGGCGCGCCAGCGTCGACAGAATCCCCACGATGCGGCCCTGGTACTGCTCCTGCCACTTCTCGTTCTGCGGGATGTTGGGCTGCACCGCCGCCACCGACGCCTCGGGACGCAGCGGGGTCGTGGCGATCCGCCACCACCCGTAGGCGGCCACGCCTAACGCCAGCACGATCGCGCCGGCCACCCGCGCCAGCAGCCGGCGCTGCTCGGCCCGCGCCAGCCATGCGTCGACCAACAACCCGTTCGTCGCGGCGATCCAGAACGAGAGTCCGCGTACGCCGCTCAGATCGGCCAACTGCGCGAACACCGGGTGCTTGGCCACCGCGAGACCCAGCGGCAGCCACGGAAACCCGATCTGCGGCAGATACAGCAGGAACACTTCACTCGTCGCCCACACCACGGGCAGCAGCACCGCCATCGGCCACCGCGTTAGGCGGCGGCCGGCGTAGAGCGCGGCCATCGTGAACCCGACGATCGGGCCCAACCCCAACAGCGCGCCGATGAAGGCGAGAAACGCCAGGTTGGTGTAGAGGCGCAGCGCGATCGCGATCCAGTAGAGGTTGATGCCGTAGCCGACGAGACCGAACAGCGTGCCCGCGCGCATCGCGACGCCCCAGCCGCTGCGTTTGTCCGCGGCCTCGGCGACGATGATCGCCACCGGCATCAGGCACAGGAACGCCGGCACCACGAGCGGCACCGGCGGGAACGAGAGCGCGAACAACAGCGCGCTCGCCAGTGCCGCACCCGTCTCTCGTCGCGTGGGGACCCAGCGTCGATCGGTCACAGTCGCACTTCCTTTTGATCCTCTGCCGATCGATACACCGCCTCGGCCAACCGGTGCAGCACGAGCTGGTCCGTGGGGGCCTCGTACGGCGTTTCGCCGCGCAGCATCGCGGCGAAATGCGCGAGCTCGGCGCGGTACGACTGGATGAACGTGCTGTCCCGCGTCGACGCGCCGCGCGGCGTCACATCGGTAGGCACGCCGTTCAATTCCTTCACCACGTGGAGCGGTGCGAGCCGTGCGCTGCCGCGCGTTGCCAGCGCGTCGAAGCACCAGCGCGATTCGAGGCCGACATACGACCACGACACGTCTACGGTGACCGTCATCCCCGATGCGCACTCGATGAACGCGAGCATCGCTTCATCGACCGTGCCCGCGCCGCGGGCGCGCTCCATGTGCGCGCTCACACGCACCGGCTCGGGGTAGTCGCCGAGCCAGAGCGCGAGGTCGAGCTGGGGCAAGCCGAGATCGGTGAAGGCGCCGCCGCCGGCCTCCGCCCGCCGGTAGCGCCATCCTTCGCGCTTCTGGCGCAGCTCGTGGTGCAGCGCCCGGATGCCGTTGAGCTTGCCTAACTCTCCGCCGCGCAGAAAGCTGCTCAAGGCCTGGACGTCGGAGCGGAACCGGTGGTTGTTGGCCACCGCGACCATCCGGCCGGCGCGCGACGACGCGGCCAGGATGCGCTCCACTCCGCGGCTCGTGAGCGCGAGTGGCCGCTCGCACAGCACGTGCACGCCGGCGGCCAGCGCGCTCAGCGCGTGTGGCTCGTGCAGGTGGTTGGGCGTGGTGAGCACCACCGCGTCGAGCTCGGCGCCCTCGAGCAGGTCCTCGATGTCGGTGTACACGTCCTGCACGCCGAAGCGTTCGCCTAACGCGCTCGCCTTGGGGCCGTCGTTGTCGCACAACGCGACGAGCTGCGCGCCGCGCGAGCGCGCCAGGGCCGGCAAGTGCGCCACCTGGGCGATCGCGCCCGCCCCCACCACTCCGACCCGCACCGGCGCCATCATAGCGCGCGCTCCTCGTTAGGCTCAGGCGGAGCCGACCACCGCCACCGTCGTTCCGGGATAGTATGCACGAAGAATCGTCCGATAATCCTGTCCGGCGCGCGCACGTCCGATCGCGCCCCATTGACACATGCCGACGCCGTGGCCGTATCCACTCCCGCGCACAATCACGCGGGACAACTCCCCGTCCGCATCTTTCTCGTTCTCGACCGTGAACGCGGTGCTGTTCAAGATCTCGCCATCGGGCGCGCGCAGCACGAAGCGAATGTTGTCCATGCGCACCGTGTAGTGCCCGCGATCGGTCACGATCTCGAGCGCGCGCACGCGACCCGACGGCGTCCGGCTCTGCACGTCCACCGCACGTGGAGCGCCGGGCCCGCGCGACGACACCGTCGTGTAGTCCTTGAGATACCGGTCGAGCAACGCGCGCAACGCCGCGCGCGTGAACGTGCGCTCCCACCGGAATCGCGGCGCGATGTCGCAATAGTACCGGTCGGTGCCTGGAATGCGATCGCTCACCGAGACGAGGTACGGCTCGTCGGGACTGCGCCAGACTTCGCTCGCGCCGGCCGTGTGGCCGCCGCACGCCGAATGGTACGGCGCGTTCACCACCACGCCGCGGTACGTGAGCACCAGGCCCCGCGTCTCGGCGACCGCGGTGTCGCCTAACGGCGTCTCGACATCGGCGCCGCCGTAGACCTGGTCGACGACCGTGCTGCGCATGTCGTACGGATGCGAATCCGACACGATGTGCGTGTACGCGTAGCTCCGCGCCGCGATCGCCTGCGCCGCCACCGCCTCGCGCTCCTCCGCGGTACGGTGGCCGATCTCCATCGGCACCACGCCGCGCAGATAGTCCTCGAGATACAACCGGTTCACCACCAGGACGTCGTCACCGTTCGCGGCCGGCAGCACCCAGACTTCGCCGCGATAGTGCGCACCGTTCACCGTGAGCACCGCGCCGCGAGACGCCGCACGCGCCACGAACGGTGCCGCGCGGTTGGGCGTCACCGTGCCGTCGTCGTTCACGGCGCGAAGCATCCCGTCGCGGTTCTGCACCGTCCACAGCTCGCCACCCCCGGCGCGCACGAGCGTGCTCGCGCCGCCGCTGTCGAACAACCGCCACGCGCCCGTCGACGAGATCGTCACCTTGGCGGCCGACGTCGCGAGCGCGATGCGCACCACGCGGCCCTGTGCGCCTAACGGTTGGTCGGTGGGCGCGGTGATATCGGGCAACTGCTCGGGCGTGGTGGTGTCGGCGGACGGCGGCGGCGGGAGCGCCGTGGTGTCGAGCACTACGGGCGGCAGCCGCGCAACCGGCGGCCGCGACGCGTGCGACGAACACGCCGCGAGACCGGCGACCGCGGCGCACCCCACGCCGAACGCCGCCTTACGAGAGGACCGCGCCCAACGCATCGTCCAACCGCTCGAGGGTCGCGTCGATCTCGGCGTCGCCGTGTGCCGCCGACGTGAAGGCGGACTCGAACGGCGACGGTGCCAGATAGACGCCGCGCGCGAGCGCCTCGTGGAAGAATCGGCGAAAGCGCGCCACATCGGCCGCCCTCGCGTCGGTGAAGTTTCGCACCGGCTCGGCGCGAAAGAAGAATCCCCACATGCTGCCGGCACTGTCGGCGGTGAACGGTACGCCGCGCCGCGCCGCGGCGGCGCGCAGGCCGGTCACGAGCCGCGCGGTGCGCGCCGCGATGCGCGTGTGCAGCTCGGGCGTGAGCGCGCGCAGTGTGGCCAGCCCCGCGGCCATGGCCAGCGGATTTCCCGAGAGCGTGCCCGCCTGATATACGGCGCCCGCCGGTGCCATCATCTCCATGAGATCGCGCCGTCCGCCGTACGCGGCCGCCGGCAGGCCGCCGCCGATCACCTTGCCTAACGTCGTGAGATCCGGTGTCACGCCGAATCGTTCGCGCGCGCCGCCAGGGGCGATGCGGAAGCCCGTCATCACTTCGTCGAAGATGAGCAGTGCGCCGCTCTCATCGGCGATGCGTCGCAGCGCCGGAAGGAACGCCGCGTCGGGCCCGATGAATCCGGCGTTGCCCACCACCGGCTCGACGATGATCGCCGCCAACCGGCCCGCCGCCGAGCGTGCCACGCGACAGACCGCATCGATGTCGTTGAACGGCGCCACCAGCGTGAGCGCGGCCACCTCCTGCGGCACGCCCGGCGAGTTAGGCAAGCCGAGTGTCGCGACACCGGATCCCGCGCGCACGAGAAACGAGTCGGCGTGGCCGTGATAACATCCGTCGAACTTGAGGATCGCATCACGGCCCGTCGCGGCGCGCGCCAGGCGGATGGCGCTCATCGTGGCCTCGGTGCCGCTCGACACGAACCGCAGCATCTCCACGTGCGGCATGCGGCGCGCGATGGCCTCGGCGAGATCGGTCTCCGCCTCGCACGGGATGCCGAAGCTGGTCCCGCGCGCCATCGCCTCCGACACCGCATCGAGCACCGCCGGCGCGGCGTGGCCTAACGCAAGCGGTCCCCACGACAGCACGTAGTCGATGTACTCGTTGCCGTCCACGTCCCAGATGCGCGCCCCCTCGCCGCGTTCCACCACGAACGGATCGCCGCCCACGCCGCCGAACGCGCGCACCGGGGAGCTCACGCCGCCCGGCGTCACGGCGCGCGCCCGCCGCATGATCGCCGCCGAGCGCGTCGTCACCGGCCGTAGCTTCCCTGCGCGATGCCGGACAGCACGGGCAGCGCGCGCACTCGCGCCCCGGCCACCGGGGCGGCCGGCATGGTCACTCGCGCCACGCGCGCGGAAAAATCGTCGTCGGTCTCCACCGATTCGACGACGCAGTCGACGATCGCGCCCGGCGTCGCATCGCCCTCGAGATAGGTAACACCGTCGATGTCGTCGGCCTGCCACCACAACCGCGCTTCGGCGCGTGCACCGCCGGCGGGGGCGCGATCGACGATCGCGGGCACCGTCCGCCCAACGTAGCGCTCGGCGCGCTCGGCGCCGATGGCGCGCTGGACGTCCGTTAGGCGGTCGAGACGGTCGAGCTTGAGCGACGCCGGTACATCGTCGGCGAGCGCGGCCGCGCGCGTGCCCTCTTGCGCCGAGTACGTGAACGCCCCAACGCGATCGAAGCGCACGTCCTCGAGCAGATCGCACAGGCGCTCGAAATCGTCGTCTGTCTCGCCGGGGAAACCGACGATGCACGTGGTACGCACGGCGACGTCGGGCACCGCATCGCGCAGCCGCGCCACGCACGCGCGAATCGTCGCCGCTCGCTCGGGCCGGCGCATGCGCGCGAGTACCGCGTCCGATCCGTGCTGAATCGGAATGTCGAGGTACGGCACGATGCGCCGCTCGCGCGCCATGAGCTCGAGCAATCGAGGCGTGATACCCGCCGAGTACACGTAGAGCAACCGGATCCACGGAATCGACGTCGCGTCGACCAACGCCTCGAGCAGCTCGGGCAGCCCGTTGCCGTCGCGCCGGTCGCGCCCGAAGTGCGCCAGGTCCTGCGCCACGAGATTGATCTCGCGTGCACCCTGGAGCTCGAGCAGCTGCGCCTCACGCACCACCTCGTCGAGCGCGAACGACCGATGCTTGCCGCGCATGAGGGGAATCGCGCAGAAGGCGCAGCCGTGATCGCAGCCCTCGCTGATCTTGAGGTAGCGCACATGCGGCAATTCGCCGGTGTACATCCGCACGCCGGGATGGTCCTGCTCGCGCCACAACGGCTCGTCGATCGCGCCGCACTCCTTGAGCGCTGGGACGAGGCGATCCATTTCCGAGGCGCCGAGGAATATGTCCACCTCGGGCAGCTCCGCGGCGAGCTCGGCCTTGTGTCGTTCCACCATGCAGCCCACAGCCACGAGCGTTCGGCAGGTGCCCAACTGCTTGAGTCGCGCCGCCTGCACGATCGCGTCGATCGATTCCTGCTTGGCCGCGTCGATGAACCCGCACGTGTTGATGACGATGACGTCGGCGCGCTCGAGCTGCGTCGTGTGCCGCGCGCCGTGATCGACCAACTGGGCGAGGTAGCGCTCGCTGTCGACTGTATTCTTGTCGCAGCCGAGCGTGATGAAGCCGATGTTCACGGGGTGACGGCCGTGGCGGGACCTGGCATGGACGAAACCTAAGGACGGACGCTGCCCGGACAAAGGCTGAAG
>Ga0134125_10005851_pt1 | contig 13936 bp, 6 predicted proteins | sample KB31751_FD_96464 | JGI IMG/M metagenome (GOLD analysis project Ga0134125, IMG submission 96464) | Terrestrial soil microbial communities with excess Nitrogen fertilizer from Kellogg Biological Station, Michigan, USA - KB3-175-1 | ecosystem: Environmental > Terrestrial > Soil > Unclassified ... | reverse complement strand
TCGGCCTCGACTATTTCGGCATCGATTGCGCACAGACGCCCGATGGCCGGCTGCTGCTGTTCGAAGCCGATATCGCGATGATCGTTCACCGGATGGATTCGCCGGCGATCTTTCCCTATAAGGTCGCGCAAATGCGCAAGATCTTCAGCGCCTTTGCCGCGATGCTCGAGGAGCGCGCCATGCCGGCGCCGGAGCGGCGCACCGATTCGGCCGCATGACCGCGGCGCGGGCGGACGGCGAGGGGCCGAGCCTCGATCCCGAGGATTGGGCGCAGTTCCGCGCCGAAGGGCACCGGATGCTCGACGACATGCTGGATTATCTCCAGCAGTTGCGCGCGCGTCCCGTGTGGCAGCCAATGAATGGCGCGCTGCGCGCAAGCTTCCGCGAGGGGCTGCCCGCGGCGCCGACCGCGCTCGATGAGGTCTATCGCGACTTCACCGCGCGCATCCTGCCTTATTCGAGCGGCAACGCTCATCCAGGCTTCATGGGCTGGGTTCAGGGCGCCGGGACGCCCGTCGGCATGCTGGCGGAAATGCTGGCGGCGGGGCTCAATCCCAATTGCGGCGGCCGTGATCATGCGGCGATCGAGGTCGAGCGCCAGATCGCGCAGTGGGCGCGCGAGATTTTCGCCTTTCCGCCCGAAGCGAGCGGGCTTTTCGTCACCGGCACCTCGATCGCCAATTTCATCGCGCTGATCGTCGCGCGCACCGCGCGGTTGGGGCCGGACAGCCGGCGCGACGGGATAACCGCCTCCGGCCGGCGGCTCACCGCCTATGTCTCCGAAGCCGCCCATGCTTGCATCCCGCAGGCGCTGGAGCTGGCGGGCCTCGGCCGCGCGGCTCTGCGCCTCATCCCAACCGATGGGGCACAGCGCGTCGCGCTCGATGCGCTGCGCGCCACGATCGCGGCCGACCGGCAGGCCGACGCCGAGCCGTTTTTTCTCATCGGCAATGCCGGGACCGTCGATACCGGGGCGATCGACGATCTCGACGCGCTCGCCTCGCTGGCCGAGGCCGAGCGCTTGTGGTTCCACATCGACGGCGCGCTGGGCGCGCTCGCGATGCTGGCGCCCGCGCTGAGGCCGCGATTCAAAGGCATCGAGCGGGCGTCATCGATTGCCTTCGATTTCCACAAATGGGGCCAGGTTCCCTACGATGCCGGCTTCATCCTGGTGCGCGACGGCGCGGTTCACCGCGCCGCTTTCGCGGCCGAGGCGGCCTATCTCGGGCGCGAGGCGCGTGGGCTCGCCGGCGGCTCGCCCTGGCCCTGCGATTTCGGCCCCGATCTCTCGCGCGGGTTTCGCGCCTTGAAGACCTGGTTCACCCTCAAAGTGCATGGCACCGAGAAGCTGGGCGCGGCAATTGCGCGCAGCTGCGCGCTCGCCGAATACCTCAAAGCTCGCGTCGAGGCCGAGCCGCGGCTCGAATTGATGGCGCCCGTCGCCCTCAACATCGTATGTTTCCGATATCGCGGCGCCGATGCGGATCGTCTCAATGCGGCGATCGTCGCCGAGCTCCACGAGCGCGGTATTGCCGCACCCTCGACGACGCGGATCCGCGGCGCCGTGGCGATTCGCGCCTGCCTCATCAATCATCGCACCGAGCGCCGCGACATCGATGGGCTGATCGCGGCGGTGCTCGCCGAGGGCGCGCGCCTCGCCTGAGCCCTTCGCCTCCGGCCGGCCGTTCCGGCGGGGAATGCGCGGCGATCGCTAAAATCCCGACGATTGGTAGCCGGAAATTAAAGAAGCTCCGCCACAGTTTCGCCCCGGCGCACCGCCGGCCGCGCCGGTCGAAGCCGACCGAGCGCTGCCCGGCACAGCTTCGCTGGACCATGAGAAAGCTCATCCGCATTTTCCCCTCCGATTACGACTGGTCCGGCGCCGTCGAGGATGGGCTGGCCTTCGGCGTGAGCGCCGCCGTCTTCATGCGGCTCGTTCCGCCGATCCTGCGCGCGGCGGTCGCGGCGACCGCGCGGATCCGCTCCGGATTGGGCCTCGATAGCGCGCAACCCCTGCCTTCCTTGAAGATTTTTGGTCAGCGGCGCTGACGTACTTCTTGACTCGTCCACCCTGCGTAACGATGCTGTCCTGGGGAGGCCGCGTGTCAGCGGCTTGTTCGCGGCTGCGCGGATCGAAGGGTGGAGAGAGGGGTTTTGGACGGAATGCATGCGAGGCAGGGACTCTATGATCCTCGCTACGAGCATGATGCCTGCGGCGTCGGGTTCATTGCGAACATCAAGAACCGCAAAACCCATGCGATTCTGAGCGATGGGCTGACGATTCTCCACAACCTCGCCCATCGCGGCGCGGTGAGCGCGGACCCGTTTGCCGGGGATGGCGCCGGAATCCTCATCCAACTCCCGGAAAAGTTGCTGCGTGCCGAGACGGCGCGGCTCAACATCGCCCTGCCGCCCTATGGGTCCTATGGGGCGGGCATGGTCTTCCTGCCGCGCAACGCGCAGACCCGCCAGGCCTGCGAGGAGACGATCGAGCGGCAAGTCGGCATCGAGAAGCAGCATTTCCTCGGCTGGCGCGATGTGCCGGTCGATCCCGCGGCGCTCGGCGACAGCATCCGCCCGAACGCGCCGGTGATCCGCCAGTTCTTCATCGGCCGCGGCGCCAATTGCGCCGATGCCGACGCGCTCGAGCGCAAGCTCTATGTGATCCGCAAGCAATCGCACAAGGAAATCCGCGAGCGCGGGCTGCCCGAAGGCGCCAGCTTCTATATCGCCAGCCTGTCGACGCGCACCATCATCTACAAGGGGATGGTGATCGCCGAGCGCCTCGCGGCCTTCTACAAGGATTTGCACGACCCGCGCGCGGAATCGGCGCTGGCGCTCGTCCATGCGCGGTTCTCGACCAACACCTTCCCGTCCTGGGACCTGGCGCATCCGTTCCGTTATCTTGCCCATAACGGCGAGATCAACACGCTGCGCGGCAACATCAATTGGATGATGGCGCGGCGCCATTCGATGACCTCGAAGGTCTTGGGCGAGGATCTCGACAAGCTCTGGCCGCTGATCGGCGACGGCAATTCGGATTCGGCGACGCTCGACAATTGCCTCGAGCTGCTGGTCGCGGGCGGTTATCCGCTGCCGCATGCCTTGATGATGCTGATCCCCGAGGCCTGGGCGGACAATCCGCTGATGGATCCGGACCGCCGCGCCTTTTACGAGTACCACGCCGCGCTGATGGAGCCGTGGGACGGGCCGGCGGCGATCGCCTTCACCGATGGCCGCATGATCGGCGCGACGCTCGACCGCAACGGGCTGCGTCCGGCGCGCTTTGTCGTGACCGATGACGACCAGATCGTCATGGCCTCGGAAGCGGGCGTGCTCGACTTGCCGGAAGAGCGCATCGTTCGCAAATGGCGGCTCGAGCCCGGCAAGATGCTGCTCGTCGACATGGAGCGCGGCCGCATCGTCGATGACGACCAGCTCAAGGCCGAGATCGCCACGGCGAAGCCCTATCAGCGCTGGCTGGACGAGACGCAGATCAAGATCGAGACCCTTCCCGACGAAGTGGCGCCGATGCCGCCGCCAGGCAGCGTGCTCTTGGATCGCCAACAGGCCTTCGGCTACACGCAGGAAGACCTCACGGCGTTCCTCAAGCCGATCGCGCTCTCGGGCGAGGATTCGGTGGGCGCGATGGGGCGCGACACGCCCTTGGCGGTGCTGTCCGAGCGGCCGAAGATGCTGTTCGACTATTTTCAGCAGCGCTTTGCCCAGGTGACCAATCCGCCGATCGATTCGATCCGCGAATCTCTCGTCATGTCGCTGGTCTCGCTGGTGGGGCCGCGGCCCAATTTGTTGGACCTCGAGACCGGCGGCAAGCACATCCGTCTCGAATTGCACAAGCCGATCCTCACCAACATCGATCTCGAGAAAATCCGCCGCATCGAGGACAATACCGGCGGCACGTTCCGCACCTCGACGATCTCGATCTGCTATCCGGCGAAAAAAGGCGCGCGCGGCATGGCGGCCGCGGTCGAGGCGATTTGTCACAGCGCCGAGAAATCGGTCAAGAACGGCTACAACATCATCGTGCTGTCGGACCGGCTGATCGCCGCCGACCAGATCGCGGTGCCCTCGCTGCTCGCCGTCGCCGCCGTGCACCATCATTTGATCCGTGGAGGCTTGCGTACCGAGGTCGGCCTCGTCGTCGAGTCCGGCGAAGTGCGTCAGCTGCATGATTTTTGCCTCCTCGCGGGCTTCGGCGCCGAGGCGATCAATCCCTATCTCGCCTTCGACACGATTTCGGCGTTGCGGCGCGATTTCGACAAGGAGATCACCGAGCAGGAGGCGCACGAGGCCTATATCAAGGGCATCGCCAAGGGTCTTTTGAAGGTGATGTCGAAGATGGGCATCTGCACCTTCCAATCCTATTGCGGCGCGCAGATCTTCGACGCGATCGGGTTGCATCCGGATTTCCTCGACAAATATTTCACCGGCACGGTGTCGGCGATCGGCGGGGCAGGGCTCGAAGAGATCGCCGAGGAAACCGCGCGCCGGCACCGGCTCGCCTTCGGCAATGCGCCCAATTATCGCGACGCGCTCGATCCCGGCGGCGAGCTTGCCTTCCGCGTCAACGGCGAGACCCATGTCTGGACCTCGGACAGCGTGGCGCTGCTGCAGCACGCGGTGCGCGGCAACAATTATCGCAAGTTCAAGGCCTATACGCGTCTCGTCGGCGACCAGGAGACCGGGCTCGTCTCGCTGCGCGGCCTCCTCGATTTCGATTTCGCGCCCGAGCCGATCCCGATCGAGGAGGTCGAGCCGGCGCACGAAATCGTCAAGCGCTTCTCGACCGGCGCCATGTCTTTCGGCTCGATCTCCTGGGAAGCGCACACGACGCTTGCCATCGCCATGAATCGGCTCGGCGGGCGCTCCAACACGGGCGAGGGCGGCGAGGACCCGCAGCGCTACAAGCCGCTGCCCAACGGCGATTCCATGCGCTCGGCGATCAAGCAGGTCGCGTCGGGCCGCTTCGGCGTCAATATCGAATATCTGGTCAACGCGTCGGATTTGCAGATCAAGATGGCGCAGGGCGCGAAGCCCGGCGAGGGCGGGCAGCTGCCCGGTCACAAGGTCAATGATTGGATCGCGCGCACGCGCTACTCGATCCCAGGCGTCGGTCTCATCTCGCCGCCGCCGCATCATGACATCTATTCGATCGAGGATCTGGCGCAGCTCATCCACGACCTCAAGAACGCCAATCAGGATGCGCGGGTGAGCGTGAAACTCGTCGCCGAACTGGGCGTCGGCACGATCGCCGCGGGCGTGTGCAAGGCCTATGCCGATCACGTCACGATCTCGGGCCATGAGGGCGGCACCGGCGCCTCGCCGCTGACCTCGATCCATCATGCCGGCGAGCCCTGGGAAGTGGGTCTCGCCGAGACGCATCAGACGCTCGTGCTCAACGGCCTCAGGGGCCGCATCGCGGTGCAGGTGGATGGCGGCATCCGCTCGGGCCGCGACGTGGTGATCGGCGCGCTTCTGGGCGCCGACGAGTTCGGGGTCGCGACGGCAGCGCTCATCGCCGCCGGCTGCGTGATGATGCGCAAATGCAATCTCAACACCTGCCCGGTCGGCGTCGCGACGCAGGATCCCGAGCTTCGCCGCCGCTTCGTCGGCACGCCCGAGGATGTGGTCACGCTCTTCATGTTCCTCGCCGAGGAAGTCCGCGAGTTTATGGCGAAGCTCGGCTTCCGCCGTTTCGACGAGATGATCGGCCGCGCCGACAAGCTGGTGCAGCGCCGCGGCGTCGATCATCCCAAGGCGAAGCTGGTCGATCTTCAGCGCGTGCTGTTCCAACCGGATGTTCCGGCGGGCACCAAGACGCATCAATGTGAGGCGCAGGACCATCGCCTCGGCAAGGCGCTCGACCACCAATTGCTCGCGCGCTGCGAGGACGTCATCGAAAAAGGCGGCAAGGTCGCGCTCGAGATGCCGATCCGCAACGTCAACCGCACCGTCGGCGCGATGCTCTCGGGGGCGATTGCGCGCCGCTATGGCGATCGCGGCCTGCCGGACGGCTCGATCAGGGTGCGCTTTGCCGGCACGGCCGGGCAGAGCTTCGGCGCGTTCTTGGCGCGCGGCGTCACCTTCGAGCTCGAAGGCGCCTGCAACGACTATGTCGGCAAGGGCCTCTCCGGCGGACGGCTGATCGTCTACCCGCCGCGGCAGAGCACGCTCGATCGCGGCAACGCGATCATCGTCGGCAACACCGTGCTCTATGGCGCGATCGCCGGCGAGTGCTATTTCAGCGGCGTCGCCGGCGAGCGCTTCGCCGTGCGCAATTCCGGCGCGGTGGCGGTGGTCGAAGGCGCGGGCAGCCATTGCTGCGAATACATGACCGGCGGCATCGTCGTGGTGCTCGGCGAGACCGGCAGCAATTTCGCCGCCGGCATGAGCGGCGGCGTCGCCTTCGTGCTCGACGAGACCGGCCGGTTCGGCCAGCGCTGCAATCTCGCCATGGTCGATCTCGAGCCGTTGGCGGACGAGGACGATCACATCGAGGCGCTCGAGCATCGCGGCGGCGATCTCGAAAGCCACGGCCTGGTCGACGTGGTGCACAGCCTCTCGCAGAGCGATGCGCGCCTGCTGCACGGCCTCATCGCGCGCCATGCGAGCTTCACCCAGAGCCCCAAGGCGAAAGAGATCCTCGCCGACTGGCGGAACTACCGCACGCGCTTCGTCAAGGTCATGCCGGTCGAATACCGCCGCGCCCTCTTGCAGATGCAGTCGCGCACGCGCGCCGCCGAGCGCCCGGACGTGACCATCGCGGTCGGAGCCGCCGAGTAGGGATGGCGAATCCGACCGGTTTCCTTGAATATCAGCGCCGCGACCGCTCTTACGACCCGGTCGAGGATCGGCTGAAGCATTATCGCGAGTTCGTGCGGCCGCTGCCGCAGGACGAGCTGCGCCGGCAAGGCGGCCGCTGCATGGATTGCGGCACGCCGTTCTGCCATCACGCCTGTCCAGTCAACAACATCATCCCGGACTGGAACGACCTCACCTATCGCAACGATCCGCGCGCGGCGCTCGCCGTGCTTCACCGCACCAACAATTTCCCCGATGTGACGGGGCGCGTCTGCCCCGCGCCCTGCGAGGCGGCTTGCACGCTCAACCTCATCGAGCAGCCGGTGACGATCAAAACGATCGAGCACGCGATCATCGAGCGTGGCTGGGAAGAGGGCTGGGTCGAGCCGGTGATCGCACCGCACCGTACCGGCAAGCGCGTCGCGGTGGTCGGCTCGGGCCCGTCGGGCCTTGCCTGCGCGCAGCAGTTGGCGCGCGCCGGCCATGATGTGGCGGTCTATGAGAAGGCCTCGCGCATCGGCGGTCTGCTGCGCTACGGCATTCCCGATTTCAAGCTCGAGAAGAATGTCATCGACCGCCGCATCGCCCAGATGCGCGCCGAGGGCGTCGAGTTCCATCCCAACGCCCATATCGGCGTCTCCTTGCCGATCGAGAAGCTGATGCACAGCCATCACGCGGTGGTGCTGGCGATCGGGGCCGAGGTGCCGCGCGATCTGCCCGTGCCCGGCCGCGAGCTCGCCGGCATTCACTTCGCGATGGATTTCCTGACGCAGCAAAACCGCCGCGTCGGCGGCGAGCGCGTTGCCGGCGAGGACATTCTCGCCACCGGCAAGCATGTGCTGGTGATCGGCGGCGGCGATACCGGCTCGGACTGCATCGGCACCTCGAACCGCCAGGGCGCCAAATCGGTGACGCAGATCGAAATTCTTCCCGTGCCGCCGGAGCACGAAGACAAGCTGCTGACCTGGCCCGACTGGCCGATGAAGCTGCGGACCTCGAGTTCGCAGGAAGAGGGCATTCGGCGCGACTGGTCGGTCTCGACCAAGTGCTTCACGGAGAAGGACGGGCATGTCAAAGGTCTCTCCGCGGTGCGGGTCGAGTGGCGGACGAGCAATGAGGGCCGGCCGGTGATGGAGGAGGTGCCCGACAGCCATTTCGAGATCCGCGCCGACCTCGTGCTGCTGGCCATGGGCTTTCTCCACCCGCAGCGCAACGGTGCTGTCGCCGCGCTGAAGCTCGCCCTCGATCCGCGCGGCAATTTGAAGGCCGATACCGATCACTATCGCGGATCGGTCGACAAGGTGTTCTGCTGCGGCGATGCGCGGCGCGGGCAATCGCTGGTGGTGTGGGCCATCCGCGAAGGCCGTCAATGCGCGCGCGCAGTCGATGAATATTTGATGGGAAGCTCCGACCTGCCGCGCTAGCGCGGCGTCGCGACGGCGTTTTCAGCCCTCGCGGCTTGCAAGGCAGCCATCGCCCGCTTGCTTGGGCAGCAAGGAGGCCTTAGATGACGGCGATGCTGCGCTCGATCCTTGCGCTTGCCGGCGCCGCGCTCCTCGCGGGCTGCGGGCTGCTTCCCGGCTATAAGGCGCCCCCAGTCCCGGCGGAAACCGGCTATATGCCGAATGCTTTGCCGAGCGTGCTCTCGGCGGGAGGCGCCGGCGCCGATCAGCGCTTCGTTCTCGGCGAGAAGATTTCCGGCTCGTGGTGGAAGCTTTTCGGCTCTTCGGCCCTCGACCGCGTCCTCGCCGAGGCGATCGAGGGCAACCGCACGCTCGCCGCAGCCAAGGCGAGCCTTGCCGAGGCGCGCGAGGCGGTCGCGGTCGCGGCTTCCGGCTATTATCCGCAAGCCGATTTCGCCTTGAGCGCCGAGCGCGAGCGCAACAACTTCAAGGCGGTCGGCCTCACCGGCTTTCCGCCCAAGCAGTTCAACGTCTATTCGCTCGGGCCCACCGTCAGCTACAGTTTCAACCCCGCCGGCTTGACCGGCAAGCAGGTGGAGCAGGCGCGTGCTCTCGAGGCGGCGCAGAATTACGAGACGGAAGCCGCCTATCTGACTCTCACCGGAAGCGTTGCGACCGAAATCATCACGGTCGCGTCGATCCGCGCGCAGATCAAGGCGATCGAGGATTTGCTGAACGACGATGCGCATAATCTGCGCCTCGTCCAGGACGAGCTGCGCGCCGGTGCGGCGACCGATCTTGACGTCGAAACCGCCAATAGCCAGCTCGCGAGCGATCGGACCTTGCTGCCGCCGCTGCGTCAGCAAATGAGCACCGCGCACCACGCGCTCGCGGTGCTCGTCGGCAAGCCGCCCGCCGCCTGGTCGCCGCCCGATATCGATCTCGACGCGTTGACGCTGCCCGCCGAGCTTCCGGTCAGCCTGCCCTCGGCCCTGGTGCATCAGCGTCCGGATATCCTCGTCTCCGAATCGCAGCTCCATGCGGCGTCGGCGGCGGTCGGCGTCGCCAGTGCCGCGCTCTATCCCAACATCACCCTCTCCGCGGGCGTGGCGCAGCAATTCCTGAAGCCGGAAGCGATCTTCGATCCTGCCAGCAACATCTGGAATGTCGGCGCGGCGATGGCGGCGCCGCTGTTCCATGGCGGGGCGCTGCGCGCGCAAAAGCGCGGCAGCGAGGACGCCTACCAGGCCGCGCTCGCCAATTACGAGCAGACCGTCCTGCAATCTTTTGGCCAGGTTGCCGATCTGCTCGACGGCCTGTCGCACGACGCCGAATTGCTCGCCGCCGAGCAGACAGCCTATCAATCCGCGGCCAAGGCGCTCGATCTGGTGCGGACGAGTTACGGGCTCGGCAACTCGACGCTGCTGCAGGTGCTCGATGCGCAGCGCACCTTTCAGCAGGCGCGTATCGGCCTCGTCCGCGCCGAGGCGCAGCGTTATCTCGACAGCGCGCAGCTTTTCGTCGCCATGGGCGGTGGTTGGTGGGAGCGGACGCCGGCCGAGACCACGCCAAAGCCCGCATCCGCGGGCCGGGGCGGCTAAATATTTCCTAAGAATTCAGAGGCTTAGGACGCCCTCGCGGGTGCCGGCTGCGGCTGTGTTACAATCGCCGCCGTGCCGCGGATGGGGATCGGGCGGCGTAGGCCGTCCTATAATAGGATGGTCGAACCGCCCCCGCCGTAACAGTCATCCCGCACGGTTAGAGAGATGAGAGACGTCCGGATCACCGCGTGGCCGGCCCGAATGCCACGATGGCGGCGGGCAGCTTGGATCGCGCTCCTCCTTCTCGCTGCCGGGGCGTTCGTCTGGTGGCTCTCGCACCGCGTTCCGGCGGAGCGCCCGGCGGGCCGTTTCGGCGCCAGCGGCGCCATGCCGGTCGTGGTCGCCCCGGTGACCCAAGGCAATATCGACATCGTCTTCAACGCGCTCGGCACCGTAACCCCGACCGCCACCGTGACGGTGCGCAGTCAGATCAGCGGCCATCTCACGCAGATCCTGTTCCGGGAAGGCCAGACGGTGCAGAAGGGCGACCTGCTCGCCGTGATCGATCCGCGGCCTTATGAGCTCGCGCTCGAGCAGGCGCAGGGCCAGCTCTTGAAGGACCAGGCACTGCTGAAGCAGGCGCAGACCGATCTGGCGCGCTATCGAATTCTTGCCAAGGAGGATTCGATCGCACAGCAAACCGTCGACGGGCAGGCGCAGCTGGTGCGCCAATATGAAGGTACGATTCAAGCCGACCAGAGCCAGGTCGATAGCGCCAAGCTCAACATCGCCTATTGCCATGTCGTGGCGCCAGTCGGCGGCAAGGTCGGCCTGCGCCAGGTCGATCAGGGCAACTACATCACGCCGGGCGATGCCAACGGGATCGTCGTCATCACGCAGATGAAGCCGATCACCGCGATCTTCAGCCTGCCGGAGGACGACCTGCCGACGATCGTCAAGCGCCTCAACGCCGGCGCGACGCTCGATGTCGCGGCTTATGACCGCACCAACACGACCAAGCTCGCGACCGGCACGCTGGTGAGCATCGACAACCAGATCGACACCACCACCGGGACGGTGAAGCTGCGGGCGCAATTCAACAACGAGGACGGGCTCCTCTTTCCCAATCAGTTCGTCAACATCCGTCTGCTTGCCGACGTCTTGCAGAACGTAACGGTGATCCCGACGGCGGCGGTGCAGCGCGGCGCGCCCGGCACCTTCGTTTATGTGGCGAAGCCCGACAATACGGTCGCGGTGCAGACCGTGAAGCTCGGCCCGACAGATGGCACGAATGTCGCGATCACCACGGGCCTGGCCCCTGGCGAAAACGTCGTCATCGACGGCGCCGACAAGCTGCGCGACAAGGCCAAGATCGTGCTGCGCCAGGAGACCGCGCCGGCGGCGCCCGGAACGACGGTGCCGGCGACGCAGCAATCGTCGCGGCGTTCCGCGCCCGCGCCGTGATCCGGGCGCGGCGCGCGCGGTCCCCTTCGCCATGAGCCCGTCGCGCCCCTTTATCCTGCGGCCGGTCGCCACCTCGCTGCTGATGGCGGCGTTGATGCTCGTCGGCGTCGTTGCCTTTCAATTCCTTCCGCTCGCCGCGTTGCCTGAGGTCGATTATCCGACGATCCAGGTCCAGACCTTCTATCCGGGCGCCAGTCCCGATGTGATGACCTCTTCGGTGACGGCGCCGCTCGAAGTGCAGTTCGGGCAGATGCCGAGCCTCAATCTCATGAGCTCGACCAGCTCGGCCGGCGCTTCGGTTATCACCCTGCAATTCAGCCTCGACATCACCCTCGACGTCGCCGAGCAGGAGGTGCAGGCGGCAATCAACGCCGCGGGCAATCTGCTGCCCGCCGACCTGCCGGCGCCGCCGATTTATGCGAAGGTCAATCCGGCGGATGCGCCGATCCTCACCTTGGCGCTCAGCTCGAAAACCCTAACCCTGCCGCAGGTCGAAGACCTCGCCGATACGCGGCTCGCCCAGAAAATTTCGCAGCTTCCCGGCGTCGGCCTCGTCAGCATCAATGGCGGGCAGCGGCCGGCCGTGCGCATCCAGGCCAATCTGCGCGCGCTCGCGGCTTACGGCCTCAACATCGACGATTTGCGCACCACCATCGGCAACGCCAACGTCAACACGCCCAAGGGCAATTTCGACGGGCCGATGCGCGCCTATACGCTCAACGCCAATGACCAGCTCAAATCCGCCGACGAATACCGCAACCTCGTCATCGCCTACAAGGACGGCGCGCCGGTCCATTTGAAGGACGTGGCGCAGGTCGTCGATGGCGCGCAGAACACCAAGCTCGCCGCCTGGATGAACCAGACGCCGGCGGTGATCGTCAACGTGCAGCGCCAGCCCGGCGCCAACGTCATTCAGGTGGTCGACACCGTCAAGTCGCTGCTGCCGCAGCTCCAGGCCTCGCTTCCGGCCGCCGTCGATCTCAGCATTCTGACCGACCGCACAACGACGATCCGGGCCTCGGTGCACGATGTCGAGTTCGAGCTGACCCTCGCGGTCGCGCTCGTCGTGATGGTGATCTTCCTCTTCCTGCGCACGGTGCGCGCCACCATCATTCCGAGCCTCTCCGTGCCGCTGTCGCTCATCGGCACCTTCGGCGCGATGTATCTTTTCGGCTTCAGCCTCAACAACCTTTCGCTGATGGCGCTGACGATTGCGACCGGCTTCGTCGTCGACGACGCGATCGTCATGATCGAGAACATCGCGCGCTACATCGAGCAGGGCGAGCGCCCGCTGCGAGCGGCCTTGAAGGGCGCGGAGCAGATCGGCTTCACCATCGTGTCGCTGACGATCTCGCTGATCGCCGTTCTCATCCCGCTGCTCTTCATGGGCGACGTCGTCGGCCGGCTGTTCCGCGAATTCGCGGTGACGCTCTCGGTCACGATCTTGATCTCGGCGGTGGTCTCGCTGACCCTCGTGCCGATGCTGTGCGGGCGCATCCTTCGCCCGGTCGGCGCCGAGGCCGAGGGCGCCTTCGAGCGCCGCAACCGCGAGACCTTCGAATGGGTGGTGGGGCGCTACGATCGCGCGCTCAACTGGGTGCTCGACCGGCAGGGCGCGACCTTGCTGGTTGCCGTCGCGACGCTCGCGCTGACGACCTATCTCTACATCATTATCCCCAAGGGATTTTTTCCGGTCCAGGACACCGGGCTGATCCAGGGCATCTCGCAGGCGCCCGAATCGGTCTCCTTCGAGGCCATGGCACAGCGCCAGCAGGCGCTTGCCGACATCATCCTGCGCGATCCGGATGTGGCGAGCCTCTCCTCCTTCATCGGCGTCGACGGCACCAATCTGACCCTCAACAGCGGCCGGTTCCTCATCAACCTCAAGCCGAAGGACGAGCGCCAGCACGATGTCAGCACCGTCATTCGCCGCCTCAACCGCGAGGTCGCCGGCATTCCCGGCACCTCGCTCTATATGCAGCCGGTGCAAGATCTGACGATCGACGCGACCGTCAGCCGCGCGCAATACCGCTTCATCCTCGAGGACGCCAATCCCGCCGAGCTCGATCAATGGGTGCCGAAGCTGGTGACGGCGCTGCAAGCCGCGCCGCAATTCGAGGATGTGGCGAGCGACCAGCAGCAAAACGGCCTCAGCGCCTATGTGACGATCGACCGCAACACCGCCGGTCGTTTCGGCGTTACCCCGGCGACGATCGACAATGCGCTCTACGACGCCTTCGGCCAACGCATGATCTCGACGATTTTCACGCAGTCGAACCAGTATCGCGTGATCCTCGAGGCGGATCCCAGTCTGCAAGCCTCGCTCGATTCGCTCGGCACGATCTATCTGCCGTCCTCGGTTGCGGCGAACGGGCAGGTTCCGCTCTCGGCGATCGCCAAGGTGAGCGTGCAGACGGCACCGCTGCAGATCAACCATCTCGGCCAGTTCCCGGCGAACACCGTGTCCTTCAACCTGGCGCCCGGCGTGTCGCTTGGCGAAGCGGTTACGGCGGTGCAGCAGATCCAGCGGCAAATCGGCATGCCGCAGAGCGTCATCACCGTGTTCGAGGGCGCGGCGCTGGCCTTCCAGGCGGCGCTCAAGAACGAGCTTCTGCTCATCCTCGCGGCGGTCATCACGGTTTATATCGTCCTGGGAATTCTTTACGAAAGCTTCGTCCATCCCGTGACGATCCTCTCGACGCTGCC
>Ga0134125_10005848_pt1 | contig 13939 bp, 11 predicted proteins | sample KB31751_FD_96464 | JGI IMG/M metagenome (GOLD analysis project Ga0134125, IMG submission 96464) | Terrestrial soil microbial communities with excess Nitrogen fertilizer from Kellogg Biological Station, Michigan, USA - KB3-175-1 | ecosystem: Environmental > Terrestrial > Soil > Unclassified ... | reverse complement strand
GGCTCCGCCGCGATGAGGTGCAGGAAGCGCACCATCGCCGCCTCGGAATCCAACATGCCCTCGTCCATGTTGATGTCGATCACCTGCGCGCCGTTCGCCACCTGCTGGCGGGCCACTTCGAGTGCCGCCGCGTAGTCGCCGGCCTCGATGAGCTTGCGGAAACGCGCGGAGCCCGTCACGTTGGTGCGCTCGCCCACGTTGACGAAGAGTGACTCCTCGTCGATCCCGACCGACTCGAGGCCGGCGAGCCGCGTCCTGACGGGCACCATCGGAACGGCACGGGGCGCGCACCGGCCCAGCCCCTCGTGCAGCAGCCGGATGTGCTCCGGCGTCGTGCCACAACAGCCGCCGAGGATGTTGACGAGACCCGAGGCCGCATAGTCCCGCAGGATCTCCGCGGTCTCCGCTGGCGGCTCGTCGTATTCGCCGAAAGCGTTCGGCAAGCCGGCATTCGGATACGCGCAGACGCGGGTATCCGCGACCTGCGAGAGCTCCTGGATGTAGGGGCGAAGCTGCCGTCCGCCCAGCGCGCAGTTTAGGCCCACCGCGAGCGGGCGCGCGTGCCGGATGGAATTCCAGAAGGCCTCGGCGGTCTGCCCCGAGAGAATCCGGCCGGACGCATCAGTGATCGTGCCCGAGATAATGATCGGCACTTCGATGCCCGTCTCGTCGAAGAGAGACAGGGCGGCGTAGATCGCCGCCTTGGCGTTGAGAGTGTCGATCACCGTCTCGATCAGCAGGAGGTCGACGCCGCCCAGCACGAGCGCCCGCGCAGCGTCCAGATAAGTCGCCGCGAGCTCATCGAACGAGGTGTTGCGGTAGCCCGGATCGTTGACGTCGGGCGACAGGGAGCACATGCGGCTGGTGGGCCCCAGCGCGCCCGCCACGAAGGCCGGGCGGCCCGCCGACGTCGCAAACCCGTCCGCGGCCGCGCGCGCGAGTCTCGCGGCGCGGTAGTTGAGCTCGGGCACCAGAGCTTCGGTGCCATAGTCGGCCTGCGACACCGCGTTCGAGTTGAACGTGTTTGTTTCTATGATGTCGGAACCGGCCTCGAGATACGCGCGGTGGATCCCGCTGATGACATCCGGCCGCGTGAGCGTCAGGATGTCGTTGTTGCCCTTCAGGTCCCGACCGTGATCGCGGAAGCGGTCGCCGCGGTAGCCGCGCTCATCCAGCCGGTGCTGCTGCACCATGGTGCCCATCGCGCCATCGAGCAGCACGATGCGCTCATCGAGCAGGCGCTTCAGCCGCTCGATGCGTTCCTGACGCTCGGTCTCATCGACCGGCGCAACCGCGAAGGGCGCCGCGGTGACCTTGGGCGCCGGAGAGTCCTTGCCGGCGGGGCCCGGCCGGTCGGCCCGCGGAGCGGTGTGGCTGCATGTGGTCATGTCGTCGCTCCCAGGGTCACGGGTGCGGCGGACGGCTGTCTGCTCGGGCGCACTCCCAGCGCATGGCAGATCGCGTATGTCAGCTCCGCACGATTCAAGGTATAGAAGTGAAAATCGCGCACGCCGTGGCGCTCCAGCGTGTGCACCTGCTCGATGGCGACGCTGGCGGCGATGAGACGGCGAGTCTCCGCGTCGTCATCGAGCCCATGGAACCGCTCCTCCAGCCAGCGCGGAACGTGGGCGCCGCAACGGTTGGCCATGCGCAGCACCTGTGGGAATCGCGTGATCGGCAGGATGCCTGGCACGATGGGCGCCCGCAGACCGGAATCGGCGCAAAGGTCGCGAAAGCGCAGGAAGGCGTCAATGTCGTAAAAGAACTGCGTGATCGCGCGCGACGCGCCGGCATCCAACTTGCGCTTGAGATTGTCGAGGTCGAACTTCGCCGAGGGCGCTTCGGGATGGACTTCCGGGTACGCGGCAACGGAGATCTCGAAATCCGCGACACTCTTCAGTCCGGCCACCAGGTCCGCGGCATAGGCGAAGCCGTCCGGATGCGGCTCGTAACTGGCGGCGCCCTTGGGAGGATCGCCGCGCAGCGCAACGATGTGACGGATGCCCTGATCGCGATACTGGCGTGCAATGTCGAGGATTTCGCCGCGACTCGCGCCGACACAGGTCAGATGCGGGGCGCCGGTCAGCGGCGTCTCCCGCTGGATGCGGGTCACGAGCTGATGGGTGCGTGTACGCGTCGACCCATCGGCGCCGTAGGTCACCGAGACGAAGCACGGCGCAAGGGGCGCGAGGCGCTCCACCGAGCGCCATAGCGTGGCTTCCATCTCGACATCGGCGGGCGGAAAGAACTCGAAGGAAACGTTCATGTTTGCTCTCGCGTTACGCCGCGCTGACCGTGCCGCGCGGCCGCTCCGTGGACAGGACCGCCACCGCGGCCAAGACGTGTTGGCCATCGGCTTCGATGGGACTCATGCGCTCGCAGGTGAGGCCGGCCTCGCCGAGGAGCCGGCGCAGCCGCGCGAGCGGGTGCTCCACCACGCGATCACGCGAGCTCTCGAGCGAGTCATAGCGCTCGAAGAGGAGCAGCCGCCCATCGGGCGAGAGCGCGTGCCGGCCCGCGGCGAGCAACGCGCCCAATGCCTCATCGGGCGTGTCGAGCCGGTCGAGGACCACAGCCGAGAAGGTGCGACCGAGGCGCGCGAGATCCCGCGGCCCCAACGCACTACCCCCCGCGGCGAGGAGGACGCGGCAACGAAGGCCAGCGCGCTCAGCCGTCGCGCGCGCGATTTGGGAGGATCGGCGGGAGTAAGCCAGGATGGTGCACTCCGCCCCCATGCCGGCCGCGGTCTCGATCAGCTCCGGATGGTCGGCTCCGACGAGCAGCACCGAGCCGGTCGGGGCGACGGCCTCGGCCGATTCCACGAAGCCGCGCAGCTCTCTGCCCAGGCGCGATGCCGCTGGTGCACCCGGATGCAGCCCCTCATCCCGCTGCGCTCGCGCCCGCTCGCGGTCGCGAGCGAGCAGCGGATCGGCACGATCGAGTTGCCCGAGCAGACTCTGTACGAAGCCGGCAGCCGGTCCGCCCCGTGCCAGGGCGTAGTGCACCCACTGACCATGCCGCAGCCGCTCGATCAGACCTGCCTCGCCCAGGATCTTGAGATGGCGCGATACGCGCGGCTCGCTCTGGCCGACGATTTGCGCGATATCGGAGACGCTGAGATCGCGCGCGGCGCAAAGCGCGAGCAGGCGTAGCCGCGTGGGCTCGCCCGCCGCCCGCAGCCAGGTCACCAGCAGATCGTGAGGTGGGGACATCGCCTCAATATAAAGACTTGCACAATTCTTTAATTGCAGTGTACACAAACGGCTGGGCCCGACGCAAGGGCCGGGCCGGCCGTTTCACCTTTGGATCAATATCAATGGATTGTCGAGGAATTACCGCCGGGGGCGGGGCCATCCTGGAAAAGTGCCTCGACATCTCCCTCCTCGAACCGGTAGGGCCGATGACAGAACTCGCAAGTGACTGTGACCGACCCCTGCTCCCGGAGCACCTCGCCCACCTCATCGGGTCCCAGCGCCCGCAAGAGGCTGGTCACCCGGCCTTGACTGCAGCGACACTCGAACTGCACGGGTGCGCCGCGGAAGAGGCGCATGTCATGGGCTGCAAATCCGCGGCCGAGCAGCTCTTCCACCGGGCACCGCAACAGGTCCTCGGCGCTCAACTGCTCGATGCCACGCTCGGCCTGCTCCCAGATCTCACGCATTTGGGTGTCGTCGGTAGCAGCGTCCTCCGGTAGCTTCTGCACGAGGACGCCAGCCCCTCGCTCAGCGTCAGCCGCCAGCAGCACCCGGGTCGGAAGCTGTTCCGAGCGGGCAAAATAAGCCTCGAGCGAGCCCGCCAGCGAATCACCGCTCAAGGGCACGATTCCCTGATAGCGCATGTTGCGCTCGTCGGCTTCCACCGTTACGGCGAAGCGGCCCTCGCTGCCGACCAGACGGCGGAACACCCCGCCAGTGGGCTTACCAGCCTCCTCCGAGGGGCCGCCGCTGGCGGACAGCGCCGCGACGGCCGCTGCGTCGAAGCGCGCGACGGCGCGTAGACGGTAGTCGTGCGTGCATTGCGCGACGAGCAGGCTCACTGCACCGTTGCCCTGCAGCTGCAGCGTCAACTGACCCCGAAATTTCAGAGTAGCGGCCAAGAGCACCGACGCCGCAACGGCCTGACCGAGGAGCTCGCGCACCGGCTGCGGATAATCGTGATGGGCGCGCAGCTCGCGCCAGGCACCTTCCAGACGCACCCAATGCCCGCGGACGGGGCGGTTCTCGACGATGAAGCGACGAACCTCGTCGCGGGGAGTGGGTATGGGATCCATGCCCCCAGAATGGGGCACGGGTCTCAATTACTCAACCATTCTCATGCGCTGCGCGCGGGTCTCAACGAGGTTCGCGCAGCGACTAAATCGCCGGGAGTGATTTGAACGCCGCTCGGCGGCCTGAAGGGGCGAGGCCCAGGATGGGCCGAGTAACCCCGTCCGTGCTCATCCCGGAAGTTTCTTCTTCAGCAGCTCGTTCAACTGGGCGGGATTGGCCTTGCCCTGGGTCGCCTTCATGACCTGCCCGACGAAGAAGCCGAAGAGCTTGTCCTTGCCGGCGCGATATTCGGCGAGCTGGCCGGGGTTCTTCGCCATCACCTCTTCGATGGCGCGCTCGATGGCGCCGGTGTCGGTGATCTGCTTGAGGCCTTTCGACTCGATGACGGCGTCAGCGCTTTCGCCGCCCGCCCACATGGCCTCGAACACTTCCTTCGCCAGCTTGCCGGAGACGGTCTGATCGGCGATGCGCGCGAGCAGTCCGGCCAGGCGCGCGGCCGGCATCTTTCCGGAACCGACGTCGAGGCTCTCCTTGTTGAGCGCGGCGGCGAGCTCGCCCATCACCCAGTTGGCGGCGAGCTTGGGCTCCCGCGGCGCGGCGCGCACCACGTCCTCGTAGTAGTCGGCGAGCTCGCGGCTCGCGGTCAGCACGCCGGCGTCGTACGCCGAGAGCCCGTACTGGGAGGAAAATCGCGCCGCCTTCTCGTCGGGGAGCTCGGGCAGACCTTTGCGAACCTCCTCGATCAAACCCTCGTCGAGCGCGAGCGGCAGGAGGTCCGGGTCGGGGAAGTAGCGATAATCGTTCGCTTCCTCCTTGGTGCGCATGGAGCGCGTCTCGCCCTTGTCGGGATCGTACAGGCGCGTCTCCTGCACGACCTTGCCGCCGGACTCGATGAGCTCGATCTGGCGCGCCACCTCGTACTGGATGGCCTTCTCCACGAAGCGGAACGAGTTGATGTTCTTGATCTCCGCGCGAGTGCCCAGCTTGTCCGAGCCCATGCGCCGCACCGATACGTTGGCATCGCAGCGGAACGATCCCTCCTGCATGTTGCCGTCGCAGATCTCGAGGTAGCGCACCAGGGTGTGCACCTTCTTCATGTAGGCGACAGCCTCTTTCGCGGAGCGCAGGTCCGGTTCCGAGACGATCTCGATGAGCGGCGTGCCGGCGCGGTTGAGATCGACGCCCGTGAGGGCGCCCAGACCCTCGTGCAGCGACTTGCCGGCATCCTCCTCCAGATGCGCGCGCGTGATGCCGATGCGCTTGCGCTGGCCGTCATCGAGCACGATGTCGAGGGCGCCCTGCGCCACGATCGGCAACTCGTACTGGCTGATCTGGTAGCCCTTCGGCAGATCCGGATAGAAGTAATTCTTGCGGGCGAACACGGAGTGGCGGGCGATGCGCGCTCCGATCGCGAGCCCGAAGCGCACCGCCATGCGCACCGCCTCGCCATTCAACACGGGCAGCACGCCGGGGAAGCCGAGATCGATGAGGCTCGCCTGGGCGTTAGGCGGCGCGCCGTAGGCCGTCGAGGCCCCGGAGAAGATCTTCGAGCGGGTGGCGAGCTGCGCGTGGATCTCGAGGCCGATGACCGTTTCCCACGTACCCTCGGCGCGAAGCTCCGTCCCTGCGCCCTCTGAGACCCGCGTTCCCGAGTGGCTATTCATGGGGAAACCCCCTCGAGCCGGCTGTCGCCGTCCAAAATCGTTTCCGCTGATCTCGTCATGCGAAGCGCTCCGGCGACTTCCGGTGCCAGTCGGTCTCGAGCTGGTAGCGGTGCGCGACATTGAGGATGCGCGCCTCGGCGAAGTGCGGGCCGACGATCTGCAGGCCGACGGGCAGTCCGCCGACGAAGCCGCAGGGAACGGACAGGGCGGGCAGCCCGGCGAGATTCGCGCCGATGGTGTAAATGTCGTTGAGATACATGGTGATGGGATCGGCGGTCTTGGCGCCGATGCGAAACGCGGCCGTGGGGCTCGTCGGGCCCACGAGCACGTCGACCTCGCCGAAGGCACGCTTGAAATCAGCCGCGATGAGCTGCCGCACGCGCTGCGCCTTCAGATAGTAGGCGTCGTAGTAGCCTGCGGACAGCACATAAGTGCCCGTCATGACGCGGCGCTTGACCTCGGCGCCGAAGCCCTCTCCCCGCGAGCGGCGGTAGAGATCCTGCAAGTCGCGCGGATCCTTGCAGCGGTGGCCGAAGCGCACGCCATCGTAGCGCGCGAGGTTCGACGAGCATTCCGCCGGCGCCACCACATAGTAGACCGGCACCGACAGGGGCAGGTTGGGCAGGCTCAGCTCGCGCACAGTCGCCCCCTGCCGCTCCAGTACCGCAAGCGCCTCGCGGATCCGGGCCTCGTTCTCGCGATCGAGCCCCTCGTCGAAGAACTCCCTGATGATGCCGACCTTCATACCCGCTAGCGGCGCATCCAGCGCGGCGACGTAGTCCGGCACCGGCGCATCGACGCTGGTCGAGTCGTTCGGGTCGAATCCGGCCATTTCCCGCAACATGAGCGCCGCGTCCTGTGCGCTCGTCGCGAGGACGCCACCCTGATCGAGACTCGAGGCGAAGGCGATCATGCCGTAGCGCGACACACGCCCGTAGGTAGGCTTGACGCCCGTGATGCCGCAGAGCGCAGCCGGCTGGCGGATCGAGCCGCCGGTATCCGTCGCGGTCGCGGCGGGCACCAGTCTCGCGGCCACCGCGGCGGCCGACCCACCCGAGGAGCCTCCGGGCACGAACTCGGGGTTCCAGGGGTTTCTGACCGGGCCGAAGTGGCTGGTCTCGCTCGAGGAGCCCATGGCGAACTCGTCCATGTTGAGCTTGCCGAGGGAGACGGCGCCGGCCGCCTTGAGCTTGGCGACGACGGTGGCGTCGTATGGCGACACGAAATTGTCGAGCATGCGCGAGCCGCAGGTCGTGCGTACCCCGGCCGTACAGAAGAGGTCCTTGTGGGCAATCGGCACGCCGGTGAGCGCCCCGCCGCGGCCCGCGGCGATGTCGCGATCCGCGGCGGCAGCCGCCGCAAGCGCCTGATCCGCCGTAACGGAGATGAAGGCGTTGAGGGTGGTCTGGCTCGCCTCGATGCGCGCGAGGTACGCACGGACGAGCTCCACGCTGGAGAACTGCTTCGCGCGCAGCCCCGCGGCGAGCTGCGTCAGTGAATTCCTGTGAATCACGTCACTCATTACTCGGCCCCTCCCCAGGCCTCGCCCCCGCTCCCGCCCGCGGGGGCCGATACGCGCCTGGCGCGCATCGTTATGATCAACGCCGCCGGGAGCGGCGTTAAACGCCGCAGGCGGCCCGCAGGGCGCAGTGCAGGAATCGCGCTGCGTAATCGCTCCCGGCGGCTCATTCAATCACTTTGGGTACGAGATAGAGCCCCGCCGCCACCTGCGGCGCGCTCGCCTGATAGAGCTCATGGGCGTCCCGCTCCGTGACGACATCCGCGCGCAGACGCTGGGTGAGACCCGGAAGCGGATGTGCCATGGGCGAGACACCGCCGGTGTCGGCGCGGTCGAGCTGCCCGACGAACTCGAGAATCCGCGACAGGTTCTCCTGGTAGACGGGAATCTCGGCCGGCTCGAGCTCGAGGCGGGCCAGGTGAGCAATGCTTTCGATCTGCGCACGCGTGAGGGACATGGGGGCGAAAACACGAATGAGAAAAACAGCGCAAAATCATACATGTTGCCTTGCTGAATGTCCCCTCGGTTGCTAGATTACGCGCCACTTTCGGGGGGTCCCCCGCCGTACGCACTCTCTCGGACGCTTCATGCTCAAACGCTTCCGCGGCTATTTCTCCAGCGATTTGTCGATCGACCTGGGGACGGCCAACACTCTGATCTATGTCCGCGACAAGGGCATCGTCCTCAACGAGCCCTCCGTGGTTGCAGTGCAGGATGAGCCGTCGCGGGGCGGCAAGATCATCGTCGCGGTCGGCGCAGAGGCCAAGAGCATGCTTGGCCGGACTCCTGGCCACATCACCGCGGTGCGGCCGATGAAGGACGGCGTGATCGCCGACTTCACCTATACGGAGAAGATGCTCCAGTTCTTCATTAATAAGGTGCACGGCAACCGGATGCTGAAGCCCTCCCCGCGGGTGCTGGTGTGCGTACCGTTCGGCTCCACGCAGGTGGAGCGGCGCGCGATCCGCGAGTCGGCCGAGGGCGCCGGCGCGCGCAACGTCGGTATTGTCAGCGAGCCGATGGCCGCCGCAGTCGGCGCGGGCCTGCCCGTGCACGAGCCGCGCGGCTCCATGGTACTCGACATCGGCGGCGGCACCTCCGAAGTCGCCGTGCTGTCGCTGAACGGCGTCGTGTACGCCAACTCGGCGCGCATCGGCGGCGATCGCTTCGACGAGGCGATCATGAACTACGTGCGGCGCAACTACGGCATCCTCATCGGCGAGGCGACGGCCGAGCGCATCAAGATCGAGATCGGCTCCGCCTATCCCGGGCAGCAGGTACGCGAGCTTTCGGTGAAAGGCCGCAATCTTTCCGAAGGTGTGCCGCGCAGCTTCACGCTTAACAGCAACGAGATCCTGGAGGCCCTGCAGGAGCCACTGCAGAACATCGTCAGCGCGGTCAAGCAGGCGCTCGAGCAGACACCGCCGGAGCTCGGTGCGGATGTCGCGGAGCGAGGCATCGTGCTGACCGGCGGCGGCGCGCTGCTGCGCGACATCGACAAGCTCCTCACGGAGGAAACGGGACTGCCCGTCGTGGTGGCGGACGATCCGCTGACGTGCGTGGCGCGCGGCGGCGGCCGGATCCTGGAGCTCATGGACGAGATGGGTCCCGGCCACTTCGGGCTCGAGTAGCGGCGGGAGCGCTGAAAGGTTAGTGGCGGGCTTCGCGACAGGGGCCGGTAGACCGCTTCAGGGGCGCGGAGGCTCGCCAGGCTTCCGCTTCGCGCTGTACGCGATCCTCTCGATCGCCTGCATGATCCTCGACCAGCGATTCAACTGGCTCGGGCGCGCCCACTACGCTCTGCAGGCGGCAAGCTACCCGGTGGAGCTCGCCGTCAGCTCGCCGGTCGCGGCCTGGCATTGGGTGCAGAAGAGCTTCGCCACCCGCGATTCACTCGAGGCGGAGAATCAGCGCCTGCGCACTCGGCTGCGCGATCTCGAGCTGCGCTCCATGCGCTATGACGCGCTGGCGAGGCAGAACGCCGCCCTCATTGGACTGCGCAACGCGCTGCCCCCGGTCGCGCAGCGCTGGCTGCCGGCCGACATCGTCAATATCCAGCTCGACAGCCTGCGCCAGCGCGTGCTCATCGACCGGGGATCGGTGAACAGTGTCGTCGCGGGTCAGGCCGTGCTGGATGACGACGGCGTCGTCGGGCAGACGATGCATGTGGGCCCCTGGAGCGCACAGGTCATCCTCATAACCGATCCCGAGCATGCGCTTCCGGTGAGCATCCAGCGCACGGGCCTCAGGACGATCGCCGTGGGGGCCGGCGACTCGACCTCGCTCGCCCTGCCCTATTTGCCGGCCAATGCCGACATCCGCGTGGGCGATGTGATCGTGACCTCGGGTCTCGGCGGAGTGTTTCCTCCAGGTTATCCGGTTGCCAGGGTGACCGAGGTGCACAAGGAGGCGGTGCAGCCGCTCGCGCACGTGCGCGCCGTGCCGTTCGCGCACATCGATACGGACAGCGAAGTCATGCTGATCTGGTTCCGACAGGACAGCCCGGCGGCACCGTTGGAGGAACATGACGGAGAGCTGATCACCGGCGACCGGAGCATTCAGCCGCTGACCGTGCCGGCAAAGCCTGTACCGCCATCCGAGGCCGCGGCGGCGGCGAAGGCGGCCGATAAGACAGACGCAGCCAGGAAAGCGGCGGGGACGACGCACATCAAGCCTCCTTCGCAGGCGTCCGCCGCGAAGGTTAGCAAGCCGCTCAGCAAGCCTCCCGCAACTACGCCCGCCAGGAAGCCGGAGCGGCCGCCAACATGAGCGGCTCATCCCCGCGCGTTGCAATGCTGAAGACAGTCGTCGGCGCGCTCATCCTGACGCTGCTGCCGTTGCCATCATGGCTGGAGATCGTCCGGCCCGGCTTCCTCGCTCTCACAGTGCTCTATTGGTCGATCGCGGCACCTCGTGCGGGCGGTATCACCCTCGGTTGGGTCTGTGGGCTCCTGCTCGACGCCTTCGAAGGGCCGGTGCTGGGCGAGCATGCGCTCGCTCTGGCGTTTCTCGCTTATATCGCGGTGCGCGAGCACCAGAGAATCCGCTCGAAGCCGATTTTCCAGCAATCGCTCATCGTGTTCGCGGCGCTCATCTTCTACGAGGTCGTCCTTTTCGCCATCGACGGTTGGAGCGGGCATCCCCTGACTGCGCCGCTGCGCTGGGTGCCCACCTTCACCGGCGCGTTGATCTGGCCGGTGGCGGCGGCGATCCTGGCGCGCAGCTACCGGCCCAGCACGTGAGCGCTTGGCGCTCAAGCCGGGACTAACCCCATGTCGCCCGTCCGCATCAAGGACCATTGGCGAGAGCAGCGGATCTTCGAGCGCCGCTCGCTCTTCGCCGGCGCGGCGATGGTGCTGCTCGCCCTGGCGCTGGTGGGGCGCCTCTACCTGCTGCAGGTGGCTAGGCATGACTATTATTCGGCGCTCTCGCAGGAAAACCGGGTGCGCACCGATCCCATTCCGGCCGCGCGCGGACTAATCCTGGACCGCAATGGCGAGGTGATCGCCTCCAACCAGCCGACATTCCAGCTCGAGCTGATTCCCGATGAGGTGCCTGACCTGCGCGGTTCGCTGCGGCGTCTGGTGAAGCTCGGTCTGCTGCAGGCCGATGACATCCCGGAGCTGATCCGCACCATCAAATCCCGGCGCACCTTCGACAACGTACCGATTCGCCTCCACCTCTCCGATGACGAGGTGGCGCGGTTCGCCGTGCGGCGCTTCGAGTTCCCAGGCATCGACATCACGCCGGAAGAGGCGCGCTGGTATCCGGAAGGATCGCTCGCCGTCGATGCGATGGGTTATGTGGGCACGATCAGCGAGAAGGATCTGGCCCACATCGATCGCGCCGCCTACGCGGGCACGGCCGTCATCGGCAAGACCGGGGTGGAGTCGGCCTTCGAGAAGCAGCTGCACGGCGCCAACGGCTTCCGGCAGACGTTGGTCGATGCGCAGGGTCGTCCCGTGCCCAAGCCCGGCGTCTTCGGCAAGGATCTGGAGATGAAGGCGCCGAAACCCGGCGACGACGTCATTCTCTCGCTCGACCTCAAGATACAGAAGATAGCGGAGGCGGCGCTCTCGGGCCGGGAAGGCGCGGTGGTGGCGCTCGATCCCAACAACGGCGACATCATCGCCCTCGTGAGCTCCCCCGCGTTCGATCCCAACCTCTTCGCCCGCGGCATCACGGAGAAGCAGTATGCCGCCCTCGAAGGCAATCCCGACCGGCCGCTCTATGACCGGGCGCTGCGCGGGGAGTACTCCTCGGGTTCGACCATCAAGCCGGGCTTGGCGCTCGGCGCGCTGACCGACGGCGTGATCGATCCGGACAAGCCGGTCTTCTGCCCCGGTTACTACCACCTGCCCGGCGGCCGGCACATCTGGCACGATGCGAATCACGAGCGCCACGGTGAAGTGGATCTCGATCACGCCATCGCGCGCTCCTGCGACGTCTACTTCTATGGTGTCGCGCACCAGATGGGAATCGACCGGATTTCCGAGTGGCTGCCGCTCTTCGGCTTCGGCCGTCCGACCGGCATCGACATCGGCGGCGAGAAGGTGGGGCTCGTGCCCTCGCGCGCCTGGAAAGAGGCGCATTTCGCCAATCCCGCCAACAAAGTGTGGTTCCCGGGCGAGACGGTGAACCTCGGCATCGGTCAGGGCTACTTCCTCGTCACCCCACTGCAGCTGGCCCACTACACCAGTATTCTGGCATCGCGCGGGCGCATCTGGCGGCCGCGGCTGGTGACGGGGATGCGCAGTCCCGATACGGGCAAGGTCGAGTGGCTACCCCCGGTCTACGAGGGCTACCTATCCAACATCAGCAGTGATTCCTGGAAGCGTGTCGTCCATGGAATGATCGGCGCGACGACCTACTCGAACGGTACCGCATATTTCGCGATGCGCGGCTCCGCGTACACCATAGCGGGCAAAACGGGTACCGACCAGGTCGTGAACGAGTCCGTCACGGGTAATCTCGGCGAGGACAACGGCTTCAGCAAGATCAAGAAGCAATACCGCGACAATGCCTGGTTCATCGCCTTCGCGCCGGCCGAGGCACCGCGCATCGCGATCGCGGTCATCGTCGAGCACGCCGGGTTTGGATCGACCGGCGCCGCGCCCGTCGCCCGCAAGGTGATGGATGCCTATCTCCTCGGCCCCGACGGCAAGCTGCTCCCCGCGGCTCCGCGCGGACCGTACTCCGAGCCGACCGACCTCAAGCCAAAAGCGGAGCCTTCCCTGCCGCCTCTCCCGGCTCCCAAACCGCCCGCCGCCCAACAGGTCGCGGACCGGGCGCACCCGCAGACGGCTGTCCCTCCGTCCGCCCAATAACCGCATGACCCACCCGGCATGATCTACGAAGAAGTCAGCTCCGAGTCGCGCACTCGCCGCACCCTCACCGGCGCGGCGCGCGTGCTCTCGGCCCTCAGGATGGATGGGCCGCTGGTCACCGCCCTTGCGCTCACGGCGGCCTACGGGCTCGTAGTGCTCTACAGCGCCTCGGCGGAGAACCTGCCGATGGTGCTGCGGACGGCGATGCGCCTCGTGCTGGGTACGGCAGCCATGCTGGCGCTGGCACGGGTCAGTCCGAACTTCCTGCGGCGCACATCGCCGTGGCTGTATGCCATCGGCGTCCTCCTCCTCCTCGCCGTCGCAGTCTTCGGTCACACGCGTCTAGGTGCCCAACGCTGGCTCAACCTGGGGCCCATCCGCTTCCAGCCCTCAGAGCTCATGAAGATCGCCGTGCCCATGATGTGCGCCTGGTACCTGCACGAGCGCTCCCTGCCGCCTCGCTGGCCCAACCTGCTCCTCCTCGGCGCCATCATCATGGTGCCCGCGGCCCTGGTCGCGAAGGAGCCGGACCTCGGCACGGCCGCGCTCATCGCCGCCGCCGGCGCCCTGGTCGTGTTTCTCGGCGGCCTCAGGGTGCGCGTGGTCGTGGGGATGCTTCTCGTTGGCATCGCCGCGGCATGGTTCGGGCTCAGATTCATGCACGGCTATCAGCGCCAGCGCCTGCTCACCTTTCTCAATCCGCAATCGGACCCGCTCGGGGCGGGCTATCACATCATCCAGTCGCAGATCGCGATCGGCTCGGGTGGCGTATTCGGCAAGGGATGGATGAACGGCAGCCAGGCGCAGCTCGATTTCCTGCCGGAGCGCACGACGGATTTCATCTTCGCCGTCATCGGCGAGGAGTTCGGCCTCCTCGGGCTCGCCGTGCTGCTCCTTCTCTACGCTTTCATCATCGGCCGCGCGCTGTATCTCGCCGTGCAGACGCCCGACACGTTCTCGCGGCTGCTCGCGGGCAGCGTCGCGCTGACTTTCTTCGTGTATGTCTTCATCAATGCCGGCATGGTGACCGGGCTTCTTCCGGTCGTCGGCGTCCCGCTGCCGCTCGTCAGCTATGGGGGAAGCTCGGTGGTGACCGTGCTCGCCGGCTTCGGTATTCTGATGTCACTTCACGCGCACCGGAAGCTCATGGGCTCATAAGTG
>Ga0134125_10005847_pt1 | contig 13939 bp, 7 predicted proteins | sample KB31751_FD_96464 | JGI IMG/M metagenome (GOLD analysis project Ga0134125, IMG submission 96464) | Terrestrial soil microbial communities with excess Nitrogen fertilizer from Kellogg Biological Station, Michigan, USA - KB3-175-1 | ecosystem: Environmental > Terrestrial > Soil > Unclassified ... | reverse complement strand
TTGAAGTTCGGCATCCACATCATCCGCGGCATCACCAAGCAGGCCGTGGTCGGCAATCTGCCGATCGCGGGCAGCGCGTTCCATGCCGTCGATGCGGCGGACACCGGCGACACCTGTCCCTGGAATCCCGACAACTTCGGGGTGAAGGACAACGCCGCGGGCCAGGCCTGGTACGACGCGCTGATGCAGCAGTACGCAAGCTGGGATGTGGACTACATCAAGGTCGACTGCATCGCCTCGCATCCGTACAAGGGCGACGAGATCCGCATGATCCATCGTGCGATCGCCAAGACGGGGCGGCCCATCATCCTCAGCCTCTCGCCCGGCCCCGCGCCGCTGGAACAAGCCGTGGAACTCGGGCAGAACGCTCAGCTCTGGCGCATTTCGCAGGACGTCTGGGATCACTGGGAAGAGAACGGCGAGTGGTCGCAGAACGTGAAGGCGCAGTTCGCCGTGATCGCGAGCTGGGCCAACCACGTGAAGCCCGGCAACTGGCCCGACGCCGACATGCTCCCGCTGGGCTGGCTCGGCCCGGTTCCCGGCGACGGCAAGCCGCGGACCACGCGACTGAGCCGAGACGAACAACGCACCTTGGTGACGCTGTGGTCCATTGCCCGCTCACCGCTGTTCTTCGGCGGCAACCTCACCAAGCTGGATGACTGGACCCAGGCACTGCTGACCAACCCCGCGGTGATCGCGATGGATCAGCGCGGCGAAGGCCAGCGACTTGTGGGGCAGGATGGCGCCGTCATCGCCTGGACCACCCACGCCGATGGCGCGGACTACCTGGCGCTGTTCAACACCGGCGATGCGGCGACCACGGTGAAGGCCGGGTTTGCGAACTATGGCCTTGCCGGCGGCGCGTATACGGTGCGCGACGTGTGGGCGGCGAATCCCCTGGGCACGCTGACCGGTGTGAACCACACCGTGGCGCCGCACGGCGTTCTGCTGCTGGAATTACGGCACTGAGCGACCACACGACCGAATGCATCCGCCAGCCCGTGGCGGCTGGCTTGCCGGCAACCGTGCCGGCTGCGCCCCTGTTCGAAACCGGACGCTGACTGGCGCGACGCCGGTGTCCTTCGATCGAGAGCCGCCGTCAGCCTGGCGGCTTCACCTCGCCTGCGCGCAGTCGGCGCGAAGCTTTGCTGGTTGCCGGTCACGACTTCAGGCCAAACGTGATGATGTGGCGTGCCACGCACGCTTCGCTGCCCTGGATTGGCGTATCTGCAGCGCTTCCTTCCATGCAGGTATCGATGCCGATGGCTCCGCTCCGCTCATTTCCGACTGGTGTGTTTGTGCTGCTCGCCAGCGCGGTCGCCGGGCTCGTCCTTGCGCTCTACGCGTACTTCACGCCGCTGACCGGCGTGACGGGAACGCCGGGTGCGCTGGCGGTCATCGTGGCCTGCGCGGTGCTAGCCGTGCTGGCCCTGACGCAGCGCGTAGCCGTCAAACACACCGCGCGCGCCACCTTGCGCGTGGCAATCGTGCTGCTGCTTCTGGCCATCTGTTTCGCGGCGTTGCTGCTGCATCGATGGTGGATTTGCGTGGCGATGGGCGTGGGTCTTGCCGGCGTGGTTGTCGACATGATCCGCCCCGCCAGCACCGGCAACGGGGCACGCGCATGAGGAGGCCATTGCCCACCATGAACGCCTTTCCGGCCGGACTCGCTGCCGTCGCCCTGGTGCTGCTGGCAGGCCCGTCGCCGCTGCGTGCACAGCGGCCCGCCACGCCCGCCGGAGCGGCTAGCGCAACGCCCGCTCAAACCGCCGGCAACGTGCCGCTGGTGCCGGCGCAAGCCACCTGGGACAGCTTCCATGGCCAGCTCAACGCACAGAAATACAGCCCGCTCACGCAGATCACGGCGGCCAATGTGCAACACCTGCAGAAGGTATGGGAATTCCATACGGGCGACGTGTCCGACGGCAGCGGCAAGGTGCCGGCCACGGTGTGGTCGGCGACGCCGATCTTCGCCAACGACACGATCTACATCGGCACGCCCTTCTATCGCCTGATCGCGCTGGACCCGACCACCGGCAAGCCGAAGTGGAGCTTCGACACGCACACGCCACTGAAGGCAACCACCCAACCGGTGCTGAAGAATCGCGGCGTGGCGTACTGGGCCGCGGCAAACCCGGTGCCGGGCGCGCCGTGCCAGAAGATCGTCTACATGGGCACGATGGATGCGCGGCTGTTCGCGCTGGATGCGGACACCGGCAGGAAGTGCGCCGGCTTTGCCGACGACGGCGTGCTCGACGTCAACCGCTGGAACAACACGCCGAAGAAATGGCCGCTGTCGCTGCTGCAGCCGCCCACGGTGGTGGGCGATCACCTGATCCTGGGCTGGGCGGGCAAGGACTGGGCGTACGAGCACGCGCCGGCGGGTACGGTGTGGTCGATCAATGCGCGGACCGGTCAGCGCGAGTGGACGTTCGAGGCGCTGACCCCGGAAATGCGCAAGCACAGCGGCACCGCCAACGTGTGGACGCAGATGTCCGCCGATCCGACGCTCGGCCTCGTCTATCTGCCGGTGTCGTCGCCCTCGCCCAATTTCTGGGGCGGCAACCGCACGGAGGACGCACCGTATGCCACGTCCACCACCGCGCTGGATGTCGCTACCGGCAAGGTGGTGTGGTCACGGCAATGGGTGCATCACGACGTGTGGGATTACGACGTCGACTCGGCGCCCACGCTGGTGGACATCACCGTCGATGGCAAGCCCATCCCGGCGCTGATCCAGGCGACCAAGATGGGCTTCCTGTTCGTGGTCAACCGCAAGACCGGCGAGGACGTGTGGCCGATCGAGGAGCGGCCGGTGCCCGGCGGCGACGGTTCGGTGAAGGGCGAGCACCTGTCGCCCACGCAGCCATTCCCGACCCTGCCCAGGCCCTTGCTCGACCAGTCCCGCAAACCGGAGGTGTGGCCGCTGGCCGATGCGGTCGGCGCCGGCCAGTGCTCGCGGCTGTGGAACAAGCTGGCTTATCGCGGCATGTACACGCCGCCCACCACGCGGGGGGAGGGCACGCTGGCCTTTCCCGACAGCGCCGGCGCGGTGCAGTGGGGCGGCGTGGCTTTCGACCCGGTGAGCCAGACGGCCGTGGTCAACACCTCGCGCCTGGTGCAATACGTGAAGCTCTACGATCGCGAAGCCTACGAAAAAGCCGACAAGGGCTCGGGCAACGAATCGGGCTTTGCACCGCAGATCGGCGCGCCCTACGGCATGCGCCTGGAGGTGGCGCGCAACTGGCTGGGCATGCCGTGCTGGAAACCGCCGTTTGGCGAACTGGTGGCGCTGGACATGCACACCGGCCTGGTGAAATGGCGCCGGCCCGTGGGCGCATCCCAGCAATACGGTTTCTTCATGCCGGAGCGCTGGGGCTCGCCCACCATCGGCGGCCCGGCGATCACCGCCGGCGGCGTCATCTTCATCGGCGCCTCGATGGACGCCAAGGTGCGCGCCTATGCGCTGGCCACCGGCAAGGAGCTGTGGTCCGACCAGGCACAGGCACCCGCCGTCGCCAACCCCGCCGTCTACGAATACAAAGGCCGCGAATACGTGGCCTTCGTGGCCGGGGGCAACACCATCCTGAAAGACCAGGTCGGCGATCAGATCGTGGTGTATGCGTTGCCCGAGAATTAGCCTTGTCGGTTCCTTGCGAACCTGGGCATCTGCCTTCGACGCATCGCCCGATGCGTGCGCGCCATCATGGTGGATCCGCCGAAGCCTGACCGTCGGCAAGGCCCCTTGTCGGACGAGCCGCAACCCACAACGCCACGGCACACCCGTAGGCAGTGAAAGCATTGCGCAGGTTGAAATGCCCGGAAGCCGCACTCGGCAACAAGACGCCCATCAGCGACACCACGCACATGCACACGCAAAGCCACACATAGCGACGCTGATCGCTGGCCAGCCACAGACCAATGAAATGAAGGCCCACCACGAAGCCAAGCGCCTGCATGAAATACGACTCAAGCCCGTATCGTTTGAGCAACCACATCGCCAGATACAGGCCCGCCACTTCCAGCACGACCGCAACGACATAGGCGCGGCGCCGGAAAAGGCCCGATCCAGCCGCCGACTTGCGGCAGCGCTCTACAAGCAGAACCGCGGTAACCAGCAGACCGGCAACGACGGTCGGGACCATCCATCGTTGCGGCAACGCCACGGCCCCAAGCACCGACCACAGGCCGCCAAACGCCGTACCGATCAGCGCCGGCACAGGCAAACGTCGCTTGATAGCTGTCGAACCCATGCGAATTTCCTGGTCCGTATTTGCATTCGGCTTCCATCAAAACCTGGCGCTGGATCAAGCCGCGCTCACGCAGCGACCCCGAAAAGTGCCCCGACTGCCGCAGTCAAGCCCATCGCCAAGCTGCCCCAGAAGGACACCCGCACCACGGACGCGAATGCCGGGGCACCGCCCGTACGCGCGGCCAGCAGGCCCAGCAGGGCAAGGAAGAAAAGAGAGCCACCTGCGACACCCCACATGAGGGCGGCATGCGGGAGGATCAAAACCAGCAGGAGGGGAAGCGCCGCACCCGTAGCGAACGTCCCGGCGGAAGCGAATGCGGCCTGGACCGGCTTGGCAGCCAACGCCTCGGATATGCCGAGTTCGTCCCTGCCGTGCGCGCCAAGCGCATCATGCGCCATGAGCTGGGTGGCGACACTCGACGCCAATGGTCGGTCAAGTCCGCGCTGGACGTAGATCGACACCAGTTCCTCGTGCTCCTGATCCGGATTCTCGGCCAACTCCTTGCTCTCGCGAGCCAGGTCGGCGCGCTCGGTATCGGCCTGCGAACTGACCGAGACATACTCGCCAGCCGCCATCGACATGGCCCCGGCGACAAGACCGGCGACACCGGCAACGAGGATGGCTCTTGTGCTCGCACCAGCGGCTGCCACACCCAATACAAGACTCGCCGTGGAGACGATCCCGTCATTGGCCCCAAGAACGGCAGCACGAAGCCAGCCCGTTCGATGTGTTCGATGCCTTTCGCTGTGCCTCATACATTTTCACCGGGTGGAATGGTCATTGCGACCGCTGACGCCCGAGGTTAAGCGGCCGCAGAACTGCGGTCCGCTTGATCGAGTTGTTGGGCATTGGCACCGTTTAGCTCGTAACAATGTCGTATGCAGCCACAATGTTTTTAATTTGAACAGAAGCTGCACGCCTGTCCTCCCCTACAGCTGTGACCACCAACGAATGCGGAAGCTTAGGCAACTCGTCATTGGTGAGAAGCTCAACATCCATCCATTGAGCATCGTCTGATAATGCGACGATTCGACGAATTGCGATAACAGCGCCATCGTTGGTGTGGAGCGCAAACCACCATTGGTCTCGCATCATTCTTGCGGTGTACCAAGCTGGCAAAACTTCACTTGCGGCGCCAGCGTGCGAGAGCATTGCGATTTTCTTCTTGACCTTGCGCCACTGGAGCGCGGTGAACCACAAGCTAGCAAGCGCAGTAAATGCGCTAACTACGGAAACTGTGGTCTCGACCATCCTTTCCTCCAATGCCTAACACCAAGTAGCCCCAAAAAACAGGGTGTTGCACGCAGTATGCGGTGGCTGCCTTGCCCCCACAAGCAACGAAATCCGTTGGAATATCGCGCCCGGCGCGAGGGAATCGTGCTGATCCGCTGGCCATCCCACAGTGCTATCCAGCACTTGGCAGGCGTATGAGTTACGCGGGCGAAAGTGAGCTGTAACACGGGGAATGCGCCCGGATAAGCAACGGATGTTGATGGCGACGGGCGAGGGTGTGGATTTGTCTATCATCGGCGGTACGCCCGCGCTTTTCTGCAGCTTGGCCATTACCGGAGCCACCATGAGCCACCCACGCACTGCCCTTCGCCCATTCCACACCGCGGCATCCGCCCTCCTGTTGCTGGCCGCCTGCATGCTGCCCGTGCGCGCCGCCGACGCGCCGGCCACCACGCTGAAGCAGGCGTACGCGAACGACTTCCTGATCGGCACGGCGGTCAATGACGACATCGTCAGCGGAAAGGATGCGGCATCGCAGGCATTAGTGCTGAAGCATTTCAACGCGATCACGCTGGAGAACGCGATGAAGGCGGAGGTGGTGCATCCGCTGCCCGACACGTGGGATTTCAGGGCGGCGGATGCGTTCGTCGACTTCGGCCAGAAGCGTCACATGTTCATCGTCGGCCACACGCTGGTGTGGCACAACCAGACACCGGAGTGGTTTTTCGAGGACGCCGCGGGCAGGCCGCTGCCCAGCAAGCAGTTGGCCGAGCGCATGCGCCAGTACATCGAGAAAGTCGCCGGCCGCTATGCCGGGCGCGTCGACAGCTGGGATGTGGTCAACGAGCAGATCGGCGATGACGGCAACTATCGCGACACGGCATGGGTGCGTGGCATCGGCGATGGCGACGAGCTGATGCGGCTGGCTTTTGCCAACGCCGCGCGCTACGCGCCGAACACGGAGCTGTACTACAACGATTTCAATGCGTGGCGGCCGTCGAAGGTGGCCGGCATCGTGCGCATGGTGAAGATGCTCAAGGCCCACGGCATCCGCATCGATGGCGTCGGCATCCAGGGTCATTGGGGGCTGGATTACCCGTCGCTGGCGGACATCGAGGCGGCGATCGACGCGTATGCCGCGGCCGGCGTCAAGGTGTCGATCACCGAGCTGGACGTGGACGTGCTGCCGCTGACCAAGGAGGGCCAGATCATCGGCCAGGGCATGACCCACCCGCAATTCCAGTTGCCCGAGTTCAAGAAATTCCTCGATCCCTACCGCGACGGCCTGCCCGCCGCCGTGCAGCAGCAACTGACCGATCGCTACGCCGAGCTGTTCGCGCTGTTCCATCGCAAGCGCGACAAGCTGGAGCGCGTGTCGGTGTGGGGCGTGACCGACGACATGTCGTGGAAGAACGGCTACCCGATCCCCGACCGCACCAACTACCCGCTGCTGTTCGACCGCAACCACCAGCCCAAGCCGGCGCTGGACGCGGTGCTGGCGGTGCCCATGCGGCATTGAGCCGCATGGGCACGCCAAGTGCGCGCAGCGGCTGACAGAGCGCTCCGCCGCGCGCGGGAGACTGGAAAAAGTCGTATATGAAAGCGTCGGCGCCGCGCGTATACAGAAAAAATGTTAGCGCTATCCAAGCTAGAGCAATTTCCGCGACCAGGCTTGGGGATGTTACTGGCACGCCGGTAAATGGAGACGGCGCAGCGGGGGCTGCGCACTCTTACATCGAGAAGGGGAAAACATGAAAAGGAACAGCCAAAAGCTGCTGCTGCGGGAGCGCACGCGCGAAAACCGCCGGTTTCGCGAGACACGGCTTGCCGCCGCGATCGCGCTGGGCGTGGCGCTGGTGGGTGCGCCATGCCTGACACATGCGCAGGATGCTGCCGCGGAAGCCGCGACGAGCCCGCCCGAGCAGGCGGCGCAGGCGCCAGCCAAAGCCGCCAAACAGGACAAGGCGGTCCAGCCGAACAACGTATCCGACCTCAGCGAGATCACCGTCACCGGCATCCGCGCCAGCCTGATGTCGGCCCAATCGCTGAAGCAGAATGCCGACCAGATCATCGACTCGGTGACGGCCACGGACATCAACGCGCTGCCCGACCGCAGCGTGACCGAGACCCTGCAGCGCATCAGCGGCGTCACCGTGGATCACTTCCTGGCCGATGACGATCCGAACCATCCGGCGGCGGAGGGCAGCGGCGTGCTGATCCGCGGCCTGCCCTACGTGGGCAGCCTGCTCAACGGCCGCGACAGTTTCTCGGCCAACAATGGCCGTGCGCTGGGCTTCCAGGACGTGCCGGCGGAACTGATGGCCGGCGTGGACGTGTACAAGAACCCGTCCGCCGAAATCATCGAAGGCGGCATCGGCGGCACGGTGAACCTGCGCACGCGCATGCCGTTCGATACCGGCAAGACCACCGCGTTCTCGTTCGGCATCAACGACGGCGACATGGCGAAGAAGCACAAGCCGGCAGCGTCGTTCCTGTTCAGCAACGTGTGGGAGAGCGACAGCTACGGCAAGTTCGGCGCGCTGTTCGACGTGGCGATCTCCGAGCTGTCCACGCGCAGCGACGGCGTGCAGGTACAGCCCTACGTGTTGCGCCCGACCAAGAACGACGGCCCCGACACCTGGTTGCAGGACGCCGACGGCAACTGGCGCAACGACCTCGGCGCCACCATTGCCGATGGCGCGCCCAATGGCCAGGGTTACGTGCCCGGCGGCGTCAACTGGCGGCGCATGGACATGGACCGGCGCCGCATCGGCCTGTACGGCGGCCTGCAATGGCAGCCCAACGACCGCTGGGAAATCCATTCGCAGTTCTTCCGCTCCAACTACAACCTGCACTGGTCCGAGCACTTCGTGCAGTCCAACGAGGCCAACTTCTACAACCTGCTGCCGGCGGACGGCACCGACTTCACCTACGACGATCGCGGCGTGTTCCAGACCGGCACCGTGACCTCGTCGGCATGGCGCGGTAGCCCGGCGCTGGGGCCGTTCGGCAACAACGCCTATTACACGACCAACCGCAACGCCGAGCAGTTCACGCAGACCACCGACTGGTCCAACGGCTTCAAGGTCAACCTCACCGACGACGTGATCCTCAGCGGCGACCTGCAGCTGGCCAAATCCACCAGCAACACGCTGGATTTCACCGTCTACAACCAGATCTACATGCCGCCGCTCCAGCTCGACGTCAGCGGCAGCGTGCCCAGCGTGACCGTGACCGACCCGGCCTACCTGGCCGACGGCCACAATTACATCCTGTGGTCGGCGATGGATCACCTGCAGCGCGACTACGGCCTGGAGCGCGCCGGTCGGCTCGACCTGGAGGTCAACTTCGACAGCGACGTGGTGCGCTCGCTGCGTGTCGGCGTCCGCGCCACCGACACTCACCGCTTCAGCAACAACACCAACAGCTCGTACAACTGGGGCGCGCTCAATACGCACTGGCTGACCTACAGCTCACCGGAGGACCTGGCCCGCGCCGACACCTTGCCGAGCTGGATGCAGTCCTACGAGACGTTGGGCAACTTCTATCGTGGCGATGCGCACGTGCCGACCACGCTGTGGTTCCCCAGCAGCGAACTGGTCAGCAACTACCGCAAGGCGATTCCCGCGCTGCTCTCGCACGCGCTGGAAGGCGGCATCTGGTGCCCGCAGTCGACCACCGACGGCTCCTGCACGCCGGGAGCACCGATGAGCGACAACCACATGTGGGAGAAGACCCAGGCGCTGTACGGCTCGCTGTATTTCGGTACGCCCGACGACCGGTTCGACGGCAACGTCGGCCTGCGCCTGGTGCGCACCAGCGTGCGTTCGAACGGCTCGGTCACCTTCCCCTCGCTGTCCAGTGCCTCCGGCAGCCTGGGCGACTGGCCGCAAGAGGTGCTCGACACGATGTTCAGCGGCTTGACCGAGCCCATGGAAGGTCACACCTCCTACAGGAACGCGCTGCCCAGCCTGAACCTGCGCTACAAGCTCACCGACGACCTGCAGTGGCGCTTCGCCGCCGGGCGCGCCATCACCCGGCCGGCGATCAACCAGCTCAACGCCTACCTGAAGGTGGGCGCCTCGTGGGCGGCGACGCCGGGCGGCGAATCGACGCTGGCGGGCTGGAAGGCCACCTCCGGCGGCAACCCGGCGCTGCGGCCGATGATCTCGGACCAGTTCGACACCTCGCTGGAGTGGTACTTCGCACCCACCGGACAGCTCTACACCACGCTGTTCCACAAGAAGCTGAAGAACTACATCGCCGACGAGATCTGGCTGCAGGACATCGCCGGGCAGACCTTGCCGGTAACCGGCCCGGTGAATGCCGGCGACGGCACGGTGAAGGGTTTCGAGATCGGCTATTCGCAGTTCTTCGACTTCCTTCCCGGTGCCTGGAGCGGCCTCGGCGTGCAGGCGAACTACACCTACCTGAAGAGTTCGCGCATGGCCGGCACCACCTCCTGCGACCCGGACCACAACAACGGCGGCTGCGACGCGGAGTTCATCGTCAGCAACCAGCCGCTGCCGATGCAGGGCTTGTCGCCGAAGAGCTACAACTTCACGGCGATGTACGAGCACGGCCCGTGGTCGGCACGGATGGCCTGGTCGTGGCGCGATCGCTATCTGCTGGCCGAGCAGGATTCGGGCGACACCTACGTGCCGGTGTGGAGCGACCACTTCGGCCAGCTGGACGGCTCGGTGTTCTTCAGCTTCAACAAGAACGTCAAGGTCGGCCTGCTGCTCAACAACCTGACCAATGCCAAGACCCGGGTGCTGATGGGACCGTCGACCTATGCCGACAGCGACGCCCGCATCAACAATCCCACGCTGGCGCCGTCCGGTTTCGTTGACCAGAACCGGTACCTGCGCAGCACGTTCGTCAACGACCGGCGTGGCGAAGTGGTGATCCGCGCCACGTTCTGACCCGCCGCCCACGCTCCTCGCTGTTCGCGCCACCCGCAACGGGGCGCGGACAGTCACGGCGATTGCCGCTTGCCGACGCGTGTGCCGTTCGGCAAGCGGCCTCTTTTACCTGCGAACACTCCAGCAGACCATCGAGCCACGCGCGACAGGCCACGTGCCCAGCGCGTCACCGGGAATTCAACGCGGCACGACCTCCAGGCCCTCCAGCACCACGTTGTCGTCGAGGCGCCAGACCTTGATCACATGCGCGCCTGCAGGCAGTGCTTCGAACACCGTGGCAAGCTCCACGCGGTTGTCCATGACGGCGCGGTACCAATCCTGTTGCCGCGGGGTGGTTGCCGCGCCACCGGTGGGTTCCAGCGCCGACACCAGGGTGCGGACGGGACCATCGTCGACGGAAACACCGACGCGGACGCCTGCACCGCCGCTGGTGTCCAGGGTCGGTGACAGGCGCAGGCGCACTTCGACAGCATGGTTCTCCGGGATCGCAAGGTCGTATTCCAGCCGCGGCGCCGACGGCGGCTCGGTCGCGGGCCGACCCTGCGGCAAGGCCACCAGGCCGGCGCCGCCCTGGCCCAGGCCGGGGATGGCGGTCCACGTGAGGCCAGCGGTATCGACCTTGCGGGCGAAATCGGCGGCCTCGACCGAGACCGGGCCCGCCACCGGCTTCGGGTCCACGAACACGGCCTTGGCATCGCGCATCTTCTCCGGCACGTCGCCGGCCGTGCGGATGAGGACGGGCGGAACCTGCCGCACCGGATCGTTCCAGATGACGTAGTTCATGTGGACCTGGGACATCATGCCGTCCCACTTGCCGTCCTTGAGCCGGTGGTATTGCCCGGTCAAAGCCGCGTCGCGGGCGTAGGCGCGTTCGCTCATTTCCAGGAACACGTTCCCGCGTGGGTCTAACTGCGAGGCGAGGCGATGGTTCCACGCGGTGGCGTAGTGCATCCGGTAAAGGTTGGAAACCGCCAGGATCGGGTAGTCGACCAACTGGAAGAACGCCGACCGCGCCGGCTCGCCCACCTTCGGTCGCACCCGGTCCAGTCGGGCCACCAGGTCGTTCCAGTCACCGATGATCCTGGCCCATTCGCCGCGCACCAGCACGTCGGGCCGTATCTCGCCGGTGGCGTAGGTGTTCTCGTCCACAAGCTCGGGCTTGCGCCGGGCCGCCAGGGTCGAATAACGGGTCAGCAGCGCGCCCACCTCGGCGCCGACCTCGGGACCAAACTGCCGGCTTGCCCACGCCGCCGGATAAGCGGCCAACGCCACCGGCGTCATCCTGTCCGGCGCCCAGGCCATGTCCATGAAGAAACTGAGCGGATATTCCAGCGGCTTGATGTCGCCCACATTGGCGATCCAGATGTTGCGCGCGCCGCGCTGCCAGGCGAGATCCATCTGCTGCCAGACCTTGCCGATCTGGTTGGTGTTGATCCACTTGTAGTTGCGCGGAACACCGACGTAATCGAAATGGTAGTAGACGCCGAAACCGCCGCTGCGATGGAGATCCCGCGTCGGCAGGCGCCGGATCTGCCCCCAGTTGTCGTCCGAGAAAAGCAGGGTGACATCGTCCGGCACCTTCATGCCCTGGTCGTAGTAGTCCAGCACCTCCTTGCACAGCGCCCACACCTGCGGCACCTGCGACGCCGGCTTGCCCGACACCTGCGCGATCAAGGCACGCTGGTCGGCCACGACCTTCTCGAGCAGTTTCGTCGCGGTACCGCCGCTCATCGGCGCATCGCCATCGCCGCGCATGCCGATGGTGAACAGGTTCTCGTAGCCCGCACCGCCGTTGGCGCGCATCACCCGCTCCAGGCCGCCCTTCCAATACCTGCGCAGGTCTTCGCCATTGGTCTGGTAGTTCCACTCCCCGCCGGTGGACGGATCGTCCGGGAGGCGGTGCCATTCCGACTGTGCCCGGGCCAGTGGCTCGTGATGCGAGGTACCCATGACCACGCCCATCGCATCGGCGAGGCGCGCGTTCTCCGGGTCGTCCAGATGAAACGCCTTGGGCGCCCACATCGCCGGCCAGAGGTAGTTGCCCTTCAGGCGCAGCAGCAGCTCGAACACGTGCGCATACATGCGCGCATTCATGCCCCCGAAATGCTTCTTCGCCCAAGTGCTGAAAGCGGGGTCTTCGTCGTTGATGAAAAAACCGCGATAGCGCACGCCTGGCCGGTCGCTGCGCTGCCCTTGCGACACGTACAGCGAATGGCTGCGCGGCACCGGCACGTCGGCGAACCAGTACCAGGGCGAGACGCCGATTCTTCGCGACAGGTCGTAGGTGCCGAACACGGCGCCGCGGCGGTCGGCGCCGGCGATGACCAGCGCACGCGCCACGCCGGGCCAGGGTCGATCGACCACGGTCGTCTCGAACGCTTCCCACTGTCCGTCAATGGCGTCGACCTGCAGCTTTCCGGCGGCGACCAGGCCATCGATCAGCCGGCTGTGGCCCACCACACCGATCAGCACGACCGGGGCCGTTGCCTTGCTCGCATCCGTCAGTACGTGGCTGCTGCGGCCACTTACACGCTGCAGGTCCTGCGCGAAGCTGTTGGCCGCCATCCGCACCGCCGAATTGGCGCCGTCATCCACCACCACGCTGGCGGGGCTGCCGCCTTCGATCAGCGGGAAGCTTCCAGCCGTGGCGTGATCGCAGACCGTGGCCGGCTGCCCGCAAGCCAGGGCCGCGGTGGGTACGGCGAGCATGGAAAGCAACAGCCACACGGCCAGCTTGCGTAGGTATTCCATGAATTGCTCCGCATTGCGTCCGCCCTCGCGAGCGGCTTGGGTATCGGTACGCGACCGATGCGACGTCCCACCAATGGACCGCCGTGCCTGACTCAGCCCACCACCGTGCTCAACAGCAGCACGCCGACCAGGCCGATCAGCGAGATCGTCGTCTCCATCACCGTCCACGACAGGAAGGTCTGCTTCATGGAGAGGTTGAAGAACTCCTTGAACATCCAGAACGCCGAGTCGTTGACGTGCGAGCCGAACACGCTGCCGCAGCCCACCGCCAGCACCATCAGCTCCGGCGAGGCACCGGTGGTGGCGATCAGCGGGCCGACCACGCCGGCGGCGGTGAGCACGGCCACGGTGGACGAGCCGATCATCACCCGCAGCAACGCGGTGGCGATCCAGGCGAACAGCAACGGCGTCATGTGCCAGGTGCGGCTGAGTTCGGCGATGGTGGCACCCACGCCGCTGTCCACCAGCACCTGCTTGAACACGCCGCCGGCGGTGATGATCAGCAGGATCACCGAGATGCCGCTGATGGCGGCGTTGAGCCAGCCGGTCTGCGTTTCCAGCGCCGCGCCGCGGCGGTAGCCCAGCCAGTAGAACGCGGCCACCGTGGCCAGCAGCAGGGCGATGGTGGGGTTGCCCAGGAACAGCAGGGTTTCGCGCAGCAGGCCCTTGGGCAGCACGCCGTCGGCCAGCACCGAGAGGCCGATCAACAGCACCGGCGACAGCGCGATCAGGAACGAGCTCCACGCACCCGGCGGCGACTGGTGGGTGGTGGTGGAG